>Ga0163152_10000190_pt1 | contig 105243 bp, 107 predicted proteins | sample OliLakLV19MP8IB2_FD_148635 | JGI IMG/M metagenome (GOLD analysis project Ga0163152, IMG submission 148635) | Freshwater microbial mat bacterial communities from Lake Vanda, McMurdo Dry Valleys, Antarctica - Oligotrophic Lake LV.19.MP8.IB-2 | ecosystem: Environmental > Aquatic > Freshwater >...
TTGGAAGCAAATAAAAATGTCGATCAATTATTTAGAACTTTCGACACACTTTTGGCTACTTTGCCTAGTCTTAAATTAGTGCTTACTGGTAACGATTTTGAGCCAGGAGTCGATATTGTAAGCTCAAAACCTAAACATTCCAGGGCCGAAATGTATCGAAATTTAGCAATTGAATTAGGAATTGAAAGCCATATAATTCCAGTAGGTCGTGTTAGTGAGCCAGCATTAGTTGGACTTTTGAAACATGCCAAAGCTTATATTAATTTTTCAGATCTAGAAGGCTTTGGGTTTGGACCGCTGCAAGCTATGGCCGCTGGTGTGGCACCAATTATTAGTAATAACGCTTGTTTTATAGAGATATCTGGTGCTGCATCCTTAGTATTGGATCCCGAAAATTTATCCCTCAATACTGAACAGATTCTTAAGTTGTTAACTAATCAAACAGTAAGAAACGACTTAATTGCCAAAGGTGAACAGCATATTAAACAATTTAATTGGGACAAGAGTTGGAGCGGAAATAAGCTAATATTAGAACAAGTATGCGCATCACTTTTGTAAACGCTAGATTTTATCCATTTTTAGGTGGAGCTGAGGAATATTGCTTAAGCTTGGCGCGCGAAGCAGTCAAAGCAGGACATTTTGTGCGGGTAATCACTACCGATGTGAGCCCAGATAGCCGTGTTTTGCCAGCCACAGAAATATTGGACGGTATCGAAATAACTAGGTTACACGCTTGGAACCAAGAATTAAACCTAGGCTTTTATCCAAGATTATTGCCCACTTTATGGAATGTACAAACAGATGTAATCCACGTGACTAATGGTCTAGGTTTTTTTTGGCGAGATTTATGTTTAGTAGCTCTAAGATTTAAGCAATTATTTAACCGCCACAAAATCAAGTTTATCACTACTCCGCACGGTTTATTTTTAAGTACAGTTAACACCCATAAAGGATTTAAAAGATTGATTGGCGTAGTTGGTAAAACGGTGATGCTGCCATATTTTTGGCTAGTTTGGCGCAATTTATTTGATCTGTTCTTGCAAGATAATACTGAGCAATACAAGTGGATGACCCAAACCTATAAAGTACCAAAAACCCGCATTGGTTATGTGCCGGTTGCGATTCCTGGCGAAAATCTCCCTGCAAATTTCCCCTTAAAAGACAGTAGCGTGGTGGGAATTACTTTTGTGGCCCGATGGGAGTATTACAAGGGGATACTGGATTTAATTCAATTGGCTGCCGCTTTAAAAAAACGCACTCTCACAAAGGTTTTCAAAGTAATGATTATGGGTCGACCAGGGCCGGCAACCAAAGATATGCAGGCACTGATTAAGAAATTACAGGTAGAAGATGTGGTGGAATTAATTCCATCACCTACAGATGAAGTGCGCGATCAAATATTAATCACGAAAAGCCACATTAATATTCTACCCAGTGAGTTTGAGGCAACTGGAATTGCGCTTTTGTGGTCAATGGCTTTTGGCAATGCCATTATCACTACCCTTCAGAATGAAGCGTGGCCAGCTTTAATTGAGCCGGGAGTTAACGGTTTCGTCTTTAATTATGGTGATGTGCAGAAATTAACCGAACTGGTGGCGGAGTTAATCAACAATCCAGAGAAATTAGAGAAAATGCAGCACATGGGCTTTGATAGGCGATATAATTTTACGTGGGAGAAATCTTATCAGCTGTATGCTGAGTATTTAAAGTAAGTATGCAAGCCAATAAATCCTTTTTTGGAGAATCATTATTAGAACGTGTATTAGAAATAATCCCGGGATTTTTTATCTGGATATTAATTCTATCGCCTTTGTGGGCTGGGAAATTGTTTCCCGAAATTATGGCCGAATTATTAATCGTGTTGGCCGTATATTGGCTTTACCGCGCAATCGTAACTACAATTGGTACATCTATTGGTTACTACCGTGTAAAACGCGACGAAAAGTTAGATTGGTTAGCTAAGTGTAACGATTTAGCCAAAACTGAATTACCAAATCCCGAAGATTTACCAGTTGGACAATTTTTACCTAAGCATTTGTTAGTTTACGCACAGCGAGTGCCAAACTTTGCGGTACTAAAAACTACCTTCGAAGGCATTCGTGGCCAGAATTATCCCCTAGATTTGATTTACATCAGTGTATCGTTTGAAGAACGCTCAATTATAAAAATGCAGCCGGGGGAAACTGAACTGGTAGTTAGTCAGTTAAAAGAGGCTTTTCCAGAATTAGCAGATAGATTGATGTTCTTTCGACACCCGGCAAATATCGAAGGAGAAGCAATTGGTGCCGCCGCTAATCGCACTTGGGGAGCCAAATCGACTGTGGCTGAATTAAAACTACAGGGTGAGATAATTAATGATTTTCTAATTACGGCGCCAGACGAGGATATTATTTTCCACCCACAATATTTAGCCGCCTGCACTTATAAATACTTAACTGTGCAAAACCGTAAGCAGCGTTTTTACCAAACAGCACTTTACACTTTTAACAATAATTATTGGGAAGTGCCCTTATTGGTACGGGTACTGATGGCTAGTTTGACTTTACCAGTGTTGTCTTCTTCGGTGACTGAACTACATAAACGTGAAACCTGGTCGTGTTTTACGCTTAGTTTAGATGTGATGGTAGCTGTAAATTATTGGGATACTAGTTATGGTATAGACGATACAACTTTCTATTGGCGGCCTTATTTCTATTTTAATGGTGACTGGTTCTGCGAAACTTTCTTTGTAAGGCTAAACGCCGATGCCGTTTACGACACAAGCTATATTCAAAATCATCGTGAACAGTACAAACAATATTTACGTTGGGGCTGGGGGGTGGTGTCTTTCCCGATTGGGATGAAAGGACTATTGAAGAGCCGTCGTATTCCTTTATTTACAAGACTTTTGAAAATGTATCAATTATTTGAGACATTTATTTTCTGGAAGGTATTGGCCTATCTACTATCTTTCAGTATTCCAATTATTTTATTATTGAATCCAATTTTCAACGAACTGGTAATCTGGTACACCATTCCTAATACTTTATCGGCGATTATGGGAATTTCAGTGATTTTTCTAATTCCCAATACAATTTATAAAGTTTTAATCGCTCCACCCAAACCCGCGAGTATGAGTTGGTGGAAATATGTATTGGTGCTTATAGTCGAGGCACCAATGAATATTATTAGCCTGTTTTTATTCAGTACTTTCCCTTTTGTGGAAGCATCGACTCGCTTCATGATTGGTCAAAAAGAATCTAAATCGGTTAGTTGGTCTACCAAGGTGCGAAATTAAGCTACAATATATTTATATGAAGACGATTACCGTGTCATCTACAGTTGAACCAAAACGCCGGTTTCGCTTGCGTTTTCCGTTTAATCTAGCGGAAGCTGGGGTATTTATTGTGGTGGTGGCGGCTCTTTTAATTGCTGCATTTTTAGTTTTAAGACCCGTACAACAAATAGATGCAGTAGCCGATAGTCGGCGTAAAAGTGACATCAGTAAAATCTACGATGGAATTACGCTTTATTTGATTGATAAAGGTGGCGAGATACCCACGTTCGATGGCGGCAAAGCTTTGCCTACTATCACATCTGTAGATATTTTAACTACGGGAATAGAAATCGAAAAAATCGATTCTTTAGTTCCTGACTATATTGTGTCGTTAAGCAAAGATCCAACCGCCAATAGCTATCGCCTTGGACTTCTGAAAAATGGCCGTGTAGCTGTGGCAATTAAACTTTCTAACGGCGAAGTTTACCTAGTTAGCGAGTTAAGCTCCAGCTTAGCTTTACCTAGAGCGAACGAGACAACCGAAAGTTCTTCCAGAACGGCTCTGCCAGGTGGCGTGCCAGTTACTGACGAATAGCAGAAACTCCCTTAGCTATAGCGTTATATAGTAAAATAAGTAGTGCCAAGAGTAAAAGTAGACGCTACTGCAGCTAAAAACCCAAAACGAAATCTAAAGTTCCCTAAACTAACGCGTCTTAAGCTTAGTTTGCCTCGATTTTTTAGTTTTAAAAATTGGAGTCTGCCTAAATTTCGGCTACCAAAATGGCAAAAACTAAAACTAGACATAATTCCAGAACTAGAACCTAACCCGGTATTAGTAAAACCTCGTTGGACAAATTTTTTAACGGCTGGATTTGTAGGGCTAATCAGCTTGATCTTCGTTTTGTTAATCGCCCAATTGTTTTTAGCCCGGACAATCAGCCGGATGCCTGGTGGAAACAATACAAATAGTGCTCAGTTTGACTCGTTAGCAAAATGCGAACCAAATCAATTAGCTAAACTATCAGAGGCTTTAGATGTAAAAATTAATCGCCAATGGTATTTAATTGGTAAAGAATTTATCGGGCGAGACCCGTTAGATGGTGAATTAAAAGTGGATACAACGCTGTTAGGCTGCGCTCCGCGCGATTTAAAAATTGTTTATAAAATCACTGGCACCGAATTAGCCGCTGAACAAAAAACTACCAGTAAAGATAATTATAAAATCAGCTTAGATATTAGTAGTTTAGGTGTCGGCAGCTATGAACTTGGCTTAGATGTTTACAAAGCTGATTCAACTGAGGCCAATTTCACTAAGAAAATGCCTTTCTATATTTCCAAGCCAGTTTACGTTGCCTGGACACTAGATTGGGATGGATACAATTTTTCTGATAATTATTTAACCCAAATCAATCAATTAACCGACAGAGCGCAGCGCGTTCCGATTACACATTTTTTCAATCCCATATATTCAATTAGTGGTGGCACTTTGCAAAGACGTGGAAAGTACTTTGCCGACTGGATTAAAGGCCGGCAAGGGCAATACGGAGACGAGGTGGGACTACATATCCATATGTTCTACGCGATCGCCGAAGCAGCTGGCGTAACTCCGCGCACCGAGCCAACTTGGAATACTCGTGGTACCGGCTCTGACGTGCCACTCAGCAGCTACACATTAGAAGAACAGCGTAAGATAATTGCGTGGAGTAAAAAAGCTTTAGAAAACCAAGGATTTACCTCACAAGTAAGTTTTAGAGCTGGTGGCTGGTTTGCAAATCTAGACACACTAAAAGCGCTAGAAGAACTAGGATTTAAAATTGAATCTTCGGGCAGAACAGCATACGGCTTAGGAAACAATTTAAGCGGGCCCTGGAAACTAGATGCAGGTGCGCAGCCATATTTCCCTTGTCGCAATAATCAGAATGCTGCTTGCAATGGCAGTTCTGCCTTTTCCATCATGGAGTTGCCAAACAACGGCGGTGAATCTTATCGTTTTTCCACCAAACAACTAATCGACCGCTTCCGCATTAATTTTGATGGCAAGCCACAATCTTCACACCGGGCGATCAACTTTTTAAGTCATCCTGAATGGTTTAATATAGATTATCCTAAAATGACTAGTTTATTCGAAACTATCGATCAGCATTTGTACGCAAACGATAAAGGCCCGGTTCTATATGCCACTGTAGAGAATACTTATCAAGCAATCATCAGTAATAGGTAACTACAAATATGGAAACAATCACTAGGGCCATATTCTCCAAATTCAGTTTTGAAGCAATGTTATTAGTAGCAATTGGTCTGATTATTTTATTATTCATTTATACTTTATGGTTCGGAATAAGCCTTAAATATAAAAGCATTCAACCATTTAGTTTTACAGTACAGCTGCAGCGGTTTGTCAGCCAAATTATGGGCAGAAAATGGAATAAAAAATTAAAACGTCAAGACTTTAGAAAAGGTAGATATTTATTTAAACGCATTAAATATTTATTAAATTCACTGCTTAGAGCGGTTTTAGCTTTATTAATACTACCGTTTAGGCTTTTGTATACAATTCTATTTCCTCAGAATAAATTCTGGATAGTGGGGATGGTTACGGCAACTACTCTGCTTGTTGGCTTATTCACATACCACTTCTTCGGTTTGCGCCCTTATGTAATTAAACAAAGCCCCGAAAGTACACAAGCATGGCAACGCATGAACCAACCGCTGGTAATCACTTTCGATAAACCAATTAAAATTTCTGATTTCAAATTGAACTTTGCCCCAGAACTAGAAGGTAAAGTGGAGTTTATGCCTAGCTTCAATTCATTACCTAATTTAGGGTTAACACGCCAAATAAAGTTCTATCCAATCACTACTCTTGCTCCAGACCAAAATTTAGTCGTTTACGCTGTGGGCCTGGGAAATGTTTCTAGCTTAGGTGGTAGGCACGAACAAAATTTGGATTTTAGAACTAGTGAGTTACCGCAGGTTAAATCTGTGAATATCCCCGACAATGCTGTAGAAGTTAGTACCCTACCAGATATTGTGTTTGAACTCTCTGCCGCCGATACCGAAGCAATCGAATGGAACTTAGAAATTCAGCCGCCAGCGGAATTTAGTTTGGAACGTTACAAAGGTAATCAACTCAAAGTAACTATTCCAAATCCACTTAAACAAACCACAGCCTATACCTTTAAGCTTAATCAAGCTATTGCCAAAAGGCAAATAGCAGATTTAGTATTAGTAGATACAGACAATCCTTTAGAATTTAAGTTAACTAAAGAATTGAAATTTACCACAGTTAAAGCGCCGCTAATTAAAGGCATTAGTCCTCAAGGGCAAGGTGCTTTTCCAACTGCCAAAATAGTTATTCAGTTTGACGTAGCCATGAATACCGAAGATGTAATTCGTAAATTTAAATTTACACCGCCTGTAGACGGAAATTTTCTATGGAATGAGACGAAAGATGTATTGGAATTTACCCCGGATGAACCACTTAAGAGAGATACGACTTATGCGTTTGATATTGAAAAAGGGGTTTTAGCAGCAAACAACGGGGTACTAGAACAAGCCATTCATAGTGAATTTCATACAGTTGGTGCCGTTAAATTAATCAGCACCAACCCTAAAAATGGTGCAACTGGAGTAGATCCCAGCTCATGGATAACTATTGAATTTGATCAGCCTATAGATCCAGCTTCTACAGAATATTTTTCAGTATCACCAGGTGTTGAAGGTAAATTCATTTGGGAGAATGATCGTAAACTACATTACCAAACAACTAAATCCCTGAACTTTAGCACCAAGTATACAGTAGCACTCGGTGCGGGGTTAAAAGCTGTTCACGGCGACCCTTTGGCTGCCAACTTTACCTCTAGTTTTACCATTCGTTCAAATTCAATCAAATTGACCGTTCCATTTTATAATCAGCTAGAAAGATATACCTGTAACGTGGCTGCCATTCGCATGGCTTTGGCTTATCGTGGGATTAATTTGTCGGAATCGCAAATTAAAGCTGGGATTGGAATTGGTCAATCATTAAGTGGGAGTAGTGGCGGTGACCCTTACAGTAGTTGGATCGATGGACATGGTACTTATTGGAGTGCTGCTAGTCCTTTTATTAGTAGATATCGAAATAACAGCGTAATGCGCAACTGGAACGTGACGGCCTTATTAAACGAAGTGGCCGCCGGAAACCCCGTGATTGTGTGGTGGCAAAATGGCTGGAGTGATTGGTATACCAAAACTTGGACTAAACCAAGTGGTGGTAGCGTCCAGGGTCTAAATGGAATGCACTCAGAAGTGGTAATTGGCTTCAAAGGCTCTGCCGCTAACCCAAGTTCCATAATCACACACGACCCCTGGCGCGGCGTAAGGACTTATACTAAATCAGGCTTTGATTCGGTGTGGTCACGTAGTTTTGGTCGTACTGCAATTATTGTGAGGTAATTTGTAGTGTCGGTTTAGGTTGATGTTGTGTTTAGATCGAGATGTAGGTTGCGGTTTGTGTTTAGATTTAGGTTAAATTTGGGTGTATATTTAGGCTTACGTTAGATTGAGATTTAAAATATGAAGCGTTTAGCAGAATTAGATTGGTTAAAATTTGTTGCTCTCTGTTTGATGGTGTTTACGCACCTGTGTATGTATTTCTACACATACAATTCGAAGGTGGGGAACTTTTTTAGTGACTTAGGCGGCACCGTTTGTTTTACGATGTTTCTAGTAGCTTACGGCGCCACCATACCTTTGTTAAACGACAAATATTCGGCTCAAGAGCTGACTTCAAAGCTCTTGAAACGAGCGGGCATTTTTTACTTACTATATGTGTTGGTAGGAGTTTTGTTTATAGGCCCGACTCAGATCTTAGAAATAGTATTTCTAAGATTTACGCCAGTTTTTGCTAATTTTTTACTGGCTTTCGTTTGTTTTTTCTTAGTCTCTATTATTGTAGTCAGACTAAAAACAGCCAAGCAACTAACTTATCTGGTTGGGTTTAGTGTAGGAGCTTACTTTATATCGCAGTTACTTTACCCATTGGCCGCAACAGGCATTTTAGCTCCATATAAAGCCCTACTTGTAGGTCAGGATGGTTTCGCATTTTTTCCGATTGCTCAGTATTTAATAATTCTGGTAATAGGAGTTTTGATTGGTAAATACAGTTCAGTTTTATTAAGCAGGAAGTATTTGCTGATCATAACTGTTATCAGTGGCCTGCTAGTAATAATTTTAAATGACAGTAGCTTTAATCGCTGGCAAGTTGCACCATTATTTTTAGTTACCGGCATATTTTTTGTATTCAGCAGCCTGCTTGTCTGGAATATATTAGTCAGCAAACTTAGCTTTGTGCATAAATTAATATTTTCAATCTCTAAAAAAACTTCTCACATCACGATTAATCATTTGTTAATTATTTTTGTACTCACTTTGTTCTCTGTGGGTCGATACGATCTAGATCTTAGTTTAATAGGCTTATATCTATTTGTATTAGGTTTAAGTACAATCACTAAGCTAAAATAATTTTATAGAAAGTTGATGTTTATGAAATTTCCCCAAATTAAAATATCGCGTAACCAAATTTACTTACTAATATTAGGATTAGTTGCGCTTGTATACGTGCTATCACAATTAAATTTGTTCCAAGGATTAACTTGGCAAACTTATCCCTATCAGCATCAAGATTTCTGGCGGCGTATGGACGATACTTATTATTATCTAGGATTAAGGGATTCTAGTCATTTTCACCCACCATTATCCTCTTTAATATTCGCTGGTTTGCAGTTGTTAGGGATTAGCCAGCTATTTTTAATTAATTTTGTAGCATTTGTAGGTTTTGGATTTTTAATCTACTTCCTCACAAAGCGACACGTTAAAAATCCGACGGCTGCTTTTCTAGCCAGTTTAATGTACTTCTTTAGCTTTTACATTATTCATCAAGCAAATTATTTAGGCCTGTACGATTTACTAGCAAGCTTTCTGATCACTCTTGCTTTATTTATATTCTTATCTGGGTGGAGTAAAACTTATCTAAAATTAATTTTGACTGGAATCATTTTAGGACTGGCAGGTTTAGTTCAATACTCCGGAATGTTTGTGTTGCCACTATTATGTTTAGGTTTATTATTTGGTAAAGAATCTTGGTCAAGAAAAATAAAGCAGTGTTTCGCTCTGGGGCTACCAGCCACAATTATCTTTGGTAGCTTTTTTGTGTGGAGGTTTTTTGAGTTCGGCAATCCGTTTTACTCTCAAGTGGAGCATTTTGGATTTCTAGGTTTTAGTTTAAGCAATTTAGGCTTTTACTTATTTGCCACCGTTGCCGTATTTTCTATCCCGGGAATATTGTTAGCTATTACAGGTTTGTTTAATGTTAAAACTTGGCATAAGTTGGGTGCTAGTAAGTTTTTATTGTTTAGTTTGCCAGTAGCCGCCTTCTTTTTATTCTTTTATAAATGGGCAGATTGGCGATTTATCGTTTATTTAATTCCAGCAGTCTTTATCTTGATAGCCAGCGGGCTTGATTTAATTTTAAGCAAAATTAAGCAAAATCGCATTTTGACAAATGCTGGACTAATTACTTTTTTGTTAATGTTAATGTATATAAACCTTTACCCACTAGGGACTTTTGGGGTAATAATTGGACCAAATTCCATTATCCGTGATGAAGTAAGCTACGATCAAGGTGAACCAACCCATACTCTGGTTGTAGATAAGATAGACAAGGCCTTAACGCCTTATTTATTCAATTCCGATTCTGTGGATCAACGCATTGCTAAGGATTCAGAGCTTAACTATTTTAATCGTAAAGTAAACTACCAAGACGTAATGAAACTTATGTATGTGATTGGCAGAGATAGGTTTGTGCTAGATCTTAAAGATGAGAGATTTGTTAGATATCATCAGTTTAGTGTAGCTAGCGCCCGAGTTGTAGTAATGGATGCTAACGAAGTTGACACTGCAAACAGTAAATATATTGTGTCGGATCATGCATTAACTCGTCTGGACTTTAGCTTAGAAATCTTAGTGAACAATCTGTATTTGTATCGGAAGATTTAGAAACTTGTTTACTGCCGAGGGACAATTTGAATGGCGGGACCGACGAGATTCGAACTCGCAACCTCTCCCGTGACAGGGGAGTGCTCTAACCAGTTGAGCTACAATCCCAATTGCATAGTGATTTTACTATATTGGCAGGATTTTTTACAGTCGTTAGGCAAAAACTACTTCTTCTCTTGCGGGGCTACCTCTTGGGCTGTTAAAAAAGCATCGCGGATTTGGGTTTCGATATCTTTCATTCCACCTGGTGAATGCGGCAATAATATTGCCTTGGCATGCTGGCCAATATCTTTTAACGTATCGAAATATTGCGTCATCAATACCAAGTTCATTACATCTTTTGATGTAGATTCAGGTACTGCGTTCTTAAAGTGCTCGACCGACACTTGTAATCCTTCGATAATTGCACGCCGCTGATCGGCAATACCTTTACCTTGTAGAGCTTTTGATTCAGCATCGGCCTCTGCAGCTTTTACCTTCATGATCTTGTCTGCCTCGGCCTTTTCTCGGGCGGCGATCTTAATTCTTTCGGCAGCAATGATTTCGTTCATGGCATCTTTAACTTTCTGGGGTGGTTCAATGTCTGTAACTAATGAGTTGATGATTTCAAACCCAAAGGCCACCATCGTTTCGTTTAATTCAGTACGAATTGCATTTGCAATTTCTTCCTTTTCTTCGAATAGTTTATCGATATCGATCTTAGGAACGCGCGCCCGAATTACATCGAATACGTATGAGTTGATTTGGACCAATGGATCGTCTAAACGGTAATATGCATCGAAAATACTGGTCAACAATATTCTATATTGAACTGATACAGTAATATGTACAAACACATTATCGTGAGTTTTAGTTTCGGCTCTAACGTCTAATTGCATTATTCTTAATGACACCTTGCGGCTGGCGTTTTCGACGAACGGGATTTTGAAGTTCAAACCGGCTGTAGCCACCCGATTGAATTTACCAAAACGTTCTATTATTTTGACTGTTTGCTCTGAGACAATGAATACAGTGTAAGGTAAGATGAAGATTATTACGATGATTATTAGGGTGATCCAGAACATAGCTTATTTTAGCAAATTATTAGCGAAATATTAAATTAGCTATACGAAAGAATCGTTTAAGAACTTAAGATTCAAGATCTTTGCAACTAGGCTGCTTAGAGGTTAACTGCTGGAAGGGGGACTCGAACCCCCACACCCTTACGGGCACCACCACCTCAAGGTGGCGTGTCTACCAATTCCACCATCCCAGCAATAAAATGATTTTATCATGTTGCAAAATAAATAGACTTGGTAATACCTGAGTTTTTAAAAGCCCCACTCACTTGGGGCTTTTTCACGCCTAAACCTGAGGATTTCTTTGCCTAGTCCACACCAAAGCAGCACCAATTCCGCAACTTACAGCAATAGCTGCTAGTACTGCGGTAATCACCGTGCGTAAATCAACACCACTGCTCTGATTCACCTTAGTTTCACCAGAAGTAAATTGGCCACCTAAACTAGTGGTAGAACTAGAAACTACACTAGAGCTGGAACTGCTAATCGTAGAAAACACACTCACAGAACTACTGGCAAGTGGCGGATTATTCAAAGTCACATCTAATTTACCATAGCCATCGATAGCTACAGTATTTGGGTTTCCCAGTTTACTATTTCCTAAAATATTAAAAGTAGCAAAGACTGGTTGTGTAGCCAAAACTTCTACTTCTAATTGAAATAAGACTTGGCCATTAGTAAATCTGGCACCATTGGCGGCGGTGGCATTAAACTTCACCAACCCATTCATATTATCAATATTTTTTGTGGCCGCGGCATAGTTACTTAACTCAATGATTTTTGTGATACGAGCGTAGGTTGGATTAAAACCAATGTATACGTCGATATTTACTACTGGGGTGTCCTCAGTTAATTGCGGTTGAACTCCGAGGATAAAGCGCTCCCCTGACTTACGTTGGGCGTTAATGGCTGTATCTAAATTAATTACTAACCGATTTTCTCCATACACCATGGGCGATGAAGTGCTGGCACTTACGCTGCTAGACGAACTAGTAGTTGAGGAGCTAGAACTGCTTGCTGATGTGGAAGATGTAGACTCCTGCAACACCCGATTTGGCTTAGAATCATCTACAACATAGGTAGTGCTGATGGTTAACAAAGTTAACAGCGATACTGCTAAAACAGATACAAAGATTTTAAGATTAGTGCTTGGCACTTAATATTGTAATAGAAGTAGGAAAAGTTAGCTATCTGAAATTGAAATCAATCTTGTGAAACAAAAAAATACGCCCAGTAGGGGTCGAACCTACAACCTTCGGTTCCGAAGACCGATGCTCTATCCAGTTGAGCTATGGGCGCACTTGCAGATTATACAGCATGCCCGGCTAGATAAGATATAATCAACAAATTAAATCATCTCCATGAACAACTCCACAAGCTGGGAACCAGTATCTAAATGGTATTCTGGTCACCTAAAAGAAGACAACTACCACACCAGGGTCATATTCCCCTACTTATCTACTTATCTAGATGAATTGGTACCAAGTAAACTTAAACTAATAACCGTTGTAGATTTAGCCTGCGGGAACGCTTTGTGGGCGAAGTATTTAGCTAAAGATCGCAAGTTGCATTACACCGGTATCGATATTTCTCCTACCCTAATTAAGGAAGCCAAAGAAGTATATGTGGCTGGAACATATATCGAGGCAGACGTTTTAAAAGATGATTTTGTGGCACAAGTTGCTGAATCGGCAGATATTGTGACCTGTATTTTGGCTTTGCAAAATGTGAACAAATTAAGTGCCCTACTCATTAACGCCCAAAAAATATTAAAAGAAGGTGGTCAATTCATTGCGGTGATTACTCACCCAGCCTTCAGAATTCCTAAAAATGCCGACTGGGGTCAAGAAGACTATCCAGAAATGGCCGTATTTAGAAAAGTCTATCATTACCTCACTCCCCTGGAAATCGAAATCGCCGATCGACCTCACCGTAGTATGCACGAAAATACTGAGCCAGTTTTTACCTATACCTATCATCGGCCAATTCAAGCTTATATAAATGAGTTTGCCAATGCCGGTATGCCAGTTATTAAAATGTCGGAATTAGCAGCCGATAAGCGTAGCGAAGAGGCTAATCCTTGGGCACAAGCCGAAGATTACTCCAGAGCCGAAATTCCTATGTTTATGGTGCTAGTGGGGAAGAAACTTTACAAACCCAGAGTCTAGAGACTGAAAAGCTAAAAACCATAGTAGAGTCTAGAATATTAGATAGCTGTGCACTGGTAGCTGGTATAGCTGAAGATCACCTAGTACCAAGCAATTATTACAGGATACAAAAAACACTTCTATTGTGGATATTACGCAAACAGAATTTTTCAACGCAATTAAAAGTAGAGTCTCAATGGAAAAAGAGGCAGAAATAATCTTTGAAACCTTTTTCGATTGGAATTGGAGCCGATCAAAGCCTACCCGTATGATTTAAACTTTGCCTACAAAATAGCGGTTAAAACAAATACTTCAGTCTACGATGCACTTTGACATGCAATAGGATTAACTACGGACTATACTTTCTACGCATTAGATAAAAAGTACTTTGATAAAGCGGGGTATTTGGGAAATATTGTACTGCTCTAAAGCTATGGCGCCCGTGAGACTCGAACTCACAACCAATCGCTTAAGAGGCGACTGCTCTACCATTGAGCTAGGGCGCCAAGAGATATAAATATATTACAAATGCTCATCTAACGTAATATATCTGGCACCAAAGAAATATTAAAATGTGGATCGGGGGGGACTCGAACCCCCAACCAATGGCTTAAAAGGCCACTGCTCTACCATTGAGCTACCAATCCAACGAGCGCTTGGATTATAACGCGGAATGTGTGAATAATGCTATATGCGTTACATGGAGCGAAGCGAATTATAGCGTGAAATCTATGCCTTTGTACTATCACGCTTCATGGAGCGAAGCGAAATATAACGGGAAATCCTGGTGTTTTTATACCAGTTTTAGATGTTCTAAGGTTCTGGTGCTGACAGAAGTATTTTTACATTTCCGAGTATAATTTTTGCCATTAAAGTTGCAACTTCCCTATCAAAACCAAGCTCTATGAATTTTTCAATCAGTTCAACTTCTATATCTTGAAAAAGTTGTTCAGATAAATATCCATTATTAATTAATATATCCAAAAGATTATTTTGAATATTGGATAAGATTTCTAAAATTGCACGGTTAACACCAAAGATGTTGTCAAATTTAATTCCTTCAAGTAAAGACCTGTCCATCGCTAAGCAATCTTTTGTAATGCCGCTCTCAACATCTGTCCATATCGGTCAGGCGTATCGCTTATTCTATGCTGAAATTTGTGTTCCAAGATAGCGAGTACCTCCGCTCTCAATTTCGAATTATAGTTAATCGCTTCGGCAAAAGCGGCTATTAACGGCATATCCGCAGTAGCAACAGCTTCTGCTACGATACCTTCCGGTGTGCCAGTGTTTACTACGAGTTGTATTTTAGCTAGAACTTTAGGGGGAACTGCTAAAGGATTATTATAAGTAATTCCAGCTGAGCTTTCGTCAGTAGGTAGCGTCATAACACGTCTAGCTTCTGATGTTTGTTCGCTATTATATTCTACTGTTTGTGCAAAAATCTTGGACATGCTTTCTATCATTTTCGTAACTTCTTTAGCAAAGTTAGGCCTACTATTTAAGTGTAGTAAGGCTATACTCTCTTCAACTTTAGGGATTATCACGTCAGCTAAATGTTTGACATAGCCTTCAAGGATAAAGAGATTTTGGCCATCTGGCGTGTAAATTATATTTATTGGATTATTGTTCAAAAGATTTATTATATTTGAATACGACAATCCGTCATCAAAAATTCCATTTAGCATTCCTTCAAGCTGCTTTAATAAATCGTCTGTAAGCTCAGAGTAACCTGGTTTACTCCCCTGTGGTGGTTGTTCCTTCATATAAAAAACTTTACCAGAAATAATACACTTACGCCAGGTAGGATTCGAACCTACGACCTGCTGCTTAGAAGGCGGCTGCTCTATCCAACTGAGCTACTGGCGCATTGCAACCAGATTATATCAATTAAATGAGATATTCAGCAGCTCTGTCTCCAGAAAATCCCAATTATCTAACAATTTATCGTTTGTAACGGCATAAATTGCCTGAAAAGTATTATCAATACTACCAATAACCTGTGTTTGCTCCACTTTACTATAACTAACATATACCAAGCTACCTACAGACAAAACCACCAAAGCTAGAAAGCTAAACAGAAACCACCTAGAATTAACTATAGAATTCTGGGGAGCTTTATTAAGCCTTTGCCAAATACTTTTTTGACTACTAACAATACTCTGCTCCAACTGCGTGGCCGAAATATTTTCTTGATTTAGTAACAGAGTTTCAAACTCTGTTAAGTTGTTACTTGTAGGTTTTCCCATTTTGTTTTTAGTTTCTTAACTATTCTATTGTTAATTACCTTGGCATTATTTTCAGTAATGTTTAACTGTGTGGCAATTTGATTAAAAGTAAACTTTTCTCTATATCGTAAAGTATAGAATTGCTTATCTTTAGCGCTTAATTCCGCTACTAATTTTTCTAAAAAAGTTAAGTACGTATCCGACTGATTAGAAGCATTAGAAGAATCACTTTCAGGAATATTTTCTAAATCAATTGCGCTAGTTGAACGCAATTGATATTTTCTTCTTAGAAAATCTGTTAGCTTGTGCCTAACTATCGACCATAGCCAAGCTTGATAGTGCTTGGATGGCGGCCAGTTTTTAAAAGCGGCGGCGAAGCTGTCTGCCACTATATCTTCTGCATCTGCTCTATTTCCGATCCTTTTGAATACAAACAGGTAGGCAGTTTTAAAGTGCTGTTGATAGATTACTGAAAAATCTAAATTTTCAATATCTTCCTTAGTAGCTAATATCATTAAAATCAGCAAAATCTTGGTTAGTATCTAGTCCTCGAAGCATCGCATCTAAATCGTCTATTAGATCGTCTGTGTCAGATAAGTATTGGATTTCAGTAGCTGAAGTACTAGTACCACTAGTACCCGCTGATCTCGTGGAGCTAATAGAATAATTGTTGCGTAAGGATTCAGGCTTTTGATTATTTCTAGTTAGAATTAGAATACCAGTAACCAAAACAACAACGACTGTAGCGATAATCGCTCCGGAAATTAATATTTTATTATTCATGTAGATCTATATTAAATAGTTTGTTTCTTTACATCTACAATTTGCTGTCTAAGTTCTTGGACAGTTTTCTTCAGCTCTTCGCGAATAAAGGTAATTGTCTCTTTGGCAAGAGCCCGTGACTTCTTCAATTCAGCTCTGGCAGCTTCCATAGCAGTTTTAAATTGACCCTCGGATGCACCGCAAACATACTGTTTGCTATCTTCTAGAAGCTGGATGAATTTTGCATGGCTTTGACCAAATTCCACTATCTTTTGATTTAATGTCTGCAAATCTGCTTTTAGTTTAGTAACATCTAATTGCTTAGCCTCTAATTTAGTAATTGTTTCTTGCACTCTACTTACTACACCTTGGAAACGTGTAATATGTCGGTCTTTATTGGAGTTAAAGATTTTGGTTCTATTATCTACTAAAGTAGTTACTCTGCTGCAGCGCTCAGCTCTAAGCTGTTCTCTGGTAGTTTGAACTTGCACTTGAGCTTGTATTGGCACAGCCAACAAACTAGCTGTAAATAAAATTGAGACCATTACTGCCAGAAACTGTGATTTTTTCATATAAATATTTTTTAATATACCTCTATAGTCGCTGGGGGTTACAGTTTAATTCTGCATCTATTTCTAAATCATAACGTATTGTATTAGAATTAGATAATGCTTAACAAAATATTCACACTAGCCCTAACCGTAATTTTCGCTTCCAAATTGTTTTTATGGCTGCCAACTATTTACTTTATAAATCTGGTAGAGGCAATTGCCCTATTAGTAATGGTAATTGTGGTAGGAACTAAAATCTGGCGAAAACAGATTATCAATTTCAGCTTTTCTAAACTACTAACTACCCTATTGTTACTCAGTATTGCCACAATAAGCTGGATGACTTCTTACGCTGATTTCCGCACTACCAAAGAAGCAGCCGAATTTAATCAAACTATTGACCAGCTTATTAAAAGCGCAGTTATAGAACAAAAAGAAACTGGTAAAATTACAAATTTAGAGCGGTTTAAAACTCAAGACGCGGCCACCAGCGATAAATTAGAGCAAGCAGCCGAAATTATCCTTAGTCAATCAAATAAATCAGCAGCACAGATCATTTCTGAAGTTAATCCTAAAATTAATTTAATCGAGAATCAATGGAATTGTAGTAATTGGGCTTGCGGATATGCCACACCAGACTACGTATGGACAGTGAATCTAGTTCAATACTACTTTGGACTAGTACTTAGTTTAGCTAGCTTAAAAATAGTTGCTTTTGATTGGAATCTGCTGTGGCCAAATTTAAGCCAAATCCGTAAATTATTTAAACGCCCAAAGAATCACAGATAGATTTGTAATAAAAGGTTATAATTCAACTGGAATAAAACATATGGTAGAAAAAGAATTAATCGAAGGCTACAGACTAGATGTTCAACACGAATATCAGCATGAATTTACTAGAATTAAACTAAGCGCAATTTGGGGCTTGTTTAGCCCACGCGAAGTGGATGGCGGTTCTGACTTATTGATCAAGCATTTAAAACTTAATCCCAGTAAAGGATTAAAAGTATTAGACTTAGGTTGTGGCTACGGCACAATTGGTCTGTATATTGCTAAAGCAAACTCCAGCTACACAGTAGACTTAGTAGATAAAGACTTTGTGGCTATAGATTACAGTAATAGAAATGCGCGCAATAATGGTTTAAATAACGCCAAGGCATTTTTGAGTAATGGATTTGATCAGATTCCTAAAGATCAGAAATACGATTTAATCGTAGCTAACTTGCCTGCTAAAGCCGGTAAAGAACTATTAAAAATTTGGTTATACGATGCGCACCAACACTTAAACGATGGTGGCCAGATTCAAGTGGTGGTGGTTTTAGGTCTAAAAGAGTTTATCAAGCGTAATTTAGTGGAACAGTTCAATAATTACGAAAAAATTGCTCACTCTAAAAGCTATTATGTGGCTGCAGCTACTAAAGGCGCTACCATGCAAGAGTCTTACTAAACAGTCCTAGGGATTTTCTAGAGTTAGCTTTACTTGGTTAAGCTACGGTTCGGATTTGGCAGTATCCAAAGTCTTCTGCACTAAATATAGTGGTCGACTCTGCACTTCTATGTAAATGCGGCCAATATATTCTCCTAATATTCCCAGCATAATCATCTGTACACCGCCAATAAAAGTAATTGCCACTACTAACATTGCCCAGCCAGAAACTGTGGACTGTGGATTGGCTAGGCGTTGATATAAGGCATAAATCATGATGATAAAACTAAGAAACGACACGAAAAAGCCAAATCTGGTAATTAATTTAAGCGGAGTTGTAGAAAAGCTAGTAATTCCATCTAGGGCAAACTTTACCATTTTACTTAATGGGTAACCTGTTTTACCAGCGTAGCGTTCATGGCGATCAAATAAATGCGCCGTTTGCTTAAAGCCTACAAAGCTGACCATTCCACGTAAAAAACGATTGCGCTCTTTAAATCTACCCAGTGCTGCTACTACTTTTCGATCCAATAAGCGAAAGTCCCCTGTGTCTTTAGGGATTTTAATATCGGTTAAAGACCCCAGCAGGCGATAAAAAATAAAAGCTGTCGTCTTTTTGAAAAAACCATCTTTACGCGTATGCCTTTGAGCGTAAACTACATCAAAACCTTGCTCCCATTTGCCAATTAATTCAATGCTGGCGGCTGGTGGATCTTGCAAGTCGGTATCCATAATAATTACGGCGTCGCCTTGGCTGTAATCTAAACCGGCGGTGACGGCAATTTGGTGGCCATAATTCCGGGAAAAATCTAATACTTTGACGCGTTTATCCTGGCTGTGCAGATAGGTTAATTTATCTAAAGATTTGTCGCGGCTGCCATCGTTAATATAGATAAATTCAAAATCGTATTTGGCGGCTAGCTTTTTTACTTCATCGATCAGAGTTTGATGAAACAAGTCGATGTTTTCTTGCTCATTGTAAATTGGCAGTACATATGAGATCAATTTTTTCATAACACAATAATAGCAACATCCTAGTTTTTTTGGTGCACTACAATCAGTATATTGTATGTTATATTACCCACGGTTATGCAGGGCGGACAAGACGTATTACAACCAGAACTACTAGGCGAGCCGCTTGCCTTACCTTTTAAAATCTTTAGTGACACTACTTTTAGCCCTGATATACTAATGTTTCAACTGTCTAGTCCAGAAAAAATAGCCACGGCCCACCGAAATTGTGTTAATTATGCTGTTCAATTATATTTAAAGCACCGACTGGAAACCCCCCAAATCCCTTTTCGATTTATTTTTCCATTAAAAGGCGCTCTGGCTTTAGCATATGATATTAGTTTAGGACTTAGATATGCCAGCATCAGTATTAATCCTAGCGAATTCATCTTTACCACCACCGTAGATGAACAAAGAGTATTCTATAACTTACATGGTCAACAAATAGATGCAAAAGCTATGGCAGACTTCCAACTGGCTGTTGTAGACGAAATGTTCGATTTTTGCGGTCAATTGGGGCAGGTGCTTAACGACATAAGCCCCATCAGGCAACCTTTCGCCATTTCACCCGTGGGTAAAAGCCATACTAGCGCCAAATTGACCGAGTTATACCAAAATTTAGGTTTTGCCACAGAAGACTTAACAGGGGTAGGAATTTTTGCCGAACTAGGAGACGTAAACAACCAAGCTTTGTGGACTATCACTGGCGGCTATTGGAATAGTAGTTTTGTAAGTCCAGAAAACGCATTGCTTGAAAGAGTATGTAAAAAGATTGTAGGTATCCCAGTTAATATTGCTCTAGAAATCTTGCGTGGAGAACGAGATAATCCGTTTACTAGTAATACTTACCACGACTGGTTAGTTGAAAATTCAGCTGAGGATTCCTTGCTAACCAATACTACTCAGTTAATGGTAGTAATATTTGAAGTAATAAATTTTATTGAAAGCGACAGCAATCTGTCTGAAAACGCTAAGTTTCTCGCTATTCTGCAATTTATTAAACAGTCTTTTCTATTTAGAGCGTAGCTCATCCCAAATAGCCTTTGCTGGCAAAGTGTCTACGTAAGTATCAAATTCAGAACTAACATTTGTCAAAGCTAAATAGCGTAAAAAGTCTTTCACATAAGAATTATTCGACACCGACTGCAGCTCTGTTGGTGACATTTTGCCCAACTTCTCTTCTAACCAACTACGCCATTTTTTGAACACATAAAAACCGTTCCAATCAGACAACGCTTGCTTGCGAGCGTCGTGACGTTTCTTACCTAAAATCTTGAAAGAAGCTCCCGTAAAATGAAACACATACGCCTTATTGGTGCTACCGATATCGCCAAATGTCCTTAGAAACAAAGTAAGTTCTAAATCGTCCCAGTAACCGTGGGCAATATTCGGATCTAAAATGTAACCACGTTTTTTAATATGTTCAGATTTAAATAGTGAACAAAAACCACCGCCAAAAGCCATAAAGAAATTATCGGCCTCGAAACCACGCATTTGCAAGTTCTTCTTGGGGTTAATTAACTGTAATTTCTGAATTCTAGACATCCCAAACGGCAAAGCCTTAATCACTTTCCACACCAAACTATCGGGATAATAACAATTGGAATCTGGCACAATCATCGAAATATTAAAATTAGTGTCCATTTCGCCATTCATGGTGTTTAACCAATCTGGATTTACCACTGTGTCGCTATTTAATAAACAGATTCTATCGTGCTGAATTGCGTGATCGTAAACTGCAGCAATGCCTTCGACCAGGCCTAGATTTTCGGAATTTTTGACTACTGTTAAATGCTTTGGATATCTGGTCAAATATTTGTCGCCCACGCCATACGAAGCTGTATCTTGTGAGTTGTGCACCAAATATATGTGAAAGTCTTGGGTGTGTTTAAAAACACTATCTAGACACATGTCTAGATACCAAGGCGTTTTGTAACTGACGATAATGATTGCTGTTTTGGACTGCACAGTTAGAGTTTAGCGTATTTTGTCTGCATCTACATTAGATTTAACGTCAGCGACAGCACTGTTTAGTTGCGTGATGTAAGCCAACTACCGCAACCCCAACTACTTAATCCCCAATTTTTGTTTGGCAAAGTCGTTTAAGCTCCCACGTCTGGCCCAATCACGCTCAGTTTTAGTTAAGTGAGTCTTACGTAAACGTAGATTTTTAGGTGTAACCTCTAACATCTCGTCTTTAGCTAAGAATAGCAAAGCGAAATCTAGTGTTAATGGTTTAATTGATTTTAAAGAAACTTGGGTAATTTCGGCTTGGTTTCGACGTACACCTGATTTAGCACGTTCCTTACTCACATTCACTTCTAAGTCACCTTCGTACTTATTTACGCCAATAATCATGCCTTCGTAGACTTGAGTGGTTGGTTCGATGATCAATTCTCCACGTTCTTGTAGTGTATTCATGGAATATTCCATAGCGGTGCCTGTTTCAGAGGCGATCAATACACCTTTTCTAAATAGTTCATCTTGCTGAGTATATGGCACGTAGTCTAACAAGAAGTTATTGATTACTAGGTTGCCTTTGGTAGCAGTTAATAAGGTATGACGCAGACCTAACAGGTTTCGGGTTAAGATTTTATATTCAAATCTAACTTGACCATTCTCGTTCTCCATATTTACTAATTCAGCTTTACGTTCGCTCATTTCTCCCACAACTACACCCTGGTAATCCGCTGGAACTTCGATTAATACTTCTTCTAACGGTTCTGTCTTTTTGCCGTTTTCGTCTAACTGCATCAAAACTTCGGGGCGGCGAACTTGGAATTCATAGCCTTCACGGCGTAATTCTTCCATTAGAATTGATAGTTGTAATTCTCCACGTCCAGCTACGTAGAATCCACTTCCTTCGTCGGCTTTGGTGATTTTTAGACTAATATTGCTTTCTGCTTCTTTTTCTAAACGTTGTTGTAATTGTTTGGCACTGATAAATTCACCTTCACGACCAAAAAATGGTGAAGTATTGGCTTCGAATTTAACTTGCACAGATGGGTTAGAGATCTTGATCATCGGTAAGGCAGCTAAGTTGCCTGGAGTGCAGATGGTGCCGCCAATTGCATTAGCATCGATACCAGTGATTCCCACAATTTCGCCGGCGGCAACTTCACGTACTTCGATGAATTCTAAACCTTGACGTACAAGTAGTTTTTTTACCTCACCTCGATCTTTTTTGGCATCGACTTGGTCTGAATGCATTAATATGATGCTATCGCCCACTTTAACTGTACCACGATTAACTCTACCTATTAAGGCTTTTCCTAAATGTTGATCGTTATAAACAGAGGTTACTTGCATTTGGAAGTCACCAGCTGGGTCGCCCTTTGGACTGGGGAAAACATCGACAATTTCTTTTAATAGACTGCCAATGTCGCCTGGGACTGTGGTGTAATCTTTGTCGCCTTCGCTATTTAATGGAGCTACTGGCATTTCACTCCAAGCTTTACCTTCGCGCCCAATGGCGTAGAACACTGGGAAGTCTAATTGACCCATGTCTGTAGCTAAATTCAACATTAGGTCTTGCACTAAAGATAGGGCTTTGTCTGGAGATGCGTACTTTTTATCGATTTTATTGATTACCAAGATAATTTTTAAACCAAACTCCAACGCCCGCTTTAGTACAAATCTAGTTTGTGGCATTGGTCCTTCTTGCGCATCGACTAACAATAAGCAGCCATCCGCCATGTTTAATGTGCGCTCTACTTCACCACCAAAATCTGCGTGTCCGGGAGTATCGATGATATTAATTCGGAAATCGCCATACTGGATAGCGATGTTTTTTGCCTTGATGGTAATGCCTTTTTCACGTTCAAGTTCCCCTGAGTCTAAAATCATTTGTTGGGACATCTCGTCTTGGTTAGAACGGAAAATATTGCTCTGCTTTAAAAAAGCGTCTACCAAGGTAGTTTTACCGTGATCAACGTGAGCGATAATTGCAATGTTTCGTAGTTTATCTTGTGGGACCATAATGCGCAGGTGTTTAAGCCTGCGCATTTTAACATAAATCCTTCTTTTTCAGGCTTTTGGGTATGCCCTGTGTCAGGTTAACTAAATCTTGCTACGACTTTTATATCGAGCCGAACTTTTGAGTTACATTCGGTGCACCTTCAACTATTATTTCTTTTTCCAATAGAACTGGCTTTGCCAACTTTCCGGATTCATCGATAAAGGTTGAACCGCTAGCGGTTATGTAGCCTGCTTTAGAAGCCATAAATTGATAAGCGCCTTGTTTTGCGCGGATTTTTATGATGCCAGCGGCATTACTAATCCCTAAACTTTCTACTGACTTGGTAGTCTCTGACACATTTACCAATCTCAAAATAGCACCAACTAATGGCCTTTTACTACTTGCATCGATCAAGGCAGCACTTTTACGACCAAACCATGGTTCTAATAATACCCAGCCTTGGGTAATCAAAATTACAATGTATAGTGCAGCAACTAGATAGTTGGCCAGGCTTGGTGTAAATCCGATGGCAGTAAAGGTGATCGTTAAGCCCCAAGCCATGAGAATTATTAAACCGATACGAGCAATCTGCATAATCTGCGTAGCATTTTGTTTCCAGAAGTAACGAATACCAGACAGCAAATTATCGTCACCCTTTTGGGCGCCACGCATACCAACGTCTAAGACTACGTCTTCACCCTTTAATATAGTAATATCTTTAACCGAGTTTCCGTAACCTTCACGGATAAATTCGATGGTATAGCTGCCAGCTTCGGCTAAGTTAATGCCGTATCTACCTTCTAAATCTGTGACTGTTTGAGCAACAAATGTCTTAGTAGTCAATCCTTTCTTATAAATGCGTACTGTGACTAAAGCTAAGGGATTAAATGTTGATACATCAAACACAATTCCCCAATATTTGCGTTTTCTCCAGAAAATAAATCCAAAGAAAATCGCTACATAATTTATGATTCCACCATTAACTGCGGCTATAGCAAAAATGCTTAAAATACCAGTAGCAATTGGTGTTATTGGCTCCACAGTTACAGCTCGAGCGTACTTTGATGTGTCGGGTTGAACAATGAATATCCTGACTTCTTTAGTTAGAGACTGCGTACCTTTTCGAGCAGTGATCTTAATTACCAAGTCTTTATCTGGATAAACTTGTAAGCTACCAGTTGGAGAACCAGTATTATTTGTGTAGTCGATAAATACATCATCAGCACCTGTAGCCACCCAGCTGATATCCACACGACCACCGGCATATACTCTCGCTTCCTGTGGAGTAACATTTAAGGTAATTGATACATTTTCCCCACTGGTAAATTCTTCTCCGGGTAGTGGTTCTGTAACTCCAGCTTCGCCGATTGCGCGAACAATAATTTGTAATCCAGCAGACAATGCGTCTGCTTCGCTGTTTGTGCCAGCCAAAATATAGTATGTACTTTCTGTAGGATTAACAGTTCTACTGCCGCTAGTTGCCACATTACCAACCGTGGATAAGCTTAGTGTATCTAGATTTGTAGTTGTCCAATGTAAAGTTACACTCTCACCCGGATCAATTACGTATTTATTTGAATAGAAAACCATTGTTGGTGTAACGTTATTAACTGGTGATACTACCACTAGTTTAGCCGAGTTAGCCGAAAGTTGAATATTACTTGCTAATACTCGATATTCACCTGGTTGACTAATTGTGGCGTCGGTAATTGTTGCCCGCCCGTTTACCAATGGGGCTGTAACATAGTTTAAATATGGAGCTGGAATACCACCGTTAAATAATTGTAGAGTTAGATCTACTGTTCCGTCGTAGCTTTGGATCACATAGCCCAACGTGTCAACGACTTCTAAATTCATTGTGAATGGGTCGTTTACGCCAAAACTAGTCACTGGCACTTCGATATCTAGCGTTGGGTCAACGCTTTGATTTTCATCTTGATAAGCAGCATATTTAACTGTGAAGCCACCGATTACTGGAGTTCTTTCGCCAGTTAATTGGCCTAAATTGAAATTCAAGCGGAATCGGTAATCCTCTTGATCGATAAATAATAGTTCATTTACAGCTATCTCTTGGAAAGTTACACCTCCATCGATAGAAACTTCAGAGTTAAAACCCGCTAATCCCGCATTTGGCATTTGGTTGCCAGCTGGGTCTATAGAACCTAAATTACCCAAGGATGTTAAGGTGATGTTATTTACAATAAGCCTGTCTTCGGGAGGAAGCTCAATAGTTGTAGCTTTGCCTGGTGTTACCCAGCCACGATCAAGATTAATTCTATTTAATCCTTGTCTTTGAAAATTAGCATAGACAGTATTGTAGTCAGCAATCTCTAACCCACCAATAAACTCTGGATACCTACCTTCCGCTACAGCCAAAAGATACTTAGTATCGTCTGATTTAATAGCAGCGCTGCCATTAGTATTGTAATAAATTAAATCCCCGCGGTATGTGGACATAAATAGTTGGCCGCCAACATAGTCTGGGCCAGTTAAAAATTTCATCTGGTACACCTGCTGGCTAAATAAATCAGATACTGTAGCCAATCTAACTACTATATCATCTGAGTCGCTCCATCTATTGATACCTAAATTCCAAGTATAAAGCGCTGTCCCAGCAGCCGCGCTGTCTGTAACATAGACGGCATTTAGAGCAGGGTCGAAAGCCAACGCGCTAACGGAATCAATATCACCTGTATCTAGATCAGTATTTGTAATCTGCATCATCTGGTCGTCTGAGTTATCTAGTGGCGTGTTGTTATCATCGAACTGCACAACACCTGTACCATAGCTTCCTAAGAATAGTACATCACTAGCAAAATCGGCTGTCATCGTACTAATATTATCTATATCTGCACCACTAACACTTGCTACCCATTCGAATTGATCATCTCCCTGATCTGAAGGAGTGCCGTTTAGACTAATGTAATATAAGTTAGAAGCACCATTTGCTGTGGCATTATGAACATAAAAACCTAATCCAGCGCGGGTATCCATCAGGATTTGTCTTGGTCCGTAAGTTATAGGGTTTAACCCTGTAATATTTACTACTGCGAAAGTGTCATCGGTTAGGTTATAAATGCTTAATCCGTTTGATACAACAATTGCATAAGTATCCCCACCGGAGGTAAATATTTCAAAGTCTCCGACATTTCCTGGTAAACTGTCTAATTCATAAGTAGTAGTAACACCACCAGTCGGGTTATAAACAGACAAAGATTGTCGCTGAGCATGCCATATTCTGCCATCTGTGTAACGCCTAGTTGGATAAGTAGAAGCAGACACAGTTGTGTAACGATCTTCGTAGTTAGTATTATTAATTAGAGTATTATTTGCAGTCAAAGACTCTCTTAATCTAATGTAGCCGTTACCCCAAACTAAAGTGGAGTCAACGGAATCTGCATTATCTTGTGTATCAAAGGTTTCTGATACTTCTATTTCGTCTGCTGCCACACTACTTGGTGCGACTAAAGTGAAATTACGAGTCGCGTTAGTGACAGCTACATTAGTATCTTGGCCAGCAGTATCTACACAGCGCAGATTTATTGTATGCGCTGCCAATGTCTGTGCAGGCAACTCAATAGAGAATCTCTCTACATTACTATTAATAGTACCGTCTAATGCAGAAAGCGCCACCCAAGCACCACCATCTAAACGGTAATACATGTTGGCAATATTGCTATTAGTGTCAAAGCTGTGACTATCAATACATGCGCCAGTAATATATGGTGTTGGGTCGGCTACAGGGTTAGGTAATACTGGATTTAATTTAGCTGTTGGAGCTGAGTCGTCTACCGCTTCTACCGCGAACACATCGATTGGGAGTTCACTACCGTTTGGGTTGGGGAATCTACCTGTTCCTGTGTAAGCTACTAACTTCAGTTCATTTAGACCATCTGGTAAATTAACTCCAGGTGTAAATTCAGCAGTGACTGTATTGTCGCCAAAGCTGCCGCTGGTTAATGATAATTGATCACCCCAGTCCTGTACTATACCATCGATGAAATTATAGTATCGAAAGCTCAATCTATCGATGCCGTCTGTGCTGTTACAAGTAATCGTATTTGTAGGAGTAGCATCGCTTGTTGGTGAGGAAATATTAGACAGTACACAGTCAGCCAGCGGGTTTATATTATTGATATTTATGTTCAAAGCTTCTTCGTGATTTTCGGCGTTATCGTTTTCAACGCCTAGTACTAGGTTATAACTTCCATTTAGATACGGGCCTAAGTCTAAGTTGAACTGCTCTGTAGCTTCGTCGTAAAGACCATCTACTGGAGTCAGGTTTACTTGTGCCCCACCTTCCCAAGTGTAATAAACTCTGGTGATAATGTCGCCATCCTCATCGTCGGCTGTAAATGTTGCGTCGATAAAGCTGTTAACCACAGGTCCTGTATTAACTGTAATTGTCGGATCATGCGCTGGAGGTACGGCGCCAACCTCGAATTCATAATGGTATGGTAAACCACCAATTGGTGCGGAATCGAACTGATCATAACCTGCTTCTGCGACTACTTCGAATACATAGTTACCATCGGCTAAACCGTTAGTTGAAAAAGAGATATTTTCGACTTGTTCATCGTTTAAAACGCCATCTACGATAGTTACAGAATCTCCACTGCTCGGGTCACCAGTTAAAGTGTATCTTACCGAGTAAATATTCAAGCTACTAAGAACTTCTGTGCTATCGGCAGTACCTGTAAAGCTGAAATCACTACCTACCAAGGTCGGTGTACCTGTAACTACCGGCGTTTTATAAGTCACTTCGTAAAAGATATTTGCAAAATCAATATTATTTCCATTATCATCAAGATAATCCACGCCGACACTATTCGTGTCTTGTAGATCTGCGTAAGCGATAGTAGTAGAAATAGTTCCTTGTACTGTGTATGTATTACCTAAATTATCTAGCAGGGTGTTATCGCCTTGATCAGTAGCATTCTGGTCAGAGCCCATCGGTCCAAAAATAGATGAGCTAAACATTAGTTGAATTTTGGCGTCGTTTGCCGGTGATTCACTCCGTGAGGACGACAGGGCATAATCTTCAGCAGTATAACCTTGTAGGCTTTCTATCCCATTGACTGTGATAGCACAAACAATAGCATCGTCAAAAGTGCCATTAAAACTTACAGTGTAGTTACCCGCAGCATCGACGACCCAGCTACTAGTATTTAAAGAAGGCGAAGGGCCTGCTCGCTCCACAGTTAAATCAGGCGCCAAACCATTTAATTCCGGAGAGATACTGCTGCCAGCCCTCCAGGTAACAAATACTATGCCTCGGTCTATGCCAAAACCTGGAAAAGTGATATTTATTGGAGCTAATGAATTGTTATTATTTGAAGATTGACAGCCTCGTCCATAGATTGCGTTGTGATCAATTACAAGATTAGCAATAGCTAAAGTTTTTGTAGGCAACAATAATAAACTAACAAAGGTAATCGCTACTGCGATAAAAATAGCATAGATATATTTATTCACTCTCTTACTTTAGAGGAGTTTAAAACTGATGTAAACCTTTGGCGGACATTTTATACTTAAGCTACACCACTATTTAGTACTGCGAGAAGGAACGTCTATTTAATCTTTAGTATAAATGCTATAATATAGCCGGATCGGCTCTCAAAGGATAGGGTTGCTCTGTAATTTAACCTATCTTTTAGAAAAGAAACAAAATGTCTTCATATAGAAATTCCGGTTCAAGTGACCGCGGATCTGGCGGAAGTCGCGGTGGATATCGCGGTGGCCAATCCAGCTCAAACAATTATTCACGTGGTGGAAGCGGCGGTCGACGCCCACGCCCTATTAAAGAAATCGATGTTCACGCATTAGTGCGCAATATCGAAAATGCCAAGAATCTTCCTCAACCAGAACCACATGTAACTTTACATCAGTTCGAAGATTTCGATATTTTGCCAGAACTTAAGCTAAGCATTGCTAAGCGTGGCTATATTACACCAACGCCTATTCAAGATTTAGCTATTCCTCCAATTTTAAACGGCGAAGATGTAGTGGCAATTGCCAACACTGGTACCGGTAAAAGTGGCGCTTTCTTAATTCCTTTGATCGATAAGATTTTAGAAGACAATACTCAGAGAGTATTGGTTATTGTGCCAACTCGTGAACTAGCGATGCAATTAGATGATGAACTGCGAAAACTAACTGTAGGTATGCGTATCTATTCAGTAATCGGAGTTGGTGGTTTAAGTATTATGCCGCAACGAGCCAAGCTTAGACAGCCACACAATGTGGTGATTGGTACACCTGGTCGTTTAACTGACTTAGTGGATCGAGGCGACTTAAAGTTAGAACGCTACGCTACTATTGTGTTGGACGAAGTAGATAGAATGTTGGATATGGGATTTGTGGCTGATATGCAGTATTTGATTAATCAAATGGCTCCAGTTCGTCAATCTTTGTTCTTCTCCGCTACTATCACTCCGGCTGTGGAGCGAATTATGAAAGATTTTGTGCAAGAGTACACGAAAGTGTCTGCCAAAACTCCTAACTCTCCAGTTAATATTGAGCAAATTATTATTGAGCTTAGCCGTTCAGACGATAAGGTTCAAAAACTAAAAGAAGTTTTAGATGAGTTTGAAGTAAAAAAGGCTCTCGTGTTTGTACGCACTAAATGGTCTGCACAACGCTTGGGCGATCAACTTTACCAAGATGGTTACCAAGCTGACAGTATTCATGGCGACAAACGTCAGAGTCAACGTCAGAAAATTATGCAGAACTTTAAGTCTGGTAGTATCGCAGTACTTGTAGCTACAGATGTGGCGGCACGTGGTTTGGATATTAATGAGTTATCTCATGTGATTAACTTTGATTTGCCAGAAACAAACGATGACTATACTCACCGTATTGGTCGTGTTGGTCGCGCTGGTAAAAAAGGTGCCGCAATTAGTTTTGTGGTTAGATAGAGTTTTAGATTTTGATTTACGAAAGAGCGGCTTAGTTGCCGCTCTTTTTATTGATTGGTTTGGTTTGGTTTGCTTCAATTTTTGTTTTGATTTTTGTTTTGTTTTTTTGCCTCGTGTAGTAATTCGTTTACGTTTTTTCTTGAATTGTCAGTACGGTTGGTCATCATATTCATTGCCTACGTTAACTTATTAACTATAGTGGAGTTAATTCCGTTACAAAGTGTTCCACGTGAAACTGAAAATCTGTCTTACCTGGATAAATAAGTTTAAATCAGATGTTGTGTGTATTTGTGACACAAAACTTGCTTTTAAAGATAGGTCATCTCCAAAAACTAGATATGAGTTTGAAAAGGTATATTTATGGTCGGGAGGGAAAATTGCAGCTTGTGAGTAGCTGGGAAAATTATTACTAGCCGGAATTACAACTTGCGAACATTTACAACTTGCTCGGAGCTATACTTTGCTAGAAATTATGTTGACGGGTTTAATTGGTGAGAAAGGCCTAAATGCTGGACATTGAATTGCAGTTTCCATTTGTGGGGCTAGAGCTTCGGCATTGATTTGAATGCCTTTAGCACCAACTATAAATAAACTAAACACTACAAAGCTTAAGATAGTAAAAAATCTACCACTTTGAAATTGTTTTTTCCCAAGTAAAATATTAATTCGATCATTCTCCAAAGCAAAGCCACTCAATGCTAAGTTTGTATTGTAAGTCGAAAATATCTTAGCCAAAGCACTAACTATTCCCTTTTGACTATCTACTTTGGAGATTGCATAGTTATCGGCGGCTAATTCATTCAAGACGCTGTAACTTTTTAATAACGCTGATTTCAACGGGAAATATGGCAAAATATTTCCCAAAAATTCCATTAGTAATTTTCGTAGTGGATCAAAATTCAACCGATGATATTCTTCATGCATAACTACACTTTGCAGCTCAATAGCCGAAAAGTTCTCAATCATCGCCGATGATACAAATACCTGCGGACTTGTAAGTCCTAAAGTAAAAGCTTCGATTCTTGAACTGTTAAATTCAATATAGTCACTTTTCTGGTCTGAAATATCTAACTGCAAACTAAACAGGCGGGTTTTACGAGCTACCAATATTGCTCTAACTACAGCTATTAAGGCTTTGAGCCACAAGATAAATAACCCAAACAGAATTATGCCAACTGGATAAGTAGTAGTAGCACCAATAATCGTCTCCAGCGTGCATTGCACTTGGATAATTTGCAAAACATAACCTGTATGTTCAATCGCCTTCGGTAGTAACTGCACCGTGAGCAAAGTTAACCCCACCAAATACGCAACCGTTAGTAGCAGAAAAGAGATAAAAGCTAGTTTATCGTTTCGAGCGTATACCCTATTTATGTTCATCTAAATACTCTTGTAATAATCGGCGATGTTCTGGTGTGGAATCAATTGATTCTAAGAAATGTGATACTGCCAGACTCCCGTAAGACTGCAAAATGCCACTGTATAAACTTTGTAGCGTTTGCTGGGCGTAATTTTCTTTAGACAACTTTGGGGTATAGATAAAAGTATTGCCCATTTTTTTCCTACTCAAGATCTTTTTCTGACACAGTCTTTGCAAAATCGTATTAACTGTAGTGTAAGCCAACGTCCCACGCAATTTCTCTTGCACTTCGGTTGGACGTAAACCATCTTTTTGCCGCCACAAAATATCCATTATTTCTTGTTCTAAGTTTCCGGTTAATTTCAACATAAAAATAGCTACAGATGTAGTACTACATCTTGGCAACAAGGGAGAAATTCGTCAAGCTATCTCAGCTAAAATAAACCGCAACTACAAAATCTTTATCTGTATAAGAAACCTCTAAACGTGCTTTATTTTTGTCAGCTAAAACCTTAGCAATCCCCAGTCCCAAACCAAAACCTGGTACGTCAAAACTATTATCACCTCTACTGAAATTTTCTGTTAGTTGCTTAGAAGTTTGAGTTATCTGCGCACTTAAATTATTTTTAATAATTAGGGCCAATTTATATTTAGGGAATAAATTATCGGAATTACTTATTAATTCTACAGAAATCTCCTTATCCACGGGAGAGTATTTTATGGCATTTTCTAATAAAATATTAATTAAGTCTGCTAATTCTCTAGATACAAATTTTATTTGGTAATCTTGTGAAATTTGAATTTTAGACTCAATATTTACCTTTTTGGCGTTAGCTAAAGCACCTAATCGATTAATTATTTCAATTAATATTTTGACTGGTCTTATATCTTTTGGGGCTTCAGATAATTTTCCGGCGCGAATACTAGTTATTAGGCTGGTAACGAGTGCATTCATTCTTTCAACTTCTTCCAAACTTGAATTAGCCTGGGTCTGGTTAATATTTTGATTAGCAATTAACGCCTCCAATTCTAGCTGGAGAATGGTTAATGGAGTTTTCAACTCGTGTGAGGCACGAATAATAAATTCTGTCTGTGATTCGTAAGCTTTGATCACTGGTCTTAATGCTAATCCAGATAAAATATAAGAGATGCCAGCAGCAATACTGAGTAAAATAATTTGCAGTAGGATAGCCGTTGTAATAACTCTTACTCTGGCTTCTTCTATTAACTCACGAATAATTGCTCGCTGCTCAGCTGTCATATTCCTAAACCTAGGGGGCAAGTCTGCAGCACGTGGGTTGAAAATTAATTGTTCTTCTCTAGGACTTAATATATCTAAATTATTTAAATTAATGGCGGAATTAACTACAGCGTATACATTTAATACCACAAATAATATTAGAAAATATATTATGGTCAGCCGGATTCTTGTTTTACGAATTTCTAGTTTGGTCATATATGCGATATCCTTTTCCTCGTTTTGTTTGAATAAACTCAGCATCTTTCACGCCAGCGTCTGTTAAAGTTTGGCGGATATTTTTAATATGCGCTGCAACTACGTTAGAGAAACCATCGTAATTTGATTCCCAGACATGTTCAATTAGCTCCTCTGCACTTACATATTTATGTGTATTCTTGAATAAATATTCTAAGATATTATATTCAAGCGAAGATAATCCCACTTCAGTATCGCTAACTAAACATTGTCTTAATTGGGGAATAATTTTTACTTGCCCAACCTGATGTTCGACTGAAGTAGTAAATTGCCGACGGGTTAATGATCTAATCCTGGCTGTCAATTCAACATAGGCGAAAGGTTTACTTAGATAGTCATCGAAACCTAAATCTAAACCAGATACTATTTGCGGAAGTTCACTTTTAGCCGTGAGCGCCATTACCGGTTTATCTTTATACAGTTGCTTCACTTCCAGTAAGAGCTGCTCCCCGGATTTGCCAGGAAGCATCAAATCGAAAATATACAGTTCATACTTCTCCACCCTAATTAGTTTTAGTGCCGCCAGTCCATCTGAAGCCCAGTCGACCACATGGCCATCTTTTTGCAACTGCTGCTGCAATAGTTTGCCAATTTTTTGTTCGTCTTCGACTAATAATATTTTTGCCATAAATCTATTCGAATCTTAAAGCATCGATTGGACTTAATTTAGAAGCTCTTCTGGCTGGGAAAATCCCGAATATCAAACCAATCACTACCGATACGAAAGTGGAGATTAGGATTGAATCCAAACCTATTCTTACAGGAGTGATATTTAATGAACCAATGCCTAATGCCATTAAAATTCCAAATACAATACCAATACAAGCAGCAGCTACCGATAACACAATTGATTCGATCACAAACTGATACAAAATAGAACTTTCTTTAGCTCCAACGGCTTTACGTAAGCCAATCTCCCTTGTTCGCTCAGTAATCGTAATGATCATAGTGTTCATAATGCCGATACCGCCAACAAATAAAGAGATACTGGCAATTCCAGCTAACAAAATAGTAAAAGTACTAGTTATGGCATTTAAAGTCTCTAGCGTTGACTGGCTACTACTGATTCGAAAATCCGCTGCGGCTGGGTCGGAAATACCATGCTTTCTAAGCATCAAACCAGTGAGTGCCAACTGCAAGGCAGAAATATTGTCTGAATTAGCGGCGCGCACAATTACTGTTCTTAAAGTATTCGCGCCATTCAAATATCTATTGAATGTATTAAACGGAACATATACAAAATTATCTGTATTCAAAAATCCAGATTGCCCTTTACTATTTAAGACACCAATCACAGTAAAAATATGGGAACCAATACGCAGATTTTGGCCTAGCGGGCTATTATTTGGAAATAATTCTTTAGCAATTCCAGAGCCAATTACCACTACTTTGCTGGCAGCATTATCTTGAATATCCGAAAAAAGTGCTCCTGCGTTTAATGTATGGCTACGAATATCGAAGTAGCTACTAGCAACTCCGTAAACTTGAGTGTTGGTATTGCTTGCTGGTGAGGCTAGCTGCTGGCTACTGGCCGCCTCTGTAGATAAACCGCTTGCTAAAACGTTATTTGCCAGTTCGCTACGTAAAAACTGATAATCATCTATAGTTAAGGTTTGAGCACTGCCCACACCAGCATTTACTACACCAGTCTGGCTGTTACCAGGGGAGATTGTTAGAATATTTGCACCCAAACTACTCACGCGATCCTCAATACTAGCTTTGGCGCCATTACCAATTGCCAGCATTACAATCACAGAAGCTGTCCCAATAATAATTCCTAAGGCTGTTAAAAAAGTACGCAGCCTATTTGTTTGCAGTGCACCTAGGGCAATTGTAATTAATTCTCGAAAATCCATAATTAAATTAATTTAAAATTCCTATTTACTACATCGGAGGCGATTGTGCCATCTTTCAACGTAATAATTCGTTTACATAAATTTGCGATATCAGCTTCATGCGTAATTAAAATAATAGTTTTACCTTTTATATTTAATTGTTGAAACAACTGCATGATTGTGAGTGAAGTTTTGCTGTCCAAATTACCAGTTGGTTCATCGGCTAAAATAAGATTGGGTTCAGTTACCATAGCTCTGGCAATTGCCACACGCTGGATCTGACCGCCAGAAATCTGATTAGATTTATTTTGAGCTTTTTGTTCTAATTCTACATTAGCCAAGGCTTTCATTACTCTAGCGGATCTATCGGCAATCGGAATGTTTCTATATAAAAGCGGTAACTCTACATTTTTATAAACTGTTGTGCGTGGTAGTAAATTAAACGATTGAAACACAAACCCGATTTCCTGATTTCTAAGACTGGCTGCTTCGTCGGAACTTAAACCGGTTGCTATTTTGCCATTTAAAATATACTCACCACTTTCGTAAGTGTCTAGAAGCCCAATAATATGCATGGTAGTGCTTTTACCAGATCCGGAAGAGCCCATAATCGCTACCATTTCACCAGCGTTTACATCAAAACTAATTCCTTTCAAAGCTTGATATACGCTATCGCCCATACTGTACGACTTGGTAATGTTCTTTAACGAAATTAGTGGTGCCATATTCTAGTTACTCGTTGTTGATCTGCTAGTAACAGTATTTCCCTGGCCACCGATCGGGGCAAAACCACCTCCGCCAGAACCACCACCACCACCAAATGGAGATGGCGTAACTGCTGCTTGTAGTACCGACACCACAATTTGTTCATCCAGGTTTAATCCAGAAGTAATTTCCACCTTAGTATCACCTACAAGTCCGATTTCCACAGGAACTTCGACTAAACCACCGTTTACTAATTTGCGCACAATCGAACGATCTTGCCTGGTAATCACGGCCGCTGCAGATACAGATAGTACATCTAACTTTTGAGCTAAAACAATTTTGGCGTCGCCAGTTAAGCCCACCTGCAATAATTTATCTAGGTCTGTAATCTTAATCTTGGCGGGGTAAGACGCGATATTGGCGCTAACAGTTGGGATTAAGGTGATTTCACTGATCTCACCATCAAAAGTCTTGCCTGGCAAGGAATCAAAAGTTATTTCGACAGGCATAGCTAATTTAGTATTTACCGCGTCTGATTCAGCCAAACTAATACTTAAATAATAGTTTGTAGGGTCTGCTACCACAATAGACGCCTGGCTAGCTGGACTGCCAACGCTAGTTGCTGCCGACAGCACTACGCCATTAAACGTAGCAGTTAAGTTAGCACTAGATAAATTGCGTTCAGCCACGCTAAAATCAGACTCTGCGGTTTTGATTCTCTCTTCTAAATTGCGCAAGTCTAAGTAAGACACACTTTTGCCACCTTTTAACTTGGTGTTATCGTAGTTATTTCTAGCCTGCTGTAATGCAGATTGCGCTAGCAAATAACGATTATATAGATCTGCTGGATCCATTTTGGCCAATAATTGACCAGCGGTAACTGCTTGTCCAGGTGCTACCAATATCTCGGTAACCTTAGCTGTAGAGGCATTTATAAAAGTATAAGCTTGAGATTTGGTGGCATTTACGGCACCACTGGCAGTGATAGTTTTGACTACGTTAGATTTGGTAACAGGCTCAATGACATAAGTAGGGCCACTAGGGCGATTACGCGAAGCGTTAAAGCCAATAACCACAACAACCGCGATTAAAGCAAATAAAATAAACTTTTGAGCACGACTAAGCCGGGCAAATCTGGAACGTAATTTCTGCATATTGTGATAAAGATTCTTTTGTAGTCTAGCTAATTATGATGAAAATTACATGAAATTATTAAGTAATTTTACAATATCGTTCAATTTGCGTTAGCGGTTCTGTATTTTTAAGTAAAATTAATATCATGATGATATAATTATGTATGTCTTTTAATATTCATAGTCCCGAACAATCCACAGGATATGCAAGCTATGTGCGTCAGCTAATTAGTTTTCGTGATGGCTCTACCGTTTACGGCGACAATTTTGAAAAAAGACCAGAAGTCTTCCAATACGGAGTCCCAGATGCGGTTAGGATTCTAGATTCAGGAGATATAGTTTTCAGACATTACACGCCAATAATAGCAGGTTTTACAAATATTCAATCACAGAAAGCACTAATTGGTGGTACGACGCCTTACGTCCAGTTGGCCGGAAGGTGTAAAACTAAATATCCTGATCTAACTGGTATTTTCCTAACAACCGCTCAATTTACCAGGCGAGGCGTTGGAGTCCCAAATAGCTCTTACTACCTAGATTTAACATTACCGGGGGACCTTTTATTGCTTGAGCTGGAGGCTGGCATTTACCTCATCCCTAATGTAAATAGCTATTTATTTGGTCTAGCCCAATCTGAAAAACTAACAAGACAGCGCTACAATGATTATGTGACTTCCCGTCCATCAGATTGGAGAAAGAGTGATGTATTACGTGCCTGGGCTAGTATAAATATCGTTGCACACGGTATACTCGAAGCATAAATTTAGCTTTACCTATGCAACTATATCGCCAACTTGTAACCGATTTTATTCGCACCAAAAGTATCTCTACTGATAAGTCGTTTCAAAGTGGGATCGATGCCACTGTAGATTGGTTAAATCAACAGTTTTCTGCCCGTGAATTTAAAGTGGAAGTCGTAACCGGATACGGAAATCCATTAGTTGTGGCTAATTATCATCATGACGATAGTCTAAAAACGATTCTGATTTATGGTCATTACGACGTACAGCCAGCCGAAATGGCTGATGGCTGGGCTAGTGAACCATTCGAAGTAACAGAGCGAGATGGCAGGTTGTACGCTAGAGGTATTGTAGATAATAAAGGTCAGGTACTGATTCATATTGCTGGTGTGTTCGAACTGATCGAGCAAGGTAAATTAAAATATAATGTAAAATTCTTATTGGAAGGTGATGAAGAAAGTGGATCTGAAAAGATCGATCAATTTTTGGTTGATAAGCGTGATTTATTGCTAGCCGATGTGGTGATGTATTCAGATGGTGAATTGATTATGGATCATCCGGCAATTGATATTGGTTACCGAGGTATTTTCAATTGCGAGTTAACAATTACCACTTCTAGCAAAGATAATCATTCCGGAATTTATGGAGGCAGTATTCCAAACGCAGCCAGAGTATTGAGTAATGTGTTGAGCCAAATGCACGACGACAACCAAGTATTGCAGCTGCCAAATCTAGACAATACTTTAGATAGTGTAGAAACCCAAATATTAGAAAATAATAAGTTGATTCCTTACGAAGACGGTGATTTCCAAGATGTAACTGGAGCTAAGATTAGACTAAATGCCGACAAAGTAAATTTCTATTCGCAAGTTGGGTTGTTAACTTCCGCCGAAGTCACAACACTTAACAGTGGTTACATGGGCGTTGGTTATCGTAATGCTATTGCTGGTAAAGCTGCTGCCAAAATCAATTTTAGGATCTCACCTCAGCATGTAACAGCCGAAGTATTGAAAAGCTTTGAAGAGTTCTTAAAAGTTAAAATGCCGACTTATGCTAATTATACCTTTGTAGTAGATACCAGTAGTGAGCCAATCAGCTTACCGATTGATAACGATTACATTGTGGAAGCTAAGGGCTTACTAGAAGATATTTATGCTCAGAAAGCCTTCTTTGCCTTATCTGGTGCGATTGTACCAATCAGTGGTTTACTAAAAGAGAGCCTAAATGTACCTGTGATTTCGATTGGGCTTGGCAATCAAGACTGTAATATGCACGGCGTAGACGAAAACTTCCGCATAGATTTAATTGAAAAAGGGTTAGAGTTTAGCAAGCGCTTCTTGGGAAATTAGGCAGCTAAACTTAGAATCGCGACCAAAGATACTAGACTTGTGGCAAAGCTACCCCAAATTGTATCTACAATTACAACTTTCCATGTCCAATCTTTTAAGATAGACATGTTCGTTAAATTGTAAGTGGCGTAGGCCATTGCTCCTAAAACTGCTCCATTAACTGCGGCGTATCTTATCGGACTGGAGGCTGATGTGCCAGGCGAGGTAACTAAAACTACTAAAGCTAGGGGATAAACTAAATAGAAAATAAGTGCTGGTGCTAGTTTAAATTTCGGCAACATTAATTTTCCTATCTCTTTCTGATAAAAGCTTTTAGCCACTAAGCCTATCCAGACGAAGTCGATCACTAAAAAGGTTATTAAAGATAGTAAGTAAATTTGAATCATATTGTTGAAGTTGAATTTCTTTTTACTATACCAATAACTAGAGTCGAAGGCGTATACTAAAGCAGATAATATTTAGTTAACTAAAACTATGAGCCATCTTTCCAATATTTTAGAACAAACTGCAGCAAATAATAATTTCCGCCAAGTAATTGCTACGGGTACGCACACGCAGCTAGTAGTAATGAATATTCCAGTCGGCGGAGATATCGGTTTAGAAACTCATGATCATGTTGAACAGATCTTGTTTAATTTGAGCGGCCAAGGGGAGGCAATTTTGGACGGTGAAAAACATGCGTTTAATGCCGGAGATGTTTTAGTAGTGTCTCCTGGTATTAATCACAATGTGTTAAATATCGGCAGTACTGAACTTAAAATTTATACGATCTACTCCCCTGCTAATCATATCGATGGTCGAATTCATGCAACTAAAGCAGATGCAGAGATAGACTCTGAAGATGAAGCTTTTGGGCATCAATCTGAGTAATGCTATAATCCCCTAGATGACTCGAATAGATCATTAAAAAAACGAAACTTTAGAAGATAGTCTTGAATCTTCTGTTTTACCGATTTTACTTTTGTTTTCATGTCACAACTCCCCTGGAACGTTGGCTCGCATATACGAGCTAATTACCATATCAAATATTCTCAGAATTTTATTTATTCCGATCAGTTTGCTAAGCAATTGATTGATTACATTCATCTAGATCTTGAAACACCAGTCTTTGAAATCGCAGCTGGTACTGGTGCATTCACTAAGCACTTGGCGCGTAAAAGTAATCATTTAACAGCAATTGAAAAAGATGATCACGTGTTTACGCGGCTTGAACAACAGTTTAAAAGTCAAGAACTAGTAAGCACAGTTAATGCTGATTTATTCGAATATCAGTACCCGAAATCTGGTAGTTACTGCGTAGTAGGCAATATTCCATTTGCTTTTACCAGTGATATTTTAAAGTTCTTTCTGAATAGCGAAAATCCACCTAGTCAACTATATTTGTTGATTCAACAAGAAGCAGCAGCAAGAATGCTAGGCACTAATAAGGAAAGTTTATTTTCGTTAACGTTTAAACCATGGTTTGAGTCCAAATTACTGTGTAGGGTAAATAGAAGTGAATTTAAACCAAGCCCACAAGTAGATGGCGCCTGGATTTGTGTGACTAAGCGTGACCCGCCATTAGTTGATACTAGAGATTGCGATCTTTATCTAGATTTTCTAGCTTATTGCTTTACTAATGTTAGAACTGATTTTTACTCAGTTCTAACAAAATTGTTTTCTAAAGTACAACTTAAAATTATTTCGCAAAATACTAATTTAGCGACAAATATATCTCAGATAAAATTCCGGCAGTGGCTGGAATTATTTATTGTATTTAGAAAATATAATTATTTGGAAAAGCAGAATTTAATTTCTGGGGCATATTCAAAATTATCTAAACAACAAAATAAGCTGCAGAAAATACATAAAAGGAGATATGCCAATTGTCGCATTAATCTTTAACTAGCAGCCCAGATTTATTTTGGAATAAAATCTCCACGCTATGCATTGCCCCGTCTATAAACGAACCTGAAATATAGTCTCCAACATAATGAACTTGTTTATCTTTGCCGTTGTGCTTTAAGAATTCAGATAATTCATTAGTATAACTCCGTGTAAATTTTGCAATTGCCTTTGCCCAATAGAAGCTATTTACAAACTCGAGTTGCTCTACAGCTTTCGTTCCTAGAAATGGCTGCAAAAGCTGCTTTAGTTCTAAACTGGTATCATAGTACTTTAACGCGTTTGCGTTGCGCAAGTCGCATGTGTAATAGTGCCAACCATTAATTGGTTCCTCGTAATTGATCGAACGAATATTCACAGTATCGTCGGCAAATCTAACATGATCTTTTAAGCTGGATAATTTGTGAGGCAGACGCCACCAAACTTTGGTAATTGGTTTGTACTCTACCTGTTCAAAGAATTTTTGTTCATGTTGGGTTGGATTTTGTAAAATTGCGGTTACGGCAGTTCCAGGTATAGCAATAATTATTTGTTTTGCTTGGTAAATAGCACCTTTATTCAATACAACTTCGACATAATTTGGGTGTCTAGTTATAGTTTTAACCTGGGCGTTTAGCTCAACATTTAACTCTTGAGCTAATCTTTTTGGCAAATAATCTATTCCTTGCTTGAAAGTAAACATTTGGCCACCCAACACCATTTTAGCGGCGTAGTATAAATATTCTGGTAACATTTCACTGGCTGAATAACCAAATATGCTGGCAAACATTGGATCAATTATCCCTGCGGCAAATTGTGGTGTGATCTCTTCACTGGACATTTGATACAAATTACGACTATCTTTACTTTGGCCGGGGAAATCGTAAATATCGGTCTTTAGGAATTTGATTGAATGTAGAAATACAAAGGCGGATAGCTTTAATTTTGTGTACCAAGAAAGGTATTTTGTATTTAATGACTTTAATAAATGGTGTTTTTTAAATTGATAGTACTTGCCATCTTTGTAAAACGTTAAAGAGTCGTGGTGCATTGGTAAAACTTCGGACTCAATATGCAGTGCTTTGATTAGTTGTTGGGTGTGCTTGTAAGTGGTTAATAGAAATTCAGCACCTGTGCTAATGGCTTGTCCTTCAATGCTAAGCGTATGCATTCTGCCGCCAACATGGTCGTTACTTTCTAAAACTAAAATGTCTTGGTGGCCTGATTGCTTTAATTTATACCCAGTATACAAGCCAGCAATACCGCCACCGATAATGATAAAGTCCTTCATTTGATCATTGTATTATTTTTAAAAGAAGATTGCGAATATTGCTAAGGCATAGGCTATAATCTCACTTAATAAATGAACTTCTGGCAAAACTTACCTAAACCGTTTACTGTACTTGCTCCGATGGAGGAAGTCACCGATGTGGTGTTTCGGGCTCTAATTAACGAGATTGGTAGAGCTGATGTCTTTTTTACGGAGTTCACTAATTGTGAAGGCATGCAGTCTAAGGGCCGCGCTATGGTTGGCAGAAGGTTAAAATTCAATCAAGATCAGCAACCAGTGGTAGCCCAGATTTGGGGAAGTAGCCCTGAGGCCTACTTTAAGACCACCCAAGAGATTGTAGATATGGGCTTTGCGGGCGTAGACATTAATATGGGGTGTCCTGTATTAAAAATCACTAATCACGGATCCTGCTCTGCTTTAATTAAAAATCCTAGTTTAGCTGTGGAACTGATTGCGGCAGTCAAAGAAGCCGCCGGCGGTAGAATTCCGGTGAGTGTGAAAACTCGTGTTGGGTTTAGCAAAAAGGAAACCGAGAGTTGGTGTGGACTACTTTTAGATCAGGGGCTGGATGCTTTAACGATTCATGGCCGTATTGCCAAAGAATTGTCTAAGTACCCTGCCGATTGGAGCGAAATTCAAAAGGTGGTGGAAATGCGGGCTGCCAAAGGCGTTTCTACAGTTGTGATTGGTAACGGCGATGTCGAAAGTTTAGAACAAGTTATGCAAAAACATTTAGAAACAGGCGTAGACGGGGTAATGATTGGCCGCGGAGTGTTTAAAGATCCGTTTGTGTTTAATCCCAATAGAAGTATTAAGGATTTAGATTTGCAAGAGCGATTCGATTTACTGCTTAAGCACGCTAATTTGTTTGTGGACACCTGGGGTGATAGTAAAAACTTTCATATTTTGCGCCGATTTTTTAAGATTTATGTTTCTGATTTTGATGGTGTAGCCGAAATCCGCACCAAATTAATGCAAACAAATAATTTGGAAGAAGTTTTGGCGATTGGAAAAGAATATCAATTAGCTTAGCGTTTAGTTTTACAAGTCTGAATATTGTGATGTTAATATAATCAGAGACGTTTAATATCTATATGAAGAAAAAAGTTTTAGTTATGTTTGGCGGCATTGCCCCTGAACACGAAGTATCAATTATTACCGGGCTGCAGGTGGTGGAGAAAATGGATCGTAATCTATATGACCCAATTGCCCTATTTGTAGACAAACAAGGTAAATTTCAACTGCTTACAGGCTTAAACTCTCGTAAAGATTTTTTTAAAGCTCACAAAGTAGAAGTTAGTTTTGGCTTGGATATTACAGGTGGATTTATAAAGTCAGCTGGTTTTTTGGGTAAAAAAATATATCCAGCTGCAGCATATTTAGCTTTCCACGGCGGTACTGGTGAATCTGGTCCCATGCAAGGCTTATTGGAAGCAGTAAACATCCCCTTCACTTCGGTGAATCAGGAAGCAGCAGTGATTACCATGAACAAGCAGCTGACTAAACAAGTTTTAGCTGGTACTACTGTGAAAACTGTAGAGGGTATGTCTGTGTTTGCTATTGCAATTAAGGCAAATTCTGCACAGGTTGCCAAAATGGCTATAGATAAGCTTTCTTTACCGGTGATTGTAAAACCGGTGCACTTAGGGTCTAGTATTGGTATAAAAGTGGCAAGAAGCGAAATTGAATTGGAAAAAGCATTAATTGAATCTGCCCATATCGATAACGAAATATTAATCGAGAAATTTTTGACTAATTTTGTGGAATACAACTGCTCTGTCAGATTAATTAGCGCCTTGACCAACGGCGAATTGGAAGTTAGTGAAATCGAAAAACCGGTATCTCAAGGTGAGATTTTAAGCTTTGCTGATAAATATCAACGCGGTGGTAAAAAAACTGGCGCTGATGGTATGGCATCACTCCAAAGAGAGCTGCCAGCTAAAATAGATGCCAGATTACGCGAACAGATTCAAACTGCCGCAAAGACTGCTTTTACTGCTTGCCGCTGCAAAGGCATGGTGAGAATTGATTTTATGTACGCAGATAACGGCGAACTGTTTTTAACTGAAATTAATCCTATTCCCGGTTCAATGTCTTTCTACCTTTGGGAAGCAACTGGAATTGCCTTTACACAACAGATTACAGATCTAGTTGAACAAGCAATCCGCGATTATTCCGTAAACAAATCTACGCGCTTAGATTACCAAAGCGATATTGTGCAGAAGTTTGTAGCGGGCTAAAAAATTAATTTTACTTTAAAACGTAAAATAGTTTTAATAGTAAAGATCCCCTAATTCTGGCTGCATTAATAAAAACCATTCTTGGGGTGGAAATTCTACATGTGCAGTTCTTATAAACGAACTTAGATTTGGTCTAATTGAATATTTTTGTTTATCTGTAATTCCAGACGCCAATTGTTGTGCAAATACACTGCCTAAAATTACCACGTGCTCTGCATTCTTAGCGGCGATTTCACCAAGCTTTATAATGTTGTCTTGGCTATCAGCTGCAAGTTCAGGAATACCAGCTGTGACAATTAATAATTTTTTACCGGCTTTAGTAGAGGCAGCTTTAGCAGCCTTAATTCCAGCCTGTGCAGTAGTGAAACTAATATTGTAAGAATCATCGATAGCTTCGTAGCCATAAAGCGTTGATAGTTGCTGACGTCTTTCTGGTAACTCCAGTTTAGCTACACTATCTATCACAAAACTAGCAGGCACCTGGAGAATCTCCGCAACTTTTAAAGCAAACATTAAATTAATTTTGTTTGAATCAGATAAATTATCTGCCAAAATATTATTTTGCAGATAATTAATATTTTCTATCTTAGAAATAATATTTAGATTCTCCTTACTAATTTCATTTGCAATCAAAGGGAATTCGGCAATCACTTCGTCGGTAGTAATTAATTTTGCCTTAGCTTTAGCTGTAGTAAATACTTCGTTTAAAGCAATACTTAAATTTTGGCGATTACCGAATCTCTCTAAGTGTTGATCACCAACATTAGTTAGTAAAGCAATATCGGGATTTAATATTCGGCCGCTTAAGTAAATCTCACCAATATGATAAGCATCAACTTCAGCAATTAATAATTCAGTTGAGGAATCTAAACGGGTTAAAACCCAGTTAGCAATACCGTCTGGAGTATTAATATTACCGGGAATCATTTGGCTCCCGTAGCTAAACCTTACTAGCTGTTGAATGAAATTCTTAACGGTTGTCTTGCCATAACTGCCAGCCACAGATACGATCTTTAAATTCTTTAATCTGAGGATTTTGGCGGCAGCTTTTTTCTGTGCTCTTAATTTCAGAAGATTAAATAAAGGAGTAGTTGCAATATTAGTGACCAAAACAACTGCTGGCACAGTATAACTTACTAGTAGAATCCAAAAAGCTTTTAGCCACCCTGATTCAATTAACATCAGACCACCTAAAATAATTAGGCTAAACAACCCTAATGCTGCCGATAAGATAAGCTTTGCACGGATGGTGTAGATCAAATATTCACGCTGCTGGATGCCTCGTTTAAAGTAAAATCGCGGCAGCCATTTAGTCAGCCGCTGCGAAGAATACTCTTCCTGTTGAAGAATATATACAAAATCTGTGAATGGGAGGAATAAATTAAATCTGCGCCAAAAAATTTTTAATGATTGCATAGGTTAAGTATGGTGATTCTTGAATAGTTTGATGTCCAGCTCCCGAAATAATTTGTAGTTGTGAGTGAGCAATTATGTCGTGCATTTCACGTGCAATGCTTAATGGAACAGCTAAATCGTTACTTCCCCATAATAATAATGTGGGCACTTTAATTCTTGGTAATAAATTTGTTTGATCAAAAACTACTGTGTTTCTAAATATTATTCCTAAATCCGAGGCTTCTGCTTCTATAAGTTCCGTAGCCTTAAATCTGTTACTTTTAATAAACGGAAAAACTCTTTTAAATAATTTTGCCAATTTGATTTTAAAAATAGTATTAGCATCTGGTCTGTATAACGCCGGAGTGCCACAAAGTATTACAGCTTTTAACCAACTAGGGTTTTGGCTAGCTAGGTAGGCAGCAATTCTGCCCCCGAAAGAGTGACCAAGCAGAATTATGCTGTGATCTGTTGGATTAAGTTGTTCGATCTGTTTTTGTACCCATTCGCCGTATTCCGGCACCCCCCAATCCTTTGACACTAAAGGCTCAGAGCCGAATCCGGGTAAATCTATTGCACGTGCTTCATCTGTAGAAAAGTTTTCTACAAAGTTTTGCCAGATTTGTTTGGTTTGTCCCCAGCCGTGTAATACAAGCATCATAAGCGAATTAAGCTACTCTACCATTCTACGAGGGCATTTAACAGCTTTATTGGCACTGTGAGTCGCAAGCGATACCGTCTTTGTCTGCATCTCTTGCTTTACAACCGCAACTGTTCAATTGGAATTGTGCTTCATCACAGCTCATATTTGGACAAGTCTTCTTACAATTACATTTGTAACTAGGAGTTGGTTCTTCATAAACTACTACAGGAGGAGGTGTTGCGGGTATTGGGCACAACGAACTACAGCTACTATCTTCTATTGTCTTTGTACTAATGGAACAGTCGACATTGTAATAACTTAGCTCCGCTGCCTTACAAGCATTACACTTGCGTGATATCTCTTGATCTTGAATACATGTTTTAGCGATAATCAGGGCGGTACTTATACTGCTAGCACTAACGACTGGTGACCTGTATGTTATTCCTGTGGAAGAACTCCCAGAGGTAGAATTAGATTGACTAATCAATATTAACAATATTAGCAAAGCCCCACCAATATAGTAAATTTTGCTAATCGAAGGTGTGGGTTTAGGAGTTTCCAATTAAGTGATTATATCATCTGATATATCTTTAAGTCTCTAGCTGCAAAGTCTTCTCATCCACAAAACAGTACGACCAGTTTTTGCCGAATTCAGATATAATCACATCGATATGAAAAAATTTCTAAAAATGGTCGACCGGTTTCTATTTCCTGGTTTACATAGAACGCCAGATGAATACCGCCAACTTTTGCAAAAAAGCTTGGCCAGCAGCGGTAGTTTATTAGATATCGGTTGCGGATACCACTCACCTGCTTACGATTATTTTAAGGACATGAGCTACACCGTAGGCATAGACGGTTACGACAAAGCAGTGGCCGATGCTGAAACTAACCACATTCATACTGAGCAATTTGTGTTTGATGTCAGAAAAATTGGTGAACGCTTTGAGCCCAAGTCTTTTGACTGCACAATCGCCCTTGATCTAATTGAACATTTAACCAAAGAAGAAGGTGAAAAATTAATTGCCGATATGGAAAGTATCGCCTGCAAAACTGTAGTAATCTTTACTCCAAATGGCTTTATCGAGCAGGAAGGCTATGACAACAACGTGCTACAAATTCACAAATCCGGTTGGACTGCCGCTGATTTTAGACAAAAAGGCTACTCTGTTGTAGGAGTAAATGGACTGAAAGCTTTGAGAACTCACGAAGCTAGGCTGCGCTTCAAACCTGGATTTATTTGGCATCGTATCTCTTATCTAACTCAGATGTTTGTGAGAAATAGACCAGAAAATGCTTATCAGATATTCTGCGTGAAGAAATTAGCTTAAAGCTACTCTGTTTCCAGCACAATCCCCACCGGGCAATGATCTGAGCCCATCACATCTGGTAAAATAAAAGCATCTACAACCTTTGACTTTAAAATATCCGACACGCAGAAGTAATCGATGCGCCAGCCTACATTTCGAGCTCTAGCACCACCCCAATTGCTCCACCAAGTATAGTTGCCGCTGGTTTGGTTAAACATTCTAAAAGTATCTACAAAACCACTACTAACCATATTGGTAAAGCCTTGTCTTTCTTGATCGGTAAAACCATGGCTTTGGTGATTATCATCGGGTCTAGCTAAATCGATTTCGGTGTGTGCTACGTTTAGATCGCCACAAAACACAACTGGCTTTTGTGTTTCTAATTCTTTAAGGTGATTTAAAAATGCTACATCCCAAATTTTTTCACGGAACTCTAATCTAGATAAGTCTTCTTTAGAATTTGGCGTATACACAGTGACTACAAAGAAATTCTCGAATTCAGTGGTAATCACGCGGCCTTCGGTACTGGCATCACCAAATTTATCTGTCATTGGTAGGTCCGATTTGATCCCAAAAACTACGTTTAAGGCTGGCTGCTTGGTAAAAATTGCGGTGCCAGAATAGCCTTTACGTTCAGCGGAGTTCCAATATTCAGTGTAGCCAGCCAAATCAATCTCAACTTGTTCCTTCATGGCTTTGGTTTCTTGCAAGCAAATAATGTCTGGGTCTTGTTGAGTTAGGAAATCTAAAAAGCCTTTATTTAAGGCTGCTCGAATACCATTTACATTCCAGGAAATTATTTTTAAGTGTTTGCTCATTGATTAATTTGTTGATGTAAATGATTTTAGCCTAAATGTGGTTTAAATTCTCGACTTAAAGTGTGCTCCGATTCCCAGTTTAAATTTCAATTTATGTCCCTAGGCTAGCTCAACTAGCCTTTCCATGGAATAATCCTACATCGTGAATGAACTTAAAACGGGTAAAATATGGGATGTGGTGATAATTGGTGGAGGTGCAGCTGGGATGATGGCTGCCGGTCGAGCTTCTGAGCGTGGAAAGTCTGTATTGCTTTTAGAAAAGAATACTTCGCTTGGTAAAAAACTATTAATTACAGGAGGAGGCCGCTGCAATGTAACCAACGATAAACCGGAAGTTAGTAATTTAGTAAATAGCTACCGCGAAGCTCCCAAAGCCTTATTCTCGTTGTTCTCCCAATTTGGGGTTACCAGCACTCTAGAGTTTTTCCATGCGCGCGGCATGGATACCAAGCTAGAAGCCGAAGGCCGAATCTTTCCCGCATCCGATAGGGCTGCATCTGTTTGGCAAGTCTTGGTCGACAATTTAAATCAACAAAATGTAACTGTACAAACTAATACTACAGTTTTAGGGATCGAAGCTGCTGCAGATAGTCTAATTCAGATTCGCACTAAAAACGGCATGGAAACTGCCAAATCTTGCGTGGTAGCCGCCGGTGGCACTTCACACCCCGAAACTGGCTCGACCGGAGACGGTTTTAGGTGGCTGAAAGCTTTAGGACATAGTATTAACGAGAATAGCTTTGCGCTTGTGCCGGTGGCTTTAAAAGACACTTGGGTGGCTAGCGTAGCTGGGTTGACTTTAGCCGATATAAGGCTAAACGTTTGGCAAGACGATAAAAGGCAGGACGGTAGACGTGGCAAGCTGTTATTTACCCATTTTGGGATTAGCGGCCCCACGGTTTTAAATATGAGTAGTAAGATTGGGGAACTTTTACAGTACGGCGAAGTCCGTTTGGAACTAGATTTACTGCCGGATTTAGATCACGGTCAATTAAAAATGGAATTACATAAGTTACTAATGAGCGTGATTAATAAAAAGATTAAGAATTCGTTAACTAGTTTAATTCCTAGTGGATTAGTAGATATTGTATTGAATCTAGCCCAGATAGATGGTGAAAAGGCTAATAACAGTGTGACTAAAGAAGAACGCACTAGTTTAATTAAAACATTAAAAGCCCTACCTTTAACTGTAAAGCAACTCTTAGGTGCTGATAAGGCCATTGTTTCTTCTGGCGGCGTAAAGGTGGACGAAGTGAATTTTAAAACGATGATGTCTAAATTAGTTCCCAATTTGTACATTGTGGGCGATGTTCTAGACATCGACAGGCCATCTGGCGGCTATAGTTTGCAGCTGTGCTGGGCTAGCGGTTTTGTGGCTGGGGATAATTGCTAGCCAGTCTATTTTTGAAAACTAAGCCACAGCCCAAATCCTTACCACTGGCTGCAACTTACCGCCGGGCAAACTATCCAGGTAAGCCATAAATTTTACACTATCACCATAAATATCGCCTTCAGCGTCTAACTGTTGTATTAGTATGTACATCCGTTATAGCAATTAAGTACTCAGTCTAGCAGTGAAATAAGGAAGATCGTAATTATGCTTATTCATTAAGACTATTGTCTTTCTACAAATCATAAATTATTGATGGTATATTTTATGAATTATAAGACCGGCCTATTCATTACAATTACGATTAGCGTATTGGCTGTCTTACTAGTGGTATCAGTTAATGCACCCACTAGTGTTGTTAAGGTAGAACCATTTATTGAATTATCAGATGTTGATATTAGCTACACGGACCACGATGAACCTTTATTCACATCAAGTACACCATGCACTATTACCAACAACTATAAAACTATCGATACCCTAGGTGCGATCTTTGATGATAAGGGTAGAAACGTTAATTGGTCTATCGCTAAAACAGGTACAGGGGTTTATTCAGTAAGTCCTGAAAATGGGCACCTACGTTTTGATTTAGGCTCTGCAGCATCTAATTTGATTTCAACACTAGCTTTATCCCAAACAGAAAGCTTGGAAGGTGCTGATTTTACAGTGACTAGCAGTTTTGTTCTTCCTGAAAAAAAGCAAGTAATCCTACAGGTTTAGGGCTGGTGACACCGCCAGAAATAGCTGTAATAGAAAGTGATCAAATTTCCGATGGTGTTTCAGGGAGTAAACGCCTAATTCACTTTATTGAGCTTATTGATGTAGCTACTAATAGCAAATATATTTTACGACTTTATCAACAACCATGGTTATCTGGAAATTATATATTCGATCTTCTACAAACAGTAGGCACGAGCACTAAGACAATCAGTCGAATCGAGTTAAACAAAGACCCCAAAGTTTTCGCTTTACTAAAAAAATAGCAATACCGACGTAAAATTGATCTTCGAACGAAAAGGTACCAATCTTTCAGGCAAATTGAAGTTGAACAGTATTGGTCAAAAAGCTATTTTTAGCTTAAGCGGCAATATCCCAAAAAATAAAAGATATTCCTGGCAAGCCATTCATCGTAACCGTAATATTGGTAATGTAATTAACGTCAATGCAGTACGGTTGACAGCATCCGGGTGTTTCAAAGATACAAGTGTTTCTTCATCTAAAAGTTCTAGTTCATCCGTCAGTTCCAACAGATCTAGTGCTAGTTCAAGTGCAACTGGTTACATACCCAACATAACACCAGATATGGATTTTCAGCTTAAGCTTTGGGTAATTCGCTACGACCCAGTAGAAGATGGACAATCTTTGTCGGAAAAATATATCAGCTACTTATTCGGCGGCAAAACAGCAAAAGAATATATAGATTTATTAACAAATCAACAGATAGAAGCATTTAAAACCGCTACAAACGGCTTAGTCAATTTCAACTATTCAAAATATACGCACTTAGACAGCTTCCCAACCTACCCTCACTAACCCCATACACCTTTGAGACTTATGATAAATGCCAAAGTAGAACTGATTTGGCTTACTGCGATGCGCGCAAATATGCATTTGATTACGTGAAGTGGTTAGAAAGCAATAAAATTTGCGAACAAATTGCGGCAAACGATATCGACGAAGTTTGGATTTATGGTATGCCTTACATTATGACGTGGGAAGCTTTTGTGATTAGTGGTAAACCGGCACCATTTATTACAAATGGTGCCGTTTATCAGTCAGATACTTGCAAGAAAACAATTCACTTTGTCAACCCAATGCTAGATCGGCCAGATATGACTCTACACAATTTCGGGCATAGGTTTGAGGTTGGTTTGATTCATATGAAAAACGAATTGGGATCAGAAGCAGCAGGTTATTTATACAATGATTTTATCGTTGCCTGCGGTGATACACATCTGCCTTTCAATACTGCAATTCAGTATGACGTTGCTAATCAGATGGTGGCTGTGGGAAATTGCCTTGACTGGAAAAATATTCCTAGTCTGAAAGGTGAAAAGATAACGGGGAATTGTACTCTATGGGGCTGTAATGATTTCGGCTGGCAAGCATTCAGATTCTCGTTCTATCCTAGATCATCGGATTTAATGGATGCTAAAAGTAAAACTAGGAAAGTAATTCGCGTTTCCAAAAACTTCTGGTATTACTTGCTCTACCCTGATTTCATGATTAATGAAGTTGAACGCTGGAAGTATAATGAGTAGTCTTACTTTATTTCTTAGCAATATTTTATGAACAAAGAGACAACCACTGTAAGGGAAACAGTCACATCCCAACCTACCCAAGGCGTTACTCAAGTAGTAACCCAAAAGTCATTTCTTGGTGACTTTTTTATTTCCAAGACCAACCAGATTATATTTGGCATAATTGCCATTATCGATCTGCTATTAGTACTGCGTATTTTCTTTTTAGTAGCCGGAGCTAACCAAGTTGGTATAGTTTCCAATATTCTTAATTTTACTAATCTGTTTGTGGCACCGTTTCAAGGAATTTTCCCATCCCCTGTATCTGGGAATTCATATTTAGATGTAGCCGCCATCATGGCGATTATTATCTGGGCATTAGCTGGATTTGTAATCGGTTTAGTTTTGGACTGGTTTAGCACTAGTACTAACTAGGCTTTCATATCGCCTGGTGTGGCAAGCTGAATCTAAAAAGACCTGACATCTGTCAGGTCTTTTCTAATCTTGTATATGTCTAAATATATCTGCCTACAACAGATCATCCGTAATTTCGGCGGCACTTGCGCCAGTTATTAAACAACTACCGTTCGTGAATACTTTGACTGCCGAAATGGTGGAATTTCCGTTTACCAGTATTAGTGCTCCATTCTTATATTTCAAGCCAGTTAAATCGGCTTTTGTGGAGTTGATACAAGCTTTGCCGCCAGTTTTATCTTTATTATCAAAGATTCTAACTGACCAGCCAGACTTTATATAGATTGATTTAGCTTTGTTATTAAATGGAGCAATCAATGCAGTAAAGGCAGCATTGGTAAACTTTTTCTCTGTGGAGGTACAATTTGTACCAAGGTATAAGCCAATACCAGTAAAGCTTATTGCGTTACAGCCCGTAATTACCACTGGTGGTGTACACGACATGTTAGTAAATGTTTCGGCAGATGAAACTGTGGATGTACCGTTTGTGGATACATAAGTCCCGTCGTCGTATTTATCAACATTCAAGTTCCACATTGAGCCGTTTACACACCTAGTTGATCCGGATTTATTTGCTCCCGCCCAAATCCTAGCTGACTTACCCGATGGAATGTAGATCGATTCGGTATTGTTATCAAAATTAGTTAGGTTAACAAATCCAATCCCAGCATCGAATGCTGCTCCTCTACAACTCTGATCAGCAAACAATTTTATGCTGGTAGTAGAAGTTTCGCTGTTACAATCGGTAACTACTACCGGCGCTTGCACTGTAAATGTTCTGGCAGCACTCCATCCACTTTCACCACCGGTATTTTTAGCTTTGATTTTCCAACTATATGTTCCAGACGGTAATGAGCCTAGACTTCTAGTTATAGGTGCCTGCCAACCAAAAGTACTTCCAGCTGGACCTGATACTTCTCCGTAATATTCTGTGCCAGTAGCTGTCCAAGTTAAATCCACTACCGATCCAAAGGGAATAACTGCATTATCTACTGGTAAAGTTAATACTGGGGTGTCTGCTGGCGCAACAACATTATTGATACTAAAATTACTCCAATAAGCGTCTCCTGTAAGCGGACCGCTGTAATTTCCAGCGCCATCTATGCCAGCCACAGTTACATAAGCGTAGGTTTGATTGCCTAAGCCTGAAACATTCCAATTAAATTCATATGGAGCAAGGCCATCTGCGTCGTTACCTAAATAAATCCACTGTTGATTTGACCAAGCGTCTCCAGACCAAGCAAAGAATTCCGCCTTTATAATTCCACTTCTATCATCTGTAAGGTTAGCCGTTAATTTAACCACTGGCCCTTGCTGAGTTGAATCTTTAGCTGGAGAGGTGATATTTCCTGTAGGCGGTGTAGTATCGGGATTGCCTACCTTAAAAGATCTAGCAGCACTCCAACCACTTTCGCCAGCACCGTTTCTGGCTTTTACGCGCCAGAAGTATGTTTGCGCAGTTGGAACTAGAGTCGCAGACGGTACAGTTACGCTAGTGTAATTGCCCCAACCTGAACCATTGTATGCTGTGGTTAATGTACCACCGGTAATTTCCAAGAAATATTCTGTAGCGCTACTACTGCTATTCCAAGCGAATGAACGTGAATCATTCACATTAAAAACATGTGAATCTGCAGGGCTTGATAGCGATGGAGCAGCAGGTTTAGTAATGTTTGAAATATTAAAATGAGTCCAATCAGGATCCCATATCAAAGCACTGCCGTTACCAGTATTGTCGTAGACTTTAAGCGTAACAAATGCGCCGGTTTGTGTGCCTAGATTAGAAACATTCCAGTCATATTCGTATGGTTGTGAGTTATCACTACCAAGATAAATCCATTGTTGATTCGACCAAGAGTCATTTGACCAAGCATAAAACTCTATCTTTTGAATCCCGTTATGCTCGTTTGATGCTGACGCGGCTATTTTAATGGTTGGACCGTATTGAGTAGTACTTTGAGCTGGGGAAGTCATACGTCCTCTTGGTGCCGGGCATACATTATAATTAAATACTTCTAACGAATCTGTTTTATATTGCCAGTCACTAAAATCTTCCAAATTAGCTATCGATCTATTCCAACATAGACTCATGCCGTCATAATTATTACCTCGATACGTAATTACACTCCATCCATTTGGAATCAGCATCGACTTAGAGTTTCTGTCTGGGTGTTGAGTACGCCCAATATTATATTCACCAACCTGATTCTCGTAGTTCGAATAATTATACAATTTAACTCTTTGGGTTGGGCCTTCGTTACCTTGTACCAATATTTCCACCCAAACTAAATCGCCAAAAGCAACACCAGATGCATTTTTCATCTTCCAATTTCCTCTGTAAGTACCTGCGGAGCCTGGGGCAGTCATGTTTACTGAGATATCGATAGAAGCACCAGGTGCTACTGAATTTGGTATCGTTCTTTCGCTCTGTGCACCCATGGAGTGTCCCGATTGAAATACGATCTTATAGCCTGTATTCCAGGTAGAGCTACCGCTATTTTTAATTCTCCAAGTCTTAGTGAATTGATTATTTGGGGGCATAACCTGTCCATCGGGTATTGTCACGTCTGAAACAAAGAGAGCATTATCGTTACCCACCGGGCAACTTTGAGTTGTAATCTGCCCAGCATCACGCGTGCATTGGTTGCCTAAATATATGGTGTAATTGTTTGTAATATTGGCAACTACCGTCACATTTTGTTCGGCATATAAAGTGCCGTTACGTGCAGATATTTTTGCTGTACCGGCAGAGATATTATTTACAGTATAAATACCAGTTCCCGAAGAAACACCATAATTTTGCCCATTTACATCAGATAGACCAATTTCAGCAGGCATTAGCTGATTTGAGCCATCTCGAACTTCGATTTTGACGCTGCCCTGACCTTGTTGTTTTTCCCAAAAACTAATATCAGTTCTACCATTGACAGAAGTGGAAATTGCCCAGAGATTAACGTTATTGCATCCATGCTCAGTTATCAAATTAGTACTGCCTTGGTTAGCTCCCCTGACAACAATCCTTCCGGTTATGGAGTCATATGATTCGACGACGCCAATATGACCAGCAGATGTATTGGCAGTTGGAAAGTTCCTCTCCATAACTACGATTGTCCCTACTTTGGGATTCACTTTTGAATATCCATTTGCCTGAAGTTTTCCATCATCCCAAGTATATGCATCTCCACTTCCACTAAGACTAAATCTATTTCTTACATAATCTACGCACTGACAAAATGGCTCAGCCATCACCGTATTCGAGCCAGACAAGGATACGAATGTAGATATTCCTATTATCAGTCCGATTAAAATTAAAAGTCTTGTACGCATAGTTTATGCTTTAATAATTATAAAAAGATCCCGCCGAAGCGGGACAGTATTTAATGTTTAAATTGATTTTTGCAGAGATTAAGTCTTATTATTTGATTGAACATATAGCAATAAATTTACTGAACACTGAAACTGTACCTAGTATATTAAGCATTATATAATTACATATTAGTCAATATAACTAGCAAAAGCAACAGCTCATATCGTCAAGGATTTGCTTACATCACTCCATACTTCTTAGAGCAATTGCCATTTAAATCCAACTCTTAGCGTACTAAAGCAAATTACTGCGCGCACTTGGAATACGGTTTCGGAAGGTGCACAAATTGCTTCTTGGCTGAGTTTGCAGGGATTGCTTCTTGGCTAGAGCCGCAATTAAATCAGACTATCGATGAAATTCTTCTAAAGATTTTTGCAAGTCTTCCCAAACAGCGGCGGCTTCGTTGTACCCAATTTGGACATTCTCATCTATTCTGGTGGTTTCAAATGGAGTTCCTACTAAATTATTAATATTTAAGAGAAAATCGGCTTTTTGATCTATCGGATAATTAGTATCAGCGTTAAAGTAACGCTGCGCTACGCCGGTCAGGTAATTAACAACTCTAGAACTTGTCATACTCTCGCGACCGATTTCAATAACGTAGTATCCTTTAAATCGCTCTCTGGCAAACCCTACGTCGTTACCTTGTGCAGTTTCTCCATCGTAGTATTTTTTTTCGTGATAGTTGATCGGCCCAATTAATCCCGGGATGGCGGTGGTGATTGTTAAGGCATCGGTAACTAAAATGTTCTCGTGCAAGTATTCAATTTGATGATCGGTTTGATTAACTGTGGTTAAGTAGATCGGGAGTTTTAAATGATCAAGTGAAATTTTGTCTGAGTATCTACCTGTGAATTTATGGTATTTGTTTACATCAAATAGGGGTATGCGAATTTGATCTTTGAAATAGTCGGTTAAATTAAATCCCCGGTAATAGTCTCTACCCTGTTGATCGTTCCAGCCAAAGGCGTAGGATAAGGCAATAAAAGCTCCAGAACTTCTGGCCACAAAGCCTACTGGAACAATGCCTTTCTGCAGTAGAAACCACAAAGCACCCCAATAACCCATGCACCAACCTGCGCCACCATGGATGCAAAGTACTACTTTGTACTTTTTCCTAAATGGATTTAACTTGGTCAATATATCTACTTTATAGTGGCCGCTTTGCATAGAATTAGATTTTACGGCTTTACTCTAACTAAATAGGTTAATGAAGTAAAGCTGCTGGGATAGTATTACCATGCCAGCAGCATTAAGTACTTCCTCTAATAAGCTATCCAGCTGAGGCCGTTATTTGGTGACATGGTTGTATAGAGTAAATTGCTTGAGTCATTTGCTCGAAAAACCATGAATATTATTGTGCTACCAGTTGTAGGGCTAGTAACAGTAACCATTGCGGGTCTACTGTTTAGTTTTATATTCTTATACTGAATAGCTGAACCCCAATTTACCGCATCTAAACTACTAGCGACATATAAAGTATTACTAGCATCATTAGATTTAAATGCTAGTACCAATTTCCCTCCAGATACAGTCAAAGCAGGCCCTTCAGATAAGGATATTCCTTGAACTTTGGTTGCTGATGCTGGCCAGTTACTAGCATCAGATGAAGAGGCCATGTAAAGACTATTGCTAGAGTCGTTTGCACGGAAGGCAATAAGTAACTTATTTTTGAAAACAATTAATGCCGGGCTATTTTGCAATTTAAATCCAGATAAATGTTTAGCTGCGTTCCAGTTAACTCCGTTACTAGAGTTAATCATATAGACAGTATTACCTGAATCAAATGATCTGAAAGCAATATATAGCTTTCCATTGAAGGCGGTCATTGTTGGATCGCCTTGAAAAACCACTCCTGGGATCTTAGTGGCCGGCGTCTGCCAGTTTATTCCATCAGTCGAAGAAGTAACATATAAGCTACCACTTGCATCGTTAGCTCTAAAGGCCATATATACTCTGCTATTAAACTTAGCAACAGCTGGACTACCCTGGAAAGTCAGTCCATCATAGGCTTTCGCTGGTCTTAGCCAACTATCAGACGAGATTGATTTATTAGTGATGTATAACTTGTTACTCGCATCGGCAGATTTAAACCCTACAAAAAGTTTACTATTTAAGGAAGCAATTGACGGGTTATTTTGGAATGAAACACCAGTTACGGCTGTAGCGCTTCCGCAACCGGGCAGAATTGGCGAGAAACATGGGTTTGTTACTTGTATCTTGGTTCCACTCCAAGTCCCATTACCACTACTAGGCCCACCAACAGGATAATTCCAAAAGCTATTAAAATTAAAAGGAGCCGAAACTATTCGGTTGAAGTGTAGATGATTTACACCCCCTGGTTTACCGTTCCAAATGCTAGCTATCTGTTCGCCTTTATTGATACGCTGGTTTTCCCTAACAATATTATGGATATGGTCGTACTCAAATACAGAGCCGTCGTCTAGCGTTAGCCTTATACCTTTACCTGCATAGACACTATTTCTATTAATATCGTAAGCAGCCCCTAACTGTCCATCTGCTACAGCTAAAATCTTTGAATTTGCAGTAGTACCATGTGTATCACCCATTGAGTCTCTTACTAAATCGAACGCATATTTCTCACCGTTTGAATCGTTATGACCCCATGAAGTTTCATATCCACCATTCACATACCAGACAGTTCCAGGTTCGAATGGATACTCAACATCAGCTAAGGCACTGGCAGCACTCACCGGCTTAGCAAAACCAAAGGAGAGAAGCAAGGCAAAACTTAAGATAAGGGGAAGAACTATGGTAAGCTTTTTCATGTGTTATTCTACACTGGCGAGATGATTTTGAAAATTGTTTAACTGCTATATCTGCAGTAACAGAAGCACCACCGATACATTGGGATAATTCCCAGTCCCCTACTTCTTAATCATCGTGTAGTCCAACAGTTTTGCCCAAGTCTGTGCATTTAAAAAGGATGGATACTCAAAATGTAACTAGCTATTCATTTTAACTACCCTAACAATTATTCCGTAAATCTTAAACTGCTAATTACTCGTAACCTAAACTCTTCCTTATCTTTGCTGCTACGAGGATCTCTTAATAAGTCACTTACTCTATCCATTTCTGTTTCCCAGTAGTCAATCACAGGCTCTGCATAGATTCCACTAGTTTTTAAATATTGGATAGCTCCTGTAAACTCAGCTAAATAAAAAGCAGGGTTTAGTACCAAATTTACCACTGATCTACGCAAGACATTTAAACAGTCTAAAACATACACGGCATTTAAAATATCCCAATACAATGTCGATTGTTCTTCGCCCACTTTAAAATCTTTATCTGTAAAACCAGGTTGATATTCATCTTCGGCCGTCAGATCAAACGGATTTTCGCCTCTATACGGTTTGACAGTTGGTCCGTTATATCTAAACGAAATTTTATACGCACCGGCTGGAAGATTTAAATATAGAATTGGATGACCGTTATATGATCTTACAGACAACAATGAGGGAATGTTGGCCATAACATTACAGATATATGCACAAATAATTGTCAGCAGCTTACAGTCACCCATATTTTGCATTTCATCTGATAAATAGGCATTCAGTTGTTGCTGAGTTGGCAGCATTGGGTGGTAGACACCGCCAGTCTCGATTGGTAAATTTGCAAATAGCGCGCTGCAAATTTGCTGCAAGTCTTCCGGGTTTTTACTGACCAGAAAAGTATCAACTAATATTTTTAGATCTTCAGATGAATTTAACAGCTTTAAAGCTGCATCTATTAGATTCTGTTTTAAAATTTGTCGATGAAAGTCAGCCGCGGCTGAAACGGCACCAGTAACTAGTGGATATAGTTCAGCGTATTGTCTCAATTCTTTTGGATAAGGCTTTATTTAAGATATTTCTATTATATATCATTCACAACGAACTGCAACAGTTGTAGCCCACATGATATAATGCAGATATATAAATTAGCTCCATGACTATTCTAATGTTATCTATGGATCTATGGATCTAACTATAGGCATCAACAACTCTAACCATAAAACTACCGACATATGGGACCTGACGCTAACCATCTCAACACTAGCACAACCGACTTTCTACAAAAAAGCTTATCTGACGAGCTGTTTGAGCGAATACTGTTGTTTCGGCGATTTAATTTCTTTCTGACTAATGCAGATCACGAAGTTTTTCTGCAAAAAATAGCAACAGAAATTAAAGCAGGATCAGACTTTTCAAATCCCCGGGCTCTATTCCATTTCTTTCACTCTATCAGTATGGGCTTTGACGGCGTACTTTCTAGCAGCCTCTTAGAAATAAGAGAGTCAAATATCTTATCTAGTCAACCAGGAAGTCCCGAAGTTAGTGTTTTATCTTTTTTGTTAACAGCAGAAATGGATAAAGTCACACAATTTATCCGTAATTTTAACGCCACACGCGCCGGCCTTGTTGGCTTCGTGATTCAGCTTATCAATACTGATCTTTCAGACTTAGAAAAGCAAACCTGGTCTTCACTACCTGCTACAAATTATGAATCCATCGAGGATAACCGCCGCCTAATCAGCGTTTCCAACCAATTTGCACTGAAATGGACCACTGAAAGTAAACTATTTAATAAGATCGTAGATTCTGCCATTAATCAGATTTTGATAGTGGCCAGTATTGAAAAAAATAGCCTGAGTGTTAATGAAATCGAGCTGCTTTACGTAGATGTAAGAGCCTTGCTATTTAAGGAGCTCTTAAGTGGTTTTAACTTTTTGTACCCATACTACGTAGACAAACAAGGTAAAGTTATTAGAGATATGGAAGTCTCATTTTATAAGCCTGGTGAAAGAATTCACTTTAGAATGAAAGGTTCTCATGGTCGTGTGATTGCTATCAGTGCTGGAACCTCTGGCTCCTGTCCATTTGGCGCAATGGTAAAAAGATATATTGAACCTCCCGAAGGGTAAATCTGTCCTTGTCAAAGACTGGGATTTAAATTTGCAAGGTTGTATAGCAAAACTTGTAAATAATTACTCTTTCTCAAAAATGGTTGTGTAGTAAACTGCAACACCTCTTTCAATTGAAAGTGCCATTAAATAGCCGCTTATTGCGTTAAATAACATTTTTGATGGAAAAACTAGCTTTATAAATTTAGCCAAAACTTTGAATTTAAAAAAACCTCGTGCAAGAAATTCAATTTTATACAATGATGGAAGTATAAATTGACTTTGATCCTCTTCTTTAACAAATTTTAATCCATTACTTTCTACTTCTGTTTTAAATTCAGCATAATCTCTAAAGTGATCCACAGCCACTCCTATTTCAATTAATTTGCTCATTTGCTTATCCTCTAAGCTTAAGTTTTCAAATTTATTTTTATAATAAGCGTCAATAACAATAAATCTTCCTCCCTTTCTTAGAATTCTATTTAAATTCTTTATAATTGGTTTCAAATCTGTTGCATGACAAAGTGCTTCGACAATAAAGATTATGTCAAATGTATTATCTGCTATTAAATCTAATTGATGAAAATCTGAATAGAATCCCTTTACGTTTGGATATTTTGATAGTCTTTTTATAGAATCAATGATTTGTACAGGCGAAAAATCTAAAAAGACGTAGTTTTTATCTTTGTGGTTTTCTAGAACTATTTCTGTATTTGCTCCCCTGCCACATGCAAGTTCAAATATATCTTTTGCATTAATCTCTTTTACTTGTTCAACTACAGGGTCTATTGTTCGTTCCAAATCAGATTGTTTAAATTTTCCATCTCTTGAGATTCCCATGTGTATAAAATCTTTTCTTGAATACAAAAATCTATATGCCCATTTTGAAAATGAGTAATAGTCTTTAATGTATTGACTATCAATTTTGGTATTTAAAACTTTATTAAGGTCAAAGACTTTGCTGATTTTTTTCATTCTTTTAGATAGGTCTGTATCCCGTTTCATTTTGTACTTGGTAAAATAAAAATTTAACACTTTATCATATTTAAATCAAAGTATATATCTGTGTGTAAGATTGATAAATTCTTTGGGTCAAAACTTCTACACTGCCCGAATTTACACATAATTTTTTAAATAGGGGGATAGTCACATGGCTAAAACAAGTACGATAGAGGCATATTAGAGATCTCTGTACCTGTTGTTGTCACGCTACCATTCCTAAATGCATTTTTTATAAATGTATAGGTAGCTTCATGTTTTTATTCTACCATTTTCGTGTTTAAAAAATTAATGGCTGAAGGTGTCTGACCCCATTTTTCCATGATAGTTGTAGGTGTCTGTTTTCAGAATAAATTCTCAGGGTGGGATTAAAGGCTAATAATCCCTTTTAGTCCTCTTAGCTCTTGGCGTATTTATATTGTATCAAACTGATAGAGCAAGGTTACCTGACCACCTTATTCCGTTGGTAATTTTTCAGAACTACTTATTTTTGATTGTAGTTCTTCAATGATTACTTGTGCTCTATCTACCCAATATGCATCACCGCTAAGTAGTTTTATAAACGTCTTATATGCTTCAATTGCTTCTTTGTTTTTGCTAAGAGCAGATAAAGCGTTCCCGAGTCCGTTGTAAGGATTGGCATATTTTGGATCAACCCTAATAGCTTGCTGATATGCTTCAATTGCTTCTTTGTTTCTGTCAAGAGCGGATAAAGCGTTTCCAAGTCCGTTGTAAGGATAGGCAAACTTTGGATCAACCCTAATAGCTTGCTTATATGCTTCAATTGCTTCTTTGTTTTTGCCAAGAGCGGATAAAGCGTTCCCGAGTCCGTTGTAAGGATTGGCATATTTTGGATCAACACTAATAGCTTGCTGATATGCTTCAATTGCTTCTTTGTTTTTGCCAAGAGCAGATAAAACGATTCCAAGTCCGTAGTAAGAAATGGCAAATTTCGGATTAACACTAATAGCTTGCTGATATGCTTTAATTGCTTCTTCTGTTCTGCCAAGAGCGGATAAAACGTGTCCAGTATTGTTGAGAATGTGACATTGTAAACCAATTTCTGGACGAAATAGATTTACTCTTAGCTTTCCTTTTATATGAGGATAAGGATTCCATTTTTTAAAGTGAAGCGTTGTGCCACCTTCTGGCACATCTGATAAATCCATTTCTTCATCAACCATGTCTGAGTTGATTTCTGTATAATTGTCTCTGGAATCCCCTGCCCCTGGTGTAAAATCTTGCCAATACACCTTTCCATCGCTAGTGATCAAAACAGTAGCCGAGTGCTCTGGTAAATCCGCATGTAAATATTTAATGCCTACTTCGTCAAGAAGTGCTCCGCCAAGAATTGAGGAGCCAACACAGCTGATGAATTGAGTCTTGACCATTTCAGAAGGACGATATGAACCAACAGTAGCTTTATAAGGAAAACTACTAACCGCTTTTTGGATTTTTTTGGCAATTTCTAATTCTTTGGCTGAAATTTGGGTAGCGTCACCTGTTTCTTTTACTGTTTCAAGTTCTTGTTTTAGATTGTCAATATGAAGCGTATCATAGAGCCTTCTCTGCTCAAGAATTGGGTCGAGACCGATTTTTTTTAATAAATCATTTACTAATTTTCTCCAGCCAACTTCTTTCATCTCTGTCATCTCTGTCACCAATTTCTCTACCCCTCTCCTAAAAATAGTCGTTTTCATTTCTCTTTCTGGGGTTTCTATGGCTATTTCAATCCGTCTTCTTGCACTATTTTGCAAGTGTTGCATTGGGCCGACCTTGGTTTCCCAGGGTTTTTCACCGTCTGCATTGTAACCTTCTCTAGCAAGGGCACCAAAATATACTTTGAGCAATTTTCGTCTTACTTCCTCTCTCTCCTCTTCGGTTGAATTTTCACCGAGTCTGATGAGTCTTGTGAGTCTTTTTTGATATGCTTCTTTGCCCAAAAACCATTCGTCCAGTTTTGTTTTATCTTCTTGTGAAAGATGAGGAATTTGATCTTCTTTTTTTACTTTGTGTTGAATAGATAGTCCATACTGATAAAAATCATGAGCAATATCTTCTGCAATTTTCCCCCCCTCGTTATATTTTATTTCCGGTGAATATTTCGAAAGATAAAGACCGGCTTTTTCAAAAATAACTCCAAGTTCTTGTATTTGATCGGCTCTTTCATTTTTCTTGTCATAAGTTCTGGTGAGAGTATCGTGATCTACTGCTCTGATCACATTTATCATCTCCCACAAATGGAGATCATGTGGCAAGAAAAGGGATTGTTTTCCATCCTCATTTTTTTCTAGTATTCCTAGCTTATCTCTTTTCTCCCATTTATCTCTATCAATAAACTGTGGGACGATTGAGTCGTTGATTTTGCACCACTCAGCAAAAAAATTCTGAGCAGGTGTTCCTGCAAAAGGAGTTTGGTCGACAGCTTGACGTATAAAATTTGTCTCAAAAGAGTTTCCCATAATTGTGTTTATGCGATAAAGTATCTAAATTCTAGATTGTAAACCAGAATTTTTTTGTTGTTTTCATGTTTTTATTCTACCATTTTTATGACTAAAAAATAAATGGATGGGTTGGCTGATCAAATTAATTCAGCCTCTTTCTTTCGAGGTCTGTTTGTAGAACGAGAGTATAAAAATTCATTAAAAGTTATATAATATCTTGCATATTGATTATTTTCTTTTGCTATAACTTTTCACCTGAAATACCAAAGAACTTATCAAAGAAACTTGTTAGCTTACTTAAAACGCTTTCTCTTTTTTTCCCATACCCGCCATCAGTAGCAAAACGAGAGGGTCGATTTGTCATTATTTTAGTAATGTCAGTACCAGTTGTCGCAATGCTTCCATCCCGAAAAGCATTATGTATAAACTTATAGGTAGCCTCTTTGTCAAGATTTTCATTTTCAATAATTTTTCCCAATTCTTCAATTTTCTATTTTTCTACAAAATCTCCCCAATATTCATCAACGCTTGAATGAACATCAAGAGACATAATAAATTGATTAATAAGATCTTTTTTGTTTCGCATTTCCACACTAGAATCAATTGCTTTATTAATATCCACCAAAAGTTCTTTATTCTTTGTATCATTTGGCGTATTTTTATTGTATCAAACTGATAAAGAAAGGGTACCTGACCACCTTATTCCGTTGGTCATTTTTCAAAACTCCTTATTCTCATTTTTTTAGGATTTCTTTTTCTAATGATATTGAATCAACTGTATACCCTTCTTTGAAAGGGATGTTTGTTGATGAGTGGGGTATGTGTAGAATTATTTTGCTATTCATGGTTTCTAATTGTTGTTTTAAAACTGCAGTTATTAATGAAATACAGAAAAAATCCTGTAAATATAATTTAAGCAAGTTTAAGATTAGAATCCTACAGGTTTCTTAATACGGGACATCCGAGTCTGGAACCAGAATGACTAGTTTGATTATACTCAAAGTGAGACAAATGAGACACCTAAAAAAGGAGTATCAAAATTTAGGTCTCTAATGTATCGCTATTTGTAATTCCTTCAACGACACGAATACTAGAGTCAAGGTCTCCTTCGATATTTGCTAAATAGTAAGTGAATCTCCTGTACTGCTCGAGTATTGCTCTTGCATTCCTAAGCCTACCTTCAATCTCAATATCTGATGTTTCCCTATTCCTTTTTGACAATCTCTCTCTTAGAACGTTAACTGCAGATTCTGAGCCCTCTTGCTCCAATTCAACTAAGCTTATTGGGCTAACGAAGAAGTCGTATACATCTACACCTACTTCATTAAAGATATCTTTCAATAGGTTTGCAGCATCAGCGTCAACATCAAGTATCAGTCTTTTGCCGTTTCTCAAAGATAATCGTATGTCCTCTATCGTTGTCCCGTAGTAGCCTTGCCCATATTTACTCCATTCTAAGAAGTGATTTTGTTTAATTGCTTCTAAGAAATCACCCTGGTCTAGGTGGCGATAGTTAGTCTCTTCGGAGGTTATGTCTTTTGAGGTAGTTCGAACAACTCTAGTAAATCCATTCTCAGTTTCAGTTAGTCCATCAATGATTGAGCTTTTGCCAACACCATTTGGACCACAGATGATAATAATACTAGCCTGACTGTACTCAAAAATCTCTGAGAGCAAAAGCAGTTCTACTTTATCAATTGTCTGGTTTTGCCCCCATTTATCTAAGTTCATGCTTAAACTCCATCAAATTTAATCTATTTTTTATTTCTAAAGGATCAATTGGAAAGTCAATCGCACCATAGTGTTCTACGCTAATACTAGCGATTGCATTTGCGAATTTAGCTCCTTCTGTAATGGGCAAGTCAGTCGTCAAACCATGCAAGAAACCAGCTCGCCAAACATCTCCAGCACCAGTAGGATCGATGCCTTCAGTTTTATAGGTCTGCACTATTTCATCAGTCTCTCCACTTACAATCCGCACGCCTTCTCCCCCTAACGTCTGAATAATGATCCTATCAGTTGAAGCGAGTGTTTCCATACCTAAGCCAAGTCGAGTCACAATAGTTTGAGATTCATGTTGATTTACAATTACGAACCTTGCATGTTGAATTCCCGTAAGTAATTGTCCATCTGTTAGATTATGCATCATCATTCCGGGGTCGTATAGATACACAGCATCTTGATTGATTAACATTTCCTGTATCTTTACAAATGCGGATCTATTTATTGGAGATAAAACTGTTAATTCATCTTTTCCAATATCCTCAAAGACTGTTGTGTTAGTCATTCTAGAAACTCTATCTTCGAAACTGACCCACTCTTGATCACCACTTGATGTAGTATTGACCTCTCCTGTAGGCATTGGTTGATCTTGATGTACTATGAAGTCATTAATATCTATACCTACAGATGCCAGTTGATTTAAAAAGATATCACCGTCAGCCCCTGTAGCTCCAATAAACCGTACCTTTACGCCGCCTAATCTAGCTAACGTATGAGCTATAGTAAATCCAGTTCCTCCTAAAAAAGTTTTAGAAGCTACATTTGTACCTAGATAGTTATTTCTGATAACGCCTGTCGATCCGACAACATTGATTCTAATTGGTAACATACTAGTTAACATCACCAAATAATCTTTTGAATTCTTTATCAACCAACTTTCTGATTAGCTCGGCCTTACTTATTCCAAGTTTTGTTGAAAGTTGCTCCATCTGCTTTAAAGTATTAGTCTTTAGAACTACATTAAAACGTTTTTTGGGTGGATCGAGTTCTTCAACATAGTCATTAATTATGTCCTCTAGCTTATTAACATCCTTATATCTTCTTACAGTAATGAATTCCTCTCCATATGCCAAAAGGGTTTCTGGGAATTCATTGTATTTTTCCTCTGATACTAGACACAGTACTGGAATCTTGTTTTCTAATGCCAAGATTGTTTGAAAGAAAACAGTTCTAGACTTATCGGTAAAGTAGGCAATAGCAAAATCAATAGATCTGATTTGCTTTTGGGTACCTTCTACAATTGATTCCCTGCTCCTATACGACTTCTGAGTCTTACTATCGAATTCATCTACAAAACCTGGATTGTACATTGCGACACCTTGAGATCTGACTATATCAGCTATTTTTTTATAAATAGTTATATTTTCATTGATGTTTTTGATGGATGCAAAAAGCCCAAATTTCCTTGCTTTCATGATTTGTAGTAGTAATTAATTACTTTTTTATGCAGTCGGTTAGGTAGTAATGCCTTACTCATAGCGATAATTCGATCTCTGTTCGTTAAAAATTCAGCCTTACTTCTATTATCAATAATCGATTCAACTAATTTTGCTACCTCTTCAGCTTTTGAGCGACCGCTAAAGAAGTTCTTAAATCGATTTTGCCATTCTGAGTAGAGATCTTTGTAATTACTTTTCTCAATATCTATGGATTCAACGATATTTTTCCCAAAATCGCTCTTAACTGCTCCTAGATAAATATTAAAAACTTGTATCCCAGACTCCTTCTGTAGAACTTCTAATGTTTTACTCAAAGCCAGTTTAGATATGTTGTAGTACCCGAATGTAGGTACTGTAATTAATGAGCCTAAAGCTGCAATGTTAATTATTTTGCTACTTTGTCTTTTGAGATGGGGGAGAGTTCCTTTTAGCAATGCTATTGGACCAAAATAATTGACTTCGAACTGCCTTCTAACATCATCTGTTTTCAGATCTTCAATTGTACCCCTGTAACCAATACCCGCATTACTAATGAATACGTCAATACTAATGCCTGCTAGTGATTTGACTGCACCAGCGATACTAGACTGATCAGATAAATCCACGGGAATAAACCGATAATTAGGATCAATAATTCCACTGTCATTTCTTCCCATGCCTATCACTGAGACTTTCTGAGTGCTTTTCAATAGTAGTTCTACTATGGCCTTTCCAATTCCTGAGCTAACTCCTGTGATTACTATTGTTTTAGTTTTGCTGTCCTTATTTTTCATCTAGTAACCCTAATAGCAAGCCTGTGGAAATATTATTATTGCTCGGTACTATTGTTTTAATATTTAAATATTCAGCTGCAATGAGTACGTTCATCAATGCTTTATCAGCTGCCCACATGTAATACGGCTCTTCTGGGTACATCGGCATTCTATCTTCATAGCTTAATGCGATAATCTTTTCATACAAAGGTAAAAGTTTAGCTGCTTCGGTTGAGAATTGATGGTCATTTTGAATATCTTCTATTTGTAAATCCACATTCATTGCTTTCAGAAAATCAATGATATTAGTACTTCCGTATACAATTACTTCTGGTTTATATTTAGATTTTTGAAGTGGAGAAAGTTGGTCTTTAACGTATTCATAAGCAGCACTAACTTCTTCATTCGTTGGGTGATGGGATTTTGAGAATCCTTCCTGCAAATAGTAAGTGCCTGTTTTAAACAGGTGCTTTTCATAAATATCCTTATCCTTACCAATCACTACTTGCACACTGCCTCCTCCAACATCTGTTACAGCTATAACTTTACCCGCAAAATCCTTAGACACAGAATGGAAGTAAATCTCTGCTTCCTCTTCATGAGACAAGGTGGTTAGTGAAATGCCTGTTCCAGCTTTGATTTGATCTAATACAGTCTTAGCATTTTTAGCCTTTCTAATCGCTTCAGTTGTTACGGCAATATATTTATCTACTTTATACTCATCGAGCTTGGCTTTAAATTGACTAAGCGCCTCTATCGTTTTTTGTACTGACTTCTCGATAATCATATTATCTGTTTTATCCAAATCTCTTCCCAATACTGTTAGTTGCTTGTCTTTATACAAAACTTTAGAGGTCAAATCAGGGTTAAACTCACGTATTTCGAATTTAGACTTTAGAGTCCCTACATCTATAACTGCAACTCTTTTTGTTTTATCTTCTGCCATAAAAGTACATTTTTAATAAATTATATTTTCGAGCAATATCTTGCTTAAGGTAACTACCACTTACTAAACTAATATTAGATACATCCTCAATGTCGCTCAACGTTTTAAGATCTACACTTCTATCTATTGTAATAGATACCTCACCTTTAAAGGCATATTTGATCATCTTCTGGGCTCCATTTAAATTAGCAACTCTATCTAAATGCTCTGTAGATTGAAGACAAATCAATATTTCTTTCTGAATAAATTGCTCCCAAGGGAACAGCTCATCTATTAAATCCTTAACGTCCAGTCCGAAGCAAAGATCTTCATTTTTAAGTTTAGTGGTATCAAATTTATTGTAATTGTCTCGATTGATATGCAAAACTTTCTTAAGATTAATAACCTCAGAAATTTGTAAAATCTCGACTATATTTCTATAAGAGTCTTCATCATGAGCAAATATATGTACTTGCACAATTATATGTGATGAAAGTTTTCGTATTGAATCTATTGTTTGCTTCGTTGCAGTTAGATCAGTTTGACTATTTACGAATCCATCAGTTACATCAATATGTAGAAAATCAACGTTTGCTCGAACAGCATTAACTAAAGTATTAGTATTTTGCTGACTGATATCTTGAACAGCATATCCTATTTGGTTTTTAGGAATAACTTCTTTTTTGTTCAGTAGTTTTGTAATTTTTCCGATTTCACTAGGATCTGTATTATCTCGAGTAAGAGACGACTTAATTCCTGATTGTATATCAAAACCAAGAACATTAAGTTCTAGATAATTATGAAGATTATCAGCAGCCAACCCGCCTGCTAAGAAGATATCAGGCTTGTTGATACCTTTTAAATGCTCTTTTACTTCTTTTAGGCCAATCTCTTTGCCAGTTCCTCCAATAAATGACTTATCTAACAGATAGATATCTGCAATCGGACTTAAAGCTATATTACCGGCCGTAATAACCTGAATTATCTCTAGTCTTGAGCCATATATGGATCTGAGCTGTGCGATAACAGTCAGAGAATCAGCATAGTGTAGTTGAACTACATCAAATTCCATTTCATCCAGTAAGACGCTTAATTTCTTTATATCGGATTCTTTAGTAACAAGAACAGACTTAGTTTTAGGGTAGGCTAGTTTTAATTCTTTAATGCACTGTTTGATTTCACTTACTCTTTTGAAATCACTTTCTGAAATTAAGTGGAACCCTAAATAATCAGCTCCTAGTCTAGCTGCTGTTCTGGTCTCAAAAATATTTTTTATGTTGCAAAATTTAATTTTTTTCATATAAAGCCTCCTAATACTGATAACATATCATCTTTGTGGGTTGCATAAATGAAGGATGACTTACTGTTGTAAGCAAACTCCCTGTCAATCACGTCATTGTCACCAACATAACAGCTCATCAGCATACCTGTTTTATCTTTAAGTATTTCAGCTGCATATGCGTTAGGCTTATCAACCAGCGCATCATTCAAATATAAATCTTCTTCTCCTATTACTACGTTAAATAGATCTACTAGGTTAGTTTTCAATAGATATGCGTTTACTATTGTTCTTCTAGATGAGCTAATTACTGCAGTCTTAATGTTCTTTGTTTTCAGAGACATAAGCGACGGAGTAAGATTCAATGCTACCGTGTCAAGCAAATCATATGTTTCTTCTTCGAGAATACTTTTTATTGTTGCGCTTTCTTTAAGGTTCATGATCTTCTGTACTAACCCATTTTGTTCAGTCGTATTGAAATATGCTTCGACTTGTCTCCTTACGGTTTCGTTTTTTAGTAAAAAGCCCTCTTTGATTCTCCTATAGCTATCAAATCGTTCTTTTAAACTAGCCTCATATGGCAGTAGATCATCAACAGTAGCCGAGCCGCTAATGTCTTTAACTACGGCTTCCCATCCACTTCTGTGAAAGCGAGTAGATTTTGCTATTGTTCCATCAAAATCAAATGCAATGACCATAATACTAAGTTAATTTATATGACTTTCTGAGTAATATAGATACTTTTTGCTTTTCTTTATCAAACACTCCGCCACGATTGGTATAGCTGAATTTTTTGTAAGTCTTAGTATAATTGTTGGTAAAACTTATCTTTGCACTACCTAAGATAATAGGGTTAATACCACCATGAAAAGGCCTTATTAGATGATGATATCTATTACTATTCTTGAAAGATACAATACCTAAATAAGCCTCTTTTAATTTAACAGGATATAAATCAATAAAAGTTTGAATAGTTTTTCCTGTGGTTGCTGAATCGTCCAAAATCAATACTCTTTGAAATTGATGAAAATAGTTCTCACTGTAGTAGGAAACTACAGAGTCATTTAGATCAGTTACTTTTTCAGTATTACCAACTGAATAATTAGATAAAGAACAAATAATAAAGGGTAGTGGTGCTTTGCCTTTGATCATTCGCATAGCATTTACGGCGAATGGTAGTTCTATTCCTCCATATGAAAAACTCATCATCAAAGTATCTGAAGAAAAATACTCATCTGCAACATCTGCAGCAAAATGCATTAACTTAAAGGGATTGTTACATTCTCTGATTTTTCGTATTAACTTCGTAGTATCAAACGAGGAGTGTGAAGTTGCCCTGTCCAATACTTGCTCATAAGAGCTAATATCTAAGATTCTTAAAAAATCAGGCGACCATTCAATCTTATTCATACCAATAGTTTGAAACTGAGAATATTCTAGTGCTTGAATGACATAGATTAGATTCTCGTAGCTGCTTACATTCAGTACATCAATAAGCTCTAGGCTATTATCTGCGAAATTCAGTGCATTAAGCAGTATTAACAGATAATTCTTTAAACTATCAATAGCACCTAAAAACAGTACTGTGTTTTCGTCCTTATCGAGTTCGATTAACTGATCAACTAGTGCTGCTATTTCAGAAAATATATTATGGTAATGGTCTTTCACATCAAGAGGTGCAAGCATCCCAGGGTAGTAGTAGTTACCACGTAGCAGTACTTTTTGTTTGGTTTCAACAAAACGCCCTTCATCAGATTTGAAAAATTTAGCTAATTTGCTTTGTTCTATGAGTTTATAGAAAGTTTTGGCAGGTATCTGATACGCTCCAGTAGTGTGGATAATTCTATCTAAATTCCTAGCGTATCGTGAATCTGATGATATCCCACTCTCATAGGAAACATACGCAGCATGGTACTTATCCCAATTATCCTGAATCAGTCTGCTAGGTAGGTTAACCCTGTGGTTAATAATATTTCTCATTGATTCTTATGACATTTGTAATCTATATTAGGCAAGCAAATCGCCCATCACAGATATATTGTATCTATCTGAAAAGATTATACAAAAAATGTATAAGAATTTAAAGCTGTTTATCGAAGTTTCCCAAGACCAGTAGTATTCTCACCCTCATCCTGCTCATTGTAATCATCTGACACGACCTCCATTCCAAGCTCGTCTGTGATCATAGGATCAAGCCCATAAGCTAGTCTCAGATTGATTGGTAGATTATAGTTAGCTACCCAAACTCTACGATCATATTTCTCGATACGGATTGGGCGTTCAAGTGCCTCTGGCTCTGCAAGTTCGAAGAGTGTTACATAACGCTTTCCTGCAACTCGTTCAAACATTCTTTTGGCATGCTCTTCGTTATCAAGGCCAACACTGTCTTGTATAGTCAATAAAATATCTAGAATCTGCATAGGATTAGTTATTACGTGATATGTAACTTTCGGTATTAAAATTCTCCCCACAACTGGCCCACTTGACTCCTTTACGTACAACATATCGCCATCATTGATTGCATTGTATGGTGGTATTCTTCTATCACTAAGCTTGATGTCAATAGTTTTCTCACCACTAAACATCATCTGTATATAATCCTTATTACCACGTTTTCGGCTATAAATTCCTAAATGATTCATAAAATGATCTAACCTGTTATATAATTATTGTAATATGATTATATTCTATGAACGATTCATTTGAAAGAACAATTGAATTCATCAAGGCTGAGAAACTGAAAGGACATAGTGTGGTGTTGATGAAAGGTGTGTTTGATTTAATACACCCTGATCATATTAGGTGCTTTGAGCTACTTAAGCAAAAAGCGGATGTTCTTGTTGTCTTACTTATCGGGGACAAAGCTACAGCTAAAATCAAGCCAGATAGACCAATACAAGACGAGCAGTCACGAATGAAAATCATCTCTAACCTTAAGCTTGTGGACTTCTGTGCGCTTGATTATGATTCGACTGATCCTGACACAGGAGAATACTCAAAAGATCTTGATATACATAAGCTAAGACAACTTAATCCTAATATATGGGCTGTTTCTCAAGGACGTAAAGCAAAATTTGAAAATTATGATTTGAGTGAAATTGAAATTATAGAAGTTCCAGAAGGACAGGATCATTCAACTACTAAAATTGTTGAGAAGATCTTACGAATATATTCACCTAAGCAGTAAGCTCAATTCCTCTTGTAGTATTTCAGCAGAAGACAAAACCCTTTGATCTTCTATGTCAATATTATTATCTTGATAGTAGGCTAATAGCTGGATTTCTCTAATGACAGCAAAAAGGCTAACTAGCTCTGCAAATTCTTCTGGTTTTATGTTGAGTAATTTTGAAAATTTCTGTTCGTAGTGTCCATAGAAACTTAGCTTATCTGATTCCCTCAACAGTTTTTTAAACTGTGCAAAATCTACAAATCCTAATGATTTAACTGCATTAGCCCAGTCGATTATATATATGGAACTACTACTGCTAATTATATTTTGCAGCTCTAGATCAGCATGATCTAAAACAGTAGGTAGGCCCAGGTTATACACTACCAATAATCTATCCTTTATGGACTCCTTATTCCTGAATGCAGTCTGAATTGCTTCAATGCTTGAAAAATTTAGTGATTTACCGATTTTAGAAATAGGATCTAGAAGCATCCAGCCTATATTTTTTTGAATATCAATTGCCTGTCCTTGAAATAAAGTTTTAAAGTGTAAGTATTTATCCGTTAACCAATTTGCGAGTCTATCAAAGTTGATATCATTACCGTCAGAGTTAATCCAACTTAAGACAAGAACTCCTTTGGGTTTATCTGCAAAGATTAACTTCGGGGCACCTAGTTTTGATATAGCTAGATACTTTTCGTAAATATCTGCCTCTCTTGCTTGCCATTGCTCGGGCTTAAATAATTTCACAGCATATGTCACTTTATTTTTGGGCAGCTCTACCTTATAAACATCAGAGGCTTTTCCTTGAGGCATATACGTTAGATCTGGTTTTTCTCTTTCCAATTTAATTGGAAATTCTTCACCAAATAAAATGCTTTCGATTTTAGTTATCTGATCTACTTTCATTTTTATTATATTTACTAGCTATTCGATCAATAGGCTTGATACCCTGCTTGTCGTAATCTTGATATTTTTTAATTAAATCAGAATGCCAGGTTTGATTAGCCCATTCAGGATAACTGTTGTATTTTGCATCAAGTTTTCTGAGGTTGGTAACGATAGATTCATAGGTTGCATCATTACAAATACCCATTTCACCATATAAACGAGTATAGTTAATAAAGACTAGGGGTAAGTAACAGAAACCTTCTGGATATGCTTTTGCAAGCTGTAGACTGTAATCGTAGTCTTCATAAAGTGTAAGTGACTCATCCCAACCTACAACTAGATCCTTTGCTTCTGCTAGATGTACCAAGCCATTGGGGTCGCCCTCAAAGTCATGACTCCAAAGATCAGCAATCGTAGGGAATGGGGATTTGGTACTTTCTTCCTTATAGGTTTTAAACTCACCCTCTACTAAGTGTAATAGTCTAAAATTCAAAGCTGGGTAGAGAAATTTGATTCCATTATTAGATGAGAACTTTTCTAGGGAGCTTTCAATCCAGGTGGGGTAAGCTGTATTATCACTGTCTAAATAGGCAATATAGTCCCCTTCTGCTTGCTGATAGCCCTGCTTTCTTGCTCCTGCTGGACTGTGAGCAAACTGGTTCTTAAGGTACTTGATTCTTTCATCGGCCCTGAATTCTCTCATTAACTTTTCTGTATCATCAGATGAGCGGTCGTCGACGACTAGCAGTTCCCAATTACTATGTGTTTGGTTTTGAATACTTAAAATTGCTTTCCAGAGCACGTAGGCCCTGTTGTATGTTGGCATTATTATGGATACTTTTTTATTTTTCATTTGTAAACTACAAGATCTATATAAGCGATTATACCTTGCAGAGCAAGATTAATCGTAATATTTAGTATGCTAAATATCATAAAATTCTTTCGAATTTGCGAGATGTTGTATCAGGCCAATAAATGTAAACTTCTTTAAAGTAATCGTTAGTTAGAGATTGAGTATCAAATTCCTTTTTTACTCTCTCCAATGTGGAATTGGTGAAAAGGGGATCATAAATCCATAATACCAACACTCCTTTGCCATGTTTATCCAAAGCGCCTTTATACGAGATTTTGTCTAACTTTCTTTTTACCCCTTCAACTGTAGAATATGAAATCATTTTGTCAGGTTCAATTATTACTTCTTGTGGACGCTGATAGTCACCTCCCGTTGCAAATGAATAGGCATCCCTTGCCTCTTTCTTGCTTCTGAATACATCCGTTATCTCAATCCATACAAACTTTCCATCAGTAGACTTAAGAATTGCATCAGGAGGATCAGGTGTCTCAACCACTGAGTAAATATCTGTTTCAGTAGTAATATAGTTTGCATAATCTGTTGCAACTGCCAATTCATGTAATCTTTTTACTTCTTTTATTGTCATGGTTAGATTTGGATTAACTGAAAATTAATTGAACTAGATAAACCTCTTCAGCACTAGCCTGTTTCTGTTCGTCGCTTAGTTCTTTAGACGGTTTTGACTTTAAAGCAAAATAGATTCTAGAGTAAAGTCCAAGTGCTGTTAACGCACCCAATGCTGTTAGGTAATACTCTTTGCCAGCAATCTTGTCGAATACTCTATCTACAGGATTATTTATACCGAGGATTGCAAAAACTGAAGTATCTGATAATAAAGCATCAGCCTCATGAATTATTAGTTTTAAGTCTTCTGTATTGCTCATAAGGTAATTATACCAATAGAAACAAAATTAGAACGGGAAATATACTAACCAATAATCAACCCCAGCAAGAAAAAATATTAGAACCAGAGAGGTCTATTTCTAGCATGAATAATGGGTTTTTGGAGAAATTTAGGGATATTTGGAAATTTACGAATTACTGGACGCCAATGTCCAAGACCATTAAGCTACCCTGAGGGAAGGACACGGGTCTTGCGGAACCATTTAATTATGGCGGTGTTTTTTGATTGATGTTCGAACATTTTTTGAGCAAAACCCCCTTCCGCTTTTTCTTTTCTCAAACGGAACGGGAACAGAAGCAGGCGGGCAAAAAAGAAGGGGGTTGGGGGGAAGGAATTTTTGCCCGCCTGCTTGGGCTTCGCCCCCAAAAACTTTTCGGCGGGACGGCTTTATTTTATCAAATTCCAGTTATCGAGAAAATATCCCATTTCATGACCCATATTTCCGAGATACACTTTTCCGTCTCTAAATTTAATATTTACGCGATAGCGTTTTCCGTGTCCGACTTCCAAAATTGCTTTTTCATGGACTTTCTTTTCCACTTCGTGAAATGGCAGAATCAAAAAATTGTTTTTCTTCTCACCGTGCAGAACAAAAATATAGTAAATATTTCCGTTGCTGTGGCGTTCAAACGACACTTTGCGAATATCAAAAACATAAGTGTCAAAACTATTGAGATTTGAAGTTTTGACCTGAATACCAAACAATTGATTTTCTTTGACTGCCACAATATCCATTCCTACATCTACGCTCATTATGCTGGCATTAAAACCACGAAAAAGTAGTTCACTGCAAACCAAATACTCGCCAGCTTTTCCGGTAAACCCTCCAGCGATAACAATTTTTTCTTCTTCCTCTTTTTCTGCTTCAATAATCTTTGGCGTTGCTTTGATTTCTTTTTTGTTTGGATTGAGTGCAAAAGTTCCAGGCGCGGTTTTTATAAAATCAGAGCCTGCAACTTTGTTTTTTATATCAACCGTAATTTGTGCATTCATTGATGCTTCCGGTGTTGCACCTTCTGTTTCCAGAATACCAGATTCCAAAGCCAGCCGAGTGATTTCGGTATAGTGCAAAGGCGTTTTCGTCTTTTTCAATACTTCAATGGCTGATTGTTTGAATGTGTTCATATTATTTATCTTCGATAACCTCATTTGAATCAGAAAGTCCCGCAAATTTTTCCGTCATAGTAGAATTTCCACGCGTCAATTTTTTGATTGTTAGATCTTCCGCTTTATTATTGGCAAGACGTAGATTGTCTTCAGATCGCAAAAGATTCTCTTTTGTTTTTTGCAGTTGTTCAATCGATTTATCGATACTATCAATTGCGGTTTTAAACTTTTCGGATGCTAATCTGTAATTTCGACCAAATGATTCGCGAAAATCATTTAATTGATCTTCAAAATTAGTAACATCAATGTTTTGCGATCGCATTAAAGCAAGCTCAGCTTTGTATTTTAGCGAATTCATCGCCGCGTTTCGAAGCAATGATATGATCGGGATAAAAAATTGTGGGCGGACTATATACATTTTAGGATGTTTATGAGAAACATCGACAATACCAATGTTATATAATTCGTTTTCAGCTTCCAAAAGCGTAACGAGGACAGCGTACTCACATTTTTTCTCTGAACGATCTTTATCAAGCTCGCGCAAAAAGTCCTCATTTCGTTTTTTGGTAGTAGTTTCATCGCCTTCGTTTTTCATTTCAAACATGATGGAAATAATTTCGTTTCCTGCTTCATCAGTTTCGCGGTAAATATAATCACCCTTGCTGCCAGTTTTTGCATCATTGTCTTTTTCAAAATAGGCATTCTGAAAACCTGTTGCGCGCAGTTTATTAAATTCTGTCTCGCAGTGTTGTTCGAGTGTTTCGCCGATCATTTTGGTAGAAAGCTTGACCTTCATATCCTTGCGAAGAGCAATTTCCTCATCTTTCATCTTGATTATGTCGTCTTTGGCTTTGAGATCATTCGTATACTTTTCTTTCAATGATGTTTCAAGTAATTGTTTTTCGGTGTCCTTGCTTTTTAATTCACCAGCAAGCTCATCTCGTTCTTTCTCAATTTTATTGACTGCTTCGGTAACACTTAGTTTTTTCTCAACCTCTGCTTTATCAATTTTTGATTTCAATTCTGCTAATTCAGCCTCTTTTTTTGCGAGGTCTGTTTGTAGTATGTTTTTAATATTTGCCTCAGCAAGTTTGACGGCAAATTCTTTGTCTTTTTCTGCAATATTTAATCGCTCTTGCAATTCTTCTTCAAATTTATGATCTCGAACTTGTTTAAGAATGTCAGCAAAACCAGCCTCACCGACCTTGAAAACTTTTTTATAATTTGGATATTTAATATCTTGGATACTGATTATTTTCTTTTGCTATAACTTTCCACCTGATATATCAAAGAATCGCTCAAAGAAACTTGTTAGCTTATCCAAAACACTTTCTCGTTTTTGTGTTCTTTCACCAGTCGGTGAGAATCGAGATACTGGCGGTAAAACCTTAGAGATCTCTGTACCTGTTGTTGTCACGCTACCATTACTAAATGCATTTTTTATGAATGTATAGGTAGCTTCATGATCTAACCCTTCATTTTTGATGATTTGATTTAACTCTTCAATCTTTTTTACGTTGACAAAATCTCCCCAATCTTTATCAACGCTTGAATGAACATCAAGAGACATAATAAATTGATTAATAAGATCTTTTTTGTTTCGCATTTCCACACTAGAATCAATTGCTTTATTAATATCCACCAAAAGTTCTTTATTTTTAGTATGATCCTCGTGATATTTTTTTATAAGGTCTAAAATATAATCAATATTGATTTCAACCTGCTTAATAAGCTCCATTTCAAAGACCAGATCGTCATTAACATTTTCTTGTTCTCCCTCGACACTTTTGCGAAATTCATTATACAAATCAATATACATGCTGTGATAATCCTGGACTTCACGCTCGGTCAAAATTTCATTGCCGGCAAATTCATCAAAAGTTGTTAGGATATTTCGAACACGCAAAACTGCTCCGTATAATTTGATAAAATCTTTTTGATTTTGTTCCCCAATAATGCTTTCACCTAATGGAAATTTCTCTAAAAGTTCGTCAATTAAGCTTTTGTAACCTCGAACTTGCTTTTCACCGCTTGCCTGTTCGGCAGACAGGTCTTTATAGCCATTGTAATAATCTGAATAAGCTTTAAGCAAAACAATTCCACCAGCTTCTTTGTCTCCAAAAAGCGCAATGGATTCATTAGTTGCTTTTTCTAGGTTGCGAAAACAAACAATATTTCCGAAGGTTTTTACACTGTTTAGAATACGGTTAGTTCTAGAAAATGCTTGTAGCAATCCATGCAAACGAAGATTTTTATCAACCCATAAAGTATTAAGAGTGGTTGCGTCAAATCCAGTCAAAAGTAAATAAGTTTTTCTCGGCATAAAGTATTTTACTAAATTTCACAACTATTCATTGTTCAATTTTTAACGCAAAATATTTATTCCAATTCCACATATTGACTTTTCCCTTCTACGACTTCGTCTATCCGATTTTCTCCTTGTAGAGAGATAAAAAAGCTCTCTAATTTATTTTTTATTTTCTTATTTATGGATAGCTCAATACAAAGAGAGTTGCAAAGTTTCGTTAGCAGAGAAGTTTGTTATTGCCAAAGTGCATTAGTAGAAGAACTTCTTAACAAAGAAATTATATCTTATGATGACTTTGTTAACCTATATGATGAGGAAACAGAAGAATATCAGGAAGTTTACGAGTACTGGATTGTTTCTGAATGGCTTGCTGAAAGATTAAAGCAGGCAGGAGAGCCAGTTATTAAAAGTGATTTTGGTACTTGGTGGGGTAGAACCTCCACAGGACAATCTATCATTTTAGATTCTGTAATTGAAAAGATTTATAGAGATCTACAAAGTTTATAAACAAAAAGCCCAGGCAATTACGCTTGGGCTTTTTTTATGCTCAATAAACATCAAGATTCCCCATCTTCAATAGTTCCCCCCCGGTAATCCCCACCACTTTTCATCTGCACTTACTAGTAAAACTTAGTTTTGATCATTTAATATTATTCCTAAGCTTTGCGTTGGAATTTTATCTATGTCCGAGAAATTATCATCAAAGTATTCTCTGAATAAAATATCTTTATCTCCAAATTGAAATTTTGTCTCGTTTGTTGCCTCTGTCATTCTTATTAAAGATCTTTAAATAATTCTTGAATAGCTAAGTCTTCAAAGATTGGTTCTTTGTCTGCGTTTCTATAACTATGGTCAGCATTTGGAATCTGAATAAAACTAACAAGGGATATATCTTTTCCTACAAAATCTTTCTTTACTTCATCAATATTACCAAAACGATCATTTTCACCTTGAATAATTATTATCTTGCAATTTAATTTGCTTAGATCAATACTTCCTTTTACATATCCAAGTACTGATAAACTTACCATACTTAATAAATGAGAATTCTCTTCTTTTGCAAGAAAAACCGAAGCAACTATTGCACCTAAAGACTTTCCTACTAAGTTAATTTTAGAATATTTACTAGTATCAATAGTCGATAATATTGATTGTAAAGCTTCAAGTTCTTCTTTCAAATCCTCACCCGATGAATTTTCCTCACCTCTATCTAAAAAAGGATAATTATATGAAACAGCAGATCTTCCCTCTGAAACAAATTTATTGAAGATTTTGTTTATTAACCCAGTTTGAAAGCCTAAAGAACTGCCTGGAAAAATTATGTTTAATTCTTCTAAGTTATTACTATAATGTATGTATTGTGACATATTAATGGATACTAATAATTATAAAATAAATGCTAGTTTTAGATGAGTACCATCTTTGTTCATAAAATCCGTTAATTTTTCTTGTTCACTATTCAACAAATTACATAACTCTTTAAACATATCAATATTACTTTCTACCTTAATAGAACTTAACAATGATTCTGCTAATTTATCACTTTCTGTAGATTCGTCAGATAAATCATCAATCAACATTCTCCAAGCCTTTAGATCCCTTCCGCAAACTCCATATACCTCAGTATCATTTTTTGAAACATATGATTTTCTTGAAAGGACAAACTCACCTTGTTGAATTGTTAAAGTCAATTCCATCCAACGCCGTAGTTAACTCACCTCCAATTTTATAGGTTTTTGTTAGATTTTCTATTTTAATTACGTCATGTTTTTGTTTCATATTTTTGAAAATTAAGTACTATTTAAAAACTGACAAACTCAATCTAATTTGAGTGAGTTTGTCGAAGTCAGTTCTTCCGAAACTTCCCAAAGCTTTTTTGAGACCTTCGTATTTAGAGCATTTTCAAATATTGTAACTTTTACGGGAGAACCTCTCATTCCAAAAAAACTAGGTCCATAAAATTCTCCACCTTGGGCGGCCTTGTCCAAGGCCGCTCTTAGAATTGGCAATACTCCCTGACTTGCTGGTTGAGCGAAAATCCTTGAAAAGATTTTCGCCGAACCAAATCTTCCACCTCCAGCAGAAAATAAATTCGTACTTGCATATCCTGGGTGTGCAGCAAGACTTAAAATTTTTCTAGAATCCTTTTCTATTCTCTTCTGAAGTTCTAGTGCAAACATTAAATTTGCTAACTTTGATTGCGCATAAGCCTTAAACCCTTGATATGATTTCTCAGAATTAATATCATCAAAATTTACAATACCAGACTTTGCTAAAAAGCTTGAGACTGTGACTATTCTAGAATCTTTATTCATGTGATCTAATAACATTCCTGTTAAAGCAAAGTGACCTAAATGATTGCCCCCAAACTGTGTTTCAAATCCATCTACTGTTTTTGAATACGGAATGTTCATTACTCCTGCATTATTTATTAAGAAATCAATTCCTTTAAAGTTTTTTTTTATTGAGTTCGAGAATTGTTTTACACTTGCTAAATCTGTTAAGTCTAGTTTATACATTCTCAAATCAGCATTTGGATATATCTGTTTTATCTTAACTACAGCAGACTCACCTTTCTCTAGATTTCTAACTGCTAAAATTACTGTACAGTTTTTTGATGCAAGTGCTTTAGAAGTTTCAAATCCTAAACCACTACTTGCACCTGTAACTATTGCGACTTTATTTTCTAAATTTCCTACATCTTTTAAGCTCCAATTCATACTTATAAATTTAATACTATATTCTAAATTAGAAAACGGAATATTAATAGTTGTATTAAATTTTAACTTCATAAATTACTGTAATCTAGTATGATTTCATATTTATAAATTTAAATATATGGCATCAACAATTATAGCAATTTGTGGAATGGCTGGATCAGGTAAATCTACTGTACGAGAATTCTTTCAAGAAAAAGGTTATGTTTACGTATACTTTGGGGTAACAGAAAAAGCTATAGAACTATATGGCGCTGCATCAGAAGAATTTGAACGAATAGTAAGAAACGACGTTAGAAAGGAACATGGAATGGCAGCTATGGCAGTATTGGCTTTTGATAAAATCAAAAAAATGTATCAAGAAGGTCAAAATATTGTAATTGATAATATGTATAGTTGGTCGGAATATAAGTTTTTAAAAGATAAATTTGGAAAAGACTTTAGAACAATCGCAATTCATGCAAATCCAGAACTTAGATATACTCGTCTTTCGGTTAGAGAAGAAAGACCTCGGGATCGTAAAACTTCAATATCTCGTGATTATTCAGAAATTGAAGAGTTAGAAAAAGGCGGACCCATTACAATGTCAGAATTCAATATAATTAATGAAGGGTCCGCAAAAGAACTATCGTTACAAGTAGAAAATGTTTATAATAAAATTATTCCATAATTATTTTACAATGCTAATAATTTATGAACGAAACATCAGTTACTAATTTAGTAAGACGAAGCTCTTGTTTTTGACTTCGAGTTTGTTTGAATACATCCTGAACTTTTGATGGATCGAGACTGAAAGTTGTAGCGATGTTCTCAACAATGGCTGGATATTGAGTAGTATTTTGAGCTAATACTGCATTAACTCCTACAACTCCTGCAAATAAACTTACTGCTGATGCAACTTCTCCGATTGTGAGTGACTGTGATTTCTTCATTTTTTGTAATTTTAAAATATAAATTACGTAGATTACAAGCGTAATATGCTAACGCTACACACATTACTTCAAACTCCGGAGGCATTACTTTCGATATGATTTGTTTTAATAATTTAAATATAAGTTAGTATATAATTTGGAAGGTGAAGTGAACGTGAAGTGGGAAAATATAAAGTTTGAAAGGTGAAAAGTATCAGATTTAATCCTTCGATGAACTCAGGATGACTCTGACTACAGGTATTGCGAGGAACGAAGCAATCTAGTTTTGAAATTAACACTATGTACCTTATCGCCATCTGGCATAGAAGTGAACCGATATGTAGTTTGGAATTTTCTGGCTGTTCTTAAAAAATCAATTGTTTTTATTAAATCATCCTGTGAGGAATCTTTCATATCTTTCAAGATAAATAATTAGTCTAATAAAGATTATACTCAAGCTAAACTAAATAATATAAACACTCATTTTGTCAAGAATCCATGCTCTTCACCAAACAACTTAGTCATATCATATGCCCATGCAGCAAGTCCATTTGCATATTCACAATACAAACAACTATATCTATGAAACCACTTTAATTTTGGAAGTTTCCATCGATCGATAATAATATATTTTTTACGAGGAACTTTGTGCTTAAGTCCTGATAGAGTAAAATAAGTATGATACATCAGTGACAATCCAATATCGCAGAACACAATCGGAATAATCATGCCTGAAATTGCAATTAATGAAAACAAATTGAGAAACATACTGCGAACTTTATATTTTTTATCTTTTTGAACTATTAACGTGCTAATTTTTCCCACAATCTCATCGCCACTTTCTCCAGCTGGATCATTTTTAGGATCATTATCAAATAATTTTGCGCTATAAAAGTTTTTTTGATGGTTTTGATGAAAAGTTGGATGCCAATGTTTAATTGCGCAAGAAAATATTTCAGTTTGACAAACTAATGATTTTACCCAACTCATTATTCCAAAAACATATCGAAAAAGTACGCCATTGATACCGCGATTTTTAGTATGAACAGTCTGATGCACTTCTTTTACATAGTCAGATCTTTTTACTTTAGGAATATCATGAACGTTAAAATATATAAATTGATATATTTGCCCGGTGATATCTATAAATAAAGTTGGAATGATGTATATGTAGGCAAAGACAAGAGATATTTTTTTCATGCTGAAAGACTTAAGTTTATATTATTTGAACAGTATGACTTATGTTCAATTTCTCATCAAGTAAGAAAATCTTTTAAAGAATTATTATTATGCTTTTAATATTTTTAACAAGGAGGGCATACTCTAGGATTTTCTCGTATATAAACGATATAAGTACGGGAAAACTGAGGCTAACAAAATTACTAAACCCCCTAGTATTGCCGGGGGTTTGAATGCTTTCGCCAAATAGAATAATCTCCCATTAAAGTAGTCCAAATTCCGTAATTTATAGCTTGCGCCCAAGTTGCCTCGATATCTTCAGTTACAAAGGCCAGCTCAAAACCAAAAGGTTTGCTGTTTAAATCAGATTTCTTAAAACCACTCTTAGCCCCAAAGAACGCCTAGCGGACACTTATAGCATTATGATATAATACAAGCCAGTTAACAATAATACATGGCTGAGACATTTATTAATAAATATCGTGTAGACATAGAAAAACTAAGAGATCTAGGAATACTAGGTGCTCACGAGATAATAAGGTAGCTGAATGAGAATGAAGCCAGCGAAATGGCACCCAAAATAATGGAAGCACTTAATAGAGCCGTAGGTGTACTAAAACAAAAGAAACTACTTCCTGATAACTTTGCACTACCAGCCATATATCTTTGTGATAAGAAAAGCTACCGGCTGCTCCTAGGAGCGCACACTAGAAACTCAGACTTACCAGGTAACGATACGCGAGGATTGGTAGCATATCAGCCATTTACACATGTGATATACATCAGCCTTGAAGAGGCTGATGAGGCAGTTGAACGAGAATTATTAACAAAAGCCCAAGGGGAAAAACAACACGAAAATAATGATGTGCTGTTCGATTGCCTAATGGAAGAATTGATACACGCTATAACTGGTGTTTATACAAAAACTGGTCTAAATTTAGGCTTCGTTACTGTTCCAAATGCAACCCTGCAGATGAGAATGGCCAGTGGGGTATATTCCTTTACACTGAATCAGAATGAGTTCACAGATGCAGATGGAGGTCTTTCTGAAGGCCTAGAAGCGCTTTGCACAACAGAAAGTCTAACTAGGATTGCAGTTTTGATGTTGAGTCCAAATCCTACAATATGTTTTCTGGACACTAATACCCCCCATCAACCTTTATTGTTTAATAAGAACTCTTTAGACGCTATATTCCATAGAAATGGTGGCCGAAAAAAGAAAGATGAAGTAGCGGATGGTGCTTTTGCCAGGGCGTTGATTAGATGCATGAGAACAGGGGACATGAATTCTATTCAAGAATATTTGCTCAAACCAATCACCGAAGCTTTAGAGCAAAATGCAGATAATAAACAACCATTGTGGGCGCTAATAGAAATGCTAACCAAGGTTGCCAAAACAGGGCATTTTAGAGCTTTAGACATAAACCATGCAGGGCGTTAAGATAGTATCTTAGAACTACTACTCCCGATAAAGCCAATCATCAAATATACTAACGGAGATTGGGTGAGGTGTAGTGATGGAACACCAACGACGTACTGTGGTAGTAATAACGACTGTAACCCTGGTTTAACATGCGTAAACTCATTAGCTACTTATAAATATTGTTCAAATCTTAACTTAGGTTCTGGGTGTGATATTACCACTTTAAAGTGTAATCCAGGACTCACTTGTGAAGTAACAGTCTCAGCAAACGATATAAAAACCGGTAAATGTATTGCTGGGCAAATCGTTACAGATGGAGTTGAATGTGGAAACGTTGACTCTAACGGAGATAAGAAGATTAACATTACAGACTTTGCTAAATTTGCAAGGTTGTATAGCAAAACTTGTAAATAATTACTCTTTCTCAAAAATGGTTGTGTAGTAAACTGCAACACCTCTTTCAATTGAAAGAATGCTTCACGTCTGAGATAAATTAGGGATAGTGATATAATCATATTATATGAGTCTACCAAGATGCAATCTAAAACAATAAGAAACGTCAGTATAGTTCTTTCAATCCTTTGGGGGCTAAGTTACGGCGATAACCCAAATGGCTTAGAAGCGCAGCAGCCAGTACCCGTGCCTAATTTTGGGGAATGCTATAATTACCAAGAATTTTACAACTCACAAATCCTGATCTCGGAAGAGTTATACCCTGAACGCCCTACTGTACGACTAGAATTACTAAACGGTGAAGACATAATGCAATACCCTCTTGTACAGCTTCCACTTGGAGATATCCAGGATAACGGACTATATATACTTGTGACTAACTTACGTGGCATTAATAACAATAATTATGATGATCCTAACACCGCAAATGATGAGGCAATAGCAATTAACCCTCATTTTTTTAATAAGTATGGAATCCAAGGGGATTCGCTAATCAGATTCCTTCGCTTTATTGAGATGTACACAAGTCATATTAATACCAAATCAAGAGGTTATTCGACCATACCGAGGGCAGCGGAGATTTTACGCGAACTAAAAGTATATTATGGTGCAGAGTTCCCAATTTTACTTGCAGACTTTGTTAAAAATGCTCCAAAGGATTTTAAAATCTTTGAGGTACCAGAAGAAACTTATACATTCTATAGTTTCATTTTAGATATTGCCGCATACGATATATCTCTAAAATACTTAACTTCTGCATTATCCGAAAGCAATGTAAGTATATTCGGAATCTCTGCTCATATAAATTTCAAGAATACATTTAAAGATCTCTCAGATTTTCTTTTCTCACAAGCTAATTTAAAACCTTTAGCTACGGATTACTTAAAATTAAATTTTACGATTATACCTTTCGAGGCTTTTTTTAAATCAGGCTTATTTGATACAAGGAATCTTATATCCGATTCAATAGGAGGACTAAAACGTGATGGACTTATTATTCTAGATATAAAATATAACCAGAACTTAGGACGGTATACACGTAGATCTAGACATCTACACGAAGTGTTACATGGACTCGATAGTTACTTTGAATCATTAAACCAAGACTGGCTTCTACCAAACGGAACAACAACAACCGACTACAGATATGCATTTATGTCAAATCTACTATTTACCTATGAAGATTCTCATGCTTCAGAATTTATTAAAAAAATAATTGGTAATATTACCTATGACACAGAAGCATATGCGATTATTACTGACTACAAAGGATTATACGCAAAACAAATCTATTATCCTGATTTAAAAGACGGACGTACCTTCGAAGATTTTGAAAGCTTAACTGACTATTTAAATGTTTGGGGAACTATCGGAATTATTCCAGGAATGCCCGAACGAGTACGAATTCAATACACAGACTTAGACTTATATTACCCTCACCTTCTGACTAACTCTGCCTCAAGTTTAGCTGGAGATGTATCTGCTTTCCATGAATCATTCGCAGCTTTAATTAATGCACTATTTCAAAATTGTGTTTCAGGAAAACAAGTTCCAGAAGGTTTAAGACAATTTGTTGACGCAATTTATGATATTAATTGGAAAAGTGATTTAGATCTGACTCAACAAATTTACCCAAATTATTAACTACGAATAATTCACAACTAAATTATCAAATTAAGTTAGTATTCTTCCTGAATTTCTTCCATTATCCTCTACTTAAAAATGCAGCTTTAATGACTCTAACGGAGATAAGAAGATTAACATTACAGACTTTGCTGATTTTTTTCATTCTTTTAGATAGGTCTGTATCCCATTTCATTATTATAATAGCTAGAATTGCTGTAAGATCAAAATATGCACTTCCAGTTGCTGGAGATGGGAAAATACCTCTAAATTGTGCTTCAAAAATTTCTGTTAGTGCGTATACAAAACTAACAATGCAATATATACGAACCTTCCTAGCATTAAGATTTTAGAAAAATGCGGATTTTAGGAAATATTCGAAGGTTCTACGTCCAAAGACAGCGAGTGGATATTGAGAGCGAAGTTGCTGGCCAAAGTAGCTACACGTCTATTGTAGCTACTCAGAAAAGAAAAACTTTAAAACAACAGTTCTAAAGTTTACTTAACAGCGAAAAAATCAAAAGATACAGTACAAACTTCAACTGTACCAACTGAACATTTAACATCAGCTTTATCACTTGATGAAGAAGTACTTGCAACACAATTAGCATCTCCAGTAGTAAGTTTTAACCCTCTAAAACCAATATTGCCAGCAAAATCAACAGAAGTTGTAGCATCGTCCATAAATTTGCCATCTAAAGTCTTGGCAATGTTCTCTGAATCATAAACTAAATCTGTAGGGAATCCTTGGCTCAAGCAGCTACCTACACCATTCTTGAATGTAAACATACTGTAATCATCTTTAGCATCGAGAATACCTTTTCCTACTTTAGAAAAAGCAATAGGTGCGTTGCTTGTTACTGCTGCTGAACTCGCCTTTGAACTCATAGCCTGACTTTGGCTACTTTGCGAAGTTACATTATTATTGTAAGCGGTTGTGTTATCTCTGCGCGTTAAGGCAAAAATTACCACCGCGGTAACTAATACGGCAACAGCTACTCCCACTGCAATTAAATTTGTTTTCTTCATTTTGTTTTGTTTGAAAAATAATGGCAATATAGCAAAAATGTGAGCAATCCTAAACTATGTTTTTTGAATGTTAGTAATTGTACGCTTATGTTGCATTGATATTTTTGAATTTGTATATTTAAGAAATATAAATTACAACCTACGCCACCTTTTTCGATCTGAAAGCCATTAATCCACCGTAAACTGCCAATCCCGATAACACAATCATCAAATATACTAACGGAGATGTGTTATCTGATTGTGTTGCGGTTTTGTTGTCAGCCTTTTGGGTTTCTGTGGTTAGAACAATTGGCTTTGGTTTTTCAACATTTTCCGATTCAAGCTCTGTAATCACTAATGGGGTTTCAGCCTCACCGCTTGTTTGACTTACAGCGCCAGCAAAGGCACCGGTAATTACTGTAGTTGTTGTTGGAATTACTGGTGCTGCTGTATCTACCACAAACGTTGTAACTGAAAGTGCACTGCTTGCATTAGCTGCTGAATCTGTAACTGTAATTGTACAATTTGAATATGTGCCACTAGTTAGTGCATTAAATGTAATCGCATTACTACCAACTGTAGCTGTAGTTGTAGCGCTTGCACAACTTCCACCGTAAGTAATATTCCCACTCTCATTTGTTGTAAACGTGTAGTTTGGGGTTGTGTCGTTTGTTGGTGTAGCAACCACTGTTACTTCCGAAATTACTGGTGCTGTCCCATCCGTTGTTGTAGCATTTGCAGAACTAGTATTTCCAGTCCCACTACTGTTAATTGCACTTACCCGAAAATTATAGTCACTAGAATCAGATAATCCAGTTACACTCGAAGATGCTGTGGTACTTGTTCCATCGGCAAAAGTTGTCCAAGTACTTGAAGCAGCTAATTTAAATTCAATCACATAATCAGTAATAGCGGATCCACCATTTGAAATTGGAGCAGTCCAGCTCAAAGCAGTAGAAGTTGTAGATGGAGTGGCATTTAAGCTAGTGACCAGTCCAGGATAATTTAAGCCCATAGCAGTTTTAGTAACTGTTACCATACTAGAGGCAACACTCTTTAAGCCAGAGTACAACCAGTGATTGGCACCATCTGTGTTCGTTGCTGCAGCAGTGTTTACTACATACACGTTTGGTTCTGCTGCTGCTACTTCTGCTAAGGCTGTGTTAATTGTTGGATACCCTGAGCCTGCGGGCATAGATTGGAATTGAGTCATTATAATAATTGCACCTGGCAAATCAGTCTTTATATTATTTATATACGTTGTAATGTCAGTTTTGAATGTATTTATGTTTGTTCCGGAAATACCATCGTTAATACCAATACTCATCCAAACTACCCATTTTCTATTACTTGGAATTTGGGTTTTGGCGGCAGTTGTTCTTTGCAAGAATTTAGTAAAGTATCCCCCAGCATAATTCCATTGACTTACCAGAGAGCCACCTTGTCCAGCTTTTGTTAAATAAATTTGAGGATTATCCGGGAAAGCATTTTCTTCTGTAGAATTAGCCAACTGCAATTCAAGACCGTGACAACAATCATAATATCCACCTAAACCAGCGTGATCGCGCAAATTATTTGTCCCGATATCTAGATTTTCAAATAAGAAGTTTCCTGAAGTCAATTCTAAAATCTGCACCGCAGACCTGGGCGCGAGCTCACCAGCTGTAGCGCTGCTATTTAAACCAATACCACCGGAGTTGCTCTCGCCTGTTATCACAAAAGATAAAGTAGAAATAGTATCTGGAGTAGCGGTAGCTGTAGAAGAAACAGTGCCAGGGTTGCCATCGTTTAGGGCACTCACTTTAAAATCATAACTCGATGCGTTTGTTAAGCCAGTCACCGTAGCTTTTAATGTTGTAGAAACTCCGTCCGAAAAGGTGGACCAAGCACCATCACTACTTAGCTTATATTCTACTAAATAGTCGTTTGGTGTAGCTCCAGAAACTGGTGCATACCAACCAAGTAAAACTTGTTTATTCACTCCTGTGGCCGCAAGTCCAGTTACTTGCCCTGGAGCTGGTGGCAGCGTTGGTGTGACAGAATTTGAAGCTGCAGAAGCAGCTGATATTCCGACAGAGTTTGTTGCAGTCACTGTAAATGTGTACGCAGTGTCGTTTGTTAAACCAGAAACAGTGATTGGGGAAACTGAACCCGTTGCCGTAACTCCGCCTGGAGATGCTGTAACGGTGTAGCCAGTAATTGCCGCACCATTATTGTAATTTGGTGGGGTAAAAGGGACCGATGCCGAAGCGTTGCCAGCAGTGGCGGTGCCGATAGTTGGGGCATCTGGTACAGCATGAATAACTTGTAAACCATACACAAGGACATCATCAAAAGTTGAGGCTGCCGCTGAGTTTTCTAAAAATACTCGCGCATTATTTACCACAACTGCAGTGTTGTGAGTACACATGAGAGCACCATTTTTATACACTTCAAATCCGCCAGAGATGATCTTCATTTTATATACAGCAGCCCCAGCATCAGCATTCCCACAGCTTGTAGCAGTTGAGTTAGTATTATCCCAAGTCAAAGCCAAAATCTGACTACCAGGCGCTGTGATGTAAAGTAAGTGCGCCTTTTTATTTGCGGCGTCAAATTGATAATCTCCGTAACCAATTAGTGGCGCGGAACCCGCAGTCATACTCGCCGAAATTTCTAATGAGGTTGAGTCAAACACATCTTGAGAGATAAGGGCTGTGTTACCCCAAACACTTCCATTGTAGCTATCCGCAATAGTTAAGTTGCCATTTTGTTGAATTTTGCCAGACGTGCCCCCTACTCCGGTAGGATCGAGCTCATACCATTTTAGTTGTATTAATTGTGGTGCCAGTGAAGTTATCAACAAGCTGATTTCCTAAAGTGCTTGGAATTATTGAATTGGAAGCAGACGAAGCAATAGAAGTCCCAACTGAGTTGGTGGCAGTCACTGTAAAAGTATATGAAATTCCGTTTGTTAAACCAGTCACTAGTATTGGCGAAGATACCCCAGAGGCAGTAAAACTCCCAGGAGAAGAAGTGACGTTGTAGTTAGTAATACTTGCTCCCCCATTATCTACCGGTGCGGTAAAGGTAATCGTGGCTTGAGCGTTCCCCTCTACGGCTGTAACACTGGTTGGTGCATCTGGGGCAATTGCGGGGCCTGGGGTTTTTGTAGCCGTACTGCTGACAGTGCTAGCACCAATAAAGTTCACCGCTTTTACCCTAAAGTCATAGCTTAAGCCATTTGTAAGTCCAGTTACTGTGGCTGTGGTCGCTGTTGAAGTACCATCAGAAAAAGTGGTCCAGGTTGTTGGTTCGCTACTTAATTTATATTCCACGAGATAATCGGTAATACTGGTACCGCCATCACTTACGGGAGTCGTCCAAGACAAACCAACTTGTGTATTTCCACGCAGAGCTACGAGTGCAGTTGGCGCACCTGGCACCGCTGGACCAGCTACGACGATTCCCCACTTGGTGGAAAGGTAGTTTTCTAAGGTCTGTCTTTCGTTCGTAGTTAAAGTTGAGCTGTAGGTAATAACTTCCGCAATATCTCCATTCCAATACCTACCAGCACCGCTAAGCACTTCAATCGATGTAGTCGTGTTTGTTTGATTTGCGGGAAGTGTAAACACACCAATCCAATATTGATTAATTGGAGAGAAATCGTGCCCACCAGAGCCTGCAATTAAATTACCATTCTTATAAGCACTTGAAAAACTATTTGTTGCTTGTGCTAATTTGTTGGTGCCCAAGTTTCCATTTAGTACATGCCCAGAACCTGGCGATGCGCCACTTAAGTCTCCGATAATACCGTTGTAATCAGCAAAGGTGGTACCTGGATTATATTTTGCCACCACCGCTACTGTACGATAAACAACAGAGCTATTAATATTTAAATAATCGGTACCTCCATCAAAACTCATTACCGAGCGGCCATTTAAAGCCACTGCGCTAAAAGTTGGACGCGTAGTGCCACTGGCAATACCATTTTTATTATTTCCACTTTTATCATTGACTTGAGTAATGAGTCCACCAGACTGAGTGATGCTTGCAGAATCAGAACCGTCAAGCCACAAGGAAATATTAGCAATACTAATTGGTACTTCTATACTTGGAGTTACTGAGTTTGAAGCAGAGGAAGCCACAGATGTGCCAATTGCATTAGTTGCCGTCACGGTAAAAGTGTAGCTCACACCATTTGTTAGTCCAGAAACGGTAATTGGCGAAGATGCCCCAGATCCAGTAAATCCGCCAGGCGAAGAAGTGGCTACGTATCCAGTGATTGCACTACCGCCGTTGCCACCTGGGGTAAACGCCACTGAGGCTGATGTATTCCCAGCGATTGCGGTAGCAATCGTTGGTGCGGCTGGTACAGTTGGTACAGTTGGAGTGGCACTAGCCGTTGAGCTAGCCACACTTGTGCCAATACCATTTACTGCTTTTACTCTAAAATCGTAGGAACTCCCGTTACTTAAACCAGTAACGGTAGCTGCTGTTGATGTCGATGTTCCATCTGCAAAAACAGTCCAAGTTGTCGGTTCACTACTTAATTTATACTCCACTACATAGTCAGTGATTGCTGAACCATTTGCATTTGGCGCAGTCCAGGCAAGAGCTACTTGGGAATTGCCGGCGGTTGCCCCAAAACCCGCTGGAGCATCTGGAGCGGAAGATACAGCTGCCCCCGTAACCAAAACATCATCAAAAGTACTAGCAACACCGTTGGATTGTAGAAAAATTGGCTTATTAGTAATGACAGTAGATGTCAACTGAGTACACATCAACACACCATTTTTGTATGCCTCAAATCCACCTGAAATAACTTTGAGCATATACGTCGCGCCAGCAGTATACGTACCACAATTACCATTGAAGCCGGTTGTTCCACCATTCTCCCAAGCAATTGAATACACTAGGCCTCCTGCTAAATCAAGCATAAATGCCCCGGTGCCTGCGCTTTGAAAATTATGATCTCCATAACCAAGAAGTTGATCCGAACCCTGGGTCATGGTTGCTGAAACTTCAAAATTAGTAGAAGAAAAAGTGTCTAAAGAATTCAAAGAATTCGTACCCCCAAATAGCCCCAGCGAAGCTATTTGCAATCGTGAGGGTTCCATTTTGTTGAATATTTCCAACTGTGCCGCCTGCTCCAGCGGTATCTATCTCGGTCCACTTTAATGTGTCTATAGTTGTGCCGGTAAAATTATCTGTAAGCAAGGTTGCGGCATTAACGCTGCTAAAAGAAATTAAGAATATCAAAGCAAAGGTTGCTAAAACGCGAAAGGCTGATCTGCTTCTCGCTTTTATACTCTTGAGCATCTTACTGTAGTTCGTTTTCAGTCCAACCATATCCTAATTTGTGACAGAAATTATATCTGGTCAATTTATCAGCTATTGTTTTGTAAATCAATTTGGAAAGAGTTTTTTGGTGCAACGCTTAGATACTTAAAATATAAAGCAGCAAGCTCGTAGTCCAAACTAAACACCCTACTGTATGTGTAAATTCCATTACATAGGTTGGATTCTTAGAAATTGAGCTTAAAGAAACCAACAGCAAACCAAAGCAAATTACATATGTGTAAAGTAGATATGAATGTATTTCATTTATGTGCGAGCCTGAATTGTCTTGGTACAAAATAATTATCTAGCTTTCAATATTAAATTCATTTAGAATAGACAGAATTAATAATTATTTATGAAAGAACAAGAACAAACCTTCAAAAATTTGCGCATTTTTAACGCAGTCATGGTCGTTTTGCATTTAGTGCAAGCAGTTATCATGTTTTCGATCAGCAAAGCCGTGCTGGTTCCACTCACCACTACTTTTTTAAACTTTAACCCACAAGCTAGAACAGTTGTACCAGTAACAACCGAAGCCTTGCAGTTGAACTTAGGTCACTTTATTTCGTTGTTTCTTTTTCTTTCGGCGTTATTTCACCTATTAATAGTGTTGCCTGGGATCAATGAATGGTATGTAAAAAACTTAAAGAAGAAAATCAACTATCTACGGTGGTATGAATACGCTTTAAGTTCGTCGATAATGATTGTGGCGATTGCCATTTTGTGTGGAATGTACGATCTGCCAAGTTTGATTTTGATCTTCACCCTTAATGCCATGATGAATCTGTTTGGCTTGATGATGGAATTGCATAACCAGACTACCGAAAAGACTAATTGGACGTCGTATATCTTTGGCTGTATTGCCGGGATTGTGCCTTGGATTGTAGTAATTATGTACTTTATCGGCGCTGCCACTTCGGCCAATACCAATATCCCAGCTTTCGTTTATGCGATTGTAGTTACACTGTTTGTCACCTTTAATATTTTTGCCGTAAATATGTTCTTGCAGTATAAAAAGATTGGCCGTTGGAAGAATTATATTTTCGGAGAAAGAATGTATATTATCTTAAGTTTAGTAGCTAAGTCACTTTTGGCCTGGCAGATATTTGGTGGTACTTTGAGGCCTTAATAGGTTAGTAGAATCAGAAACAGGGATGGGTAAAACCATCCCTGTTTCTGTGCACGCTGAATTAGCTATTTGAATAAACTGATCGGGAATTAGTCTAAGCTCCCTTACAGCCTTTCGCTTACAATCTGGATTGATCTTTGTCTTTCTGGCCAAGTCACAGTAGAGATCTTACCCTTCAAGTTCAGTGGTGTAAGCGCGTTGTTGCTCCAAATGTATGCATATTTTTTAGCCGCTGCCGTGTCTTCGTCAGTTTCTGATTGATAATCGAATGTATCAGCAATTACCAAATACCAACCTGGGAAATTAGTATTTTCTCTTATCGAAAGTATACATCCTAGTTGTGGGCACTCGTTAATTATCTGCGAAACCTGCGGGGAAATAATCTTAGCTAGGTACACTGGTTTTGCAATCTCTTTTACTTCTTTAGTCGCCAAATCCATTTGTTGATAGCTGAAGTCATATTTAAGACAGTCGTTACAAGCTGCTTCAACGCCAGTAAATTTTGCTGTCAAATAAGTTAATTTATTGCCCTCTACTGCCAAATAAGACTGCGCATTTTGTGGCCCAGTAATAGCTCTGCCAATAGTGCTTGTTTCGGATCGAGCTAACAATACAGTTACCTTATTTGTAGATACGTCGTACAGTTCTAGAGAATAAAGATAATAGTCTCGGAAAATACCTGTAGTGGCTGCTTGGCCATTTAAGTAGGCGATTCTATTATTGTCTACCCAAATCCCGGAAGAATATTTATCGTTTGTCTTTAGCTGCGTTAAAACTTTACCTGTGGCCACATCTACGACTTTAGCGCCGTTTACTGATTCTTCCTCTACAACCAAATATTTATCATCAGGGCTCCAGCTGTCTAAAGAGAATGAATCTGATTTAAAGTCGACTTTTGTTTCTGTTAGAGTTTGCAAATCAACTACGGTGAATTCTGACTTACTATCAATATGATATGCTAATTTTTTGGCCGACGGCGACATGAGGGTGGTAATTGGGTCTTTACTGCTTTTTAGTTCTACTAAATCTGCCTTTATCTGTTTGGCATACATCAGTTTGTATACTGTGTTGGCGCCAACGGTTTCTTCCAATACCACAGCCATAGGGCTTGTTTGCACTCCAGCTAAATCAATTGCCGCCGCAGATGATTGTTGGCTACTTGAACTTGAAGCGTTGCCAGCGTTTGTGTTTTGGCGTTCGACCAGGAAGATGATCGCTACAACTACCAGCAAAAACGGTAGTACTAACATGGCGATTTTACCCGCGCGCATTTTGTTTGAGTCTAAACTTGTGGTTTTATCTATTTCTAAATTTGGAGTATTGGTTACTTCTGAATTTGACTTTTATTTTCAGCAACTGTAATATCTTGATTTTGCATAGATGATTCTAGCTGTTAAGCCGCTGTTTTGATAGCCTGTATCAGATCCTCTAAACCTTCGTAGAATAGCCGTAACATTTCTACTTCTGTAATCCCATATCTAGCAGAAGGTGAAATATCGTATGTTAGAGTCTCACTTGTTCCAGTTTCTCCGTCTAAACTTCTAACTTGTAGACCAAATTTTTTAGCTAGCTCTTTTAATTCATCCATTGAGATTCCCCCTTCTACTAAATTATCGGTTTCCAACAAGATACTCATTCTCATTGAAGTACCGATATTTGAAGGACAACTTGTTGGGTTTCCGATGATTGGATCTTGGTATAATTCTAAACCATTGCTGATAAGTGTTTGTCTGAATGCGTTTAATTCTTCAAAAACTTGACCCATGTCGCTTCCGTATCCCATGCACATAACTCTTAGTAAATCTTCTTCTCCTACCCAAACAATCAATTTAAATTCAGTACCTTCGATATCTTTCATAAACATTCCTCTTCCGTGGGGCCAGTCTCTTGCTAAGTCTGAAACTCGAAGATGTGGATCCTGAGTCATAGCTTTAAACATATAATGATCCTTAACTAGCTTCGCGTACTGTTCTGGTGTAAGCTCGTTTGTATGTCCTGGTGTCAAAGAATAGTAATCTCCTCCCAGTTGATTGAAAATAGAAACCATCTTGCCTTCGAAGGCTAATCTTTCTTCTTTAGTTTGCTCTGCAGGTAGACTGTATCCAGCTGGAATTGCAGCACATCTAATTCTCATAGAAACTCTTTCTAATGCTGCATGGATACGTGCAAGATCGAATTCTTCTCCTTTACGATCCCAATCGGACTTGTGAGAAGTTTCAAAAATATTTGTCTTGTGGTAATCGTTAATAATTGCACCTAACCATTCTCTAAAAGTTATATAGTCTTGAGGACTCCTAACGTAAACTCCAATACTGCTATCGTCGCTCATAAGACCAGGAGCCATAATCTGTCTAATCCTCTTCTTGTTTTCTTCGCTAAATGACAAGTAGTAATTTTTGTCGAAAAATTTAGTGGATCGGTTCTTAGGATTAGTTGCCAAAGAACTAGCTACAAAATCTAAGAAATCTCCGTCATTCATTTCCTCTACATCTCTTGGGGTTTGTGGTATGTTCATACGAGTTAGTCTTGCGAGTTCCATAAATAAAGTTACAAGTTATACAACAGAATGTAAGAGCTGTCTTCTGGTACGGGGTTAAATTATTAAGTTGTTGTGATCTTACCCTAGAGATCGCTCTTTGGCAACATTTCAAGTAACTCTTTCTGAATATCTCCGATACTCTTAGATGCATCAAGCTTAAAAAGAACTCCTCTTTCCTGGTATATTGCTACAATAGCTTCATTATCTTTATGGAAATCAGCTAGTCTTCTCTTGATAGATTCTTCGTTATCATCATCTCTTTTAGACAGATCTTCCCCACAGTTGTCGCAAACTCCTTCAATTTCAGGTGAGTTGAATTTTCTGTGGAAATTCGCCTTACATAATTTGCAGTAAAGTCTCCCCATCATTCTATCTAACGCTTCTTCGTCAGATAATTCGAAGTAAACTGCCATATCAACTTTTTGATTAATCTTTCCTAAAATTGTATCGAGCAATAAAATTTGACTTTGTTTCCTTACTACGCCAGAAAGGATTACATTTTCGATACCTTTATTTTGCAAGTAAACTTTAAGCAAACCAAAAACTAGCTCATCGTCCAAAAAACCCTGATTCATTGATTCTTTTATATATCTGTGAATGTCTCTTTCTCCAAAAGAAATGTCTCGAAGAATATCTCCAGTAGAAACTCTTTGATAGTTGAAGGCATCCACTAATATCTCAGCTTGTGTATCTTTTCCACTACCCGAAGGCCCTAAAAAGACTAAATTCATATAAATGAAATTAAAATTATTAGGGAGATTATATCAGAATGTAAATTCATCTTTGAAAAAGTGGGAGTTTGACTAAACTCATACTAGTTATATTAACAAACGAAGATGTAATCAAACCTATTTGATTACATCTTCAACCAGTTCTCCTGATCTTAACAACGAAAAAATCTCTTTTCGCTCTAAACTGCTCATCGCTAAAGCCCAATCCCAGGCTTGTTTGTACATATCGCTACGCTTTGATTCTACACTCACTTCTTGCTGGGCAAAATCCTTTCCATATAGATCTTCCCAAATATCGAAAAGTATTAGATTAAGCACCTGATGACTAAGTAGGCCACGATCTTTTGATGGGCCACTAGTTATTTTATAAATTCCAGCTTCGTGTAAAAAGCGGTGCAGTAGCTCATGAATAGTGGTGGCAATTTTAGTATTGGCACTGTAACTAGCTCTTAAAATAAGTGGATGACACTGTGAAATTGCCTCACGCACAATTGCATGAATTTGGGTTTCAGTTGTACTCAAAGCAGAAATTTTACTTATTGATTGTAAAATCTTTTCGGCATTGCGATTCCACATCTCTTGATATTCATTTGCCGCCGCTTCTATTTCTGGAATTACTGGATCGGGGTAAAAGTTAATTGCGAGCATGTGGGATTATATATCTCAATTTGTATTTCTAAAATAGTTTTTAGCTGAGAACTCACATTGTTCTAGGAAAATCTCCTTAAAGAGACTTAAATTATTCTGCTCATACAAAAGCAATGTAGCTTCTATATTTAGAAACTCAATTGCAGTTAGTTCTTCGACATCACGATTTATTGTAGGCCTAGATACGTCTGCTAGGTTTTCAGAAAATAGGTAATTTAGAATATCTTGAACGGCCAACCAGCTAACTTTCAAGCTGGTTTTGTAGAGGGCCAAGTGGCAGTAGTTGAATTATCTGATGGATCATTCGTATTTAATCATTTGCCAACTGTATATGTAGCTAACGCTTACGCAGATGTAAAACCTGGATATAGTTTAGTATTCCCAATAGTTAGAGTTATATCGAAAAATATACAGGATGATTTGCAAAAGAATTTCACCAAAATGTCACTTCCCGAGGCACGTCAAATGCTTAGATCAATTACTTCTGAGTTTAGGTTTGACACTTTTGGGCAAAAATTTCAGTTGGCGTCACTTGTAATCAATCTATTATTTGTAGCTTTATTAATTGTAAATGCCATTATGTTTAGAAAAGCTATCATCAGGGCGATTATTGTGAATAGCATTTTACTGGCTACAGTCTTGGTTGTCGTTTTTTATCAAAATAAACTAGATTGGAATTTTCTTACTTTTCATATACTTGTGGGTGTAGGGATCATGACTGTGCAACTTGGCTTATACTTTCAGAGATATAAAGACCAAAAGCAGGAGACATTATTTCCTTAAAAATGTAAAATATATCGTTATATTAATCTCACATTTATGTGGACAGTTTTTAAACAAGCGCTTAGATTATGGAAAACTAATGCATCAGACACTGCGATAGTATTAAAAGGAGGCTTGGCTAAAGGTTTTGGAGAAATTGCCGTAATTAGATACCTACAAGAAAATAATATTAGACCTAAAGCAGTAATAGGAGCTAGTTCTGGCGCACAAATTGCAGCGATGTGGGCAGCGGGAATGACTTGGCAGGAAATGGTAGAAGCTACCAGTAAGTTTCAGATGTCTCTTACCACTTCATATTATGAACTATTAACTGAAAGGCACCTATTTGGTAGTCAAAAAATTAGAGATTTTTTCTTAAGTTATATTCACAATACAGATGTTGATATGGAATCTATGCAAAAAAACGTAGGTTTCTTGAGCCATAATCTCACAACCAAGAAATTAGAACTACTATCGAAAGGCAGTTTAGTTCAGTGTCTAATTGCCTCAAATGCTCATCCTGGAATAATTGCTAGCCAAAACTTACCAAATGGACAATATATCGACGGCGATATTTATAGCGGTATCTATTTGATAGATGATATTAAACACAGATTTAAAGTAAAACATGTAATCGGAATATCTAGAGAATTAGAATCATCTGGATACCTTACAGAAATAATATTAGACCTCCTAAGGCCCGACAGATCGGATGCACAATGCGATGAAGATAGATTGGATTTACTACTCAAATATAACTCAAGCGGTATTGGATATGCGGAATTCAGTGCTATTCCAGGTTTAGTAGATTCAGTCTATCAGCAGCTATTAGATAACGAAAAAGCTCTGCAAAAGTACTTGTGTTAATTCGGTAGAATTAATCGAAGAGACAAATAAAGACGCGCAGCATTCATCGATGATAAGAGGTGTTTTCTATTCAGGAGTAAATGATGTAGGTAAATTGACTTCGTATAATTTTTGTGAAACTATACATACATATTTATATAAAATCATATGCAAAAAAAACAATCCAAAGCATCAGCCATATCTAAAAACAAAGTTAAAGATGGAAGTAAAATTACTTTTATAAGCTCTAAGACAGCAATTTTTTCAATCGCTGCTCTTTCCTTGTTGGCTATAGTAGGTGGATACTATATCTGGCAGAGTAACGAGACTTTCGCTACCAGAAATGGTGACAGAGATGAAGTATTTACCAGCGCTGTTGCAGATGACTTAAATTTTACAGAGGTAGAATTTACTACTAGTGAAAATAACAGATGTGTTGCCCTGGAATATAATTCTAACTTCAATATTGGTGGAATAGGAAACCTAAAGCTTCTAAATACTTCTACTGTTGGCTACAAAGTCAATTCCGATATCGTGCCTGGTGTAGAAAACCCTAATGGGGATTTAAGCATCTATATCCCTGGATCAAAAGCTGACTCAAAAAAGGTTCTTATCAACGCACCTAGAGGTGGTTTAAGTTATCCTGTAGATGTAGCTAAAGATTTCAGCTTTACAACTTTAGTTAAAGATGTACCAAGATCAGAGTTACAAACTAAATATACTTTCCCTGCAGATAGAGTTGCAACCGTGCTTACAGCATCTAGGCTTAGACTAATTAGTGCTAACCCAAACCAGGGAGTTTTATCTCTAAGTGTTTACAGACGCCCTAACTCGAAGATATTTGTTGAATTAGGACAGTACAACATGGTTAATAAAATCTATACTTTATTGCAAAGAAATGACATAACGTCAAAAATTGAATTACCATTCTCCGACGGTTCAGTAAGGAATATGGCTAGATTAAGAATGGATAGATCTACTAAGGATGTTACAACAGTTTTTCCTTCAATTGAAATACTAGACTCAGAGACTGGTATAGTTATTAGTAAAATTGAGCTAAGATCAAAAAGGTTTGCCGGAATTGTAGAACCACAATTAGTTGTACGTGCTAACTGGCAAACAACTGTAAAACAATTTCAGATTGACGATTTCAATTTAAAGAGCAGCTGTACGATTGCTCAAACTGGTACTAGAAGTACTACATTTACAGATATTGAAGATTTTGAAATAGTAGAATAGGCGGGTATCTTTTATTCACTATATCTGAAAAGCTGGGAGGTAAAACTCTCGGCTTTTCAGCTGCTGCTTAGGAAAAATGTCGCATAGTAACGAATTTAGAGTTTCAATTTGATGGAAACGAAAGCTTTTCGAGCGAATGAGATAAATGGAGACTGAGTCTGTTTAGCGTGACCGGAAAAGGATATTTCAAAGAATATTTGTTAGAATCAGAGTGAACATTTAATCACAGACAAAATTTCCACCAGAACTTAAAAAAAATGCTCCGCAGATTTTAAGGTTATCTGGGCAAGACCCAAAATTATATATAATAACTATGCAGACTATCTTCAAAAAGATCAAACTAACCAATATCGCATTCACAATATTAATAGCTTTTCTCATAGTTATAACAAAACTAGTCTTTGAATATTTTCAAATAACGTTCTTAACAGTAAATCCGCTTCTAACAGCAATTATTAGTGGAAACATATTTATTTTAGGATTTTTATTAAACGCAACACTAAGAGACTTTAAAGAATCAGAGAAATACCCAGGGGACCTAAGTGCCTCTCTTGAAGCAATTTATGACGAGTGCGAAATACTTTATTCTCAAAAACCAGAAAAAATCGTCGAAGAATGCATTCAACATACTATAAAGCTTAACAATATGATCACGCTTTGGTTTTATAAGAAAGCATATACACAAGAAGTATTATTTGAGATTAGTGAACTGAATAAATACTGGGCAGCCTTCGAACCCCTAACTCAAGCAAATTTTATCGTTAGACTAAAAAACGAACAAAACAATTTGAGAAGAATGATGATTAGAATAAATATATTAAGAGATACACCTTACTACGAAACATCTTATAAGATTGCCAGACTTTCTGTAATTTTCTTATTGATGTTATTAACATTGCTTTCTGCTAACCCATTTTATGAATATATGTTTTTTGTGTTTGTAATTGTGTTCATAAATGTATTCTTAGTGGTATTAATAAAGGACTTAGATGATCCCTTCGAATACGATACCGGAAAGTCTGATGAGATATCTCTAAAACCACTGTATGATCTTGAAGAAAGAGTTAAAAGAAGAAGGTCTAAATATTAAAATCAAATATCCTTAAATACAATAGGTCTAGCTTAACTGAAAGAAAAATTGGAAATCTTACATGGGGTAGACGATGGAGTTCTGTTAGACCCTTTGTTAGCTGTTATTATCTGCCCTCAGAGATGTTTAGTGCGGGATAATTTTAAGTGATTGCAAAGAGTGAAGGATCATGACTAGCTTTGCCTTTGTCTTTTCGGCCATCCTTCTATTTCCCATTCCCCCTGACTGGACAAATAGCGACAGCATTTGCAACTCCATAAACCTTCCGCCAATTTCACCCGCGAGTAACGATATGTTTCCAAAGTCGGCATTTTGAATGTTTTGAATACTTGGCGTGAATCTTGATTGCACATCCATCAAGTCCATCGGAGAATTGTAAAGACTATATCTGGATAATAATGGTTTTAGAGCATCCAGATATGAGTCATCATTTTTAATCACTTGATTGAAGGTATCTTGTATCTCAAGAGGTTGCACTCTTTCAAAGTCGAAAACAATAACTTCTAACTTTCCGTCTGGGGCTACTCTTAATCCAAATCCATCTGCATCGCTATTATGCAATCCTTGCTCAGCGAATCCTTTTCTAAGCATATATGGTATTGAGCTCAACAATACTTCTGCTCTAATTGAACAGTATTCACTAAGTGTAGGAATGGCAGATCGTTCTAAAAGCGACATTTTTGACTTGAACTCATTATAAGTTTGCCAAACATCAGGAAGGGACTCAAATAGTGCCCTCAATGGTTCAACCATTTGAGATCTATCTGTTATCATTCCCTCTTCAAATTCGTAAATACCAAGCTGGTAATCAATGGCCAAATTTTCTGGGAACTTAACCGCGGCAATTGGATTTTCTGCAACTATTCTGATTCCTGTATATGTATCCAATTTTTTCCTAAAGCTGTTTGCTAATTTGGCTTCATCAAGGCTTGGCTGAGAATGTTCATCAAGCGGGACTGTTTCACCTAGTTCTCTGTTGAATAAATGATCGAAATGTTGAGGTGATTTTTGCTCACGTAGCAGGAACTTTTTTTTGCCCGCTAATGCAATCCAAGCTCTATCCTTGAGGTTGAACCTCAAGTCCCAATTAGCGGGGACTGATAGTTCTGGTGGCACTTCACCAAACGTTTGAATGTCCACTCCTCCAGCTTGACCAGCTAATAGGTTTGCACCTAAAGACATAAGTAGAACATCTTTAGATGCATTACTGAGAAAGTAAACTGCAGGTCTTAATTCTTTTTCAACTTCTGATAATTTGCCATCAATAGATAGAATTAAGTTTTTTGAAACATACTCAATAAGTCGATCAGTTATTCTACTTATTCCTCTTCTTCTTGAGTTTTTTGAAGTTGTGAGTTGCAATTCTTGTAATCCCTCGAGGAAAGTTTTAAGGCCAAGTGGCCCAATAGGATTGCTTGATAGCTTTTGCAAATAATTTGTGACCTCTGAGTCACCATCACGTATCATGTCCCAGATTGTTTGTGATAATAGATACCAGTCTCGTTTTAACTCATTTAATTGTCTTTCTGAGTCAATCATGTGTTTTTCACGCCATTCTTTTGATATACTTGGGTCAATCTCTCTGTCATTTAGTGAATGGACTCTTTGTGGAAAATCTTCTGACATATTTCTCCTATCCTAGTATTTCATTAAGTTGAGCTGTCCACTTTTCTTCGTCCACCCCATATAAGACCTTTGCAGATTTAAAGATGCTATCAAAGGGTTTATTCATTGTGTACTTTATCTTTCCTTGATTCAGAGACAGGTTCTGAAACACCAATTGTATAATTAAAATCATTTTCCTAATTTTATTTGTAATTATACCAAATTTAAATAGTTGTTATAATTCTTTAAATAGACTTACAATCTTT
>Ga0163152_10000194_pt1 | contig 104596 bp, 74 predicted proteins | sample OliLakLV19MP8IB2_FD_148635 | JGI IMG/M metagenome (GOLD analysis project Ga0163152, IMG submission 148635) | Freshwater microbial mat bacterial communities from Lake Vanda, McMurdo Dry Valleys, Antarctica - Oligotrophic Lake LV.19.MP8.IB-2 | ecosystem: Environmental > Aquatic > Freshwater >...
ACGGTCGCAGCCCCGTGGATTTGTGGAAACCTCTTGAGGAGTTTCCCACAAACCCACAGAATATTACAATGATAAATGAAATGGAAATGTCTAACTTAATGCAGTCCTAAAATTGGGGAGCTTACATACACACAACGATGGCCCCGATAGCGCGCATCTTTGTCGCCAACGATGGCGCGCCGTCTTCGACGCGTGCCCGCCGTTAATGCAAACTGAAGCACGTTATCCATACACTTGGCTACTAAACCCATGAACCCTTTCGTGTTGGTCAAAATGCTCATGGATACCGTACAAGCGGAAGTTTGCCAGAAAGGTACCTTGGCTATCGATTATGTATAAGGTCATTCGTACCTTCGTTTGATGTTCACACCTGGCAACGCGTCATAGACGCGCGCCATCGTAGGCTTTAAACTTTTGAACTCCCGCTTCACAATACCTGATAACGAAGTAATCAGCAAAATTTATCCGATCAGAAGCCACAAGGTAATGTTGGATGATGATTTGGCGACACTCTATCTGGTGGATACCAAAAGACTTAACGAACAAGTGAAGCGGAATCTGGACAGGTTCCCGGAGGACTTTATGTTCCAACTGACAGATCAAGAATGGGAATCTTTGAGGTCGCAAACTGCGACGTCAAAGAAAGGCCGAGGTGGTCGCCGATATGCACCTTTTGCATTCACAGAACATGGAGTTTTGATGTTATCAAGTGTCCTGAATAGTGAACGGGCCATCCAGGTTAATATCCAAATCATGAGGATTTACTCCAAACTCAAAATGATGGTGATGGATCATAAAGATATTTTGATAAAGCCCCCGATAGCGCGCGTCTTCCACACAACGATGGCGCGCCGTCTTCGACGCGTGCCCGCTGTAAATGCAAACTGAAGCAGCTTATCCATGCACTTGGCTACTAAACCCATGAACCCTTTCGTGTTGGTCAAAATGTTCATGGATACCGTACAAGCGGAAGTTTACCAGAAAAGGTATAAGGTCATTCGTACCTTCGTTTGATGTTCACACCTGGCAACGCGTCATAGACGCGCGCCATCGTAGGCTTTAAACTTTTGAACTCCCGCTTCACAATACCTGATAACGAAGTAATCAGCAAAATTTATCCGATCAGAAGCCACAAGGTAATGTTGGATGATGATTTGGCGACACTCTATCTGGTGGATACCAAAAGACTTAACGAACAAGTGAAGCGGAATCTGGACAGGTTCCCGGAGGACTTTATGTTCCAACTGACAGATCAAGAATGGGAATCTTTGAGGTCGCAAACTGCGACGTCAAAGAAAGGCCGAGGTGGTCGCCGATATGCACCTTTTGCATTCACAGAACATGGAGTTTTGATGTTATCAAGTGTCCTGAATAGTGAACGGGCCATCCAGGTTAATATCCAAATCATGAGGATTTACTCCAAACTCAAAATGATGGTGATGGATCATAAAGATATTTTGATAAAGCTGGAGAAGCTGGAAGAAAAAAATTGGTGAACATGATGAGAACTTCAAGGTAGTATTCACCTATTTGAAGGAGTTGTTGAACCCGGATACAGAACCCTTGCGGAAGATTGGATTCAAGAGACAGGAAGAAGATTAGGCGGAGCGTCCCTCCCTTCGTTGGCGGTGGGCCGCCCCCTCGCCCGGAGCAGACTATCCCTTAACTTTTGCGAAGCCTACAACCAGCTTCCAAGATGCCCTCTTTGCGTCCTTTGCGAAGGCTTTGGGCCCATTGCGTTTAAACGACCTTGGGAAAGTAAAATGTAAAACCGGCCCGCCAGCTACTAGTCTCCTAACCCCAGCTACCAGTTTCTCCCACCTCCATGACCTTCAGCAGGTTACCCGTACCGCTTCTTCCGCCCGCGGAAAATGACGCAAGCATCTTTTGATTATTGATCAAAACGCATATCTTCATCCCCATCATCTATGAAGTTGTTTGTAGGAAGTACAAAATAATTTTTAGAGGTAATCAATGATGGAAAGCCCGGATGAAAACATAATCCTTTGGCCCCTCTTGGTGTATGGAGCGATCGTCCTCAGTCTGATCGGCGCCATATTGGGAATCTCCTATGTCCTCGGCCAGCATCACAACGACCGCGCCACCGGCACCCCTTATGAAGGTGGCATCCTGAGCCACGGATCCGCCCGCCTCCGGTTTTCGTCCCAATTTTATATGATCGCCATGCTCTTCGTCATCTTTGACGTAGAAACCATTTTCATCTTCGCCTGGGCTATTGCCTTCCGCGAACTGGGGTGGCTCGGCTATGCCGGCGTCCTCGTCTTTATCGCGCTGCTCGTCATCGTCCTCATCTATGAGTGGAAGAACGGCGCCCTCGACTTCGGCCCGGACGGAAAGAAGATCCTGAAGGCCTACAAGAAGCGCAACAAAGAAACCCCCGTCCTATGAAGTGGTGGCTGACAAATCCGCAGGAGCCTGCCGGCAACATCCAGGGAACCGGATCGATGGAAGAAACCGTACGTCAAAGCCTTGTCCTGAGCACGGTTCAGGATCTGCTAGGGTGGGGCCGCAAGAATTCAATGTGGCCCTTTCATTTTGGCCTCTCGTGCTGCTTTGTCGAAATGGCCACCAGCATGACCCCCAAATATGACGTCGCACGATTTGGAGCGGAAGTAATACGCGGCACCCCACGCGAAGCAGATGTGATGATCATCGCCGGAACGGTATTCATCAAGATGGCGCCCATTATCAAGCGCCTCCACGAGCAGATGATGGAGCCGCGGTGGGTCATCTCCATGGGCTCCTGCGCCAATTCGGGCGGGATGTATGATATCTACAGCGTCGTGCAGGGAGTAGACAAGTTCCTCCCCGTCGACGTATACGTGCCTGGCTGCCCGCCGCGGCCCGATGCCTTTATGGAAGGCCTCACGCTGCTCGCCGAGCGGGTGGGGCAGGAAAAGCGCCCGCTCAGCTGGATGATCGGCGACCAGGGGGTGATCCGCCCCGAGAAAATCTCGGTGAAAGCGCGCAAAGAAGAGCAACGCAAAAAGATGACACAGTTCCCGTCCCCGGACGGTATTTGAAAAGGAGAGATGGATTTTAACCCTTGAAAAAGAGAAGCATGAGATAGGGAGTACGAATAGATTTCGAAAGACAGTTAATACGGACGCATGGACCTCGGACCAACAGAACTCTTGCAGTTGAAGTTTGGTGAGGACAATTTCACACGGCAAGAAACCAAAGACGGGGTCGTCACACTTTGGGTTCCGCCGGGAAAAATTGTCGCGGTGCTCCAGTATCTCAAGCAGGCGATCCCACAGCCCTACCTGTTTCTTTTCGACCTCTCCGCCATCGACGAGCGCACCCGCAAGAAAGAACCCGGATATCCTTCCGATACGTTCACCGTCGTATACCACCTGCTGTCGTTCGGTCGCAACAGTTTCCTGCGGCTGAAAGTGGCCCTCTCCGGCGCCGACCCTTCCATTCCTACCATCACGTCGGTGTGGGACAATGCCAACTGGTACGAGCGCGAGGTGTGGGACATGTTCGGCATCCGCTTCGACGGCCATCCCAACCTCCGCCGCATCCTCATGCCCCTCACCTGGAGCGGCCACCCACTGAGAAAAGATCATCCCGCCCGCGCCACGGAAATGGGACCATTCGAACTCTTCGATGAAAAGCAGGACCGCGAACAGGACGCCCTGCAGTTCAAGCCGGAAGAGTGGGGGATGGAAACACAAAGCGAGGAATCGGATTTCATGTTCCTCAACATCGGACCGCAGCATCCGGGCACCCACGGCGTGCTGCGTATCATTCTGCAGCTCGACGGCGAAGACATCGTCGACGCCGTCCCCGACATCGGCTTTCACCACCGCGGTGCCGAGAAGATGGCGGAGCGGCAGACGTGGCATACCTACATCCCTTACACCGACCGGATAGACTACCTCGGCGGGGTAAACAACAACCTGGCCTATCTGCTGTCAGTAGAGAAACTGGCAGGCATCGAGATTCCCGAAAGGGCCAAGGTGATACGCGTGATGATGTGCGAGTTCTTCCGCATTGCGAGTCATTTGGTATGGTATGGAACGTTCTCCCAGGATGTGGGGCAGCTGTCGCCGGTTTTTTACATGTTCACCGACCGTGAAAAGATCTTCGACATCGTGGAAGCGGTGTGCGGCGGCCGCATGCACCCAAACTGGTTCCGCATCGGCGGCGTGGCACAAGACCTGCCCATCGGCTGGGAGGTGCTGGTGAAAAACTTCCTGGACTATTTCCCTGCCAAGCTCAGGGAATACGACAAAATGGTCATGAGCAATTCGCTGTTCAAGGCGCGGACGGTGGGCATCGGCATTTTCACACAGCAGGAGGCTATTGAATGGGGTGCCACCGGCGCCAACCTGCGGGCCACAGGCTCCGACTGGGATTTCCGTAAGAAGCAACCCTATTCCGGGTATGAAATGTTTGATTTTGACGTCCCTGTCGGGAAAAACGGCGATTGTTATGACCGCGCCGTCGTGCGAGTGGCGGAGATGCGGCAGAGCCTGCGCATCATCGAACAGTGCTACAAGAACATGCCAGCTGGCTCGTACAAATCAGATCATCCGCTGACGACACCTCCCATCAAGAAGCACACTATGCAGGATATCGAGACGCTCATCACGCACTTCCTCGGCGTAAGCTGGGGGCCGGTGATTCCTCCGGGGGAAGCAATGAGCTGCATCGAGGCGACGAAAGGGGCCAACGGATATTATGCAATCAGCGACGGCAACACATCGCCCTACCGGATGCGGGTGCGCGCGCCGTCGTTTGCACACATGCAGATGATACCCTACATCAGCCGCGGGTATACCGTGGCCGATTTGCTGAGTATCCTCGGCGCTATGGATTATGTATTGGCAGACATTGACCGATGAGTTGACATGCTGACGACCGAAGAAAAAAATGAAATCGAAAAAGCAGTAAGCCTCGTGCCTTACCGCAAGGCAGCGTGCGTCGAGGCGTTGAAAGTCGTTCAGGAAAAGCGGCGGTGGATCTCGGATGAAAGCCTGAAGGAGGTAGCCGACTACATGAAGATGACCGCGGAAGAGTTGGATTCTGTAGCGACCTTTTACAACCTTATTTTTCGCAAGCCCGTCGGCCGCCACATCATCCTCGTTTGCGACAGCATCAGCTGCTGGGTGATGGGTTATGAAAAAATCAAGGAGCAGTTGACGCAGGAACTGGGCATTGAGTACGGCGGTACAACGGCCGATGGAAAATTCACCATGCTGCCCAATCCGTGCCTCGGCACCTGCGATTGTGCACCCGCCCTCATGATTGACGGCGATTTGTACCGCAACATCACCGTCCAGCAGCTGCCTGAAATACTGCGTAACTATGAATAATGAACTTAAGTAAACTATAAACGCTTGGAAAAGCCGCTAACAGAACACATTCGGAAAGATCGGGAGCCCCTGACCCTGAAGGAGTATGAGCAGGCCGGCGGCTACCAGGCGTTGCGGAAAATACTGAAGGGCACGACGCCGAAAGAAGTGCAGACGCTGGTCACCGACTCCGGGTTGCGCGGTCGCGGCGGCGCGGGGTTCAGCACCGGCCTGAAGTGGAGTTTTGTTCCCATGAATGTGATCGGGACAAAGTACCTGATCTCCAACGCCGACGAGATGGAGCCCGGCACGTTCAAAGACCGGATCTTGCTAGAGTGTACGCCGCATCAGATGATCGAAGGGATGATCATCGCCTCGTTTGCCATCCAGGCGACGGAGTCATTTGTGTTTCTGCGGTGGGCATATAAGACCGCAGCGCGCGCCATCACCCGTGCCATCCAGGAAGCGTACGACGCTGGCTACCTGGGAAAAGATATTCTTGGCTCCGGCTTTCACCTCGACATGCATCTGCACACGGGCGTGGGACGGTACATGTGTGGAGAAGAAACAGCGTTGCTCAATTCGCTGGAAGGAAAGCGCGCCACGCCTAGGGCCAAGCCGCCCTTTCCGCAGATCAGCGGACTGTTTGGTAAACCTACTATCGTCAATAATGTAGAAACACTTTGTTGCCTTCCACCCATCGTCAATCACGGCGCGGAGTGGTTCAAAAAGTTAAGCCGCACGGGTGACGCGGGAACAAAATTGTACGGCGTAAGCGGGAAGGTGAAAACGCCCGGCGCGTGGGAGTTGCCGATGGGGGTGACCTTGCGGGAGCTTATCGAGGAATACGGCGGCGGGATGCAGGAAGGGCTGAAATTCAGAGGCGCTTTGCCAGGAGGGGCTTCCACCGACTTTCTGGTGGAAGAGCACCTGGACGTGAAAATGGACTATACCTCCGTGGCTGCAGCCGGCAGCCGCCTGGGAACAGGCACTGTGGTGGTTCTGGACGACAAAACGTGTCCGGTGGGCTTTGTGAAGAACCTGGAGCACTTCTTTGCCCAGGAATCCTGCGGTTTTTGCACCCCTTGCCGAGAAGGCATCCCCTGGGTGGAGAAAATCCTTGGATCTATTGATAAAGGGGAAGGGCGCATGGAGGACATGAACCTGCTCGAAATGCATGTCCGGGCGCTCGGACCCGGCAACACCTTCTGCGCCTTCGCCCCCGGAGCCATGGAACCCCTGCAAAGCGCCTTAAAATACTTCCGTGAAGACTTTGAAAGACACATAAACGAAAAGCACTGCCCCTGGCACACTCAACACGTCAGCACCTCAACACATTAACACATGAGCACTTATACCCTTTAACACTTATACACTTATACACTTATACACTTTTACACCCTAGCACATTACCACACATGCCCATCCTCTACATCGATAACACCCCGTACGAAGTAAGCCAGGGAAAGAACCTGCTGGAGGCCTGCCTCACGCTGGGCTTTGACCTGCCATATTTCTGCTGGCACCCTGCTATGGGTTCGGTGGGAGCATGTCGCCAGTGTGCGGTGAAGATCTTTAAAGATGAGAACGACACGAAAGGAAAGCTCATCATGTCGTGCATGGAGCCGGTGACTGCCAACCAGCGTATCTCTGTTGCCGACCCCGAAGCACGCGACTTCCGCGAACAGGTTATCGGTTGGCTCATGACCAACCATCCGCACGACTGCGCCGTATGCGACGAAGGCGGATCGTGCCACCTGCAGGACATGACGGTGATGACAGGTCACGCCTACCGGAAATTCAACTACAAAAAGAGAACCTACAAGAATCAAGACCTCGGCCCGTTCATCAACCACGAGATGAACCGCTGTATTCAGTGCTACCGGTGTGTACGTTTTTACAAAGACTACGCCGGAGGCCGCGATCTCGATGCCTTTGCGTCGCGCAACCAGGTTTACTTCGGCCGTCATGAAGACGGCGTATTGGAGAACGAGTTCAGCGGCAACCTCTCTGAAGTTTGTCCTACCGGTGTGTTCACCGACAAGACCCTCAAAGACCATTACACCCGCAAATGGGACCTGACGATGGCACCATCAATATGCCATCACTGTAGTCTCGGATGCAACACCATTGCCGGAGAGCGCTACGGCAGCGTGCGTATGATTGGCAACCGGTATCATGGTGATATTAACGGATATTTCCTTTGCGACCGCGGCCGCTTCGGCTACGAGTTCCTGAACGCGAAGGACCGCATCCGGAATCCAATGATACAAGGGCAGGTCGTGGATGGAGAAAAAATGCGGGCCGCTGTTGTCGATGCTGTACGGCAGCCGCGGGTGGTGGGGATCGGCTCGCCGCGGGCGTCGCTGCAATCGAACTATGCGCTGAAAGAGCTTGTGGGCAAAGACAATTTCTATCACGGCGTGTCGGAGGGGGAGCATGCCCTCGCTCACCTGGCGCTGGAAATACTTCAAAAGAATCCCCAGCGCATCGTTTCCATGAAGTCCGTTGAATCGGCCGATGCCATCTTCATCCTGGGAGATGATCTTACCAACACGGCGCCCATGATGGCGTTGGCCGTGCGGCAGGCGGTGCGCAACAAGCCGAAGGAGGCTGCAGACCAGGCAAAAATTCCCGGCTGGCACGATGCCGCTGTCCGGGAATTGGTTCAGGAAGAGAAGGGTCCGCTTTTCATCGCCGATGTGCTGCCCACTAAACTGGCCGATGTGGCGACCGGAGTATTCACCGGATCTCCGGATGACGTCGCCCGCCTCGGGTATGCGGTGGCCCATGTGCTTGATCCGGAAGCGCCTCCCGTCCAAGGGCTTTCTGCGGAAGACAGCAGCCTGGCACAGCAAATAGCGACAGCACTAGCCGGAGCTAAAAAGCCGGTGATTATAACGGGCACGTCTTCGGGACAGGCTCATGCGATACATGCCTCTTCCAATGTGCTGCTTGCCTTGCACAAGAAAAACAAGGATGCAGGGATTGTCATTACGCAGGCCGAATGCAACTCGCTCGGGCTGGCCATGATGGGAGGTAAGAGTTTGAAAGATGCTTTCAATGCCGGGTCCGTGGATACCCTCGTTGTTCTTGAGAACGATCTCTACCGGCACGATTCTACAGCGGCGGTCGACGCCTTTATGAAGCAATGCAATCAGGTAGTAGTCCTGGATCATGCAAACACTACCACGGTGCAGAAAGCGCACCTGGTCATTCCGGCCGGCGCTTTTGCAGAATCAGACGGCATCCTGGTAAACAACGAAGGTCGTGCACAGCGGTTCTTTCAGGTGTATGAAACGAAGAGCGACATTCAGGAAAGCTGGCGATGGCTGGCAGTAGTTGGCGCGGAGGCAGGAAAGGGGCGCATGGCTGAATGGAAGAATTTTGAGTCCGTCACGCACGCGATGGTATCTTCAGAGCCGCTGCTCCATGGTGCCGCGATGGTGACACCGTCGTCCGACTACCGGGTAGAAGGCCAGCGCATCCCGCGTGCTCCGCACCGCTACAGCGGACGTACCGCCATGACGGCCGACATCGCCGTGAGTGAGCCGAAGCCGCCGGAAGATCCGGACTCATCGATGTCGTATACCATGGAAGGCTTCCGGGGTCAGCCTCCGTCGTCGATGATTCCATTCTACTGGTCGCCGGGATGGAACTCGGTGCAGTCGGTGAACAAATACCAGGAAGAAGTCGGCGCAGCCCTTCGCGGTGGCGACCCTGGATTGAAACTTATTGTTGCCTTGGGTCAACACGGTGCACCGCATTACTTCAAAGACATTCCCGAAAAATTCAAACCAGAAGCGGGGCGTCTCCGGATCGCCAGGCTGCATCACATTTTTGGATCGGAGGAATTGAGTGCCCGCTCAGCGTCGGTAGCTCAGCGCATACAAATGCCGTATGTCATGGTAAACACAGCCGATGCCGTCGGTCTCACCGAAGGGCAATTGGTTTCCGTATCGTGGAATGGAAGTGAGGCAAGACTCCCGGTTCGGTTGAACCCTTCGTTTCCGAAAGGAGTGATGGGATTGCCTGCGGGTATGACGTCGGTGGCCGGGGAAGAAGCATGGGGAATAATAAGTAACGTGAAAGAATGAAGCAACAACCACATGGATAGCCCAATCAATCCGTGGATCATCATCGGCGCTGTGCTTGCGGGCCTGCTTACCGTGGCTCCCGGTTTGATCTGGCTTGAGCGCCGGCTGCTGGCGCTGTGGCAGGATCGCTACGGCCCAAACCGCGCAGGGCCTTTTGGAGTACTGATCGTGCTGGCGGATACCATCAAGCTGATGTTCAAGGAAGACTGGATTCCTCCCTTTGCCGACAAGGCGGTGTTTGTCCTGGCTCCGGCGATTGTGGCCGTCACGGTGCTGATGAGTTTTGTCATCGTGCCGTTCTCACCGGGATTCATTGTTGTCGATTTGAACATAGGCCTCTTGTTCTTTCTGGCGATGTCTTCCATGGGCGCCTACAGCATCATTCTCGGGGGCTGGGCTTCCAACAACAAGTATGCGTTGCTCGGCGCCATGCGGGGTGCGGCGCAAATGATTTCCTATGAAGTATTCATGGGGCTGTCGCTGATGGGGGTGGTGCTCATCACCGGGTCGTTCCGGCTTACCGACATCATCGAAGCGCAGCGCGGGATGTGGTTTGTCATTCCCCAGTTCCTGGGCTTCGTCACCTTTTTTATCGCAGGCATCGCAGAAACACACCGGCTGCCTTTCGACATCCCCGAAGCGGAGAGCGAAATTATCGCCGGCTTTCACTCCGAATACTCCGGGATGAAATTCGGGCTCTTTTTCGTGGGCGAATACCTGGGCATCACGCTGATCTCGGCCATGGTGGTGTGCATGTTTTTTGGGGGATGGCTGGGTCCGGACTTCCTGCCGCCCATTGCCTGGTTTGTGATGAAGACGTTCGCCTTCATCGCCTTGTTTATTCTTCTCCGAGCCTCGCTGCCGCGCCCGCGCTACGATCAGCTGATGGAGTTTGGATGGAAAATTATTCTTCCGATCACGCTGATAAACGTGGTGTTAACGGCGGGAATATTATTATACATGGAACAGTAAGTGAAAAGAAAAGTGAATTGATGGACTTAACGCAACAAAATGTTTAGCATCATCCGAAGCATGTGGCTTGTCTTCCTGCATATGTTCCACAAGCGGGAGACCGTTCAGTATCCGGAGCAGAAGAACAAACTCCCGGCCCGGTGGCGGGGGCGTATCGTCCTCACCCGCGACCCCGATATGGGCGAGCGCTGCGTGGGCTGCTACCTCTGCGCGGCAGCCTGTCCGGTGGACTGCATTTCCCTGCAGGCTACGGAAGATGAAAATGGGCGCCGGTATCCGGAGTTCTTCCGCATCAATTTCTCGCGCTGCATCTTCTGCGGCTACTGCGAGGAAGCGTGCCCCACCTACGCCATCCAATTGATTCCTGACTTTGAAATGGGAGAGTACGACCGCCAGAACCTGGTCTATGAAAAGAAAGACCTCCTCATCGACGGCCAGGGAAAATACGAGGGCTACAATTACTACAAGGTGGCCGGCCTGGCGATCGGCGGCAAAGGAAAAGGGGAGGCGCAAAACGAAGAGCCACCGGTGGATGTAAAAAGTTTGCTGCCCTGATCATGGAGTTGGCATTTTACATAGCGGGCGCCATAGCCATCCTCTCCACCATGCTGGTGATCACCCGGTACAACATGATTCATGCGCTGTTGTACCTGGTGGTTTCTTTCCTGGCGTTGTCCGTTGTGTTCTTTACCCTGGGTGCCCCTTTTGCCGCGGTGCTGGAAGTGATTGTGTACGCCGGAGCTATCGTGGTGCTCCTCATTTTCGTCATCATGATGCTGAACCTGAAAGAAGAGGCCGTGGACCAGGAGCGGGAATGGCTAACACCTGGGGTATGGGTAGGCCCCGGAATCCTGGCTGCCATTCTCTTTGCGGAACTGGTCTACATCATGATTACCATGAACACCGGAAGCGTGATTTACACCGACGTGGATGCACGGGCGGTGGGGCTCTCGTTGTACGGTCCCTACATCATCGGCGTGGAGCTGAGCGGGTTACTGCTCATGGCAGGGATTGTCGGTGCCTATCATTTGGGCAGGCAGAAGAAGAAAGTAGTGCACCGATTTCTTGAAAACGTAGAAGAATGAGCACGATACCTGTAGAACATGGACTGTTGTTGGCCGGCATTTTATTCATGCTGGGACTTGTCAGCGTGCTGATCCGGCGCAACATCATCTTCATGCTGATCTCCGTAGAGATTATGCTGAACGCAGCCGGACTGGCCTTTATCGTGGCCGGTGCCAAGTGGGCCCAGGCCGACGGGCAGGTGATGTTCATTTTTATTCTGACGATGGCGGCAGCGGAAGTATCGGTGGGCCTGGCCCTGATCCTGCAGATCTACCATCAATTGAAGACGCTGGATAGTGATGCGGCCAATAAAATGAAAGGATAACGATGTATCTGATAAATACCATACCGGTTATCTAATGGAGCTGCTCTGGTTGATACCGGCTTTACCATTCACAGGCGCGTTTGTGCTGATCGTGTTCGGATCTCGTTTACCGAAATCAGCAGTACCCCTGGTCGGTGCGGGTTCCGTTGGCATCGCGGCGGTGATCACGGGGATCGTAGGAATAGACTTCCTTTCCAGCGGACTGGCATCGTATCAGTATGAGGCTTGGCGGTGGTTGGACGTGGCCGGACTTTCCACGGCGTTTGCATTTCACCTCGATGCGCTGTCACTGGTTTTCCTTTTTGTAATCACGTTTGTCGGATTCCTCATACACGTGTATTCTGGTGAGTTTATGGCTGACGATAATGGCTACGCACGCTTTTTCGCCTACCTCAATTTATTTGTTTCTTCCATGCTCATCCTGGTGCTGGCCAACAATCTTGTTCTTCTTTATCTCGGATGGGAAGGCGTGGGACTCTGCAGTTATTTATTAATCGGCTTCTGGTACACCGAAGAGAAGAACGGCTACGCGGCACGCAAGGCGTTCATCATCACCCGCGTCGGAGACACGGCACTGGCCATCGGGTTGTTCTGGTTATTTCAGGAATTCAACACGCTCAACATTCAGGAGATAGGCACAGCTGCGCTTGCCACCTGGGCGGTGGGATCAACCACGGCGGTAATCATCGCGCTCCTGTTGCTCGGCGGAGCGGCGGGCAAATCGGCACAGCTGCCGTTGCAGACCTGGCTTCCCGATGCGATGGCCGGACCGTCGCCGGTGAGTGCACTCATCCATGCCGCCACCATGGTGACTGCAGGGGTGTATCTTATTACGCGCATGCATGTGGTATTTGAATTGGCGCCGCTGGCACAATTCACTGTCGGGGTCATCGGCGCCGTTACGCTGCTGCTCGCCGGATTCAGCGCCCTCACCCAATGGGACCTCAAGCGCGTGCTTGCCTACTCCACCATCAGTCAGATCGGGTACATGTTCCTGGCACTGGGCGTAGGGGCGTGGTCAGCCTCTATATTCCATTTTATGATCCACGCGTTTTTCAAAGCGCTCCTTTTCCTTGCAGCGGGCGCAGTGATCATGGCGCTGCATCACGAACATGATATGTTCAAGATGGGCGGCCTTCGAAAAAAACTTCCTGTTATCTACTGGACGTTCCTGATTGGCTCGGCGTCTCTGGCGGCGTTCCCGCTGATCACCGCCGGCTTCTACAGCAAAGACCAGATTCTCTGGCTGGCCTGGGCGGGTGAAGGAGGGAGCATGTGGTTTTTCATGGCTGCGCTGCTAGGGGCCTTTATCACCTCCATCTACACGGGGCGCATGGTCTTTGTAACTTTCTTCGGAGATGAGAAAACGCACGTCGCCCACGTACCGGGAAAAGGGATCACCATTCCGTTGGTGGTGCTCGCCATCCTTTCGCTGGCAGGGGGCTTTATTGAACTCCCGCACACGTTTGGTCATATCACTATTTTCTCAGACTTCCTAGATCCAGTGGTGCCAACCACGGTGTTGCGCGAAGGCGCCGAAGCAAGCGAGTGGATCATTCAGTTGATTGCTGCCGTGGTGGCCTTGCTCGGCGTTTACGTTTCCTACGTGTTCTATGTGAAGAAGCCGGCGCTTGCCGATGAAATGAAAAACAGGGGACAAGCGCTGCACGCTTTCTGGCTTGGCGGTTGGGGTTTTGATACACTGTACAACACCGTGTTCGTCCGGCCCTTTGTTTATTTGGCAACTGTCAACAAGCGTGATGTGATCGACCGCCTCTACGACGGCATGGTGTTGATGGCGGAGTGGTTTCACGCCCTGCTTTCAGCAACGCAAAACGGAAGGCTGCGGTGGTATGTGCTGGGCATTGTCATCGGCGCCTTGTTCATTCTCACACTAACTATACTGACCGGATAAAAATGAAACACAAAAATTCGATACAGAAGACACCGTGGTCCTGATAAACTTCATAGTGATCCTGATGGCCGGGGGAATCCTCGCCTGGGTGGTAAGCCGGTGGAGTGCCGCGGCCCCCAAGTGGATTGCGTTGGGCAGCATGGGGCTCAACCTCGTGCTTGTGATCGCAGTGTGGATGGAAAACTGCGTCGTGCACCCGGCTGAAGACAGCTGGATCATCAAATTGGACTATCAGTGGATCCCTGCCTTCGGAATCAACTTCTCGCTGGCCCTCGACGGCCTGAGCCTCCTCATGCTGATGCTCACATTCTTCCTGGGCTTCCTGGCCGTGATCACATCCTGGAAAGAAATCACCTACCGGGTAGGTTTCTATTACTTCAACCTGCTGTGGGTCATAGCAGGAATTACCGGGGTCTTCCTTACCACCGACTTGTTCCTCTTCTACTTCTTCTGGGAGGTGATGCTTATCCCCATGTACTTCCTCATCGGCATCTGGGGACACGAGAACAGGCAGTATGCAGCGTACAAGTTTTTCATTTTTACACAGGCGAGCGGGTTGCTCATGCTCCTGGCTATTGCCGGATTGTATTTCGTACACGGTGATCAGACCGGAAATTATACGTTTGGATATTTTCAATTGCTGGAGACACAGCTGTCGCCGGGCATGGAGCGATGGCTGATGCTAGGATTTCTCGCGGCCTTTGTTGTGAAGCTACCGATCGTTCCTTTTCATACCTGGTTGCCCGATGCCCATTCCCAGGCACCGACCGCGGGAAGCCTCATCCTTGCCGGATTGCTTCTTAAAACCGGTGCTTACGGATTGATCCGGTTTGTGCTGCCGCTGTTTCCACACGCTGCGCATGAATTCGGGACGTGGGGAATGGCGCTGGGAGTAGTGGGTATTATCTACGGGGCCATCCTGGCTTTTGGTCAGACCGATCTGAAACGACTTGTCGCCTACACCAGCGTCAGCCACATGGGATTTGTCATGGTGGGCGTGTTTGCCTTCAACGAACTGGCCATGCAGGGAGTGGTGATGCAGATGATTACACACGGGATAAGCACGGGAGCGCTCTTTATTCTGGCCGGCTCCATTTACGAACGGATCCACACGCGCGAGATTACCAGCATGGGCGGGTTCTGGATCAAAGCTCCGTTTATGGGGACGATCACGTTGATCTTTGTTCTCGCGTCGCTCGGGCTGCCGGGTCTGGGGAACTTCGTTGCAGAATTCCTCACGCTGTTGGGCGCCTGGCAAGCCGACCGATTACTGACGGTGCTGGCCACCCTCGGACTGGTAGCAGCCACGGCGTATTCACTGCGCATCATGCAGCGCGTGTTCCTGGGAATGAAATCAGGGGAGGCCCCGTTTGAAGACTTCTCACTGCGTGAAAAGATTATGATGGTACCGCTGGCGGTTGTGATTATTTTGCTCGGGGTCTATCCTCATCCCGTGTTCAGCACTGCCGAGAGTTCCATTGCCAAGCTCTTCAGTGGTTTCAGCCAGGAGCAGCCAGCGTCAACGGAGAAGCAGCTAAAAGAAGGAGGTGCCCATGAATAACGTGGAGATCATCAACCTGCTTCCGGGCATTCTCCTCGGCTGCGCCTCGGTGCTAGCGTTGATTTCGATCACGATCAAACGAAATCACAAATTCACCTACCTCGTCACGGCCTCCAGCTTGCTGGGAGTGTTTTACTTTTTGATCACCTACGCGGTGAACCGCACCATCACGCTGGAGCCGCTCTTTATCATCGACGGATTCGGACTCTTTAATACAGGCCTCATCATCATCAGTACCCTGGCGGTGGTCATGATTTCCTATCCCTACTTTGAGCAGCGCGAAGAGCGGAAAGAGGAATACTACATCTTGCTGATTCTAGCCACGCTGGGCGCCTCCATGTTGGTGATCAGCAAACACTTTGTCTCTCTTTTCCTGGGACTGGAAATTCTTAGCATCTCCTTGTACGGCATGATTGCTTATTTGCGGAAGCGTGAGCGTTCTGACGAGGCGGGAATCAAATACCTCATCCTTGCTGCTTTTTCATCGGCCTTCCTGCTTTTTGGGATGGCGTTGGTTTATGCGGAAGCGGGGACGATGGATTTTGAAGGGATTGCCGTGTACATGTTTTCATTGGATGAGTTACCCCTGATTCTGGTAACTGGATTTGGGTTAATCATCGTAGGCGTGGGGTTCAAGCTGGGGATTGTTCCGTTTCACCTGTGGACGCCCGATGTGTATGAAGGAGCTCCGGCCCCGGTGACTGCGTTCATCGCCACGGTGTCGAAAGGAGGAGTGATCGTACTCCTGGTACGCTTTTTCATGATTATCCAGGGCCATCAATACACGGTGCTGGTCACTACGTTCACCGTCTTGGCCATCGCTTCGATGTTCGTGGGGAATTTCCTGGCCCTGCGCCAGAACAATGTCAAGCGCATTCTGGCCTACTCATCCATTGCACACATGGGATATATCCTGGTGGCCTTCCTGGCAGGAGGGGAGTTGGGCGCTGAGGCAGTTTGCTTTTACCTGGTAGCCTATTTTGCAACCAGCCTCGGGGCGTTCGGCATCGTAGCTGTGCTTTCTGACGAGGAACGTGATGCCGAGCGACTGGAAGATTATAAAGGGCTGCTGTGGAGCCGTCCCTGGATCGCGTCGACATTTACGGCGATGTTGCTGTCGCTGGCTGGCATCCCGTTGACAGCCGGATTCATTGGAAAGTTCTACATCATCGCGGCCGGAGTGAGCACGCACCGCTGGCTGCTGGTGGTGATGCTTGCGGTGAACAGCGTGATCGGTCTTTACTACTATATCAAGATCATTGCCGTGATGTTTGAACGGCCGGAGGAGGGAAGGCCGGTGCTGCATCCCAAATTGTACTGGGTTAACCTCGCAACACTCCTCTTGCTGGCAGTGGTCACGCTGTGGCTCGGTATGAATCCGCAGGGAATGATCGATCTCATCCGCGAGTTCCTGGGCTCAACCTGATATATCGATTGGTATGGATTGAATATTTCCCTAAATTCACCTTGTTAAACTAAATTGAGGGCCATGCAATTTCACAAAAATGAACTCTTCCTGATCTACGACCCGCAGTCGAATGTGGGCCGACAGACGAAAGCCCTGGCGCTTGATCTATGCAGCCACATCAACGAGGTGAATGTGAAGCAAGAGAAGTTGTCGCCGACCTATTGGCGTGAAATTGTGACGATGCTAGGTGTTCATCCCAAAGACCTCATGGACCAGACCGATCCTGAATACGTCAAAAAGATTACCAATAACGAGTATACCATGGATGGCTGGCTGGAAATTCTTGTCCATGACGCGCACCTTGTGAAATACCCCATTGTCGTCTTTGATCAGTCTGCGGTGGTATGTCGCACCCCTACGGACATCAACAAATTGAAGGCCAAGCCCATAGAGAAGGTGCTCCCGCATCTCAAAAACTACCGCAAATAAAACGTGTAGTCCCACGGTCCGCAGCCATGACTTCCTTAAGCCGTAGAAATTTCAACCGACTCCTGTCGGGAGCTGCAATAGCGCCGTTCTTTCCTTTGCAACATATTTTGGCCAACAACTCACATCCTGGCGCCAGCAGTTGGCCGGGTTATTCCAGGGCCATTGTCATTGATTTCCTCGCCAGTCCGGGGCCGTTCAACACCGCCGAGCGGTTCACTACCCTTTCCCAGGATATGGTGAAGAATGCTGTGGCCTCCGGAATTACCGCTGTGAACCTGACGGTTGGAGGCGGGGGCACCGTGGAAGAGAACTTTGGCCGGATTGCCATGTGGGAGCGGGAGCTTGCCGCTAATCCGGATTCGCTGATGAAGATCCGCAGTGCGTCGGACCTATATATAGCCAAGGAAAAGAAGAAACTGGGTCTCATGTACGGCTTCCAGGATGCCTCCGTGCTCGGAACGGACCTGACCCGCGTCCAGCTATTCAGCAGCTTTGGCGTCCGGATTATTCAGCTCACCTACAACACACGGAACCTTATTGGCGACGGCTGCCTTGAGTCTGCCAACGGCGGCCTCAGTCAACTGGGGCGCAACCTGGTGGCGGAACTCAACGACAAACGGATCCTCATCGACCTGTCCCATTGCGGCCAGCAGACCACCGCCGACGGAATAAAAGCGTCTGCGTATCCTGTGGCGATCACACACTCCGGATGTACATCGGTAGCGCAGCGCCCCCGCAACAAGCGCGATGAAGAATTACGCATGATGGCCGACAAGGGGGGAGTGATCGGTATATATATGATGCCGTTCCTCACCATGGGCAAGCAAACGAATGACCAGGACGTTATCAAACATATTGAACATGCCGTCCGGGTTTGCGGAGAGGATCATGTAGGCATCGGCAGTGACTTGTCGATTACCCCGCACACGGTAACAGAGGATTACAAGCAGTCCCACCGGGAGTTCGTGGCCGGCCGCCAGAAGCTGGGGATCGCCGCTCCGGGCGAAGACCCGGATGTCTTCATGTTTGTGCCGGAACTCAATGCGCCCAACCGGCTGGAACTCATCGCGGACCGGCTTCTAAAGAAGGGGCACACGGAAGCCCGGGTGGAAAAGATCATAGGCGGCAACTCCGCTCGCCTCCTGAAGGAAGTTTGGGGCGGTTGATGGCCTGGCAATGGCCGCTCACGGTATACCTGAAACTTCCGAATCCGTATTGAAATAGTTAGTTTCACACGCTCAAATACGAATCAAATACCACTTACTATGAAAAGGAATCTACAAACTGTTTTGCTGCTGGCCGGAATGGCTGTCAGCATCGTGTCCTGGTCTCAGATGACCCTGCCCCCGGGCGGCCAAAACCAGCGCGGTGAAGTTTCTCAAAATATGGGCCTGGTGAAAGTCACCATTATATACAACAGTCCCGATGTTGCTGGTCGTGAAATCTGGGGAAAGTTGGTCCCTTATGGCTTGGCAAATCTCAATGCCTTCCGGAGCACCGAGAAAAATCCATCTCCGTGGCGGGGCGGCGCTAATGAAAATACGACCATTTCGTTTTCAAGCGATGTGGAAGTGGAAGGAAAACCCCTCAAGGGGGGGACGTACGGTCTTCATTTCATTCCGGGACAGGAAGAATGGGTAGTAATTTTCTCTTCAAATTCTACTTCATGGGGGAGCTACTTCTATAACCCCGGCGAAGATGTGCTTCGGGTGAGTGTAAAAGCCGCGCCCTGTGAGCACAATGAGTTCCTCACCTATGAGTTCACAGATCGGCTTCAGAATAGCGCTATAGCCCGGATGAAGTGGGAAAAGCTTTCAGTTCCATTCAAGATTACGGTGCCAAATGGCAATGAATTGTATGTGAGGAAGTTAAGAGAAGAAATGGTTGGCCCAAAGGGGTTCAACTGGCTCAACGGCGTATCGGCCATTAACTTCTGCGCGACTAACAAGATTAACCTGGAGGAGGCCCTTGGCTGGGCGCAGTCGTATGCCGACCGGAATATCAAGAATTTTCAGCTTCTGAATGCGCGGGCCAACGTGCTGCAGGGCATGGACAAGAAGGCGGATGCGGATGTGGTGATGAAGGAAGCCATTAACCTTCCTGATGCAAGTTCCGGACAAATTGTGGGTTATGGCAGGCAGCTCATTGGCCAAAAGCGCGAAAAGGAGGCCTTAGCAGTTTTTGATATCGCCTACAAGAGATTCCCTATGGTTTCCGGGGCGATGGTAGGAATGGCCCGCGGCTATTCCGCCATAGGTGATTCCAAAAAAGCGTTAAAGTTTGCCCAGGAGGCCCTCAAGGCAGAAACGGTGCCGGCGTCACGGACAACGATTGAGGGGCTAATTAAAAAACTGGAGAAGGCCGAGTCTATCAACTAATTTGAAACCCCGGATTTGGTGTCCCGTTTTCCAGCTGTTGAAAGGGTTCCGGACAAAGTGGCCTTCAGGTGCATGGAATCGTACGGTGCCATTAGGTTTCTGGAATCAAAAAAGCTATCTTTGTGGGGTTTTTTACGGGATAAGAGCCCAAACTGCGTAGCTGGAGGAACTAAAGGAGAAAACAATTGTTTCTGTGGTGATGGTCAAAACCGAACTATATGGCAAAATCGAATAATGCATTTATCAAGAAACAGAAGGAGGCCATTAAGCGTAAAAAGAAATTAGAGAAGGCAGAAAAGAAAAAAGAACGAAAAGAAAATTCAAAGGGGGGAGACCTCGAAAATATGCTGGTGTACGTTGATGAATACGGAAACTTCTCAACCGAGCCACCGAAAAATTTCCCATTGGGATCAGTAACTAAAATTAAACCATAAATAATTATTACCATGAAAGAGGGAACAGTTAAGTTTTTTAACAGCGAGAAGGGATTTGGCTTCATTAAGCCTTCCGACTCATCCGAAGATTTATTTGTACACAAGTCTGGACTCATCGATGAAATCAGAGAGAATGACAAAGTAAAGTTCGAAGTAGAGCAAGGCAAGAAGGGCATGAACGCAGTGCGGGTGGAGGTTATTCAATAGCCATAGCCAACTGAAATATAATTGCACAAGGTAGAAAGGCGCTTGTCATGGATAATCCAATCATGATAAGTGCCTTTTTATTTGCGTCCATTTTTCAGGAATTGGGCGAGGGAATAAAAGCGAGAAACCCGGAAATTGATTTACTTTACTATCATTGTATATCATGAGGCAGCTAAAAATAGTTAAGCAGATCACCAATCGCGAAAGCGAGTCACTCGATAAGTACCTGACCGAGATCGGGAAAGTCGATTTGATCACTGCAGAAAAGGAAGTCGAACTTGCCAAACGGATTCGCGCCGGAGACACGGTTGCCCTGGAGAAGCTTGCCTTGGCCAACCTCCGCTTTGTCGTGTCGGTTGCAAAACAGTACCAGAACAACGGTATGTCGCTGGGCGACCTTATCAATGAAGGAAACGTTGGCCTCATCAAGGCAGCGTCGCGGTTTGACGAGACACGTGGATTCAAATTCATTTCCTATGCCGTTTGGTGGATCCGTCAATCCATTATGCAGGCGTTGGCTGAGCAGTCGCGCATCGTGCGCCTCCCGCTAAACCGGGTTGGCTCATTGAACAAGATCAACAAGACATTTTCAGAATTAGAACAGAAATTTCAGCGCGAGCCTTCCGCCGATGAGTTGGCCGCAGTATTGAATATTACCACCGAGGAAATCTCCAACAACATGCGCCTCTCCGGTCGGCATGTATCCGTCGATGCACCATTTGTGCAGGGGGAGGAGAATAGCCTGTTGGATGTATTGGAAGATAAGCATGCCGAGAACCCGGATGCTTCCCTCATGGCCGATTCCCTCCGCAGGGAGGTGAGCCGGGCCTTGTCTACCTTGCCGCAGCGCGAGGCCGATGTGATGGCGCTCTATTTCGGGCTGAACGGCCAGCAGGCCATGACGCTCGAAGAGATCGGCGACAAGTTCGACCTCACCCGCGAACGGGTACGACAGATCAAGGAGAAAGCCACCCGCCGCCTCCGTCATAATTCCAGAAGCAAGACGCTGAAGTCTTATCTGGGATAGAAATCCTCAGAGTTTTTCTTTTTCAAAGATGACCTTTCCATTGAATATGGTCACGAGCACCTTCGTCTCAAAAATTTTCATAGGATCCGTCACAAAGAAATCATCCGACAGGATCAGCAAATCGGCGAGGTAGCCATCCCGGATTTGCCCTTTCTTTCCTTCTTCAAATGAGGAAAAGGCGCCTGCCCGGGTGTATGCCAACAAGGCCTGACCGATAGAAACCTGCTGTTGAACTTCCCACCCCGCCGGAGGAAAGCCTCCAATGGTCTTTCGATTGACCGCAATGTGAAGTCCGGTGATTGGATTGTGGTCCGTGCACGCCGGCCAGTCGCTGCTAAATACGAGGGTCGCGTTTTGATTAAGCAGCGCAGCCCAGGCAAACGAATTGGGATGACGCGCAGCACCAACGGCTTTTGACCATACGCCCATGGATTCCGGGTTGGCATGAATGGGCTGCATGGACGCCAGCACACCCAGCTGACCAAACCGTGGAATGTCTGCCGGCGAAACGGATTCGATGTGCTCGACACGATGCCTCCGATCGGCAAGTCCGTTTGTCCGGCCCGCATCTTCGTACGCATTCAACGCCTCCCGGATGGCGAGGTCGCCGATGGCATGCGTGTAAATCCGGAAGCCGCGCTTGTCAAATTCCTTTACCAGCGCCTTGTAGGTTTCCAGGGGGAGGGCAAAGTCGCCACGGGCACCGTCTTTCACATCATCGTATGGAGCAATCATGGCAGCGGTATGTGCCTCAATGACGCCGTCAAGCATGAACTTGATGGCATGGGCGGAAAGCATGGCGTTGTGTGAACCGATGCGGTCTTTGATGGCTGTATACTCTTCTATTTGCTCCGGCGTTGTCGAGGCGTTGGCTGAAAAGGAAGCCGCATAACGTGCTGTAAGTTCATTCGCTGCGAGCAACGTTTCATACAGCGATAATTCTTCGGGTGACCCGTTGGCATTCTGCAGGCTGGTTATTCCAAAAGAAGCGGCGAGTTTCAATCCTTGCCGGAGCGCCGCAAGTTTCTCCTCGCGCGACATCTCCGGAATGATGCTGGCTACCAGCGACTGCGCATCTTCGAGTAACGCACCCGTCGGGGTTCCCCGGCCATCACGAACCACCTTTCCGAAACCTTTCTGTAGGGTCGTCGACGGCTTAATATCTGCCAACTTCATGGCGCGCTGATTAGCCCATGCGCTGTGGCCGTCATAGGCGCGCAGGTAGACGGGTCGGTCGGAAATAATTCCGCCCAGCTGATTGACGCTCGGCAGCCCGTCAGTGAAGATTGTGTATTGCCATCCACGTCCTGTTATCCATTGCTTTTCCGGATTCTTTGCCGCGTATCCATTGACCCTGCTCACTACCTCCTGTGGCGAACGCACACCCGTCAGATCTACTTCAGACAAGCCCATGGACCCGCCGAGAAAGTGGATATGTGCATCGTTGAATCCGGGGATGACCAGCTTGCCATTCAGGTCGATGGTCCGCGTTGCCTTTCCGGCGAGGCGCTGGATTTCCGCTGAAGATCCCACCTTCAGAATGCGTTCACCACGGATTGCCACGGCCTCCGCAAAGGCGTTTTCGCCGGCTGCGGTCCACACCCGTCCGTTGACGAGAATCAAGTCAGCCTGGTCTGCGTCCGGCGTGCATCCATACACCGGAAGCAGCAGGATCAGGACAGTCCGAAGGAAAAACGTGAATGATTGATAAAGACGCATCGTGCACAAAGTTAACAACCCGTCCTACACCTTAGGTGTAGGACACGTTTGCATTTTTTCCTATCTTACCCTGCACGATAAATTTCGAGATTTATGGCAACATACAAGCTTCAAATCAATGGCAAGAGTGTACAGACTGATGCGGAATCAGACACCTCGCTGCTGTGGGTACTACGTGATAACCTGGGCCTGCTGGGTGCTAAATACGGGTGCGGTATCGGGCAGTGTGGCGCATGCACCGTTCATCTGAATGGGGTAGCTGTGCGGTCCTGTTCGCTGCCTGTTTCAGCCATAGGAAATAACAAGGTGACGACGATTGAAGGGCTATCGGTGAACGGCGACAGTCCGGTTCAGGCAGCCTGGCACGAGGTAGATGTGCCGCAATGCGGATACTGTCAGGCGGGTCAAATCATGACCGCTGCGGCCCTGCTGGCCAAGACCCCAAAACCAACGGTCGCGCAGATTGATGATGCGATGCATCCCAATCTATGCCGATGCGGTACGTATCACCGGATTCGGGAAGCGGTAGTTCTGGCCTCCAATAAAATGAAATAAGCATGTCAATAATCACTTCATCAACAAGGCGTAATTTCTTAAAAATCAGTGGTGTTACTGCTGGTGGATTGTTCCTTGGCTTTAATTGGGCCGATGCGGATGCAGGGGGATTTAATGCACTTTCTCCGGAGAAAGTGCTCAGCGGTGACATTAGCTTCAACAGCTACTTGTCCATTTCGCCGGAGGGCGTCATCACCATTTTCTCTCCAAATCCGGAGGTAGGCCAGAACATCAAAACGTCCTTCCCGATGATTGTGGCGGAGGAATTGGATGCCGATTGGACTAGGGTAAAGGTCCTCCAGGCCGTGTTGGACAAAAAATACGAGCGGCAGCTCACGGGAGGCAGCGGGGCTATTCCGCACTCCTGGGAGCGGTTGCGGAAAGCCGGTGCTACAGCCAGACACATGCTGGTCGAGGCAGCCGCAAAGCGCTGGAGTGTGCCTTCTGCGTCGCTGACGACAAACAAAGGGATGGTCATGCACAAGGAAACCGGCCGGACGATTGGCTATGGGGACCTTGCCACCGAAGCGGCATCCATCGCCATTCCATCGGACGTGCGCCTGAAAGACAGAAAAGACTTCAAACTCATCGGCACCGCCGTGAGAAATGTAGACAACGCGGACATCATTACCGGCAAGCCCCTTTTCGGGATCGACTTCTACCGGGAAGGGATGCTCTTTGCCATGATCCAGCGGCCCGTTTCATTCGGGATGAAACTAAAATCGGTTGATACTTCCGCGGCCAAGGCACAGCCCGGCATCGTGGATGTTGTTACGTTCAAGAACAATGTGGCCGTTGTTGGGAAGTCGACATGGGCAGTGAACAAAGCGCGCAAGCTGCTGAAGATCGAATACGAAAAGGAGGGTGCGATAGAAAGCACCGCCGATCACGACCGAATTCTTAAAGAACTGCTGGACAGCCCTGACGCCACTTCGCGCCGAAAGGACGGTGATGTGGATGCAGCCTTCCAAGCCGCATCCCAAATCGTTCGGAGCGAATATCAGTGCCCGTTCCTTCCACACAATCCGTTGGAGCCGATGAACTTCTTCGCCCACGTACGGGAAGATGGCGTGGAGTTGGTAGGGCCAACACAAACACCGGAGCTGGCGCGAACCGAAACGGCAAAATTGTTGGGCATTTCACCGGATAAGATTACACTCGAATTGACAAGACTTGGCGGCGGTTTTGGCCGCCGGCTAAAGGCGGATTATGTGCTTGAGGCCGTCGAGCTTTCTAGCATCATCAAAGCCCCGGTCAAAGTAATCTGGACACGCGAGGACGACATGGGCGGCGGCAGCTACCGGCCGGCGGTACGGTACCGCTTTGAAGCCTCGCTCGACGCGCAGGGCAACATGACCGGCTACCGCCTTCGGGGTGTCGGCATCAACGCCAACAATAGCACACGGGAAGATAATTTTCCTTCCGGTGCGGTCGAAAACCTGTTGATTGAATCCGTGGAACATAAGTCACCTATCACCACGGGCGCCTGGCGTGCGCCGATCACAAATTTTCTTGCCTTTGCAGAACAATCCTTTCTCGACGAAGTGGCGCTTGCTGTGAAACAGGATCCGATACAGTTCCGGTTGAACCTGTTGAATCGTGCGAAGACATCACCCGTGGGTGCCATCAGGTATGATATCGACCGGATGATCGGCGTCATTCAACTCGCCGCGGAGAAATCAGGGTGGGGAAAGAAGAAAGGACTGTCGCAGGGATTCAGCGTGTACTTCTCCCATCGCTCGTATGTAGCGCAAGTGGCAGAAGTGGAGATGAAGCAGGGGAAACCCATCATCCAAAAGATTCATGTAGCCGTGGACTGCGGCATTGTTGTGAATCAAAGTGGTGCGGAACAGCAGGTTCGGGGCGGCGTAGTCGACGGCATGGGACATGCCATGTTCAGCAACCTGACCTTCAAGGACGGGGCTACCGAGGAGCGGAATTTCAACACGTTCCGGCTGATCCGGTTGAAAGAAGTGCCGGACGTTGATGTTCACTTTGTCGACAATGGGATCGATCCGACCGGATTGGGGGAGCCTGCACTCCCTCCGACGGGTGCTGCGATCGCCAACGCGCTATACAAAGCCACTGGTAAGAGGTTGCGCAACCAACCGTTTGTGTTGCAGGAGGAATTGAAAGGAGTAAAGCTGGGAGAGCGGATGTAGGACTAATCGATATACTTTCCTTACATGCCTTCACGGAGAATATTTATTCAAAGAGCAGGAATACTGGCAGGTGTTTCTGTCCTGCCATCTTTCACGAAGCCTCTAGTGGCAGGTCGCACTTCCTCTCTTGCTGAGGATACCCGAAACCAGCTGCTCGTGCCTGTAGGCAAGATTTACCTTAACACAGGCAGCCTGGGACCAAGTCCCCGGGCGGTGGTGGATGCAGTGACGAGCGCCATGCACAAGCTTGAAAGCGATCCGGCTTCTGAAAACTGGGGAAAGCTTGGCGACCAGATCGACATCGTGAGGCAGAAGGTTGCCGATTTTATTCACGCCGACCTCGAAGAGATTATCCTGACACGCAATACGACCGAGGGCCTCGGCCTTATCAGCCAGTCGCTGCCCCTCAATGCCGGTGACGAGATCATCACTACAACCCTGGAGCACGGCGGGGGCGAAGTGGGTCTTGAGTTTTTGCAGAAAACCAAAGGAGCGGTTCTAAAAAAAGTTGCATTGCCGCTTCCCCCGGAACGTGCTACTGAAATTGTCAGTGTTATAGAGAAAGCCATCACGCCAAAAACGAGGCTCGTGATGGTGAGTCATGTCAACACCGTGACGGGTGTTCTCATGCCCCTGGCGGAAATTTCACGGCTTACTTCGGTCCGGGGCATATACCTCGTTGCGGATGGGGCCCAGGCTCCTGGGCAGGTTCCAGTGGATGTGAAGGCATTGGGCGTAGATGCCTATGCCTGCAGCGGCCACAAGTGGCTGTTGGGTCCGAAGGAAACGGGTTTTCTCTATCTCCGCAGAGGATTTCAGCCCAGCGCGCAGCCGGTATTTACTGCCTCGGGTTACGAAGGGTATTCAAAGTCCTCGGGCACACGCAATGTGGCCACGATTATTGGGTTAGGCGCCGCACTGGATTGGCTCTCGGCGATTGGCATGGATCGGATACGGGAACATTCCCTGAAAGTGCGTACGCACTGTATGGCAGGACTGAAAAGCGTCAAGGGAATAGAAGTTATTAGCCCAGAAAATCCATCGCTGGCTACCGGCATGGTAAGCTTTTCCCTGGCGAACGTAAAGAACAGCACGGTCCACTCGCTGCTGAAGGATCAGAACATCATTATCAAAGTCCTGCCGCAGCACAATGCCATTCGTATTTCGTGCCATGTTTTTGTATCAGAGAAGGATATTGATACGTTTCTCACGGCGCTGAAAAAATGTGTTGCGTAAGGCGCAGCAATCCCTTCAAGCTCATCCGACTTTGGGAAAAACCAATTGGGAATTGTACCAGATTGCCTGATATTTGGTAATATGATCAGGTTCTTCATTTTTCTCGTCTGCTTGGCATTTTCTCCGTTGGCCAACGCCCAGGACGCCGGCCTCCAGTGGTACAAAGGCAACCTCCACACGCATTCGTATTGGAGTGACGGCGACGAATACCCCGAGATGATCATGGATTGGTACAAAAGTCACGGATACCACTTCGTTGGACTTTCCGATCACAACACGCTGGCAGAGGGGGAGAAGTGGAAGAAGATCACAAGGAGCAAGATGTATGAGGATGGCTTTCAAAACTATTTGGACAAGTTCGGTGCTGACTGGGTGGTTTACGCGAAAGACAGCGGCCGTATTTCCGTCAAACTGAAAACCTACACGGAATACAAGCCGAAGTTTGAGGACGCTGGTTTTCTCATTATTCAGGCGGAAGAGATTACTTCCAGACTTGGTGACAAACAGATTCATGTCAATGCCACGAATATTCAAAAGCAAATTGGAGCCCAATCCGGGGAAACCGTGGCAGCGATCATGCAGAATGCTGTCAACGCTGTGCTGATGCAGCAGCAGGAAACGGGTGTCCCCATGTTCCCGCACATCAATCATCCGAATTTCTACTACAGCATTACCGTAGAGGATATGATCGCACTTCAGGGTGAACGATTTTTCGAAGTCTACAACGGCCACCCACTGGTTCATAACTATGGCGATTCGCTGCATCCCGGCATGGAGGAAATGTGGGACCGGATCAATGTGGCCTACGCGAAAAGGAACCAACCTCTGATGTACGGGTTGGCCACCGACGACAGCCACAACTACCACCAGTTTGGCGCTGCCTACAGTAACGCTGGCCGCGGATGGGTGATGGTGCAGGCAACCTCTCTGGAGACCACCTCACTGATTGCCGGCATGAAATCGGGACGATTCTACGCTTCAACCGGGGTCGTCCTGGAAAAGCTGTCGTATAAAAATCAGGAGTTGTCCATTGCCGTGAAGTCCGAGAAGGGGGTAGGTTACACGATTGAATTCATAGGTGCCCTGGAAGGTGCCGCATCGGCAGTAATATTGAAAAAAATATCGGGATCGGAAGGGCGGTTCACGATCACTGACAAGCATGCGTTTGTCCGCGCACGGATTACCTCAGACAAGCCAAAACCAAACCCCTTTCAGGCGGGTGATTTTGAAATGGCGTGGACGCAGCCGGCTACCCGATAAGCTATGGATGACTTGATAAAGCTCCTGGAGAAAAGTATTGACGACGCGATTTTTTCGAAGTCCGAGAAAAAGGGGCTGAAGGCGCTCGTTACCGAACGGCTTCTGGACAGAGATCAATTGAATTTCCTGAGAAGCAAGGTGTTTGACATCGCCGGGAAGAAGGCCAATGAATCCAACTATCCGCTCATTCTCGAATGGGTACGCCACGCCACCAACGCCCTGCTTCCGCCCTCAACGAATGGAAAATCGGCCGGCTATTTTAGCCCCGGGGATGCGTGCAGGGATGTGATCATGAACCAGATTCGCGGGGCTGCCAAGCAAGTCAATATTTGCGTGTTTACGATCAGCGACGACCTGATCTCTGATTCGATCATCGAGGCGCATGAGCGCGGCATCAAGGTTCATATAGTTACCGATGACGATAAGTCGGAAGATGTGGGTTCGGATATCGAGCGGATTGCACGCGCCGGCGTGCCTATAAAAATGGATAAGACCCGCGACCACATGCATCACAAATTTATGGTCGTCGATGAGTCCGGCCTGATCACCGGCAGCTACAACTGGACGCGGAGCGCCGCTAAATACAACCATGAAAACATCCTGCTTACGCACGAGCCGGGGGTTATCCGGTCCTTCATGAAGGAATTTGACCAGTTGTGGAAGAAAATGGAGTTCATCCGGCTTCGCAACGACTAGAATCCGGAGGATACTTTGACGTGTTGCTGTGATTCAGTAGTTTTTGAGCCTAACCGTTAGCCTATGCACACCGGAAGAAATTATTCGTTTAAAGAAGTTCTTTTGTGGACGCGCCGGGACATTTATTTTCTCCTGGTGATTGCAGCCATTCCAACATGCCTTTATGCCTTGCTGGGATGGAAATGGATATCGATACCGTGGCTGCCGATCGCCATGCTGGGTACTGCCGTAGCCTTCGTCGTCGGATTCAAGAACAACGCATCGTACGACAGGGTGTGGGAAGCCCGGAAGGCGTGGGGCGCCATCGTCAATTACAGCCGCAGCTGGGGGATTCTGGTCAAGGATTTTATCACTAACAAACATGCGGCCGTTCCAGCCGGAGAACAGGAGTTAAAAACACTCAGGGAGTCGTTCATTCTTCGTCATCTGGCCTGGCTCACTGCTTTGCGCTATCAACTTCGTGAGCCCCGGGCCTGGGAATCGGTATACATGGCTCACAACAAAGAGTACAAGGACAAGTGGTTTAGCGTGTCGGAGCAGAAAGGGGATCTGCCTGCAGAACTGAGTCGGTATCTTTCAGCCGCCGAACTGAAAAGCATCATGCCACTGTCGAATAGAGCGACCCAGATTGTCTCGCTGCAGTCCGCCGCCCTTCGCTCGCTGCTGGACCGCGGACTCATTGAAGACTTCCGCCACATGGAGCTGCAAAAGCTACTCATGGAATTCTACAACCAGCAGGGTGTATCAGAACGAATCAAAAATTTCCCGTACCCCCGCCAATATGCGACTGTCAACTTGTACTTTACACGCATCTTCGTTGTACTCATTCCGCTGGGTATGTTGCAGGAGTTTGACAAACTGGGGGCGAATCTGGTATGGCTGACGATTCCATTCAGCGCGCTCTCTGCCTGGGTGTTTACCACGATGGAGAAAGTCGGGGAGTCTACTGAGAGTCCCTTTGAAGGGAGCGCGAACGATGTTCCCATCACGGCCATCAGCCGCACCATCGAAATAGACCTGCGGGAAATGTTTGCCATGCCGGATGTTCCGGCACCGCTCCAGCCGGAGAACAGTATTTTGGTTTGATTGAAAATTCAAAGAAATCCATACTTCCACTAATCCAACCGCCATGCGTTTTTCTTCTCTGCTTATTCTTTGCTGCTTCATCCAGGTACTCGTTTTCGGCCAGGCTCCGTCACCGGCAGATTACCAGGACCTGAAATACAGGATGATCGGACCGTTCCGCGCCGGCCGTACGGTAGGTGCGGTAGGTATTCCCTCACAGCCCAACGTATTCTACATGGGCGTCAATAATGGCGGTGTGTGGAAGACCGACGATTATGGCAGGACATGGATACCAATATTCGACGGAGCTTCCACCGGGTCTATAGGCGATGTCGCCGTCTCACCCTCTCACCCAAACATTCTTTATGTCGGAACAGGGGAGGGACTGCACCGCCCCGACCTTTCCACGGGTGATGGAATGTTCAAGTCGACCGACGGCGGAAAATCATGGCAACACATTGGGCTCAGCGATGTGCAGCAGGTCGCCCGCGTAGTCATTCACCCATCCAATCCTGAAATTGTCTTTGTGGCGGCTCTCGGACATCCCTACGGCGCCAATGAAATGCGCGGTGTCTTCCGGACCAGGGACGGCGGAAAGACCTGGGAGAAGGTCTTGTACATCAATACCCACACGGGAGCCATGCAGGTGGAACTGGATCCATCCAATCCAGAGATCGTGTATGCCGACCTGTGGGAACACCAGGAGGGCCCCTGGGAAAACTCTTCCTTCTCAGGTACCAACAACGGACTATTTAAATCAACAGACGGCGGGAACACCTGGCGAAAGTTGGAAAAAGGACTGCCGGGAGCCGCGCAGGGACTGGGCCGCATCGGTGTAGACATCTCCCGGAGCAACTCCAAGAAATTGTTTGCCACGGTGGATGCCCGCGAGAACGGAGGAATTTACACCAGCGATGATGGCGGTGAAACTTGGCGCCTGGTGACGGCTGACCGGAGGCTGTGGGGACGGGGAAGTGATTTTGCCGAAATTCGGATTCATCCGTTGAACCCGGACATCCTGTTCGTTGCCAACGTAGCCTCCTACACATCAAAGGATGGAGGGCGCACCTGGAGTTCTCTTAAAGGGGCTCCTGGCGGCGACGACTATCATCGCATCTGGATAAATCCATTGAATCCGAATACCATGATCTTCGCTGCCGATCAGGGAGCGGTGGTAACCGTCAATGGGGGAAGGACATGGAGTTCGTGGTATAACCAGCCAACGGCACAATTGTATCATGTCTCCACCGACAACCAGTTTCCATATTGGGTGTATGGCGGGCAGCAGGAGAGCGGGGCCATCGGAACCGCGAGCCGCGGGCCGGGCGGGCAGATCTCTTTTCGTGACTGGATGGGTGTGGGTGCCGATGAGTATGCCTACGTGGCTCCTGATCCGAAGAACCCGGATATTATCTATGGGGGCAGAGTCACACGCTTCAACAAAAAGACCGGCCAGTTGCAAAGTGTTGCCCCGGAGGCCCTGCGATCGGGAAAATACAGGATGTTGCGCACGCTGCCGTTGCTGTTTCATCCTGCCGATCCCAATCAACTGATTTTTGCAACAAACGTGCTGTGGAGCACCACGACCGGCGGAGATCAGTGGGAGATCATCAGCCCGGACCTTACGCGCAAGCAGCCGGAAGTTCCTGCCAGCGTCGGCGATTTTAAAACGGAAAGCATGAACACCATGCCGCCGCGCGCCGTCATTTACGCCGTGGCAGCGTCGCCCCTTGACAAGGCCGTAATCTGGGCTGGAACGGATGACGGGCTGGTGCATGTTACGCGTGACGGGGGAAAAACTTGGAAGGATGTGACGCCGCCTGGGCTGGCCTCGTGGGATAAAGTTTCTCAAATCGATGCAGGACATTTCGATGGAAGCACCGCATATGTTTCTATTAATGCCTTGAGGAAGAACGACTTGAAACCGCATATTTACCGAACGCATGACTATGGAGTGACGTGGAAGGAAGTGGTCGCGGGAATGAATCCTTCGGGTCCTGTGAACGTGGTTCGCGAAGATGTAAAGAAACCTGGATTGCTTTATGCAGGAAGTGAGCGCGAAGTTTACTTTTCAATCGACGATGGCGACCGCTGGCAGTCTTTGCGGATGAATATGCCCGCTACTTCCATCCGTGACCTGGTCGTTCATGAGAATGATCTCGTTATTGGAACTCACGGCCGGTCGATCTGGATCCTCGACGATGTGACTCCTCTTAGAAACCTCGCGGTTGCAACGAAATCGGAACAGCCATACTTGTTTGAGCCAGTCCTGGCCACCCGTATGCGGTCCAATATGTTTCATGACACGCCGCTTCCCCCGGAAGAACCAGCCGGGGAAAATCCTCCGGATGGAGCCATCCTGGATTACTGGCTGCCGAAACCAGTCGCCGAGGTAATGATTGAAATTCTGGATGCACAAGGAAAAATGGTCCATTCGTATTCCTCCAAGGATCAGCCCGAAAAACTTGATTCAACCGGACTTCCGCATCCCACCTACTGGATCCGTCCTGTGCAGCGTATCCAAATATCACGTGGTCATCATCGCGCCGTTTGGAATTTGAGATACCGGCAGCCTGCCGGTGCTGACCGTGGATACAGCATCGCCGCAGTCCACCGCAACACACCGAGTGGTCCGTCCGGACCTTTTGTTCACCCTGGCACCTACACGGTACGGCTGACAGCCGACGGCAGCCGTTCAGAGCAAAAGATCCGGGTACGCATGGATCCAAATGTGGTGATCCGTGATGCCGACCTGAAAGTGCAGACCGATCTATCCACAAATTGCTACACCCGGTATCATGAAATTCAGTCAATCCGTAATGAGGTCGATGCCATGCTCGCGGATCCTAAAAGGAAATGGAAAAAAGGACAACGTGAGTTAGTGCAAAAGTTCCGTGGCAGCGGCGACCCGGGAGAGGGTGACGTACTGTATGGAAGTATGCACGAGGCTGCTCCCGATGCTGAATCCCTGGTAAGTCTGCAGCACAAGTATCTTTTTATGTTGACACTTCTTCAAAGTGCAGATGCGCGACCGGTGTCAACGGTGATCGATGGCGTGTCACGCCTTGACAGCCGCCTGGGGGAAATGAAAACGAAGTGGGCATCGATCCGGTAGCACTGGCTGCTGTTTCTGTCGAGGCCGTTGCTGTCGTCGTGGTCGTCCTCACGATTCTGGCGGTGCGATGGCTGGGCCGGCAGCAGACACGGTGGATTCAACGGGTGCTGGACTGGTTCCCGGCAATTCTCTTTGCCTATGTGATTCCGGCAGTCTTCACGCATGCCTTTTCGGTAGATCTTTCCCGGGTGAGCCTGCACGATCTCTCCCGCAACTGGATTATCCCCGTGACCATACTCACCGTGATGAGTTCACTGTCCCTTCAGAAACTACGGGAGGTGGGGGTTAAGCCCCTGGTGCTTTTCTTTTCAGGATCCCTCGCCATTGCCACACTGGCACCGCTGCTGGTTCTCCTGAGCGAACCCTTTATCCCGGCGAGCAGAGAAATTTTTATAGAAAAGGAGTACTGGCGTGGACTCATTCCTATGGCTGGCAGCTGGATCGGAGGTAGCACGAGCCAATTGGTACTTAAAGAGCTTGCACGATGCCCGGAATCCCTTTTTCTATCAGTGCTTGTCCTCGACAACATCCTGGTGAATGCGTGGACTATCTTGATGTTCCAGATCATCAAGCGGAGCGACTGGATAAGCAGCCGATTTGGAATACGTGTACCCCGGGCGGTTCCAACTCCACCGAAGCTGGAAACAGAGACGGCCGCGCATTCGGTTTGGCTGACGACATTGATTATTCTGGTGGGTACCACCGTTGTCGTCGTGTTCATCGAAGACTTTTTGTACAGGGTCCTGGCGTTGTCGGTCCTAGGTCTTGTCTTTGGAAACGTTGTTCCGAAGTGGAGCCATACGGTAGTTCTGAAAGCCGGAGGCCTGCTGATCATCGCGATCATGAGCATCCTGGGGCTGCGTCTTGATTTCAACAATTTGTCATTGCCGTTGATATTTGTTGGATTATGCATCCTTTGGATACTGGGTCACTTTGTCTTTATGGTGATAATTGCAAAAGCCCTCGGGCTGCACATGGCCTGGGTGCCTATCGCGAGCATGGCAAACGTTGGCGGGATTTCGACAGCGCCGGCTGTGGCAGCCGCATACAGCAAACAGTTGATGCCTCATGCCATTCTGCTTGCCATTCTGAGTATGGTGACGAGCAATCTGTGGGGATTACTTACGATTTACCTTTTCCAGGTGCTGCCCTAAATGGGGTTGATTTGTACTACGAGCAGGTAATCTGCTTACTTTGCAGAAAGACTCCGCAAGCGCATGAAGATTCTGGTAGTTGAAGACGAACCCAAAGTGGCCAACTTCATAAAAGACGGCCTCCAGGAGCATGGCTATGAAGTAGACGTGGCCTTTGACGGTCAAATGGGTGAAAAGCTCAGCCTCACGCGTCCCTATTCACTGATCATTCTGGATATCATCATACCGGTTGTAAACGGGTTGGAATTATGCAAACGTATTCGAACGTCGAAGCCTTCAATTCCTATCCTCATGCTAACGGCCCTGGGGACAACCGAGGACAAGGTCTCCGGGTTGGAGTCGGGCGCTGACGACTATCTGGTAAAGCCCTTTGAGTTCAAGGAGTTGCTGGCCCGTGTCCGGGCGCTTATCCGTCGCACAGAAAAGGAGCCGGTTGCGTCACGCAATACGATCGGCATCTCGAACCTGGTGCTGGACCTGAACCAGAAGTTGGCGATCCGAAACGGGGACAAGATTCCGTTGACGGCCAAAGAATTCCAGCTGCTTGAATACTTTATTCGCCATCAGGGCCGGGTAGTATCCAAAGTAGAGTTGGCAGAGAAAATTTGGGATGTGACCTTTGATACAGGTACCAACGTGGTGGAAGTCTATATCAACATCCTGCGCAAGAAGATCGACAAGAAGTATGAACCCAAACTCCTTCATACTCGGATTGGCCTCGGGTACATCATGAATACGGAGCCATGAACATCCGTGCAAGGCTAACGCTCATGTTTTCCGCCATCGTGATAATCCTGCTGACCGGCGCATCCGTGTCAATCTATTTCTTCTCGGCGGATTACCGGCACGATGACTTCTACCGAAGGCTGAAAAGCAAGGCAGTTAATACCGCGAAGCTATTGATTGAGGTAGAGGAAGTGGATGCCGAACTCCTTCGGCGAATTGAGCGCGACAACCCGACCAATCTTCCCAGGGAGCAGATCATCATCTTTAACTACAGGAATGAAGAGCTTTATAGTTCTGACGTTACCGATATTATTCAAATTGATTCGACGATCCTCTCTGAAATCCGACTGAACACAGAAATAGAATTTCGGCAGGGAGAATATGAGGTGCTTGGATTTATGTTTGTGGAGCAGTACGATCGGTTTGCAGTCATTGCAGCGGCTACCGATATCTACGGGTTGAGCAAGCTCCGGAATCTCCGGAATATCCTCCTGTTGGTACTTGCTATCAGCATGGTTGTCGTCCCGGTGTCCGGTTGGTTATATGCCGGGAAGGCACTCCACCCGATTTCTACGCTGGTCAAGCAAACGGAAACTATCACTGCAACCGAACTCAGCAGACGGTTGTCGACGAGAAACACAACGGATGAGATTGGGCAATTGGTTCAGACGATCAACCATATGCTCGACAGGCTTGAAATGGCGTTTCATGCACAAAAGCAGTTTATCGCCAACGCCTCCCATGAACTGCGTACGCCGTTGACTTCCATCACGGGAGAAATTGAGGTTACGCTTATCCAGGCCAGGTCCAGCGAAAAATACCAGGCCGTTCTGCAGTCAGTTCTGGAAGAGGTCAGGGGGTTGAGCCTTCTTTCCAACCAGCTCCTTTTGCTCGCCCAGACTAGCGGAGAAGCACCGGAACACTCCCTTGGGTCAGTTCGGGTAGACGAGCTCCTCTGGCAAGCCAAGGAAGAGGTGGAAAGAAATAACCCCTCGGGCAAGGTGGAGATTGATATGGACCCCACCCTTGATGAAGACCAGCTGACTGTCAGTGGGGATGAGCAATTACTCAAAATTGCCCTCCTCAACCAGTTGGACAACGGCATTAAGTATTCTTCGAAGGACTCAGTAAGCGTGAAGGTAAAGTCGGCTGGAGGTTCGGTTGTCATGAGCTTTGAGAATGAGGGGATAGGCATCGATCCAGCTGACCTGCCCAACATCTACGAGCCTTTCTTCCGGGGGCGGAATACCAGGCACCGCAGGGGCTATGGAATTGGTCTATCGCTTGTCAAACGGATTATCGGGGTTCATAAAGGGACCATCCGGGTGTCGTCGGAGCCCGGAAAGTTAACGCGCTTCACCGTGGCCATCCCACATACCAGAAAAGGGCACTTGTAAAAGTTTAAGGGCAATTTAATCTGCCTTTCATCTGAGGTTCATGTGAGCACCGTTTCTTCGGATCAAAATACAACCAAGAAACGATGAAAAATCCCAAAGCCATCGCGGCCACCATGACCGCCCTGCTATTAGTCTGTGTCCTTTGGCTGAGCTATCAAATGCGAACCAATTCCACGCTTGAGGAAAGCATGAACAGCGAAAAGCTAAAGACCGAGTCGCTGCTTTCTGAAAAACTTCTTTTGGAGAAAGACATTTCCAAATTCCGTGCACAGCTCAGTTCCCTGACTGGAAAGAATCAGGAATTGGACAAGGTACTGAAGCAAACGTCGGCCAGGCTGGATGTCCGGGAAAATGAGTTCAACAGAATAAAAAAGGAGAATCAGTCCCTGAATCAGATTCGGAAACAAAGCAAGGAAGTGCAGGCGCTAAAGAAAGAACTGGAGAAGGAGCTGGAGGCAACGACTGCTTCCTACAAAGCCATGCAGTTGGAAAACAAGAAGCTGTCAATGTCTGTGGCCAGTCTTGAGGAAAAGAACAAGATGCTCACAGACGAGTTGCAAAAAGCAATGCTGGCATCTGTTGACTACACCCAGTTTGATGCCGTTCGTGGAACGAAAGGGATATTGACCGTGAAAGCGAGCAGAACCAGGAAATTGATTGCCAACTTCATCGTTCCGTCGGGTTTGAAAAATATCAGCTACCGTGTAATTGATCCTTCCGGGAATGCGCTTACCGAGAAAGACGGAACCATTGCCAGCCGTGTAGTCGTAAATGCCGAAAATTATACGGTCTCGGCTTCCAACGGTTCTTCCGCACCTCACACTGCCAAGCCATCAAAGATGGAGATGACTTATAAGCCTGCCAGGAAACTGAAGCCGGGTACCTATCGCGTGGAGCTATTATCAGACAATCAGTACGTTGGCAGCACACAGGTAAGGCTTAGGTAACGCACTAAAGCACGTCTTTTCCGTGCAGAGGCCAATCAAAACAAATGATTGGCCTCTTTTAGTATTTGCATCGTGAGGAACGCTATTTTTGCCGAAATTCTTTGCTGGTCTTCACTATTTTTAGGGCCACGTAATCGTTATAAACCTATGGTTCGAACTTTCTTCAGGCGAAATATCCTGTTAGTGACTTTTCTTTCATGCTGCGCCAGCCCGGGCTTCGCGTACGATACGCTGCGGTTGTCGCTGAACCAGGCCGACAGTATCTTCCTGCAGCGGAATCTGTTGTTGTTATCGCAATTATATAATGTAAGTATTCAGGACGCTTTGGTGATTCAGGCGAAAGCCTATCCCAACCCGGTTATCGGGGCGAGCGTAAACGCGATTGATCCGGAGAATGATCGCTTTTTCAATATCGGGCAGCAGGGCCAAAAGGAATTTGATATTGAACAAATACTTCTATTAGGAGGAAAGCGAAAGAGCACCATTTCGATGGCCAGGCAAACCAAGTCAATCGCCGAAAGCGAATTGGCCGACGTCCTTCGAAATCTTAAACTTCAACTTCATTCCAGTTTCTACCAGCTGAATAAATACCGCCTCATCCTGGCTAGCTATGATAGGCAATTGGGACTTCTGGGTGTGATCATGCAGGCGTACGAGCAGCAGGCGGCCAAGGGTAACATTCCGGTAAAAGATGTAATCCGTCTCAAGACAGTCTACTTACGGATCAGCAACAACCGGCTTGAATTGGTCGCACTTCAATGGGAGGAGATCAAAAAACTCCAATTGTTGATGCATATGCCGGCTTATCCCGTGCCGCAGATTGACGACATCATTTTTGATGAATTCCAACGGCCCAGGGAATTGGCAGGACTCCTGGAGATTGCGATGAGCAATCGGCCGGATCTGCAGATCGCTGAAAAGCAAGTAGCTCTTTCCAAAACCAACGTGCAGTTGCAGAAGCAACTGGCCATCCCGGATGTGTTATTGAATGCAGGGTATGACCAGCGGGGTGGAGCCTTTCAAAACCAGGTCAATGTGGGCCTGGCTGTTCCCCTGCCGCTCTTCAACCGAAATCGTGGAAATATCAAGGCGGCATCGTATGTGCAGCTGAGTTCGGAAGCTCTGTTCAATCAAAAACAATCGGAAGTGCAGGCCGAAGTGGAGAGCGCCTGGCACAATCTGGGGAACGGAATTACCGAATACGCCAAAGCGAGCCAGCTTTATACGAAAGACTTTGATGATGTTTTTAACGGCGTCAATGACAATTTCGTCAAGCGGAATATTTCCCTGCTGGAGTTTGTCGACTTCTTCGAAGCGTATAACGAATCGTTGTCCGACTTCCAGCGAATCAAGGCGCAACTGGCCCTCCTAGCAGAGCAAATCAATTATGTAACGGCGTCACACGTGTACTAACTATGAGAATAATCACACTCCTATTCTTTCTTATCGTCGCAGGCTGCAAGCCGCCGGTGACTGAGCAGGCCGCACCTTTTCAATTGACGGATGAAATGATGGCCCGATGTGAATTTTCTGAGGTTCAGGTGAGGGATGTTAAAGATGAACTCAGGCTTTTTGGTAAAATAGCAGCCGATAACAACAAATTGGCTCATGTGTATCCCATCGCAGGCGGCAATGTGACCCGTATCAACGTGGAACTGGGCGACCTGGTGAAGCAGGGAACAGTGCTGGCAACGGTTCAGAGCAGTGAGGTGGCTGACTTCCAGCGGCAGCGGTTTGATGCGCTTGCCGATGTCGCACTTGCCGAAAAGAATGTTCAGGTAGCCAAGGAACTGTTTGAGGGAAAGCTGAATTCAGAAAGGGATGTGATTGCATCTGAACGGGAGCTCGCCAAAGCCAACGCGGAACTTAAGCGCATCAACGAAGTATACTCCATCTATAAGCTCGGTAACGAATCCAGCTACAACATCATTGCTCCGATTAGCGGCTTTATTGTGTCGAAAGACATCAACCAGAATGAACAATTGCGCAGCGATAAGGGAGATATGGTGTTCTCTATTGCACAGATTGATGAAATCTGGGTGCTAGCCAACGTCAATGAATCGAATATTTCAAAAGTTTCGCTTGGCTACGAAGCAGACGTGCAAACGATCAGTTACCCGGATAAAATATTCAAAGGAAAGATTGACCGCATTTTTAATGCGATTGACCCTTCTACAAAAGCGATGAAGGTTCTCATCAAAATTCCTAACCCGGGGTTGTTGCTCAAGCCGGAAATGAATGCCACCGTGGTCATCCATTTTTCAGAAAACAGGCAAATGACTTCCATCCCCTCATCGGCTGTTATCTTCGAGAAAAGCAAGTATTGGGTCATGGTCTTCAAGAGCCGATCGGAAATTGAAGCGCGCCAAATCGAGGTCTATCGGGAGCTGGGGGGAATCACCTATGTCACGTCAGGCCTTGCGCCTGGCGAGCGCGTGATCTCCAAGAACGGACTGCTGATCTTTGATGCACTTAACGACTAGTACAAAGGAAATCCGGCATGGGAAAAATCATTGAGGGCATAATTTCATTTTCTCTTAAGCATAAGCTTTTCACATTCATCTGGGTGGGACTCCTGGTTGTTTCGGGTGTCTTGAGTTATATAAATATCCCGCTGGAGGCATTTCCCGACGTCACGAACACCCAAATCATTATTGTAACCGAATGGAAGGGGAGGAGCGCGGAAGAAGTGGAGCGCTTCGTGACTACTCCGATTGAGATTGCCATGAATTCGGTGCAGCGGAAAACCAACGTTCGAAGCATTACGATGTTTGGTCTATCCGTCATCAAGATCATTTTTGACGACGACGTAGAAGATTTCTTCGCCAGGCAGCAGGTGAACAATCAGTTGCGCGGCATTGCGCTTCCGGAAGGGGTTGACGCAGATATTCAACCCCCGTACGGACCCACCGGTGAAATATACCGGTACGTGCTCAAGAGTGAGCGTCATTCCACACGTGAACTTCTGACGATTCAGAATTGGGTAATCGACCGGCAAATCAGGGCCATTCCGGGTGTGGCCGATTTGGTGGCCTTTGGCGGTCAGGAAAAAATCTATGAGATCTCTGTGGATCCTGTGCGCCTGCAGAAGTACGACATTACGCCGCTGGAAGTATTCAGTGCTGTTGCCAATGCGAATCTCAACGTGGGCGGTGATGTCATCGAGAAAAACGGCCAAGCGTATGTGGTCAGGGGCATCGGCCTTCTGAACTCTATCAGCGATATTGAGAATACTATTGTTGACAATTTCAATGGCAACCCGGTGTTGGTAAAGAACATCGCAATAGTTAGTGAATCCAATGCTCCGCGGGTAGGACAGGTAGGATTGAATGAGTCAGACGATGTGGTAGAAGGAATTGTGGTCATGCGCAAAGGAGAGAACCCGCATGAAGTTCTCGGACGGGTTAAGGCAAAAATAGCTGAGCTCAATGAGTCCGGGCTGCCCACAGGAGTGAAAATGGAAGTGTTTTACGATCGGGACAACCTGATGGCCTATTGTACCCGCACGGTTACTCACAACCTGGTGGAGGGTATCATCCTGGTGACCGTCATTGTCTTTCTCTTTATGGCTGACTGGCGGACTACGCTCATTGTTTCCCTGATCATCCCCCTGGCATTGCTGTTCGCGTTCCTGTGTCTGAGCATCAAAGGCATGAGTGCGAACCTACTTTCCCTGGGCGCTGTGGATTTTGGAATTATCATTGACGGGGCGGTTGTCATGGTGGAAGGTTTGTTTATTGCCCTGGACAGCAGGGCGATGACATTCGGTATGGAGAAATTCAACCGGCTCTCCAAACTAGGTCTTATCAAGAAGACGGGTGCCGAAATGGGAAAGGCAGTGTTCTTCTCGAAACTGATTATCATTTCTGCCCTTCTTCCGATTTTTGCTTTTCAGAAAGTGGAAGGAAAAATGTTCTCCCCGCTAGCCTATACGTTGGGTTTCGCGCTTCTCGGTGCGCTGCTTTTTACCTTGACGCTGGTTCCCGTTTTGGCTTCCATGTTGCTCAAGCGAAACGTTCGCGAAAAGCATAACTGGGTTTCAGAGTTTTTCAATTCATTGGTGCGGCGGGGATTCGCGTGGACCTTCGCAAACCGCAAGTTGAGCCTCGCAGCATCACTCATCATTCTTGCGTTGTCCTTGTTTTCAACAAAATTTCTAGGAACCGAATTCCTTCCTCAATTGAACGAAGGCGCCCTTTGGGTAGAGGCCAAGCTTCCCATGAGCACGTCCCTTCCTGAAACGGTCAACATGGTATCTTCGCTGCGTAAGGAACTGGGATCTTTCCCCGAGGTGAATGGAGTGCTTTCCCAAACTGGACGGAGCAACGATGGCACGGATCCGAGCGGCTTCTACTATGTTCAAATGCAGGTCAATCTGAAACCCAAAGAGGAATGGGACAGAAAGCTGAGCATGGATGACCTGGTGGAGGAGATGGATGTAAAGCTGAAGAAATATCAAGGTATAATCTATAATTATTCGCAACCGATCATTGACAACGTGGCCGAATCGGTAGCGGGTATCAATGCTTCCAACGCGGTGAAGATCTATGGTAACGATCTGGACGTGCTGAACGATCTTGCTGAGCAAGTGATGGGGCAAATACATGACGTCCGCGGGATCAAGGACGTCGGCGTATTACGGAATATCGGCCAGCCTGAAATCAGTGTGTCTCTCGATGAGGAGAAAATGGCGATCTACGGAGTCCTGAAATCAGATGCACAAAGTATCATTGAGATGGCGATTGGCGGAAAGACAGCCACTATTAAATATGAGGAAGACAGGAAATTCGACATCCGCATCCGTTACTTGTATGAATACAGGAAGGATGAAGAAGACATTATGCTCCTCATGGTTCCAACGCTCCGCGGTGAAAAGATTCCCCTGAAGGAGATCGCCACCCTCCGAACAGTTACGGGGCCCGCTTTTATTTACCGCGACAACACGAAGCGGTTTATTGGTGTAAAATTTTCAGTGCGTGAACGCGATCTGGGGAGCACAATCAAAGAGGCCCAGGAGCGAGTGAACGCCGCTGTCGTTCTTCCAAAGGGCTATACCATCGGATGGACCGGGGAGTTTGAAAACCAGGTACGGGCCACCAAACGCCTCACACAAGTTGTTCCGGCCTGCCTGATCCTGATATTCCTGCTGCTGTTCATGATGTTTGAAAATGTGCGTGATGCCGCACTGGTGTTGGCCAACGTTCCGTTTGCATTGATTGGAGGCATCGTGGCACTCCATGTAACCGGCATCAACTTCGGCATTTCCGCCGGTGTCGGGTTTATTGCGCTGTTCGGCATATGTATACAAAACGGAGTCATTTTGCTCACGCACTTTCACAACAACCTCAAGCATTTTGATTCACTCACGGACGCGGTATACGGCGCGGTACAGGCCAGAACCCGCTCGGTAGTTATGACAGCGCTGATGGCAGCGTTGGGTCTGTTTCCCGCGGCCATATCGACCGGCATCGGATCCGAATCTCAAAAACCGCTCGCAGTTGTCATTATCGGCGGGCTGGTCACGGCAACAGTCTTTACCCTGTTGATATTCCCCATCTTCTTTTATTGGGCAGAAAAGAAGAAAACGGATATTCCGTAGGTTGGACTGGTTTGCGCTTAAATGATCAACCTCACACCACCAAGTTCAGCGACCTTGTAAGGAAACTTGTTTCCGGGCGAAGCGATGAACATGAAGTTGATAGGTATTTTCCACTCCGCACTTAATCGCTTAATCAACTCCGGGTTGAATACACCTTCCAGCTGAACAAATTCAATGCTGATCTCCGGGTAGGCCCTGTCGAGCACTTCCAGGTCCCGCAGGAAGGAAGGGGATATTTTTTGGTCAGCGCGCAGAATCGTAACGATCTTTATCTTATTGGTGGCTTCATTTTCCTGAACATAAATCATCACCTTATTCAACGACGCGATAGAGTCGGCCTTGGAAAAATACACAAACTGCTGGCTGCTTAGTCGATTCATCACGGCAGTCACTTTGATACGGCTATTCCGAACAACTACTGAAATAGTGTCAAAAAAGCTGTCCATGACAACCAGACTCATTTTCAACAGTTCCTTACGGTTGAGCATCAGCAGAATGATGATCAACGCGGGTACAAAGTATTGCAGAAAAACCACGAGGTATTCGGGATGCAATTTGATGTTTCCGTATAGTGCGGTCACCACGGCAAGAATCGCAATGGCCACGGCAAATGGGGATGCATAGACGGGCCGGGGAAGCCCTGAGCGCTTCATCTTCAATAGAAAATTACCCACGCCGAAGTAAGTCATGACGGCTAGAAAACTAATGGTATAAACGCCGGCAAGCGGACCCAACTCCCCGCCAGTGACAAAAAGGACAGAAAGGCAAAGGATGAAGAAGATAATGAGAATGCGGTAGGCACTACCCCGGCTGTTTTCCCGAAGCGTGAACTGCGGGAGGATGCGGTCCAGGGCCATCCGTTTGATCAATCCTCCTACACCCACAAAGGATGTAAGCACAGCACCGCTGAGCACTAACACAGCATCTACCGAAACAAGCGTACTTAGCCAGGGTCCGCCGGTATTATCTCCGATGTGGGACAAGAGGGCTTCCTGGTGATGAATCACATCTGCCTTGGAAAGTACAACAATGGCCACGAGGGCCATCAGGGGATTGATTACAGTCACAGCCACCCACATGTTCCTCAACGTCTTCCTGAAAACTCCCGGCTGTTGTTCCTCCACATAATTTGCTGAGCTTTCAAACCCGGAAATACCCAGCATCGCTGCACTGAACCCAAAGAATATTGCTGAACTGATCGATCCTTCCAATGGGAGGTTGAAATTATTGATGGCAATGGAAAGCCCGTTGGCAAACACAAACCACACACCGCTACCTAGAAGGAGAGCCATGGAACTCAGGTGAAAAATGAATATGACCGTTGCCACTATGGCAGATTCACTGATTCCCAAAATGGTGAGCAGGAGAAAAAATGTCAGGAGGACCGCGGTGGCAGCAAGCACCGGCAGGGAAGGGGTGAGCGTGTGCAGGTAATTCATTGCCTCGGAGGCTGAGATCACAGCGGTGGCCATGTAGGAAAGAATGGTGAGGCAGGCAGCGACGGATGCATTGCTCTTGCTGGTGGTGTTTAAGAGGACGTTATAAGCGCCGCCGTTCAGAGGCAAGGCCCCAACGACTTCGCCATAAATGCGCTTGAAAAGAAAAAGTACGGCGGACACGATGAGGAGCGCAATCCATGCATATTGTCCGGCATAGACGATAGTCAACGCCGACACATACAAACACGAGGATGTGATGTCGTTGCCGCAGATGGCGGTGGCATGAAGTTCATTGAGTTTTTTTGATTGCATGCCTGCGTTTCTTTAAGTGGCCTAGGAGGACACCGCGTGATTGTCAGAACAAAGTGTAAACGAACTTCCCTTTCCAACGATAGAACTGACTTCAATCGTACAGCCCATCTTTTTAGCTGCTTCGTGGGCGATATACAGACCTATGCCGGATCCCGGATGCTGGTCGGTGGCCCGGAAGAACATCGAGAAAAGATTCTTGAGGTGTTTTTCCTCTATGCCGATGCCGGTATCCTCAATGGAGAGCCTGAACTGGGCGCCATTCCTGGTCAGGGTCACACGCACGTTGTGTTTTTCTTTGTATTTGGTCTTAAACTTGACAGCATTCGAAAGTAAGTTATTAAGTATGATTTTCAAACGTACTTTATCACACTCCAAATATCTCAAATCCGGGTTTATTTCCACGTCCACTTCTGTTCCTTCAAAAGTCTCTGAATACTTGAGATCCTCGACAATACCATTGATTAGTTCCAAAACATCCAGCTTCTCAATGGTGATGGGCATCCGCGCATTGCGCCCATACTCAACGATTTCGCGAATGAATTCGTCCTGTCTCTTTAGGCTCCGTTGAATCAATGAGAGGTAATGGGAATGGGTCTCTGTGATGGGCTCCATCCGGGCAAGGTTGATCAATCCCTGGATGGACTTGATAGGTGCGCTCAAGTCGTGGGAGACACTGTAGATAAACCGGTCAAGTTCACTGTTGGTCTTTTCCAGTTCGGAAATGATCCCTTCTCTGTCGATTTCCTGCCGTTTGCTTCGGTCAATGTCGGCCATGGTCCCGCTGAGAAAGGTAGGCTCACCCTTCTCATTATACCTTGCCTTTCCTTTGATATTCAACCAGCGCCAGGAGTTATCCCTTAACAATATGCGCGCTTCGACTTCATACGTCGTATGGTTGTTTACCGCTTTATTGATTTCCTGGATAGCGCGTGGCTTGTCGTCGGGGTGTACGTTGTCCAGGTACGTGGCTCGCTTTAAGGGTTCAGTATTGGGCAGCATGTCAAGGATGTTGTACATCTCGTTGCTGTATTCCATCCGGTCATTCTGCATGTCGTAGACCCAAACGCCCAATCTTGAGTTTTCCAATGCCAGTCCCAGTTTGGCCTCGCTCCACTGAAGTTCTGAAACCCGCGTTTTGATTTCTGCCTGAAGCTTGCGACTAAGTTTACGGTTACTGACCAACCATTGGACGCCAAACCCAACGACTCCTGCAATGGCAAGCAGAAAAAGCAAGAAAGGGATGGTCTGGTAGAAGGGGGCGCTGACTTGGATCACGGGGGAAGTTACTGTCTCACTCCACCCTGAATTGCCAAGGCGCGCCTGAAATTCAAACGTATATTGGCCGGGTGGAAGCCGACGATAGGTCACCTCACGCTGCGGAGAGATTGAATGTGACTGCCAGGTATCCTGATAGCCTACCATTCGGTATCGCAGCTCTATGGGGTTGCTGCTGAAACTCAGGACTTGCATGCCGATGGTCAACTGACTTTCACGCGTGGAAAGATTAATGGCCTGTGAAAGGGGAAGCATATTGTATCCTTGCCTAATGGACTTGATGGCTGGTCTAAACTGAAGTTCAGATGTTTCCGGATGCAATGGATCATGAAAGCTGACCCCTTTGCTTGTTCCGATCACCAGCCGGTCGGACCTGTCCTTGATGAATGCCCCCCGGTTGACTTCCCATCCAAGCAATCCATCCTGCTCGTCAAAGTGTCTTGCCACCGAATCGAGAAGAAGGTAAATTCCGTTGTCGGTGCCGAGCCATATTCCATCTGGCGATAGTACCGCGGCATAAACCGGCCTTTCCATTCGCAGTCCTGGAGCAACAGATCGTTCTATGATTCCATTTCTGATGGTTGCAAGGCCGCCCTCTGTTCCTACAAGGAGTTGCCCGTTATAGATAAACGTACAGTAGACTTCCTTTAAAGAAAAGTCGAGGGGAATCGGCAGATGAAATACCTTACTGCCAACTATTGATTTAAGGCCATTTCGGGTTCCGATCAGAAGGCTTCCATTCTGTTCCTTGGAAATGGAACGTGGGTAGGCATCGACAAACGCTTTGGAGACAAGTTTGTGCTCCTTTAAGTAGTAGAGCGTACCGAACCGATCCATAGCCCACAAGGTGTCTTTCAGGTAATTCACACAAACAATTTGTGCATTGTTGGAATCAAACCATGTCACGGAGTAATCGGGGTGGACTTCACCGACACCCATGTCCTGCGCAGCGATGTAGTGCTTCCCGTTGCCATCCGTAGCTCCGCTTATGGGACGAGTAGATGTTCGCCCCGGGGCCGAAAGAACCTGGTGAAAGATCACAGAATCATTTCGAAGGATGGAATAGCCGTGCTCAAATCCAAGAAGATAAATACTCGCTGAAAGTTCCTTTACGAGAGAAACATCCGTCCCCAGAAAACCTGGAGATTTGCTGAACGTTTTAAACTGAAAGCTCGGGACATGATGGAGGCCCCGATAACTTGTAATCCACATCCCATTTTCTTTGTCAATAAGTATCCTGGAGTTTGCAGGTCTTATATCATCGCCTAAAATAGAGAAAGGACTCCAGATGCCTGAAACAATGTGGTAGGAGTAAAAGGATCGGCTCCCTCTAATAAAAAGAAAGCCATTGCTATTTTTCTGGAGTTGCCGGAAAAAAGGATTTATTGTTTTGGTGCCGAGAGGAATGTTGGTGAACTCATCGTGCTTAACATACCCCAACCAGTCTTCCCCGAGCAGCCATACCTTGCCGTCGGCCCCCTCGTCAAAGAGCATATCTACAGGATGCAAGGTTTGGGAACCCGCCATGTACGGACCAACTTCGCGCCATTTACCTCCTTGGTCCTCAAAGATCCCATCGCGGGTGATGATGAACATTCTTTTTCCGTGCCTGATCAACTTGATGATCCGCTTCTGCATGAAATCCGGAAGGCGAGAGGACGTCCAACTGTCCGAACCAGGATTATAGGTCCGGAGCGTGTGATAGACCACGTATGAGAAGGCGAGTTCATTTCCCTCCATGGTTGCGTCCCAGAATCGGGTAGGGGCATGGGTGGCTGTATCCTCCACGGCGAGGTTATGCCAGACGGAATCAAGGCGGTACTTGACAACAAACTGAGATTGGCTGTTCAGGCCGGCAACGAGGATGCAGTTCTCAGACAGTTTCTTCAGACGTGTATTGGGTGAACCAGGAAATTGATCCGTGGAGTCTTTGACTATCGAGAATTCCAAGCCGTCGAAAGAGGCAAGGCCCCGCGTGGTTGCGATCCAGATTATTCCATCGCCTGCCTGGACTACGTCTGCGATGTGATCGGAAGGCAATCCGGATTGTGTGGTATACGAAACTTGGCGGTATGTCTGGGCAATTGCAGTGTGGAAATACCCGGATGTCAGCACGAAGACAACAAGGACCCGGATTCTCATTTTGGGAAAATATTACCCTGCTTGATATGTAAATCGCGTTGCGGGAACGGAATAGTAATGTGTTGCTCCCTGAACATCTTGTCAATACTAAATCGAAGATCGCTTTTTATGTTCTCCACATAAAAGATGTTGGTCGTCCAGAAGAACAATTCAAACTTCAGCGAGCTATCGCCAAAATCGACGAATCGCACCAACGGGTTATGGAGGTCGGACTGCGCCGCCCGGATTACTTCGGGGTGCCCCTTGGCACATTGCAGAAGAATATCTTTCACTTTGTATACGTCGCTACCGTAGGCAACGCCCACTTCCACTTTGAAGCGGGTGCTTTCAGAGTGATGGCTCCAGTTCGTAATTTTTTCGATAATGAACTTGTGATTAGGAACGATAATCATGATTCCGTCCCGGGTAAAAACCTTGGAGGTTCGCAGGTTTACCGACATAATCTTCCCAACCATGCCATCCATTTCAATGACGTCATTCACCTTGATGGTTCCTTCGATCAGGATAAAGATCCCCGACACGAGATCCTGGAATATTTGCTGCAGACCAAGTCCGAGTCCGACAAGCAGGGCCGCCGAACCGGCGATCAGGAATGTTACCTGTATACCTACCATTTCCATGGTGGCGACAATCGTCACGGTCCACAGGAAGTACTTGATCAGTAGGTAAATAGCCTCCTGCCTGCTCTTGTCTACACCACGCCGTGAAAAGAACTTGTATAGAAGTTTTTTGATAATAAAGAGGGATGTACGAACTACAATCCAAAGAAACAGAATGGATGTAAGTGTCCCAATGGTCAGTCCATACCGGCCACTGCTAAATAGGGAATATCCAAGGAACTCATCCATTATTCATCTTTCTTTAAATTGATGGAAATAGGAGGCATGGAGGTCAGTTCAAAGGTTGCTGAAGCAAGCTGGACCGTTCCTTGTGTATTATTGACTTCCTTCAGGATGGATGTGAACAACTGATCTTTGATGATTCTTCTGCGTTTATAGTCTACAACGTAACGGATCGTAAACTCCATCCAATTGTCGTTTGCAACCAGTGTGACCATGGGTTCTGTTTTTGCATTCTCAACCCGATACAATTTATTCATTTTGGCCCAGGTAAGAGTTGCTTCTTCGGTGAAATCGCTTGTGACCTCATTCACAACTTTGTTCAGGATGGCCCTGGCCTTTTCGTGATCGCTGCCGTAACGGACAGGGATTTTTATTTCGTCCCACAGGAATGGGAAATCGCTCGAATAGTTAAACACGGGTTCCTTAAAAACAAAACTGTTTGCGATGCGTACAATGCGGCCATTATACAGGTCGCCATCTACCCATTGGCCAATTTCCATGAGCGTGGTTCTCAGGATCCCGATGTCAATGACATCACCTTTGATACCACCCAGCTGAACACGATCCCCCGGCTTGTAGAAATTCCCAAACAGCAGGGCAAGCCAGCCGGCAAAGCTGGCGATGACTTCCTGGAGCGCGAAAGCGATTCCCGCCCCGGCCACACCCAGCGCAACAGTAAACCCGCCTAGACTTGAACTGTATGTAACGGTAAGGATGATGATAAAAAGGACGTATGTCCCGAACGTCACAGCCTTTTTCGCTTTGTATTGGACATCGTTGCCGAGGTCGCCCCGGTTGATCTGGCCTTTAACGAGCCTGCCGATGATCCACAGGACGACGATCCATAGAGAAAGAATCACGGGCTTGTGCCATACGGAGGGGATTTCCAGACTGTTGAGTAAGCTTTCCATCATGATTTCTTATCCGTTGACTGATTTTCAACAGTGACCTTGAAGGTTGGAGACTGGTAGCCAGGCGGCAGGTAGTTGGCCGGTACGGTGGTCATATTCCCATCGCGGGCAGCGCGGTAATGCGGTGACAGAATTTCGACACCGGATTCGTTGAACTTATCCTGAATATTCTGGTGGAGATCGGAGTAGATGCCGGCCATGCGGTGCGACTCTTCCGTGTACGCATTGAGCTGGTAGGAAACATAGAAGTCATCCAGGCTAGTTTGTAATACAAAGGGCTTGCGGGTGTCCGAGAGAATCCCCTTCGTAACAAGCGCGGCACTGATGAGTAATTCATGAACTTGTTTCCATGGTACATCGTATCCGATCGTAACACTCGTATAAAGAATAAGACCCACGCCTTTCGCCGATGTGGTATAGTTCGTGGTATGTCCTCCCAGGATCGTGGCATTGGGGATCGTGATCTCTTCATTCTTAATGGTTCGGATTCGGGTAACCAGAAGGGATTTCTCCAAGACATCACCCGTGAGGTCACCGATCTTGATCCGGTCACCGATTTTGAACGGCCGCATGTAGGTTATCACAAGGCCGGCGATTGCGTTGGAAATGGCTGTCGAAGAACCCAGGGAAAACAGGACGCCGACAAAGACAGAAACTCCCTGGAAGATAGGAGAGTCAGAACCTGGCAGGTACGGGAAAATGATAATGAAGCTGAAGGCATACAGGAGAAACTTAACAATGTTCAGCGTGGGCTTGGACCAATCCGGGTAAAATCCAGGGAGTGAAAGTGCACCCCTCTCTATCTCCGCCGCGACAAACTTCAGGAATTGTACAACATAGTAAGTGACCGCTCCAATTACCAGAATGGTAAACAGGTTGGGGAGGTACTTGATAAAGCTCCCCACCACCCGCTTGAGGGGTGAAGTGACCCATCCGATAAGCGTGTCTGCAATGCCGCGGGTCCATGGAAACACGCTGAACAGCAGGGGCAACGCGATATAGAGCGCAAGGGCAATCATGAAAAGCCGGAAGATGTTCATCAGGAAGAGAATCACCTGCAACTCCCGATCGCTGTCCAGGAACTGGTAGCCCCTGAACCGAATTCCCTTCAACACTGTATCTTTTAATTTTGACACGCGGCCGTTCAGGTTCTTAAAAAGCTTGTTGATGAACAGAATAATTACGTAGATGCCGACGAGAATGACGATGATAGCGGCGATGCGGAGAATAAGGTTCAGGATACTGTTTGAACTACGTTCCTCGACAATGGCCGTCTTGATAATGTCGCGATATCCCTTGGCCACCTCTTCCGGCGTTTTCTCGAACCACATGGCTTCCAGCTCATTGACACTCATCAGGGTGATGTCCTTATAGGTTATCTCTGCTGAGCTTTCCAGCACATTCACGGCCAGTGAGTCCGGATCGACATCGTAATCCTTGTACAGGGTAATGATCTTGGCGGTGATTGCCTTCGCCCTTTCATTGGCACTGAAACTTCCAATCCGTGTATAGACCAGAAAAAGCGTATCCTTAAACGGTGTAACCGCAAATCCCTGCCCTGAAACTTTCAAGTCTTGAAGCTGCTGCAATCGCCGCTGGTTCCGAAGAGAATCTTCACGCTCCACTCTTCGCAATTGCTGGACGAGCGCCTCGCGCTGGGAATTGTTAGCTGATCCTTTGAGTCGGTCAATCTCTTGGTGGAGCTCCATACGCCGCACCGAATCAGAGCGGCGCACGCTGTCCATCATCTGCACCAACTGGGCGGCCTGATCAACGGTGGAGTCAGCCTTGGTTACCTGAGCAGGGGATGCCAGCGGAAGCACCAGAAGCAGGAAAAAGATAAGACGGATATTCATAGTAGTAAATTTAGTCGATAAGTGCGGATTCCCGCCGGGCGTTACGACTTTCGCTTGGTTCTCCAGGAAAAGCCGATGCTGGTAAAGTAATCACTGACGCCATGGTTGTTGCCGAATCCACCATAGAGGTCAAGCTGTAAATCGGGTGTTAACAAATAAGCAAACCCTCCGTCAAAACTGGTTGTAAAAAGTCCTTGCTTCAGGGTGCCGTAGTTTTCAACATAGGCTCCAAAGGTTGAAGAAAACGGAAAAGACAAATTGATGAAATAGGTGCCGGTAGGGGAACTGTCATTTCCATTCCATGCTGCGCCCCAGTTTGTAATGAGCGTAAATGTCTCAGATAGTTTCTGGCTGGTGACCAGAAGGAATCTTGGTGCCACGTCCTTGATTTCATAGGCCTTGCTGAGAACGGGCAACCTGGCACGAATCTGAAACCCAACATTTGGAATGAGTCCTTTTCCAGTGTAAATGTGGTACCGCATACCAAGGTCCAGGGCACTCAGTCCCTGCTGGGTTGTTTTCAGATTATTTTGCTCAATTGATTCACTTTTGTACTCGACGAGAGAGCTGATTTCAAATGTTTCAGTCAGTCCAAACCGAATTACAGTGTTGCTCAGGTAGCCACTACTCTGGTAATTACTGCTCGAAATGGAAGTGCCAAAATGATCAAAACCGCTTTGCACCTGAAATATCCCCGTTCCCGTGGTAAACGCCCCGATGGAATTACCCGGTCTTCCTGAACGGATCGATTCATTGAACTGGGCAAAAGCCCCATGGATGGCGGCCGAAAAGCCGAGAATAAGGTAAAAAACTCTCATAGAAGGATGCAATTCGATGTTAAAATCCGGCAAATTTAGATACGGTAGACCACTTTGCATAATGGTTGGACTTCGACGGACCACTCATGAAGCCTTGTGCCAAAGCGGTTTACAGTTGGTAAACGCCGGGTGTGCAACCCTCTCATTTCTAACTATTGAATTAAGATCTCCTGGAGAATGAAAGCCCCAATCCCTGCAAAGTATCCCAGGAGAGCAAGCCATCCGATATATTTAAGGTACCAGCCAAATGAAACTTTTTCAATACCCATGGCTGCCACGCCGGCAGCCGAGCCGATGATCAGGAGGCTCCCACCTGTACCCGCGCAATAGGCGAGTAGGACCCAGAAGGAGTGATCCATGGGGTAGACTTCCAATGGATACATGGCCATCGTGGCCGCAACAATAGGCACGTTGTCTACAACGGCGGAGGCTATGCCGATAATAGTCAGTATGACGCGCTCACTCTGAAAGGTCTCGCCCAGGAGCCCGGCCAGTTGAGCGAGCTGCCCTGTATTTTGTAGCACGCTCACAGCGAGCAGTATGCCAAGGAAGAAGAGAACGCTGGGTACATCCATGTGCTCCAGAGCGCGGATAACAGATAATTTTTTCTTCTGGACTTCATCTTTGCCATGATGAACAATTTCCGTCATGATCCACAAGACTCCGAGGCCGAGCAGCATACCCATGAATGGCGGCAAGTGTGTCACGGTTTTGAACAAAGGGACAAATAGGAGTACGGCAATTCCGCTGAAAAGAATTAACCGCTGCTCACCGGCAGTGGCACGTACATTCGGATCAGCCAGAACAGCTACATCGGAGGATTGCAGCTCACCTTTCATCAGGAATGAAGCGATCACCAACGGCACCAACAAGCTGACCATGCTGGGGAATATAAGATGTGTGGTAATCACAGACGTTGATATCTGGCCACCGATCCAGAGCATGGTTGTTGTGACGTCTCCGATGGGCGACCATGCCCCGCCGGCATTGGCAGCAATGATGATCATCCCGACGAAAAGAAGTCGGTATTGCTTGTTGCGAACCAGTTTGATTACCATTGTCACCATGACGATGGTGGTGGTCAGGTTATCGAGCACAGCAGAAAGGAAGAATGTGAGTCCACATATTATCCAAAGCAGCTTACGCCGACTGTTCGTGGTAATAACCTTGTTGATAATTTCAAATCCGTCATGGGCGTCAATGAGTTCGACGATGGTCATGGCGCCCATCAGAAAAAAGAGGATGCTTGATATTTCCCCCAATTGCTCGAGAAGCTGGTGCGTCACAAGGTGGGTGTCCCCTTGATGAAATGTGTACACTGTCCAGCAAAGCACTCCCGTGACTAATGCCGTCGCTGTTTTGTTGATATGGACAGTATGCTCCATGGCAATAACAGTATAGCCGACAACGAAGATCACGAGTATTAGTATTTCCATGATGCGCTACGATTTAGGAGGAACGGGAGACGCCCCTCCGAAAATGACAGGGTATACACAATGTACAGCTTTGGCGGCAAATGTTGGAGCCCTCTGCCATGCATTTACTTCCTGACCTCCATATTCAGTTTTGGAACATCTCCGGTTTGTAACAACTCGTTGAAAAGCATTTTAAAGGTGCCGTGTGACTGACCGCGAAAGGTTATTTCCGGGCCAAAGGCGAGCAGTTTGCCTTTCCCAACAGGGGCTTCAAAAGCGGCAACACCACCTTTGAGGTAGTTTTGTCCCCAGGCCCAACCGCTCCGGAGTGGGTTTTCATCCGTGAACCATGCCAGGGGCTTGACCCTTCCCTGGGCGATGGCGTCGGGGGCCACTTTGAATACCGGGCTGTTTTCGAAATAGACATCTGTCAGGTTCGGCATACCCCAGGTAGCTTGCTGCGTCGAATCCGTCTTCACACGCAAAATGCTTCCCGGCACGTAGTACTTTTCATTGGAAAGATTCCGCTCCTGCCCGTTGGGTCCGATTTCCGTCATGAAACTTTTCACAGGCAGACCCAAGTGGTACGCCAGGTTGGTGCTGCTGCCGATGGTGACGACAACCCCGCCTGCCTCCATGAATTTCTTTAACTCTGGCACGGACTTCTCTGGGGTTATTCGACCAAGCGTGGAGTGATACTCCGCAGGAATTTCCTCGGGTTTGGGGTCTCGGCCTCTGAAAGAGGACCATGGCGATGTTTCCCCTTCACGCGAGAGGGCAGGGACTGCACCTGTTACCAGAACGATCACATCGTACTTTTGACGAAGGTTCCCTTCGTCGATGCCTTTTGAATAAATAGCATCTGCCTTGAAATGATACTGCTCCATGAGCCATCGGATCCATCCTGAAGGCATAGATCCACCGTATGCATCCCACAGGGCCACACGGGGAACAGAAACTTTTGAAAGCACAGCCGGCCCTTTCGAAAGGCCGGTGACTGTGATCCCGAGGTCTGTGGATGCTTTTTGCAATGCCGCTTTTGATTTGGCATTGGCTGGAACATAAAAACTTCCTGCAGGAGCACCTGACTTTCCGGGGGTGCCCTGAGGCAACCGGTATACGATGGACCCTCCCCGAATCAGATCATTGACGACCGTAAAAGAGTGATTGGATTTGGCATTAAGGACATACCCTGCTACGGAACTTGTCTCAAACGTCCCTTTTGGATTTTGAAGTTCGCCGTAAGGAATGGCCACAAAAGGGCCGTCAATATTCTCAAGGAACCGGTCGAACTGGACACCCATTTGAAAGGCCAGTGTCCAGCCGGCCGCATCGTAGGGTCGAACGGGGGGACCGCCAGGGTATTGGAAATCGTTGGGGTGGTCCTGAGGCTCGAACATATCAATTACGTGCGGGCGGAATGCCTGCCTGGTTTTGATTACATAGGATCCAGCAGGATATTTCTTGTTGGCAACTGTAAAATCTGCCGTTGCCTTGTGGACCTGAATCCCCGTTCGGATCAATGCATTAACATACTTGGTAGCCGTTGGGAAGTCAGGTTGGTTGGATGGAATGACATAGGCCCGTGCATCACGTTGTGCAGGAACTTTAAAGAGGCTGTCGTAGTACCGGGAAGGAACAGCGGCCCCCTCAAAAGGGTTGACAGGTGCTGTTGCTTCGCCTCGCTTTGGTCGGTTCTTGAAAGCCGTAGCTATTGCCTCAATGCGCGCCGGATAGGCCGTCCAGTAATCCTTGTTTCCATTTTCGATGGAGTTTTTACCCATGGCGTAAATATTGTAAAGCAGTTGATCGCCATGACGTGCCGCATAATCCAGCACCGCATAATTCAGTGACAATGAGTACTCTATGGATTGTCTATAAAACCATTTTTGAGGAGTCACCGGGTAGGGTGTATCGTTATTAGGATGCAGCCGCTGGGGAATGAGCGGTACTTCCATGGGCGTGGGATTTCCGATAATTTCGGTGAGCAGGCCCAGCATGTTGTGGAAGTACGTCGTGGTCCTCAGGCCCCCGTTGTACCAGGTTGAAAAGACAGATCCGTCCAGCCGCGTATACCCTGGCTTTTTCTCCAGGTTCAGCCGGTTGATCATAGAGGCCCCAAGCCCGTCTAGGCCGGTTATAATGAGGGGGTCAAAAACCTGATTGAAGGGATCGCGATAGGGAGGACCTGCTACGACGGAACCGGCCGGGCCTGCCTGGTGGTGGTTGTACATTACCTGGGGTATCCATTCAATAAATAATTGGCGCCCCATATTCTGCGTTTCCTTCATGTTCAACATGAAGAAGTCACGGTTGTTGTCGTGCCCGATGTACTTCTGGTACAACTTGGGCAGATGGTCCAGTTTCCTTTTTTCCGGCTTGGGTTCACGCATGTACCACGTTGAAACCAATTCCTGTCCATCGGGATTGGCGTGAACCATGAGGATGATCACCTTATCGAGGATGTTCATCGTCTCTGCATCGGTGCGGCTGATCAACTGGTAGGCAGTTTCAATAAGTTGATGGATGCCAACGGTTTCGGTCGCATGGAGGCCACCGTCAATCCAAACCACTGCTTTTCCCTCGGATGCAAGCCCACGTGCCTGTGCTTCGGTGATGCCTTCTGCCCGGGCGAGCGAGGTGGAGATTTCTTTGTAGCGGTCAAGTTTCTTGTGATTTTCGGGAGACGTCACAATAAGCATTTGCTGATTTCTTCCCTCTTCCGTTTGGCCAATTGTTACGAGTTTTACCCGGTCTGATTGAGCAAGCTTTTTGAAATAGGCTTCCGTTTGCACAAAAGTTGCGAGCTGGTAGTCATCGCCGATGGTAAAACCAAAGTGCTCCTTCGGTGTTGGCACTGCTTGTGCCTGAACGGCAACCGGCGAAATCACCAGCAGGATGAGGAGCATAAAAACTGAATGCTTCATGGAATTGGGGTTAGGTTAAGTTTCCAATATAGAAAGTTTCGTTACCTCCGATACATGGAATTGTACCGCTGGAAGCGGGGGACGGCAAAAGGCAATAGCAGTGGATGGGGTTTCCTCCAAAAAAAGCCCCTTCCGGAGAAGAGGCAGGTTGCCCGGGTTGAGGTGGTCCTAGACCATCACCTCATCCTGGTGCATTTTGTTTACACCGAGCACGTCTCGTGCCTGTGCGTACTTCCGGTTTACCTTTTCGGCCACGTCGCGGGCTTTATCGCCAATGATGGCTCTGGTCTGCGACCCTTTTTTCGGGGCAAATAAGAGCCCCAGGGTGGCACCCAGAAGTGTTCCAACCGCGAAGCCGATGGCTATTTTTGATGTATTTGTCATGATGATTGTTATTTAGTTATTGGTTCATCCCTGAATTTTTCAGGACGTTCTGTTTTTATTTTCTGTTTATGCAATGGCAAACTCCATGTTAGTCATCGACTGGCCTCGTTTCATGGGCTTGACGGCCTCCAGCCGGTACATGTCCTTGCGCCGGTCTTTGAGGTTGGTTACGGATCCGTTGTTGTTCAGATCTTTCAGCAATTCCAGATCGACATCTACCACCAGTGTCATCTCCGTATTCGGTGTAGCCTCTGCTTTCACGCCGTTGATCGGAAAGGCAAAGTCAGACGGAGTATATACACCGGATTGAGCATACTGGATATCCATGTTATGCACTTTAGGCAGGTTGCCTACGCTTCCAGCGATGGCCACAAAGCACTCATTCTCCACGGCACGGGCCTGGGCGCAAAGCCGAACCCGTGCATATGCATTCTGGGTGTCGGTGAGGAAGGGAACAAACAGGATGTCCATTCCTTCGTCGGCCAGCAACCGGCCAAGTTCCGGGAATTCAACGTCGTAACAGATCAGAATTCCAATCTTGCCGCAGTCGGTGTCATACGTGCGTATCGAATCGCCGCCCACCAAGCCCCATGCCTCGCGCTCGCTGGGAGTAATATGAATTTTCTGGTACTCGTCAACGGTTCCGTTGCGATGGCACAGATATCCGACATTATACAATTTACCATCCTTGAGCGCCGGATGACTTCCGGTAATGATGTTGGCATTATATGCGATGGCTAGCTCAGAAAATTTTTCCTTTATCAGCTCGGTATATTTTGCCAGGCCGCGGATTGCTTCGGGCTCCGTCAGGTGGTCATACTCCGCCATAAGCGGCGCATGGAAGAATTCCGGAAACAGAATGAAGTCTGCCTTGTACCCCGAGGCCGCATCTACGAAGAATTCGATCTGCTCGGTCAGCGATGCAAAATCCTTGAACGGCCTCATTTGCCACTGTACCAGGCCCAATCGGACGTTGGTCTTTTTGACATTGAGGAGTTTTCTCTTCGATTCGTAGTAAATGTTATTCCATTCAATGAGAGCCGCAAATTCCATCGACTCTGCATCGCCCGGCATATATCCCTTAAGAACCTTGCGCACGTGGAATTCGTTGCTCAACTGGAAGGTAAGGGTCGGATCGTAAAGCTCCTTGTGTTTGACCTTTTCAATATATTCTTTCGGGGTCATCGTTTCGGCCTGTTCTGCGTAACGTGGTAAGCGGGCACCTGCAATAATGCCCTGGAGATTCAGTTTCTCACACAACTCCTTACGGGCGTCATACAGTCGCCTGCCGAGACGCAGTCCGCGGTGCTCCGGACGAATGAATATCTCGATACCGTATAGCGTATCGCCGTGATCGTTGTGGGTCCCAAACGTATAATTTCCTGTGGCGTCCTTAAAGGTGTGGGTGTCTCCAAGTGTCTTGTAGTCTACAATGAGGGAAAGTGCAGCCCCCACCAGCGTTCCATCCACTTTTATGCACAGCTGGCCTCTTGGAAAAATTTCCACCAAGTGTTCAATTTGGTGGTCGCGCCAGTAAGCGCCCCAGGATGCATACGACTGCAACATGGTCTCTTTGAGATCCAGGTAGTCGTTCATGGTTAAATGTGCTATTTCTACTTTCATATCTATTTCAGGGTTTAAGCGTGTGTGACTTCTCTATCTACTTTACTTTTTACTGGCTCTGCCTTCTCTGGCGAACCTTTCTCAGCCGGTGGGATTACCGACACCTCGGATATCTCGGGACGAATACTTAACACCGGGAAATGGGAGTGGTTTACGATTCCCTGCGTGTAGGGTCCCATAAAGAAATCGCGCAGGGATGAATCAAGGGTTGCCGTGATTACGATAAGGTCTGGTTTTTCTTTTTCTGAAATCGCCAATACCTGCTTTGCCACGTCACTACAATAGTGAACCTCGCTGCCGCAGATGACGTCGTCTTCTGCGAATTTTTCCCGCGCCGAATCCACCAGAGATTTCATTTCCAGAAATTCCGATGCTTCCTTGTCTTTGACGATACCCGCGATCAACAGGGAGGATCCGTTCCTCCTGATTATCGGTCGCAGTACATCGTACTTGTCAAGGGCGTGCGGAATCATGCGCACCGGGAACAGGATCTTCTTGAAATCCAGCCATCGGTTGGACCCCGGGATGGTCATTACCGGGCAGGGGGTGTTCTTTACCACGCGATAAGCATTAGAACCCAGAAAGAATTCGCGCAAGCCGGACGTGCCATGGGTGCCCATAACAATTAGGTCGCAATCCTTGTGGTGTGCCCACCGGCAGATTTCATCGGCTGGGTTTCCCGATTGAACAATGTTGTTGATAACAATATCGTGGTTGGTACGCAGTTTTTTTGCGAGGTTATTGAGGTTTTCGGTCGCATTCTTGATGAGTTCGGGGAGGATGACCCCGGATGCGCCTCCAGCTTCTGGCGGGAACAAGACATATGTGTTCTCGACCACGTGGATAAGAGTGAGTTTGGCCAGTTGGCGCTTACAGATCGCGACAGCTGTTTCCAGGGCGTTCAGGGATACCTCCGAAAAGTCGATAGGTACCAGAACATTTCTTATTTCATGTGTATTCATATGGTTTGCCGTTATGTAACTATTTAATAGACCCGTGGTAAGGGCCTTTTGGATATATACAAATTTACCCCTTTTGGGTCTTTTCTAATGGTGGAAACAAAGGGTGATATGGTACTTTTTATCTATTTTGGTGCTTATCCATGGCCGAAATACCCGTTTATACCATCGAAACACTGCGATCAGCAAACACGGGATCCGCCGATTTCGACTTTTTCAGGTTCGAATACTTTGCCAAAGACATTGAACACCTGCGGGCATCGCACCGCCATCATTTCTACACGTTCATCCTGGTGACTGGCGGGGGTGGGAGCCATGCTATTGATTTTCAAAAGCATGATTTGGTGCCAGGCAGGCTTTTCCTGATTGGCCCCGGACAGGTGCACGCATGGATCGAGTTCCGGAAAGTGAAAGGATTTGTGGTCCTTTTCACAGACACATACATGGCCCTTTCCAAAGGCCGGAAAATGATGTCGGCATGGCCATTGTTCCGGCCTAACCAGGAATCCTACTATGACCTGAGCGCAAAAGAACTTACACGGTGGACGGAAGAATTTCTTTACATCGAAGAAGAGGTTTCCAGGGCAGATGAGTTCACTCGTGACGCCACGTTTTACTCCCTGAGCTCTCTGCTCGTCCGGGCTACACGGCTCAGTCTTGGTAAACTTGGAAAGCGCCAACCCGCGGGCCATGATTTCCTTTTCGCGTTCCAGGAACTAATCGAAGAGAATTACCTGAAGTGGAAAACGCCTAGAAAGTATGCGGAAAAAATGAATATGACGGCAAACTACCTGAACACGCTGTGCAAGAAGAAGTCCGGTAAGTCGGCAGGTGAGCTTATTCGGCAGCGAATCCTGCTAGAGGCAAAAAGGTTGTTGGCCCACACCTCGTTATCGGTTGCGGAGATTGCCTTCCAAATGGATTTCCAGGACAACTCGTACTTCGGCCGGTTCTTTAAGAAATACGTAGGGATGACGCCGGAGAAATTTCGCACGAGTCAAATCCAATAGTTCCATTTACCACGCCAAGTATTTGTAGACCACCCGGATCAACCGATACGCATCGGTTATGTCTTTCGCTGTGTAGGATATTGTATAACCGTCAACCCGGCGCATGCCGGGAATGCTCATGGCAACATCCGCCCTCGTGGTCGACTCGAGGCGCATGTCAAAGACCACCGGCTGCTTCACCAGCAGCGGACGGAAACTGCGTATTTCCTTCAGCGCTGCGGTGGTTTGCAACTGCAGCTCCTTTTTTACAACCTCCGGGTGAAGGAGCCGGGCAGCACTCGCCCCGATGGCTTCCTTGGTCACCACGGTTCGCGGCGCTGTGAGATTCCTGATTTCATCGACGAAGGTTTTATCGCCGCTTGCCAGGATGACCGGTACGCCCAGACTGCCGGCAAAGAATGCGTTGAGTCCACCTTCCCCCACTTCGGTGCCATTTATCCACAACCCTTTCACAGCCCCGGAGCCCGTGTGCGCGAGAAACCCATTTTCAGCTCCGGCCCGGGCATGGTAACCGAGAAAGATGATGCCGCTAAAACTTGCATCGAGGCCCTGTACCATTCCCAATGGCTTGATGTTGCTTTGAATGTACTCTACCCGGGAATCCAATTCCGTATGAAGCAGGTTTTGCATGTCCCCGTGGCTGTCGTTCACAACGACGAGCGCGGGCCCCGACTGGTAAATGGCGGCCACTACGGCATTGACTTCGTCCGTCATCAATTTTCTTCCCGTTGAATAATCTTTGCCGGAGGAATTCACCATGTGCGGTGTTCCAATACCGCCAATTCCCTCCATGTCTACAGAAATATAGATCTTGACGGGATTGGATTGCCCTGCACACAACGTAACTACTGCGCAAAGGGTGATTAGTAATTTAATCATGATGGCTTGTTAATGTATAGGGGTCAGTAGATTTTGTCTTTGTGGCATTACAGCGGGAGCTCGTTCCCACATTGATCACAGTATTTGGCGTGCAACGCGTTTACGTGGTTCCCACAATGGGTGCATGTGCGCCTCGTCATCCGGGCAGCTGAGGCCTCTTCATTTCCCCGTATGATCTCTGCGGTAACCAGACCGGTTGGCACAGCAATGACTCCATACCCTGTAATCATTAGCACCATCGCCAGGAGCTGACCGAGCGTTGTTTGCGGTGCCACGTCGCCATAGCCAACCGTAGTTAACGTGACGATGGCCCAATAAATACTTCTGGGAATACTGGTGAACCCGTTTTCCCGCCCTTCCACAATAAACATGAGTGTTCCAATAAACACACTTACAATAACTACAAAGAAAAGAAAAACGAAAATTTTCCTTGAGCTCTGCTTCAAAGCGGCCCTGAGCTTGCTTGCTTCGCCCATGAACTGAACGAGTTTCAATACGCGGAACACCCGGAGCAGGCGTAGGACTCGAATAATGGCAAGGGCATGGCTCCCGGAGATGACAAGGCTCAGGTACGTAGGAAGGATGGAGAACAGGTCGATGATTCCGTAAAAACTGAGGACGTACGTTCTTTTTTTCTCGGAAGTCCATAGCCTCAAAATGTATTCCCCGGTAAAGAGGATGGTAATAACCCAGTCGAGCACAATAAAGGTAGCTCCCCAATCACGGTTGAACTCCCGGACGCTGTCGAGCATAAGTATGGTGATGCTCGCCAGGATGAGGACGAGCAGAATGATGTCGAAGGCACGGCCGGCGTTAGTTTCAACACCAAAGATGATTCGGTGAGCCTGCTCCTTGAACGACTTTTGGTTACGTGGTTCGTTTTCTATTTGACTCATTGTCCTGAAATATCCATATCAAGAACGAGCCCTTGCTACTGCCCGGGGACTCGCGTCACCGCTGTGAGTTTGGCAAGACGTTCTTTGGCGAGCGAAAGATAAGCAGGATCAAGCATAAAAAAGGAAATCCGAAGCGTACCCTCCTCCGCCAGATCAGGCTGAACGAGGATGGGTTTGGAGGCAACGCACCAGGAAGAGAGAATCAGCGCCTCCCGGATGCGTTGTTCAAAAAGTCCGGGATCCATGGATTCGGGCATGCGTACGTTTAACACGGTTTCGCCCGGAGCCAGTGAATGATGCGACTGAAGCGAAAGGGGTTGGGTAACGATCGAGGAGAAGGGAATTCTCGTCCTTCGTCCGTCGGACATTTCAACCGTGAGTTGGGAAACACCGATGTCCCGGATGGTACCCTTCACCGTTTCGGTTTGAATACGCTGCCCTTTTTGCGGACTATGCCGGATGCGGAAGATGAATCCGGCAACAAGGTCTTTCCCATAAAACCAGACCAGTAAAACTGCAACCATCGACAGTAGGAATGCCATTAGGAATGGATAATAAGGCTTGTTCGAGAAAAAAATCTGAACCAGCCAGAAAAAAAGGGCCACCCACACCACCAGCTCCGCTGCACTCCAATACGGCGCATAGGAACGAATCCATTTTGTATGGCCTCCCAGCAGGCGGAGCACCCTGAAAAGAAGGACGGTCAACACCGTCGTACCCAGAAGGAAAATCAGGTTCATCATATCCATTCTCTTTTCCGGAAATGATTGATCAGGAGGAATGAAACGTTTTGATTCAGAGAATATATGGATGGGCCGCGCACGACAACCAACTGAAGGCGCTTCATGACGTCCAGTGTTTTGATAATCTGATCTTCTTCCAGTTGGACACAGCGCATGATCTTATCAAGGCTCATGCGTTTGTGAAGAAGCAACTGGAGACAGAGGTGTGACCACCTTTCGGGCAATTCAGCAAAGACGTCTTCATCCCGGATTCTGGGATCGCTCCACGCAACGGTCTTGTTTGAAAAGGCCTTGATACCCGTGAGCCATGCATTCATGGCGATTCCCGGGTTGCCTTGCGAGTATGCAAAGAGCTTATTGAAAAGGCGAGCCTGGCGTATTTGGCCAATGGTTTCTGATTGTTTTGAGTCGATGCGCAAGGCGAGCCCACTTGACTGGTGACGTGACATGATAAGCTGCTTCAGTTCCAGCGAGTTGAAGGGGAGACACCGTACGACGCCAGCGCAGTGGGAATCGAGCGACTCAGCAACGTTAATCACGGCATATGCAAACGGGTTCATGTTCAGAATAAAGAGGCATTTTGATGCGTGCTCTTCGATGAGTGATTTCAAATGACGAATGACGGTGAGCCCGGTTTCTTCAGAACGCTCCCACCATAGTTCGACGTCATGAATCATGATGATGCTTTCACTCGGCAGGAGGTTCATCGTCTGGCCGGAGTCTCCTTCAAAGCGGGTGGCCTTTGCCAACGACGCTTCGAATTGTTCCAGGCTTGTAGACCCATCTTCTGGAGGAAATACATGGTATACGGTATGGTTCCCGGATTTCTTTTCACCCAAATGCCTGCACAAGGAAGTTTTTCCGGAGTTACGCTCACCTAATACAAGGATTGCACCTTGCCTGCTCACCAGATAGCGCTGAAATGCCGATTCAAACTGCTTTTCTTCTTCCACCCGGCTCACCCAGAAATTGTCTCCTATGCTCGAGCGACCGCTGAAGAGGGAAACGTAGTAGTGGGGAAGGTCAAGTATAATTCGTGGATTCGGCGTCGTGCTGACCACCGCATGTATGATCCGCTCATTTACCGAAATGGTGCGTACCTGCTCGGAGAGTTGCCGTGCCAGGAGGATTCCCTTTGCCTCCGAGTACAAGATCGAAACAAAGAAATGCCTGATTTGGTCTGCCAGCGTGGAGAATGCTTCGCTTACCCTGGACTGCAATTGTTTCTTTCTTCTGCGCCTGATCAGGGATGCAAAATCTCCTGCCATATCGGCCAGGCTGGAAAGCTTCAGCGCTTCCTTGAGGGCGGCCGACTGCTCCTGAATATCATCGAGCACCTCCTCAAACAGCGCATCCAACGTTTCCATCTCCCGGTGGATAGATCGAATCGCCTTCTTGACTTCCTCGTCGCGCAAAGCGCCTTCATCAGATTCTTTGAGGTTGAAAATTGTGAACATGGCGAGGCTGGCCTTGTCACTGATTATCAAGTTCGATCTTCTTACTTTCTCCAACAGGATTTCAAGTTTGTCGTTGATTGGTCCGCTCAGGGTGGCCTCCATCAGGTGGCTTACCATCGCCCGCAGTGGCAAAGTAAGTCCCTCGGATTCCGGAACAATTTTCACGGCAACGGTTACTTCCTCTGGCAGTTTGGCAGCGGTCATCAGCAGTTGTTCGGTAGTCTCACGAAGGACTTTTGAAGCAAATCCGTAGTCGAACTCCCACTCCGGCAGCGTTTGCTGCTTGGATTGGAGGGGGGCTGACGCCACCTGGGCCATGGCTGCCGTCAGTCGGGCAACAGGCTGCTGCTGATCTTTGTTGAAAAATTGGCGGATTCGGTTTCTGTAATTCTGGGTTCCCGTTTCAACGGTAGCAAAGTAGTCGAGCAGAATGGCACTGGTCTTTACAGTGTTGAGGTAAAGGTCTGCTCGTTCCGACCAGGAGTCTGAAAATCGGGCGATGGTTGCTTTTTTGGCTGTATAGAAACTTGCTGCGCGCGTCTTCCTGTTAATGATGCGATCAAATTGAATGCGTTCAAGCTGATGCAGGAAAAAATTCACATTCTTCCTGTACTCCACTTGCAGCCGACCTTTGTACAATGATTTCAGTTGACGGGTAACCGACCCCAGCGCCTCTGATTTTTCCATAAGCTGAGCGGCAAAGTTTTTGGTGGCCTCGTCCTGCTTTACCGGATCGCTTGCGTTTATGATGGTCTGGAAGGAATCGTCAACCCAGGAGACATATTGTCTCAAATTGTCCATCGACGACGCAGCATTCTTTTCGAGATCCGCAAGCAGCAAGGCCAGAAAGTGGTAGCGGCTGTCGCGGAAGAAATATGCAGCACCCCTTCGATAGTGTACCGTGATGGCGATGGTCTTGCGTGAAAAAGGGTGGAGGACCCGCTGCCTGAATTTGTACCAGCGGAGGGAAGGGACATCCTCCTTCCGACGGGTGAAGGCCTCCCGGGGGTACCGAATGGTTTTTAACTTGGGAAAACGATCATGATCTTTCTCCAATTGCTCCAGATACCAGTGAATTCCCGTTTGCAGCAGTTCTTGCTGCGCGCGGATCGGACTTCCCAACGTGGAATCAATAAGTTTTGCTACCTGCGCGTTAAAGTATTTTTTTGCCCTGACAAGTACGGCCAGTTTCTGATAGGGTTCGGTGTGCTGAATGGATTTGGTGAGCGTGGAAGAGGCAGTACCTGCCAACACCTGTAGCTGACCGTACAGAATGGATTCGGGCTCAAAAGCACAGGCAAAGACCTTCTTATGCAGCGCTTCAACCAGTTCCTGACCGTGCGTATCAATTTTTTTCAGATCATCGTGAACCTCTGGATTTGGCGATTCGTCGAGGTCGGGGAGGAGCCACTCATTCTTATTCGCCGCCACCTTACCTTCCTGTTGGATGATGACTTCATGTTCCTCGAAGAGAGCTGATGCATTGAGAAAGAGGACTGATTGAAGATGGTCGCAAATGTCGCACCCGTTTGCATAGGTAGTTTTCAGGTCATCGTAGTGGCTGTCGGGGATGCCAATAATGGTGAGGTCCTTATCAGCTGATTCGGTACTTATGATTTCAACCCTTGATCTGTTGGCGATGTGATTGTCAATGATCCGTATCGAAACATCCATACGATATTTCTGGAGGACACTCCTAATATAGTGGGTGACACGGTCACCATCTTCTTCTGTGTTGAGAATGAGACAGAGCCTTACATTTGAACGGCGCCAATGATCCGAGCTTGTAAGATGCCGCACGAGGTTCAATGCAAAGGCCAGGTTACGTCCCCAGCCGCTCCACCAAATATCAACGGTGGGAGCAACCACCTTTTTGCCTGCCACCTGGTGATAGAGGAAAACAGAGTTTAGGTTATAGCGCTGAAGGTTACCGAGGAGCGTAATAAATTTTTCCCTGTTTTCCGGTTTCTTTGACCATCCCATCAAAACAGTATTTGGCTCAACGCCGGCAAAGCCGTAGACGCGGGCAATTTCATCGATCCCCGCGTACGCGTTGGTGCATGCGTATGTGTAGTGAAACGCTTTATCTCCCTGGGTTTTCTCCGCGACGTTGCTTTGAGGCTTGATCAACAGGGGCGCGTCGGATTGGACCAGCTCAAAAGAGGAAAGCATCCCGAGCTTCCCGGAGATGGCACCACCGAGCTTCATCATAAACGGACGCGACTGGTCTGCTCCGTTGAACATCAGGATGTTTGGCCGCCAATTTCTGTTGTGCTCCGGAGAAGAGAACAGCCGCTGCAGCGAGGATTTTGCAAGAGACGACCACACGCTGCCCCAGGTATCTCCCGTTTCGAGCGTGAGCTCTTTCCGCTTCAGGAATAGAAAAAGCGCACCGAGGATAAGGGTGGCCCCGATCATCGCCACGAAATCGAGTTGAATCATTACGATGAAACATGCGGCAGCGCCGAGGAAGCTTACCCAGACGGGGGTTTTGAAGTTGGGGCGGAAATCGGCACTGGTCCAGGCCTCAAACGCACAACTCAGGTTAAGAAACCCATAGGTAGTAATGAAGAAAATAGAAACAATGCGGGCGATTACGTCAAGTTCGCCGATAAGAATACCGGCTTCAGCAATGACAAAGGTAAGCAGGAGTGCATTTCGCGGCTCATTGGAGGCACCAACTCCACGGGCAAAAAACCGAGGCGAGATCTTATCCACAGCCGTCGCTTGAAGAATGCGGGGGGCGCCGAGGATGCTGCCGAGAGCCGAAGATAAGGTGGCGCCCCAAATCCCAGCAATGACTAATTCAGGTACCAGGGATATCTTTAGCAGTACCTGGGGATCAGAGGCAAGGAGATGCCGGTCGACAGTTGATGCAAAGAAAAAGACAAGCGCAATGTATACTATCAGGCCTACCAGGATAGCCATGATAGTGCCCTGCGGGATGGACTGCTTGGGGTCCTTGAGATCCCCGGACATGGAAACACCTGCCTCAAAGCCGGTAACGGCAGGGAAAAAAATTCCAAAGAGAACCATGAACGGCAGCGCCGTAGATGCCGCCTCGATGGTTGGTGCAACTACCGGCGCCAGGTCATGGCTTCCTGCAAAGATTGAAACGAGCGACAATCCGATTGCCGCCATGATAAAATACTGGGTTTTTATGGCGAGGGAGGTACTGATGAATGTGATGATAGTTACAACGACCAACACTGCAGTACCCGCTATGCGAATGGAAGTAATGGAAATCTCATAACCCCAGAATCCTAAAAAGCTTTCTGCAAACCCAATCAGGTAGAGGCTCACGCTGAAAGAAAGGCCCACAAAGAGGGCAAGACCCAGGGTTCCACCGATGGGCAATCCAAGGCTTCGGGAAATCATATAATATGTACCGCCGGCTTCTACTTTCTTGTCGGTTGCGATCGAGGAGACGCTCAAGCCGGTAGTAATGGAAATGATGTGCGCCACAATGATAATCCCCAGGGTAGCCCACAGGCCAGCCTCGCCGACAATCATCGGAAGTCGCAAGAACATGATGACCCCAAGAATGGTAAGAATAGAGGGGGTGAAAACCCCTCCGAAAGTCCCAAATTTGTTAACTTTTGCCATTCGATGGTTTGTTGCTCCGGCGCCGGAAGTCACCTACGTTTGCAGACCGAACAACTGCTTGGCGACCATCCTGGCTCAAAACGTAAGATACAAATAGAATCTAAGTTGCATGATTACACATAATATTTACTATGACATTATTCTTATTTGCGGGGTCATTATCATTTCCTATTCGCTCGGACACATTTCTAAGTTAACAAAAATTCCAAGCGTCTTACTGCTCATCATCTTTGGGGTCCTTCTTCAGTTTGTCATGCAGGAATTTAACATTGCTCTCACTTCCCGCATTTTTCAAATTCTCCAACTCCTGGGAATTATAGGATTGATCATGATTGTACTGGAAGCTGCCCTGGACTTGAAACTGACGGCAGAAAAGCGGCCCCTGATCCTGCGGGCGTTTTGTGTGGCATTTATCGCGCTCGTCGGCTCCTCCCTGATCCTGGCTTATCTTATTAGCTATTTCCTGGGATATACTTTTTATATCTCCCTCATCTATGCCATCCCGCTTTCCATTATGAGTAGTGCGATCATCATTCCCAGTATATCCCGCCTCCAGCCTGCGAAGAAGGAGTTCATGATCTATGAAAGTACTTTTTCAGATATTTTGGGCATAATGCTTTTCTATTTTACCATCGGGACCAACGAGAATGCTACCACGCTGTCCATCGTTCGGGAAGTAGGTTTTAATATAGCCATCACCGTGGCGTTGTCAGTGATCCTGAGTTATCTTCTCGTCCTAATCTTTCAGAAGGTGCAACAAAGCGCTCACCTTTTCCTGCTGATTTCGGTATTGATTTCTCTATACGCCGTAGGCAAGATATTCCATTTGTCATCGTTGATTGTCATATTGGTTTTCGGGCTGATGCTGGGCAACTATGCCTTGTTCTTTTCTGGCCGACTAAAGAAACTGGTGGACGTAGATATCCTCAACAAGATCAACAAGGATTTCCACCTCGTGACCCTCGAGTCGGCATTTGTAGTGCGCACGTTCTTCTTTGTGGTCTTTGGAATGACCCTCGATCTAGGCTCCCTGTTAAACATACAGACTGCTTTCATCAGCGTGAGCCTCATCGCCGCACTGTATGTAGTCCGCGTTATGAGTCTTCGCTTTTTTGTCAAACAATTGAATCCAAAGTGGTTTATTGCCCCGCGTGGCCTCATTACTGTGTTGTTGTTTTTTGCGATCCCGGAGGTGTATGTGCAGGAAACCTTCAGCAGCGGCATCCTGTTGTATGCGATCCTTCTGACAGGTGTAGTGATGACCCTGGGGATGATTCTCTATAAGAATGAAGCCGAAGATGTTCCAGAATTGCTGTTTGACAGCCTTCAAAGCCTGGATCAGGAGTTAATCCGACGGGAGTGAAATGATGCGCCGTTTGCACGTAAGTTTTATGGAAAAATTACACATTTTGCATCCCCGGAGCATCATACCTTTCCTCCTTGAAAGTTGTATGAAGCAACAACATACCGGGTTGGAGAAACGAGGAAATGAGTTCAATAAGGCAAGAAGGAAGCAGGGAAGATATGCAGGTTGGTGTTAAGGAAAATGCGGAGCAGATATTGTTGATGCGTGAGCGGCTGCTGGCCATTCTTACGGAGGCCACCCGTGAATTATTCCTCAACCCGGATTGGTTCAAAGCAGTATTGTCTTCTTTTCGTGAAATCGGATTGCACCTCCAGGTGGATCGGATGTATCTATTCAGGCTGGATGGCCCGTTTGGGAAGGCCGAAACAATCAGTCAGATCGTGGAGTGGAACTCAGGAACGTCAGAGCCCCAGATCAACAATCCGGACCTGCAGAAGCTGAGACTTGCGGATTTCGAACCGTTCTACCTTACCTTAAGCAAGGGTGAACCACTCAGGGAAGTTGTTTCCGAAATTAGTGATGAGCGGTTCAAAGTGCTCCTGGAGAGCCAGGAAATAAAATCCGTGCTCCTCTTCCCGGTACAAGTCCGGGGAATCTTTTGGGGGTTCCTCGGCTTTGATCAGTGTACACACGAGCGTGTGTGGTCCGATGCGGAACTTTCGGTACTGCGGTCATTTAGTACAGCGCTGGCAGGATCGATTGAAAAGCGGGAAGCGGAGGCTGAGAAAACCGAATGGAAAACAAAGCACGAGTTGGTTGTAAGGGCCTCGGGGCAGATTATTTATGACTATGATATCCCGTCCGGACAAATTCAATGGTCTGGAAATACACAGCAAGTTCTTGGATATCAACTATCCGAAATGGGTGGCATTGAAAGGTGGGTCGAGCTGATTCACGCCGAAGACCGGGATGCCAGCATCCGGAAGCTGGAGGAAGCAGAGAAGGCCATGTTGGGATACGATGTGTTCTACCGGTTCAGGCACAAGGACGGTTCTTACAAGAATATGCATGACAGGGGCCTGTTTCTTTCAGACGCTTTTGGGAAGGCCTACCGCATGTTGGGCATGATGATGGATGTGACCGAAAGTACCAACCGTGATACCGAAAAGCGCGAAATAGAGCTTGCCTACAAGACACTCTTTGATAACACCCCGGACGCGATCATCATTACTAACACGGAATTGCCGAGCCGGATTGTCTCCGCCAACCAGGCTGCTGCGGAAATGCACGGATACGATCTCGAAGCCTTTGGCAAACTGTGTATTCATGACGTAAAGAGTCCGGAGTACATTGAACGTCTTCCGGCCCGACTGGAGAACCTCCTGAAAGGTGATCGGACTCCTTCCGAATCAACTCATCGGCGAAAGGACGGGACGCTGTTTCCGGTAATGATCGTTTCGGGTGTAATTGACGTCCGCGGGCAGAAATACATCATGTCTATTTTCCGGGATGTTTCGGAGTCCGTGAGGACCCAAAACAAGTTGGAGGAATCGTTGTCGCTCCTTACAGCAACCATCGAGTCGACGGCGGATGGTATTCTGGTGGTGGATACCGATGGAAAGGTTTCGGCATTCAACAAGAAATTTCTCAAGCTATGGAAAATTCCCGCTGAAATGTCTTTGGAAAAGGATGACAGCAGTCTCCTGGCGCACGTGGTTGATCAAGTGGAAGACCCGGAAGCATTTCTATCCAAAGTGAAGTACCTGTATGCCAGCCCCCTTGAAAAGTCTGAAGATCTGATCAGGTTCAAGGACGGCCGCGTTTTCCACAGATATTCCAAGCCGCAAAAAATTGGAGAAAAAGTGGTTGGACGCGTATGGAGCTTCCGTGATTTTACCGATCAATTTCATTATGAACAATCGCTTCAGGAAAGTGAAGCCCGGTTCAAACGATTACAGGAAGCATCGTTTGGAGGCATTTGCATTCATGACAATGGAACCATCATCGATGCAAACCAGGGACTTTCCGACATCTCAGGCTATTCCCGCGAAGAACTTATCGGCATGAACGGCATCGGAACGCTGATCGCGCCAGAGTACACCGAAGAGGTCATAGCGCATATTGAATCCGGATCGGATCAGCCCTATGATGTAGAGGGGATCCGAAAAGACGGTTCGCGTTGCTTCCTTGAGGTACAGGGGAAAAATATTCCATATAAAGGCGGAACAATTCGTGTATCAGAATTCCGCGACATTACCAGCCGGAAAGAAGCCGAACAACAACTGCTCCAGGAAAAGACCTCGCTGATGGCCACAACCCGTGACCTGATTCGCAAGAACGAGCAGTTGGAGGAGTTTACGCAGATCGTATCACACAACCTCCGGTCACCGGCCGGCAATATCAGCACCCTGCTCCAATTACACAATGAAGCATCCAATGACGAGGAGAAGGCCGAAATATTGAATCTCCTTCAACAAACAAGCAAATCGCTGTTGACAACCATGCAGGAGCTCAATGAAGTTCTCAATATCAAACACAACGAGAACATCATCCGACAGCAGTTATCATTTTCGCACGTCTTTGAGCGGGTGAAAAAATTGTTTCACGCCAAGATTCTCGAATCCAGTGCAGCCGTAACTCACGACTTCAGCCAGGCTCCTTTCCTTGTTTACAGCAACGTCTACCTGGAAAGCGTTATTCTGAATTTGTTGAGCAACGCGCTCAAGTATCACGACCCCCGGAAGAAATCATTCATCGACTTCAAGACATCGCTCGAGGGCGGGTGTATAATTCTGCGCGTCTCTGACAACGGCCTCGGTATTAACCTTGAGCGATATGGACACCAGATTTTCAAAATGAAAAAAACCTTCCACCGACACCCGGATAGCCGTGGAATTGGGCTGTTTATGATCAGAAACCAGATTGAGTCAATGGGTGGTGAAATTTCCGTGTCCAGCCAGGAAGGTGTTGGAACAACATTTACCGTCAATTTTAACAAGACCCGGTAATGCCAACTCCTCGCACATCCGTTGCGATCATAGATGATGACCCGGTTTATCAGTTCACCACAAAGAAGATAATCGAACTCTCCAAGTTGGCGGGCACGGTAAGCCAATTCAATTCCGGTGATGAAGCCCTCGCATTCATTGAGCGCAATTGCAACGGGATTGAAGCGCTTCCTGATATTGTTCTTCTCGATCTCAATATGCCTGTGACCGATGGATGGATGTTTCTGGAGGGGTTCCGGAAGATACGCGGCTCCCTTTGCAAGGAAGTGGCTATATACCTGGTCACTTCTTCGATCGATCCACGCGACATCGCGCTTTCCAAAACCTACCCGGAAGTAAAGGAATTCATTTCCAAGCCGCTCGACATGGAGCAGATCCGGGAAATTCTGTCATCGCCGGTCTGAGGGGTCGGCAGCCACTCGAAATCTGCACGGCGTTTAAGTTTTTGATTCCGCGCATCTGACGTAACTTCGTATAACGCATCATGGACGCATTAGCAGTATATGGACTAAGAACCAGGGTAGCGTGCATCTTGTTCGCTGCATGCTCGCTGGTCTCGGTGCAGGCGCAAATTGATCATCCGAGGAGCAGTCCTCCCGCCACGCTGATTCAGACGATTGGGAGGAGTCAGGTGAAGGTTGAGTACGCACGGCCGTCAGCCCGTGGGAGGACGATCATGGGTGACCTGATCCCGTATGGAAGAATTTGGCGCGTAGGAGCCAACGAATCTACCAAAGTACATTTTAGCGACTCAGTAACGCTGGGAGGCCATCGCCTGGAGCCCGGGGTGTATGCGTTATATGCCATCCCGCACGCAGACGAGTGGATCATCATCATCCACCGGAATACTTCCCACTGGGGAGACGGTCGGTTCAACTACAAGCAGGATGAAGACGCGTTGCGTTTTGTGGCCAGGCCCGAACCATCTGGCCGGTTTACGGAGACGTTTACCATAGCGTTTGACGAAGTAACTCATAACAGCGCCGTGATGGTCCTGGCATGGGAACGAACGCGAATTGGATTCCAAGTTGTGTTTAATACGCGTGCAAAGATGTTGGATGAGATTGGTACACAAATAAAGAAAAACCCAACCGCTGACACTTTCTATGAAGCGGCCCGGTACCTGCTGGAAGAAGAGATTCTACCTGATCGTGCGCGCGCCTACCTCGCGGAGGCAAATGCCCTGGCAGGAGACACGTATTACATACACCGTGTCTGGGCACTCGTTGAGGCGCAGTTAAAGAATTACCAGGAAGCAATCCGGCATGCAAAACTCTCCAGAGACCTCGCTGCGAAACAGGGAAAAGATGAGTTCGTGCGGATGAATGAGAAGAGCATCGAAGAATGGAAGAAGCGATAACCATTTCGCAGCAAACTATTACTAGATTGAGATTTCAAGACGCAAGAGCTCTTTCAACCGGGTCCCGGACTGCTCAGTCCGGGACTTGACCTGTTTTCAGAATCCCAGGAACCATCAACCAGCGGCCTATTCCATCCACGCCTCATCGAGTCACGATCTGAATTTTTGACAAGCAGAAGATTACCATCCCGGGTATGTGTTGGCGCGTAATGAAACTGTCGCACATACTCTAAAAGCAGAGATTCCATATTCCTCCGCGGTCTGACTTCGCGGCATCAACGCGCTGTTTTGATGTGATGAGAAAAGGCTGACCATCAGTACCAAGATCCCACAACTTCCCGCGAAGGAACACGTTGACTCCAACCGATGCCTGGGTTTTCTTGATCCGGGCGGGCAGTGCATATGCTTCCCAGGCCTCTCGCTCCGTGAGCCGGTATGCATCCTCAGGATTAACATCAGGAGGCGTCTCCGATCCATCATATCCCATCCACGGTTGCTGCATTGTGTCTTGCCCCGTACAAAAGGAACTTACGAGAATGACATCTGCCCCCAACGCACTGATTCGCTCGTAGCTCGCCGGGTACCAGGAATCGGCACATACCAGGACAACCATTCTTCCCATGGGAAGCTCAAAGACAGGAATTTCTTCCACCGAAGCAGCCAGCGTGAACGGGAGCTCCGCGCTGATTGGAAAGACTTTTTTGACAATCTGGGGATCAACGTGCCCGTCCGGATGGAAGACGAATGCCGTGTTGGAAAGCGGGAGCGAGGAATCCGTCACGATGGTGCCATCCTCAACCCTAGGGCCCGGCAATACGATGGATCCGGCGCTGATGGTCACCCCATACTGCTTCGCCAATTTCCGGAAGACGGAGGTGTAGGTCGCTGCCATTCGTGAACCCTTCATTCGGAAGAGCGAGGCGGCAACTGGATCGCTCTCTCCGGCATCATTCAAGAGGGCCTGTGCAAAGATCACCGGATTGCTGAGGATCATCAAAGCCATGGCGTTATCCATGGTTTCCGCATCTGCGACAACTGCCTTTTCTCCGTCGATGACCAGCCAGGTCCCAATGTATTCCGGAAGCAGCACCACGGTGTTGGTCTTGAAATAACCGGCCTTTGAAGCAGCTGCAAAATAGCCGTTCATCTTCTCGTAGAAATGGGTCTCGCTCAGGTAGTCGGATGGGACCATGTAAGGCTGGATTCCCACCACATTCTTGCCGCAGGAGGAATCAGGTCCCACGGCCTGAATGATATCGAGCGCCAGGTCACTGCTCGTCCAGGGTTTTGTGTGGTCCATATGGATCCAGATCACCCAGGTAATCACGGCGGCAAGCAAGACCAGGAATACTTTTCTCATTATTGTAAAGCTAGGTGTTTAGAATCTCAACGGCAGCACGCTCTCCGGAGCGAACGGCACCCTCAATATAGCCATACCAAACGGTTGATGCCTCGGTTCCCGCCCCATGGATGGATCCCGTTGGTCTGGACAAGGCATGCAGCAAACGCGCCGCGGAAAGTCCGGCAAAGCCACCGCCGATAATAATAGTATCAGGCTGACTGGAGTTGGTTATGGGTGATGACATCTGGTTCGGATGGCCTACGGAACATTCTCAAAGCGCCTCATCCAATCCCTGCGCTCCTTGCTGAAGTAGTGCTCCCTGGATTTGATCGGAGGGACGTGGTGTTCCTGGAGCTTCAGCAGGGAAACTTCTGGTAATGGAACGGGATCCTTTGGAATGAATCTACGGAGCGTGGTTTTCATTTCAGCCATGTCCGGGGAAGAGGACAAATTGTACCATTCCTCGGGATCCTTCTCAAGGTCGTATAGTTCCTCGCTGTCATCGATGTATTGGATATAGTGCCACTTTCCGTGCCTGACGGAATAGTTTCCGAAATCATATGTGGTGATGATGGCGCGGTCATCCTTTGTCCGGGGATCTTTTAGGATGGGAACCAGGCTCTTGCCGTCCAGGTCCTGACGGGGAGATAAGCCGCAAAGCTCCACGAGTGTAGGATAGATATCCATGAGGGAACTGAGGCTTGTCGTATTGCCTGCGCCGGAGCCATCCCGGAGGGCGGATGTCCCTTTGGGGACTTTGATCATGAGGATGCTGCGGTTAACATTTTCCCAGAGCGCAAACTTGCGCCAATGCATTTTTTCGCCCAACTGCCACCCATGATCCGACCAAATGACAACAATCGTATTATCGGCATACGGACTTTCGCTCAGTGCCTGCAAGAGCTTGCCTACCATGGCATCTGCAAAAGCAGATGAGGCCAGATATCCCTGAACGGCATTTTTCCAAAGTCCTGCCTGCACCACATGCTTATGGTAGTTTCCGCCCCGAATGATCAACTCCTTTTTGGCTACTTCACCCAGGTCGCTCGTGTCATTCTCCAGGATGACAGGGAGTTGAATGCTGTCGAGCGGGAAGCGATCAAAATATTTCTGAGGCACATACCATGGAAGGTGAGGGCGGTAAATTCCGCAAGCAAGAAAAAAGGGTTTTTCATGCTTCCTCATCAACTGATCGGAAATGTATTTGACGCTCTTGTAATCGCCAGTTTCTTCATCGGCTATTGGCAACCCGCTCCAGTCAAACATGTTATACATGTATTGGAAAGGCGGCATATTCGCCGGAACTTTTGCAGGAAAGTTGTCAGCGGGCATGGGGTTGGTCTTCGATGGATAATACGCATCCCAACCCAGCGTATCCACCTGTTCATAATGGAAAATCTTGCCGGCACCAGCCGTATAATATCCGCTTTTTCTAAAATGCTGTCCCAGTGTGAGCGATTGAGTCATCGCCGGCACCAAACGCCAATCCTGGTAGTTGGAATACATCCCGGAACGGTACGTATGAATGCCGGTCAACAGTGCCGCACGGGAGGGGTTGCACCCTGGACTGGCGCAATAGTTTTTTGTAAAGTTTACGGCCTCGTTGGCAAAGGCCTGCAAATGCGGCGTGCGGGCCTGGGTATTTCCTCCCAGGGGTTGAACCCAGTCATTCATGTCATCCAGGGAAATGAAGAGCACATTGGGATGATCGATCGCCGGTGGGTCGGAGCAACGGCAGATTCCAGCAACAAGGGTTATGCAAACCCCCAGCCGTGCGGCTGCTTTCAAGATGTTGCCCTGCCTTACTTTTTCCATCAGGATAAAAGTATGCTATTCAACAGGTTTGCCAAACAATGATTTTAACAATTAAGGCCGGTGATACCCGGATCACCGCCAGGGGAATGTTCCCGTAGCCCTTCCCACTTTAAACTATCCCTCATAATGTGACAAGGATTGTGCGTTTTGTTGGTGACCCAAACTCGACTCGTCGACACTTCTTTCTTAACATTTTACTTTCGCACTTCGCTTTAATGACTCTGGGAACACCAAGGGCGAGAGATTTATCGCGGTATTGTTCGTGACTTTCCTTTTAAACAGCGTTTATAATTGTCTCCGAAAGAGGTAAATTTATACACGAGGCATAGAATATTTTGCTATTTTTAATTTAGTCATGACCTGGAAAGCGAAACCTGTAGTGCACAAAGGCGATAAGCGGATAGCTGTTTATTTTGAAAAAAATAAAGAGTGGATTGCGCGTATTAGAAAACTTGCAGATGCCCGGTGGAGCAACCAAATGAAAGTCTGGCACTTGCCCGATACCGAAGAAAACCGCACGCGTTTCAAACTTGAACCCGACAAGGCGAGGCAGCTCACAGCAGCAGCAGCCGATCATGTGCAACTATTCAGGGAATGGCTTATGGCAAAGCGGTATAGCCATAACACGCTTAAAACTTATACGGAAGCCCTAAAATCTTTTCTTATATTTTTTGGCGATAAACCTCTTGTTGATTTAAGCAATCGCGATGTGATAATTTTTAACAATGAGTATATTCTTAAAAAGAAATTATCGGCATCCTATCAAAATCAAATTGTTAATGCTATTAAACTATACTTTGCCACCGTGCAGAACAGGCAACTGGTAATTGAAAAGATTGAGCGTCCGCAAAGAGAAACACGATTGCCCAATGTGCTGAGCAAGGAAGAAGTGAAATTGATTTTGGAAGCCCCCACCAACTTGAAGCATAAAGCCATGCTGGCGGTGATTTATAGTTGTGGATTGAGACGGAGTGAATTGCTGAATCTGAAGCCAACAGACATTAATTCGAAACGTGGCATTGTACTCATCAGGCAAGCCAAAGGCAAGAAAGACAGGATTGTGCCTTTACCACAACGGCTGCTCTTGTTGTTGCGCGAATATTATCAAGTTTATAAGCCAACGAGCTGGCTTTTTGAAGGCCAGGCCAAAGGCCCCTATGACGAACGTAGTCTCAGCAATGTGCTGAAGCATGCTTTGGCCAAGACTACTATTAAAAAACCTGTAAGCCTGCACTGGCTACGCCACAGTTATGCCACCCACCTGCTGGAGAGTGGCACCGATCTGCGGCACATTCAGGAAATATTGGGGCATAACAGTAGCCGCACTACAGAGCTTTATACCCATGTGAGTACCCGCAGCATCCAAAAGATTCAGAGTCCTTTCGACAGCTTATAGTTGAGGGTAGTAAAAGGGAAATAACGGCCATGCATGGCATAAAGCCAGCACTTTTTGGATGTTTTAAGTACATTTATGGCAGAAATACGGAAGTTAGCTGCAAGTGTAGCGGACGACACAACCGACAACAAACGAACAGAAAAACAGTGGACAAAATGCCAACGCTTCGTAAAATTAAAAGAGCTGCAAGCCTACACACGAGCCAACGCTTTTGCAGCACATTTAATTTTACCCAACCGCACCCAAAGCCCACCCACCACCCGACAAGTGGACGGTTGACAATTTGACGGCAACTTTGGGAGACAAAAACGTTTTAAAAACTTAACTTTACGACCTTAACGAACAGACAATAATTTAATGGCGAATAGTAATTTAGCAAGTGCAAAAAATGCGAAGAATGATGAGTTTTACACTCAATATCACGACATAGAAAAGGAAATCAACGCATATTTAGATTTCAACCCTAATGTTTTTCGTGGCAAGACAATTTTAATGCCTTGTGACGACCCAGAATGGAGCAACTTCACTAAATTTTTTGCACAAAACTTTGAACGCTTCGGACTTAAAAAACTTATAAGCACAAGTTATGCTCCTGACAGCAAACTTTACAAAAACAATTATCAACCGACACTTTTTGAAACTGCAAATCCTCAATTTGACAAAAAGAAAACAGTTAAAAACGGAAAAATATTCACTCTTAACCACGACAAATCAGGCGATGGCAAAATTGATGTGAACGACTTGGAGTGGACATACTTGAAAGGTGACGGGGATTTTAAAAGTGAAGAAATAAAAAAACTTCGAGACGAAGCAGATATAATAATCACAAACCCTCCATTCTCTTTATTCCGACAATTTCTAAATTGGGTTCTCGAAGCAGATAAACAATTGGTTTTAATTGGCAGTATGAATGCAATTACCTACAAAGAAGTATTCCAGTTATTGAAAGAAAATAGAATTTGGCTTGGTAATGGTTTTCAAGCTGGCAACGCATTTTTTGCAACACCAAATGCAAAAGAATATGCAGACGGAGTTTATAATTCTGAAACGGGATTAGTAAAATTCAGAAACTGTTGTTGGTATACAAGTATAGACCACGGAAGACGACACCAACCAATGCCACTTATGACAATGGAAGACAATTTAAAGTTCAGTAAACACAAGGATATAAAAGGAATTGGTTACAAAACTTACGACAATTACAAAGCTATTGAAGTTTCTTTTACTGATGCAATTCCAAGTGATTACGATGGAGTTATGGGAGTTCCTATAAGTTTTCTTGACAAATATTCACCCGAACAATTTGAAATTGTTGGAAGTGACACAGATGTAAAAGAAGGTAAATTACCTCATTTAGTTAACCCAAAATGGAAAGGAAAAATAGACAGGGGATATATTGACGGAAATAGGATATATGGCAGAATACTAATTAAACACAAGAAAGCTGTAAAATGATAACAACATTAAGAATAGACATTACTGTAAAAGATATTTGTGATGGATTTATGTATAACGAGCTTGAAGGAAAAGGCTTGTTTGGGCTTTCGGGGACTTTGACAATTCAACCCGAATACCAACGTAATTACATTTATGCTGACGGCAAAAGAGATGTTGCAGTTATAGAAAGCATTTTAAAAGGTTATCCATTAGGTTTAATTTATTTCAACCGAGTAAACAAAGACAGTCTTGAAGTTTTGGACGGACAACAACGTATTACAAGTTTTGGAAGATTTGTAACTAACAAATTCGCTATAAAAGACGAAAACGGAATGGAGCAATATTTTAGCGGTATTGCAACCGACAAACAAACAAAAATATTAGAAACGAAACTCTTAATTTACGAATGTGAAGGAACAGAAAGCGAAATAAAAGAATGGTTTAGAACTATCAATATTTCAGGCGTTCCATTGACAAATCAAGAATTATTAAACGCAGTTTATTCTGGTCCATTTGTAACACTTGGAAAAGTAGAATTTAGCAATAGCCAAAATGCAAACATTCAAAAATGGAGTGCTTATATTTCAGGCAGTGCAAACAGACAAGACTTTTTAGAAAGAGCATTGGAATGGGTAAGCAAAGACAATGTAGGCGACTATATGAGCCGACATAGATTTGAAAACAACATAACAGAATTAAAAAATTATTTCACAAGTGTTATTGACTGGATTTCAACTGTATTTGCAGACGTTGAAAGCGAAATGAAAGGACTTGAATATGGAAGACTTTATGAAACCTATCATAAAAAACCATACAATTCAAAAACAGTTTCAGAACAAGTAAAGAAACTTTATGCAGACCCATATATAAAAAACCGTAAAGGAGTTTTTGAATATATTTTAGGTGGTTCAACAGACACCAAACTTTTAGAAGTTCGAGTTTTTGACGAAGCAACAAAAAAATCTAAATACGCTATTCAGACAACAGAAGCCGAGAATAAAGGAATTTCAAATTGTTCATTTTGTGCAATCGGACACGATGCTAACAAAACCAAAATTTGGAAACTTGCTGAAATGGACGCAGACCACGTGACAGCTTGGAGTAAAGGCGGAGCAACAGACACAAAGAATTGTGAAATGTTGTGTAAATCACATAACAGAGCAAAAGGAAATAAATAAAACGCCAACGCATTTGGTGGCACATTTGTATTTTTTGCAAACGCACAGACCAACGCTAAAAAATCCAAAAGAGCCACCAAGCCAACGCACCAAGACAGCAGTAAACAATGGACAACAGAGCAACGACAGACAGAACACCAGCAGCTAACAGCACCTACAAGAAATTGGCGGTTCAGTGGTTAAATGAAGCTTTGTGCTTCGTATCAAGTTTTGTGGTGGCAGACAGTTTAGTGCTTCGAAATCGCCAACTTCTTGTAGCTGCAAAACGTTACAGGCAAGCGTAGGACGACCGACAACTCGACAACAAACCGACAGAAATGGAGGACGAAAATGCCAACGCTTCGCAAAATTAAAAGAGGTGTTTTGCCTACGCACTTGCCGACACAAAAACACCACATTTAATTTTCCCCAACCGCACCCAAAGCCCACCCACCACCCGACCAGTGGACAGAGGACAATTTGAGTGCACCTTTTGACAATAACAAGGTTTTAAAATTTATCTTTACGACCTATAAATTAAGAATAACAAACTGACAATGACTGACAATTTAGAATTAGAAAAAACCCTTTGGCTAGCAGCCGACAAACTTCGCAACAATATGGATGCGGCTGAATACAAACACGTTGTATTGGGTTTGATTTTCTTAAAATATATTTCTGATGCCTTTGATGAACTCTATCAACAATTAGAAGCTGAAAAAGCTGAAACAGGTGCAGACCCAGAAGACAAAGACGAGTACACAGCTGAAAGAGTTTTTTATGTGCCGCCTTCGGCTCGTTGGAAATGGTTACAAGGCAGAGCCAAACTACCTACAATTGGCAAAGACATTGACGATGCAATGGATGCCATAGAAAAAGACAACCCAACTTTGAAAGGTGTTTTACCAAAAGACTATGCAAGACCTGCATTAGACAAACAACGCTTAGGCGAATTGATTGACTTGATTGGCTCAATTACTCTAAGCAGAGGAAAAGAAGGCAAAGGCAAAGACGTTTTGGGTTTTGTTTTTGAATATTTCTTAGGACAATTTGCCGATGCCGAAGGCAAACGAGGCGGACAGTTTTATACACCTCAAAGCATTGTAAAAATATTGGTTGATATGCTTGCGCCTGAACCCGAAAAACGAGTTTATGACGGAGCTTGCGGAAGTGGTGGAATGTTTGTGCAAAGCGAACGCTTTATTGAAATGCACGAACACCGCAAAGGCAAAATTTCAATATTCGGACAAGAGAGCAACCCTACAACTTACAAGTTGGCAAAAATGAATTTGGCTATTCGTGGAATTGATGCCAAAATAGAATTGGGCGACACTTTGATGAATGACAAATTCCCTGAATTAAAAGTAGATTATGTAATTGCAAATCCACCGTTTAATGTAAGCGATTACAATATTAATAAAGCAGAAACTCACAAATGGAAATATGGTGTACCACCAACGGGCAACGCCAACTACGCTTGGTTACAATTATTCATTAGCAAATTAGCACCTTACGGAACAGCAGGAATTGTTTTGGCAAACGGCAGTATGAGTTCTGAAATTGCAACCGAAGGACAAATAAGAAAAGAACTAATTGAAAATGATTTGGTGGATTGTATGGTTTCTTTGCCTTCGCAATTATTTTACAATACACAAATTCCAGCTTGTTTATGGTTTTTGGCTCGTAACAAAGAAGGAAACAGCAAACTAAGAAACCGCAACAACGAAATACTTTTTATTGATGCCAGAGAATTAGGATCAATGATAAGCCGTAAACAAAAAGAGTTAAGCGAAAAAGACATTGCCAAAATTTCGGACACCTATCATAATTGGAGAAGCAAAGCCGATTTTGAAGCCAACTACAAAGACATTGCAGGGTTTTGTAAATCTGCCAACATACAAGATGTTCGCAAAAACAATTACATACTTACACCAGGCAGATATATCGACTTTAAAGAAGTAGCCGAAGATGGAATTGCATTTGACGACAAAATGCAAACACTAACGCTTACACTTTCAGAACAAATGCAAAAAGCAACTGATTTAAACGAAGCTATTAAATTAAACCTCTATAAAATCGGCTATGAGTTATAATTTAGATACATACTTTCAAGACTTAGATGATATTGCAAACTTTCTTATTAGCAATCCATTTGTTACAACAACTGATTTTTTCTATGATAGGGATAAAGAAATTCCAGTTGACATAAAAGAGAAAGTTCAAAGAGCACACGATTATCGAGCTACTATTATTGACAAGAATGATTTAGCCCGTATCAGACCATTGATTGAAGCCATTGAAGATGAAGACCTAAAAGAAAGAAATACAGTTTACTTTACTTTTATTTGGGATATCCAAGATTGGCAAAGAGAAAAAGACATTAGAACAAGATGTAAACCATACGAAGCTACTGATGCTATTTTCAATGGAACAGATTTATGGAATAAGCTAACAACAAATGACCAAGATTTAGTTGAGTTGTCAAAGGAAGATGAAATTGATGATGAAATTATCAAAATCAAAGGAAAGTATTATCGAACAGATAGGAGCTTAAATGCTGAAACCATTCGTTTTTTAAAAAAAATATTTGTTCAATACCCTGATGCAAAACTTTGGTTAAGGCTTGCGAGTAATGAAATATACAATGCAAAGCCACCTAAATTACTATTAGAAGAAGTCATTGTACCAGCAGATAAACTTTGGTGGAAAACACTTGCCGTTTTTCATAACGGCAAAGGAAAAGTTTCAGAATATCAAAACATTGATATTTCGCTTCCTGAAAACATTGATAGATTTTGGGATAGAAGAATAAAAGGAATTGAAAAATTACAAGTTGAGTGGCATCGTAAAAGTGCAGACGTTTTGAGTATGATGATGGAAGAACTTCCTGAAATGACACTTGGTAATGATAAGTTTAAATCTTCACTACTGATTCACCTCACTTGCAGAGATAAAGTTGGTGTTGAATTTGAAAAGGCAATCATTGAACATATTGATGGTGCATTAAATGTTTTTTTCGGTGATAGCATTGAAAACAGAGGTGACTCAAAGTTGAGTGATAAAGTAAAAGCAGAACCAAGAATGCACTTGTTTAGAATTGAGAACATACCATTGAGTACATTATTGCCAATGACATATTCTTTTTTCAAAGCAAAAACTTTGGTTAAAGATTGGTTTGATGACCAATTTGATATAAAAAAAATAGCTGAATGAGTTATAAACTAAAAACATTGATCGTTTTTGATACCAATTCTCTGCGAAGTACCGAAGCGGGTGAAGTGGCTTATAGTTTCTTTGCCTTTGGCAGACCGTTTCAGGTTATTGAAGAATATATTTTAGAAAAAAACCTAAACGAAGATATTCATATTGCTATTCCAACTTGGGCTATCGAAGAACTTAAAGACCAAAAGCAAATTCAGTACAATAAAGATATTCTTGATTTTCAAAAATTAGCAAAACGTCTTTCGGGAATGCCACATATTCCAGTTTTCACTTTACCCAAAGAAGAATTTGATTGTATGGTTTATATCCAAGAAAAGGCAGTTGAATATTTAGAGAAAAAGGAAATAAAACTTTTAGGAATACCTGAAGAAATTGCAAACACCGTGTTGCAAAGCATGATGAAAAGGGTAATGAAAGAAGAACGAATTAAACAGCCATTTGTTCACGCTAAAAAAGGTAATAAAACTTATAAAGATGCAGGATTTAAAGACAATTTGATTTGGGAAAGCCTTTTGCATTTTCAAGAGATTGAAAACTATGATAAGGTAGTTTTTATAACACAAGACAGTGATTACAATGCAAATTGCAGTATTGAATTTAAAGCGAAGTGGAATAAACATTTTACCATTCTAACAGATGAAAATAATGTAATAGTAGAAATTGAAAAAGACAACGAACTCTACATTAAAGAAAGAGCCATTTACGATTTTGCTCAAACCGATTATTTCAAAGATTATTTGTTTGATGGCTTAAAAACCAAAACAGAAATCTGCTTTGATGTAGCTAATTTCAAAATTGAAAATTTTGAAATTACGGACACATGTACAAATGTAGAACGAATGCCGCAAAATGAAGACCTTGAAGAAAACCTAATCATTCATTCAAGCATAAAAATATTCTTTACGGAGAACGCAGAAAAGAAAGAACAAATAGTAGTTGCTAAAACCACACTTGCTGATGATGAAACAAAAGAAATTTTAGAATTAACCTTTGAACCTGAATTAATATGAGTGAATGGAAAACATACACGTTAGGTAAAGACGTTGTTACTAAATTAGGTGACGGACTTCACGGCACACCAAATTATGATGATAATGGAGAATACTATTTTATCAATGGAAGTAATTTGGTAGATGGTAAGATTGTTATCAACTCAAATACTAAAAAGGTAAGTGTAGCAGAATTTATAAAATACAAAAAAGATTTATCTGATAAAACAATTTTGCTTGGCATAAATGGTACGATCGGAAATGTAGCATTGTACAATAATGAAATGTGCGTTTTGGGTAAGAGTGCTGCTTACCTAAATATCAATGATAATTTTGATAAAAACTTTATACGTTATGTTTTGACAAACGACCATTTTCAAAACTATATCAAAAACAATGCTTCGGGAACAACAATAAAAAATGTTGGTCTAGGATTACTTCGTGAATATATATTTTCAGCACCAAAGGATAAAGCAGAACAACAACAAATCGCCCAAATCCTCACTTCCCTTGACGATAAAATAGAACTGAACCTACAAATGAACCAAACCTTAGAAGCTATAGCAAAAGCCATTTTTAAGGAGTGGTTTGTAGAATTTAAATTTCCAAACTTTGATGGAGATTTTGTTGATGGTTTGCCGAGGGGTTGGAAAATAGGTCAATTAAGCGATTTATGCAGTAAAATAACAAAAGGGACAACGCCAACAACCTTAAAAAAACAATTTACAAGTGAAGGAGTAAACTTCATTAAAGTAGAAAGTATAAATGAAGTTTATGGTTTCATTCCTGAAAAATTTGCATTTATTGATGAAGAAACTGATGAACTTTTGAAAAGGTCTAAAATAGAGGAAAATGATATTTTGTTTACGATTGCAGGCACGTTAGGAAGAATTGCAATTGCAGATATTTCTATATTGCCTGCAAACACTAATCAAGCAGTTGCAATCATTAGATGTTCATCAACAGTATTTATAAATTATGTTTTATTCCTACTGAAATCAGATTTATTTATAAGTACAATAACAAGCAAGGCGGTACACGCTGTTCAAGCGAATATCAGTCTAGGAGTAATATCAGATACAGAAATTGTAATTCCATCATTCGTAATTTTAGAAGAATTTAATAATACAATCAATCCAATAATGAAAAAAATGATTGAAAACAACTATCATATTCAAACCTTAACTGCCTCCAGAGATGCTATATTACCAAAGTTGATGAGTGGGAAAATAGAAATAAAAAATTAAGATGAGAAATAGCATTACCGAAAACGAAATAGAGGAAATTGCCCTCGGATATTTGCAAAATTTGGGTTACAACTACCTAAACGGTTTGGTTATTTCTCCCGATGGCGAACACCCCGAAAGACAATATACCGATGTTGTATTGGCTACTCGTTTGCGTGATGCTATTGATAAACTCAACCCATCTATTACACAGGATGCCAAAGAAGATGCACTAAAAAAAGTATTGCGTACCGAAAGCCCAAATGCTTTAATCAACAACGAAACTTTTCATAAATACCTAACCGAAGGTGTGGATGTTGAAGTAAGAACAGCCGATGGCATTCGTGGCGAAAAGGTTTATATCGTTGATTTTGATAATGCTGAAAATAATGAGTTTTTGGCAATCAATCAATTCACAATCATAGAAGGCAGTCAAAACAAACGACCAGATATTATTTTATTTGTAAATGGTTTGCCTTTGGTTGTTGTAGAATTGAAGAATGCAGTAGATGAAAACGCCACTTTAAAATCGGCTTATAACCAATTGCAAACCTACAAGCAAAGTATTCCTTCGCTTTTTACTTACAATGAATTATTAATTGTTAGCGATGGTTGGGACGCTTTGTGTGGCACAATAACAAGCGACTTTGGCAGGTTTATGAGTTGGAAAACCAAAGACGGCAAAACAGAAGCCAGTCATTTGGAAATGCAAATGCACATAATGTTCAACGGAATGTTGAACAAACAAACGCTATTGGATTTAATTCGCCAATTTATTGTGTATGAAAAAAGCGATACCAAAACACTTAAAAAAGTTGCGGCTTATCACCAATATTATGCAGTAAATAAAGCCGTAGAAAGTACGGTAATTGCCAGCAGTAGCAATGGCGACAGACGAGGTGGGGTGATATGGCATACCCAAGGAAGTGGGAAAAGTTTGAGTATGGTTTTTTATTCGGGTAAATTAATCATTGAGCCTCGAATGGAAAATCCAACGTTGGTAATACTTACCGATAGAAATGATTTGGACGAGCAATTGCACGAAACTTTTACCAATTGCCAACAACTTTTAAGACAAGAACCACAAAAAGCAGAAGACCGAAAAGATTTACGAAAATTATTAAAAGTTGCTTCGGGCGGTATTGTGTTTACCACCATTCAGAAGTTTATGCCAATGCAAACGGACATTGTACAAACTGAAAATCCCAATATAGCCAGAGAACCGAGCGTAGAATATATTGGAGCAGACATACAAGCATTAAGCGAACGCAAAAACATTGTAGTAGTTGCAGACGAAGCACACAGAAGTCAGTACGATTTTATTGATGGCTTTGCTAAACATTTAAGAGATGCTTTGCCAAATGCTACTTTCATTGGATTTACAGGAACACCGATAGAAAGCACCGATAGAAACACACAAGCTGTTTTTGGTAACTATGTTGACATTTACGATATACAACAGGCAGTTGAAGACAAAGCAACCGTTCCTATTTTTTATGAAAGTCGTTTAGCAAAAGTACATTTTGCCGAAGATGAAAAAGTGCATTTAGATGAACAGTTTGAAGAACTGACAGAAGGCGAAGAGTTAAGCAATCGCCAACAAATGCGAGCCAAATGGACACGATTAGAAGCCATTGTCGGCAATCCAAATCGCATTGCAAAAATTGCAGAAGATTTAGTGTATCACTTTGAACAACGCAGTGGCGTTTTAGAAGGCAAAGCAATGATAGTGTGTATGAGCCGTAGAATTTGTGTGGAATTGTACGATGCCATTATAAAAATTCGTCCGTTGTGGCATTCAAACGAAGACGACAAGGGAACGATAAAAGTAATAATGACGGGTAGCAGTAGCGATACTTTGAATATGCAAAATCATATTCGCAGTAAAACCAAACGCAAAGCTATTGGTGACCGTTTAAAAAATCCGAACGACAGTTTGAAATTGGTAATTGTTCGTGATATGTGGCTCACAGGATTTGACGCACCTTGTTTGCATACTTTGTATGTGGACAAACCAATGCGAGGACATAGTTTAATGCAAGCCATTGCACGGGTAAACCGAGTATTTACAGAAGGTAAGTCAGGCGGTTTGGTAGTAGATTATTTGGGCATTGCACAAGAATTAAAATCGGCATTGGCAGAATACACTGCAAGCGGTGGCGAAGGCAAACCAACCCTTGACCAAGAATTGGCAGTTGCTAAAATGTTGGAATTGCACGAAGCAATAGATTATCAATTGCGACATTTTGATTGGAAGAAATTCTTTACTCTTCTGCCCGAAGAAAAACTAAAATTCATTCCTGTAATTGTAGATTATATTTTCAGCCAAGAAAACGGAGAACAAAGTTTTACTGACAATACAAAGAATTTATTAAAAGCATTTGCTATTTCGGTTCCACACGACAAAGCAATGGCAATTCGTGATGATGTTGCGTTATTCCAAGCAATCAAATCAAGGTTGGTAAAAATATCAGACAGAAACGAAGGAGGTTCAGGTGGCGAAGAAATGGAAACTGCAATCAAGCAAATCATTTCCGAAGCTATTACAGCCGACAATGTAATTGACATTTTTGATGCAGCAGGTTTAAAGAAACCAAACATTGAAATATTAGACGAACGTTTTTTACAAGAACTAAAAGACTTGCCACAAAAGAATTTAGCAGTTGAGTTATTGAAAAAGCTACTCAAAGACGAAATTAAGAAACGGACTAAAATCAATTTAGTTGAGAGCAAGAAGTTTTCTGAAATGTTGGAAGATGCAATCAAACGCTATCACAACGGAATGATTGATACCGTTGAATTTTTAGAAAAAGTTTTAATTCCATTTGCCGAGCAAATAAAAGAAGCCGACAAACGAGGCGAAAAGTTAGGATTAGATTATAGAGAATATGCTTTTTACACAGCATTAGAAGTAAACAATACAGCCGTTGCATTACTTGGTGACGAAATATTAAAACACATTGCACAAGAACTTTTAAAAACAGTTCGCAACAGCACGACAATTGATTGGACAATTAAAGAAAGTGTTCAATCGGGACTAAGGAGAAACATAAGAAGAATATTACGCTTACACGGTTATCCGCCAGACCTTCAAGAGAAAGCAGTGGACACAGTTTTAACACAAGCAAAAATGTTAGCAGACGATTTTATAAACAATAAACCGACAGACGAATAGCCAACGCATTTGGTGGCACATTTGCATTTTTTTCCAACGCACAAAGCCAAACAAAAAAATGCAAAAGAGCCACCAAGCCAACGCACAAAGACAGCAGTAACAATGGACAGTAACAGCACGACAGAAAGAACGCCAGCCTGTAACAGCACCTACCCAAAAGGCGGGGTTTCGTGCTTCGCAGACACATTTGTGCAAGCCGAAAGTTCAGTTCTCCGAATGAAGTTTAATGCTAAAAATCCCGCCCTTCGGGTAGCTGCAAAACGTTACAAGCAAGCCTAACAGACGACACAACAACGACCAAACAGACAACTAAAAACATAAAATGAAACGCTAATTTTGACAGGTGACCAACGACATACAGACCATATTGCAATTGGAAAGCAACTGAGCAGACTCTCATTACCGACCCTTCTGTATTTTTTATTTCCACACCGCACATTTTTTTAAATTCAATTTTAGCCAGCCGCACATTTGGCACATTTGGTTTTGCCCGACACACAAGCCAACGCTTCGCAAAACCAAAAGAGCCAAATCCCCCACCGCACAGACATCGTTGATAAAATTATTACTGATAATAAACCAGATTCAAAAACATCTCTTATATTTGACATTCATTGTCAAGCCAACAAAAGTAAAATGGATTCATTAGGAGAAATATTTCGGAAAGAAAGGGAAAAAAGAAATCTGTTACTTAGACAGGTTGCGTCCTCCATTGATATGGACCAAGCCGTATTAAGTAAAATTGAAAGAGAAGAAAGAAAGGCGACAAAACAACAACTAATTGACCTTATAAAATTTTACGAACTGGACGAGAAACAAATAATGGTAGAATGGAATAGTCAAAAATTATTGAATCAGTTGAAAAGCGAAAACTATGCAATTGATATACTTAATCAATCTATCAAAAAATTAAAGGCAAAGAAATAATAGATGGCAGAAGAAAAAACAAATCAAGCTCACACTGACCTGACATTTTTCACAAATGAACCAGGACAAACGTTATTAGACCGTTTCAGAACGACTTTAAAAGACACTCAATATTTCGATGTGCTTGTTGGTTACTTTCGTTCAAGTGGTTTTTACCAATTATATGAATCTATTGAACCAATTGATAAAGTTAGAATTTTAGTTGGACTTGGGGTTGATGAAGATGCTTATAAAACGATAAACCAGTATCAAAATCAAACCATGTTTGACTTTGAATCGCATCATAACGCAAAGAAAGAATTTCAAAAAAATCTTATCAATGAAATTGAAAACTCAAAAGAGGTTGATGAAAGACTTGAAATTGGATTAAAACATTTTATTGAATTTCTACAGGCTGAATGTGCAAATTCAGATATAGACAAAAAACAAGGTGGAAACGGAAAGAAATTAGAAATCAAGGCCTACCCTTCCAAAAATATTCATGCTAAAGTTTACATAAGCAGATATAAAGATAATATCAGCCATATTCAGTACGGTTCTGTAATTACAGGTTCAAGTAATTTTTCGTTAAACGGTTTAGTCGCTAACAGAGAATTTAACGTACACTTGAAAGACAGGCGTGATATTGAATACGCCTTAGACCAATTTGAAAGTCTTTGGAAAGATTCAATAGACATTTCAGAAGAATTTGTGGACTCTGTTAAGAACAAAACTTGGCTAAATGATTCTATTACACCATACGAACTATACCTAAAATTAATTTACGAGTATTTGCAAGAAGATATTAATCTGCAAGATAAATACGAATCATTTTTACCTGACGGTTTTATGAAACTCGACTATCAGGAACAAGCAGTTATTCAAGCATTAAAAAAATTAGACGAATATAATGGAGTGTTTTTGGCCGATGTAGTAGGGCTTGGTAAAACATTTATTACTGCACAATTGCTGCAACAACTAAGAGGAAGAATTTTGGTTATATGTCCCCCAGTACTCCAAGATTATTGGAAGGAAAGCTTATTGGAATTCCGAGTTCCTGCCGAAGTTGAATCTTTAGGTAAACTTGAAAGTATTATAAGAAAGGGCGTAAATAAGTATGACTATATAGTGGTTGACGAAGCTCACCGCTTCAGAAACGAAGCAACTCAATCTTATGCAGATTTACTGGATATTTGCAGAGGCAAAAAGGTGATTTTAGTTACTGCTACCCCATTAAATAATACAATTGATGATATTTTTTCTCAGCTTAAATTATTCCAAGCACCTAAAAATTCAACTATACCCGGTGTTCCAAATTTGGTTTCTTTTTTTAATAAGCTAAAAAAGAAATTAGATGAATTTAAACCAAAGGTCTACAAAGATGAAGATGGAAAGGTTTACCGTTTAAAAGAAGATGAGGAAGCATATAAGAAAGCCATTCGTGAAGTTTCAAATGAAATTAAGGACAAGGTACTTAAACACGTAATGGTTCGTAGAACAAGAAAAGATGTAGTAAATTATTTCAAAAGCGATATAAAAAATCAAGGCATCGTATTCCCAGAAGTTCAAGACCCGAAAAAAATTGTTTATTATTTTAAAGGAAAAACCGAAACTGCTTTTAACTCAACAATTAAGTTATTACACAACTTCAAATATTCACGATATATTCCCTTAACATATTACATAGGAAACAAAGGCTTAACAGCCTTTGAATTACAGCAACAAAAGAACGTTGGTGGTTTTATGAAGGGCATTTTAGTTAAGCGTTTAGAAAGTAGTTTCTTCGCATTCAAACAAAGTGTTAACCGATTTATTGATTCCTACAGTAATTTTATAGGAATGTATAGCCAAGGTACAGTTTACATAAGCAAAAAAGTAAATGTTTATGATTTACTTGACAATGACGACTTAGAAAAGCTTGAAAGATTTGTTGATGAAGAAAAAGCACAGAAATATGATTCAAAAGATTTTAGAAAAGATTTTCTAACAGATTTACAACATGATTTAGAAACATTAAGAGAAATAAAAAAGATATGGGCAACTATTGATGATGACCCTAAGCTCGACCAATTTATTATTGATTTAAAAACCAATAAAAATTTAAAGAAGGGTAAGTTGGTTGTTTTTACTGAATCAAAAGAAACAGGCGACTACATATTTGAGAGAATTATGGATGAGTTTCCTAATGAAGTCATGTTCTATTCAAGCAAAGGAGGAAGACACACAGATAAAAAATTGACTTCAAAACACAATATATCAAGAGAAATAATTAAAAACAATTACGACCCAAATCAAAAAGAGAAATCGGATGACATTCGTATTTTGATAACAACTGATATTCTTGCAGAAGGTATCAACCTGCACCGTTCAAATAGTTTAATCAATTATGACTTACCTTGGAATCCAACAAGAGTATTGCAACGTGTCGGCCGTGTGAATCGTTTGGGCACAAAACATCCTGATGTATTTATTTACAACTTCTTTCCTACTACCCAATCAGACGAGCATTTAGGTTTAGAACAAAACATCACAAATAAAATTCAAATGTTTCATGACATTTTAGGGGAGGATGCAAAATATCTTTCAGACGGTGAGGAAATTGGAAGTCAAGAATTATTCGACACTTTAAATAATAAAAAAGCATATACAGGTGAAGATGAAGAAGGCGATTCTGAATTAAAGTATTTGGAAATGATGCGAAAAATACGAGACAAAAATCCTGACTTATTTGAAAAAATCAAAAGTCTTCCCAAAAAAGCCCGTTCTGGATTTGAATCAAATAAAGTTGACTCCGAGCAATTAGTTACTTTTTTTAGATTGGGCAAGTTGAAAAAATTCTATCAAAATAAAAAAACAGAATCAATTGAAGTTACTTTTTTTGATGCTGTTAAAATGCTTGAGTGTAAACCTGAAACCGAAAGAGCTAAAATTCCTTCCACAAAATATTTTCATTTACTTGAAACCAATCGTGCAAGATTTGAACTAGATTCAACAATTGCAGAGGATGATGACAGTTCTGGAGGACGTTCTAATCTTAAACATATCGAAACAAGATTGAAAGAAAAGTCCTTTAAAAATTGTAAACTATTTACAGATAGTGACGAAGAATTTATAAGTGGTGTTCGCCACATGCTTGCACAAGGTAGCATCGCAAAAAAAACAGCGCAAGCAATTAAGAAAGACCTTGAAAAAAGTATAGAACCATTAGAAATGTTTGCAATACTTCGCAAACACATAAGAACGATTGCTGTGGAGGAAACCCAGAATGGCAAGAATAATGTGAAACGTGAGGTTATTTTATCAGGTTATTTGACTAAAGCATAATGGAAAAAAAAGAAGCCATCCAATTAATTGATAAAACCTTCAATGCAAGGTTTGAAATAGAACAATATACATTTTTCATGCGTAACCTTTTAAATGATTACGATGAAGGAAAGGAACGTGATTGGGCACAAGGCAATTATATTTATGAGGCTTTTAGAGAACATATTAATCGCTTTAAACGCTTAGGTGTATATACAGACCCTGAAGGAAATGAAGTTGAGCTATTGGTGATTGAAACCAAAACGACCTCAAAACTAGAAAGGGCAAGAACCTCATTACGCAATTTCGTGATAAAAAGATTAAGTGATAAGAATCGTGATTATGCGTTAGCAGCTTTTTATAGTAAAGAGGATAACGGCTCTGATTGGCGATTTTCTTTTATAAAAATAGAACACGAGAGTTATAAAGACCAAAAGGGGAAAGTAAAAACAAAAAAGGATTTAACGCCAGCAAAACGATATAGTTTTTTAGTTGGCGAACATGAGCAAGCACATACAGCACAAAAACAATTGCTGCCAATTTTACAAAACACATACAGTAAACCAGCAGTTGATGATATTGAGGGAGGATTTAGTATTGAGAAAGTTACAGACGAGTTTTTTGAACAGTATAAAGACTTGTACATAAAACTTTCAGAGCATTTTGAAGCTGATAAAACCGTTCAGAAAATTCTAAAGAATACAGAAAATGACATTGCTCGTTTTACAAAAAAACTATTGGGCCAAATTGTTTTCTTGTATTTCCTACAGAAGAAAGGCTGGTTGGGTGTTCCTAAAAATGAAGCTTGGGGTAAGGGCGAAAAAAGATTTATCCAAAATTTGTTTACTGATGCTGAAAACAAAAACAAAAATTTCTTTAACGACTATTTAAAGTATTTGTTTTATGAAGCTTTGGCAAAGGCGAGAAGTAAAAGCCCTGACCCTGCTTATTACAAACGATTCGATTGTAAAATTCCATTTTTAAATGGAGGACTGTTTGAAGCAGATTACGAATGGGAAGTTTCTCAACTAATAATTCCAAACGAGTTATTCCGTAATGAGGAAAAAAACAAGGCAGGTGATAAAGGAACTGGCGTTTTAGATGTTTTTGACCGATATAACTTTACTATTAAGGAAGATGAGCCGCTAGAAAAAGAAGTAGCTGTTGACCCTGAAATGTTAGGTAAAGTATTTGAGAACATGCTTGAAATTACTGAACGTAAGAGTAAAGGAGCATTTTATACACCAAGGGAAATTGTTCACTACATGTGTCAAGAGAGTTTGATACATTATTTAAATAATTCTGTTAATGACGCCATCGACAGTTATCAGGCTATTGATAGTGATCAATTGGCTTTAATTGGCGGGTCAACAAATAAAAAAGGACAGGCGAAAATTGAACTCGAACTTAAAGGCAAAATACTGGTTCCAAAGGAGGATATTGAAATATTTATTCGCAAAGGTTTTTTAGCAACAGATAATGACCAAAATATCATTGAAAAAGGGAAAGAAACGGCAGCTTACAAGTTTCAATTGCCTGAAAGCATACGATTACAAGCAGACTTATTAGATGAGAAATTAACGACCATAAAAATATGTGACCCTGCTATCGGTTCAGGTGCATTTCCTGTTGGATTATTACATCAACTGGTAACAGCACAAAAAGTCCTATTGCCTTATTTGAGTAAAAAGTACTTATTAAAAAAACTAGTTGAGATTGATTTAGATAAAGCGGACTACGAAAAGGACAATGAAAAATACACATATAGGGTAAAGCGTCATGCCATACAGGAAAGTATTTACGGTGTTGATATTGATGCTTCTGCTATTGATATTGCCCGTTTGCGTTTATGGTTGAGTTTGATTGTAGATGAAGATGATTTCTACAGTATAGAAGCGTTACCAAATTTGGATTACAAAATAACAAAGGGAAGTTCCATTTATGGATTACCTACAAATTCAATGAAGAATTTGAATGTTGAGATTGAGATTGAAAAATTAAAGGATGTTTTTTTTAATGAAACTGATGAAGTCAATAAAAAGAAACAAAGAAAAATCATTAACGAGAAAATAACAGAACTATTTGACTCTGCGGAACAATTTACTGGTATTAAAACTAATTTTGATTTTAAATTAATTTTTTCAGAAGTGTGGCATTCAAAGGGAGGATTTGATATTGTAATTGGAAATCCGCCATATGGTGAAACGATAAAAGAAAACAAGGAATACTTTAAAACCTATTACTCATGTACTGAAGGGAAATATGAAATCTATAAATATTTCATCGAAAAATCACTTACACTAATAAATGAAAAGGGTAATTTATCTTTTATCACACCAGATACGTGGACAACCTTAGGCTATTTTAAAAAACTGAGACATCTTATCCTCACTAATTTTCACATAAATTTGATTACTGAAACCCTTTATAATGTGTTTAAGCATGCAGTAGTTGATACAGTTATATTCAGTATTCAAAAAAGCAAAAGTAATAGCACTATTTTGGTAACTAATAATCTTGAAAAGCAGACAAATATTTTTCTGCAATATGACGAAAAAGATTTTAGTATTGTTTTAAAACCTAAAGATAACTTAATAGCCAAAATTGAAACAGACAAACAGCTTCTTGAAGCAAATTGTGAAGTATGGCAAGGGCTTATAGCTTATGGGAAGAAGAATGAACCAAGAAGATATACAAGTGAAACGAAAGATACTCCAACACATCGCAAGTTACTTTATGGTGGTGACATTTCTAAATATAATATTAAGTGGTCAGGGGAATATTTAAATTATGGCGATTGGCTTCATCGACCAAGACCAGCCTATATTTATGATAAGGAAAAAATACTTGTTCAGCGAATTAGAAATCCCAAACTAAAGCAAAGAATTGTTGCAACAATAGACAAGGATAAATATATAAATGGTACTGGCTCGTCTAATATTCTTTTGCTTAATCAGACTAATTTGACTTTAAATGAAATTTGGGTTATTATTAATTCAACAATAATTAATTACTGGTTTTCTTACTATTTTTTTGATGTAAACATAAAACCTGAGCAGATACGTAAAATACCACTGCCGAAGTCAACAACAAAAGAACTTTCAATATTAGCAGATTATCTTTTCTTCATTTTCAAAACAGGAGATAAACTCTTACTTAACTTTTTCAATACATTGGCAGATTCAATCGTATTTGAACTTTATTTTGGTATAGAAATAAAATCTGGAAAAAAAGGAATTCTCTCTTTGCTTGGCGAATTAAAGCCAATTAACATGGACATGACTGATGAAAACAAATTAGCAATAATTCAATCTGCATTTAATCGACTATATGATCCAAATCATCCTGTGCGAAACAATATTGAAACATTGGATAGTATTGAAGAAGTGAGAATAATAAAAGAAGCATTAAAATGAAAATAAAAGACATTGAAGTCAATAATTATAAGGCATTCTATGGCAAAAGTAAAATTAGCGTAGCTGGCAAAAATGTTTTCATTTATGGTGAGAATGGCAGTGGTAAAAGCTCACTTTATTTTGCGTTAAAAGATTTTTTTCAATCTTCTATTGAAACGATTGATTTGAATTCCGTAGAAAATATTTTTATTGAAGCTGCAAAAAAAGGAAATAGCTATATCAAGGTTTCTTTTAAACCCGACAAAGATGGAGGTAGAAGAGGAAAGACTTATGAATTTTCATCATTAAGGAATGAAACGAGAACTGCTGGAGATACAAGCATTAAAGATGCAAACAGTCTTAAGTCATTTCTTACATATAAGCATTTGCTAGATATACACCACATTAAAGGCGATAAGGAAATTGATTTGTTCAACCTTTTAGCTAAAGGAGTATTAAAACACTTTAAATATACGTTAACTGCGGGAAAAGAAATAGGCGAACTATGGAAAGAGGTGGAAACAAATTATGAGAAGGAAACAAATCGTTCATTTAATATCAGTCAAAAAAAAATGACTGTAAATGCATCTCTAAAAGCATTTGATGATGCCTTCGGACAATTATTTGAAAAGCCAACAGCAGCAAAGCCCAATCCCGAGTATTTACTTGACCATGCGAAACCGATATTAGATTTATTTGAACACAATCTGGAAATTGAACTTGATTATAAAAAGGGAAAAATAAATTCTGAATATAATGGCTTTGAAAAAGACAAGCAACCTAAAGTTACTGTTAAATTAAAATTTGCAGGTCAAATTGTTCCTAAACCACATTTATTTTTGAATGAAGCAAGATTATCGGCTATTGCTATTTCCATTTATTTAGGAATGATAAAACGACATCCACAACTTAAACCATATAAAATATTATTCCTTGACGATATTTTTATTGGCTTAGATATTTCAAACCGTTTGCCTTTATTGACAATACTTGATGCACATTTTGCAGATTACCAAATTTTCATTACCACGTATGATAAACCTTGGTATGAATTTGTAAAAAGTTTTTTGGAAGGGAAAGCTGGCTGGATGACGCTTGAGTTTTACTCAACCAAAATCAACAAAGGTTTTGAAATACCGCGGATAATTGACAACAATGATTATATAGCTCGAGCCGAAGAGTATGTAAAAGAGAATGATTACAAATGTGCAGCAGTTTATACTAGGACTGCATTTGAAAAAGAGTTACAAAAGTTTTGTGATAGAAAAGCAATTCCGGTAAAGTATCATAAACAGACAAAAAAATATTCATCAGAAGATTTTTGGAATGCTATCAAATTACTAAACCATGTAACAGCAGTAATGGTTACTGATATAGAGCAATACCGTGACTTGGTTTTAAACGCATTCAGTCATTACAATACTGAGAAACATGAAATCAAGAAGGAATTACAAAATGCAATAAAGAAAATAAAAGAATTAAAAACGGCATTAGATTTAATAGTATGATGAAAAGCCCGCACACAGGCGTAAGCACATTTGCAAGCCGCACAAGCCCAAGCACAGACCAAAGCTTGCAAAAGAGCTTCCACCTTTCCCACCCAGACAAAATTGAATTAAAAAAAATCTCCTCCCCTTCTGAAAATAAAAAATACGCAACCGCACAGCCCATCAACAGACAAAAATCAGTTGAATTGCAGACACTAAAACCTTTCACAGTAAAGCGTTTCAACTACTCGGTGGACAGAAGGCCAGCTTGTAACAGGCGTTTGGCAAAAGTGGCGGCTCAGTGCTCCGCAGACACATTTGTGGTTAATCAAAGTTTGGTTCTCCGCATCAACATTTGTGGTAAAATAGCCACCTTCGCCAAGCGCCAAACCGTTAGCGGTCATTGTAAAAAGACCGACAGACCATTAAAATATCGACAGAAAAAATGAAAGACAGCAGACCCTTCGCAAAATTAAAAGAGGTGTTTTGCCACCACACTTGCCGACACAAAAACACCACATTTAATTTTGCCCGACCGCACCCAAGCCCACCCACCACCCGACTTGCAGACCTTTGACAATTCAGCTTTTCGGAACAGTTATAAAAATAGTACCTTTGAAACAACCCTAATTTCAGAATGAGTAAACTAAAAGCGCAAAAAATAATACACGACCTGATAATCAAGTTTGAGGGTGCTAAACACAAAGAAGCTGACACCGAAACAAAGTGGATTGAGCCACTAATGACTGCATTAGGCTGGGATATGACAAGTGATGAGGTTTCTAAGCGTGAACAACTTGGAGTATATTACCCCGACTATACATTTAAACTTAAGGGTAGCAGAAAATTTATACTTGAAGCAAAAAAAATCGGGTTATCGCTTGACGGTAGATATAAAAACAAAACTTTTGTTGAGCAAACGCTTGATTATGCAAGGCGTTCTGATTGCACTTGGGCTATTCTGACAAACTTTAATGAGTTGCGACTATACAGCACCGACAAATCCGACAACAACGGCTTAGTTTTTACAATAGACCACACAAACTATGATGGAGGAACTGGTTTTGAAAAACTTTGGTTTTTCTCAAAACAAAGTATGGCCGAGGGAGAATTAGACATAGAAGGAGAAAAGTTCGGTTTTAAAAAAATTAAGGTTCCAATTGATAAAATATTACTTGCAGATTTATTGCACTTTAGAGAAATCCTGTCCAAAGACCTGATAAAAAATAACGAGCATCTAAAAACCAACATTCTGCTTTGTGACGAAACAATTCAAAAATTTCTTGACCGATTAATATTTATTCGCAATTGCGAAGACCGAGGACTTGAACATAATAAGTTAATTGCAATTGTCGGCACGAAAAATATTATGAGAAAGTTTCGTGAATTATGCGCAGACAAAAACAGTTACGGGTATTACAACTCTTCATTGTTTGCCCCTCACGAATGCGACAAATCAAATGTTCATTTCAGCGATGAAGTAGTTTCAGAAGTTATTGAAGGACTTCATGAATCAAGAAAAAACAAGCTCAAATATAATTTCAAAGAAATTGAATCAGACGTATTAGGGAGTATTTATGAGCAATATTTGGGACATCTTCTAAGCAAAAGAAAAAAAGGAGGACTTGGTGAAAATTTGGGCAAGAAAAAACAGCAAGGAATTTATTATACGCCAACTTACATCGTAGATTACATTGTAAAGCATACATTAGGGAAAGCATTACTTGGCAAAACAAAATCGCAAGTAGAAAAGATAAGTGCATTAGATATGGCTTGTGGTTCCGGTTCTTTTCTTATTAAGGCATTTGATATATTTCACGAAAGCTACTTAGGCGAACTAAGGCAAGACGATATTGATGCCGAAAACACGCAATTATCCTTTGAAATGAATTTTGACAAAGCAAAATCAATTTCATCTGCGCTAAAATGTCAAATTATTCAAAAAAATGTTTTCGGAGTTGACTTAGACAAGCAAGCTGTTGAAATTGCGCAGCTTAATCTTATGCTAAAGATTCAACTAAAAGTGAAACTGCCTTTTACAAATATAAGCTGTGGCGATTCGCTTTTGGAAGATGAAAACTCAGAAATCGGTATCGGTCTCTTCGAGGAGTTTAAAACAGTTAAAAATCAACAATTTGATGTAATCATTGGCAATCCACCTTATGTTGACATAAAAGAACTTGACCCTAAAACCGTTCGAAAACTTTTTGCTAATTATCCCACAGTTGAAAACAGAATGAATTTGTATTCTGTCTTTGTTGAAAAGGCATTGCAGCTATTGAAGAACGGAGGCTATTTCGGATTTATTATCCCAAACTCAATTCTTATAAATGAATCCTACAGTAAAATCAGAAAACAACTTTTAAATAATGTTTGTTTGGAAGAAATTGTTCGTTTACCCGACAATATTTTTGAGGGAGTAAAAGTTGAAACGATAATACTAATTTTTAAGAAGGATAGAAATAAAATTGCTAATAATTCTTGCAAGGTTTTAATATACAATGCGGACGATAAAATAAAAGTGGTGCACGAGCGAAACGCTCGTTCCGTTCTTCATTTTAAACAAACCGACTGGCAGAAAGAAGGGGTGATTAATCTTAATCTTGATAAAGGCACAAAAAAGATTTTAAAAACAATTGAAGATAACACAAAGCCACTTGTTCATTATTGCGATTTTAGTTTAGGCCTTACACCATACGACAAGTATCAAGGTCAATCACAAGAAGACATTGAAAACAAAATCTACCATAGCGACACTGCAAAAACAAAATTTCACAAACCGCTTCTTAGTGGCGAGTCGATTACAAGATATGGTATTCATTGGCAAGGCCGCAGCTATATTAAATACGGGAACTGGCTTGGAGCAGCAAGAGAGTTAAGGTTTTTTACTAAGCCGAGAATTATCGTCAGACAAATAATTAGTGGCAATCCCGGCAGAATTTATGCAGGTTATACCGACAAAGAGTTTTATAATGCCCAAATTGCTTTTAATATTATTGTAAAAGATGGTTTCGCAAAGGAACTTAAACCAAAATATTTGCTTGCAATAATTAACTCATCCGTGATGAATTATTATCACAGAGAAAAATTTCTTGACCCGACAAAAAAATTATTTCAAAAAATTCTTATAGCAAATACCAAGAAGTTCCCAGTAAAAATTGCTAACAAAGCGACCCAAAGTAGAATTGAAAAACTTGTTGATTCAATGATTGCATTATCAAGTAACTTGCAAAAAACAGAGGCTAAGTCCGAAGCGCGAACAAGGGTAGAAAATCAAATTTCAATAATTGACGACAGAATTAATACCGAAATTAAAAAAGTTTATGGCATTAGTGACAAAGAGAAACTTTAAAGTAAACAGCCAACGCATTTGGTAGCACATTTACAATTCGCACAAGCCAACACGCAAACCAAAAATTGCAAAAGAGCTACCAAGCAAACGCACCAAGACAGCAAACAAATGAACGGAAGCAACACGACAGAAAAAGAACAACGAACCGCTAACAGCACCTTGCCAAAAGTGGCGGTTCAGTGCTTCGTAGGTCAGTTTTGTGGGTATATAAACTTTTGTGCTTCGTATGAAATTTTGTGCTAATAATCGCCACCTTCGGCAAGCTGCAAACCGTTGGTGGCAATGTGGCCGGACAAAAAATTCCAACTAACGGGGTGACACTCTACTAACAAAGATTTCCCACACTGACAAGTAAACGACTTTGGGACAACTTGGACTTTGAAAACATAAAACATGGAACAGGGTAAAAGTAATTTGAACATAGTGATAAGTCTAAAGCTTAAAATATTTTTTCTTGGCGGACTGTTATTGGTTGCATGCGATAAGAAAGAAAATGGAGCAGACGTTATTATAACAAATGCGACAATCTATACTGTGGATGAAAAAAATCCTTGGGCAGAGGCGTTAGCAATTAAAGATGGTAAAATTATCTATGTTGGCTCTAAAGAAAATGTTCAATCATTTGCTGCAAGTAATACACAATTCTTAGACTTTGGAGAAATGTTTGTAATGCCAGCATTTTATGATATGCATTGCCATTTATTACAAGCCGTGCTTGACCAAAACAAGTATTGCAAAATACAAGCAACAACGCTTGACGAAACTATAAAAAATATTATCGCCTGCAAAAAATCTCAAAGTGATAGAGAGTGGATTATGGGAGCGGGTTATTATCCGGAATTATTCGGTATACACGGACCCAATAAAACGCTCTTAGATTCTATCATCCCAGATAAACCAGCATTCTTTTTTGACATCGGATACCATAACATTTGGGTGAATTCTAAAGCGTTGCAATTATCAAAAATTGACAAAACAACAATATATAGAGACCATCCCAGTTGGCTCGTAAAGGACAACCATGGAGAACCAACCGGTTTTTTAAAAGAAGAGGCAAGGAATCTTGTGTTAAGGAATACAAAGTCTTCTGAATATTCATTTGCTAATTTGGATTCCATATTTCATTCAATGGCAATGCTTTTAGGACAAAATGGAATTGTAAGCATTCAAGATCCATCATCTTTCGATTTACGCTTGTTAGAACTCTATCATCACGCAGATTCGATAGGATTAATTGAGACCTTTAATATTTCTTTTGGATTGCCCTATAAGTCTGGTGCCAAATCGTCTATTAATACTTTACATGACCTTGATTCAATAAGCAGAAAATTTGATTCACCCAATGTAACTACCAAAACAGTTAAACTTTTTTTGGATGGCACTTTAGAAAGCGAAACAGCAGCCGTTTTGTCACCCTACTTATCCGGCCAAGCTGGTACATTATTAATTGAGCCTAAAAATCTAAATGCCATTGTTCAAAAACTTGATTCAAGTGGTTATCAGCTTCATATTCATGCCACTGGCGACCATGCGATTAGGGTTGCGCTGGATGCTTTTGAGTTTGCTATTAAAGTGAATGGTAAAAATGATAATCGGCATCAAATAGCACACGCTAATTTACCTCACACGGATGATATCAAACGATTTGGACAGCTTAATGTTATTTCCAATATGCAACTGTGGTGGATGGATAACTCTGAGTATTATACTAAATTATTGCCTTCCATTATCGGTAATGAAAATGTTAAAAAGCTACATCCATTTAAATCCTTTGTTGTAAATGGGCCAGTTTGTGTAGGGAGCGATTACCCTGTGACTTCTATGAATCCGCTCGAAGCAATACAAAAGGCATTGACAAGAAAGGAGATAAATTCTAATAAAGCTTCACTTTCCCCCGAACAAAATCTTAACCTCTCAGAAGCAATTTACGCTTATACATTGGGAGGTGCTTTTGCACAGCATGTTAATAAAGTTGCTGGTTCACTTGAAGTAGGCAAATCGGCAGACTTTATTGTATTGGACAAGAACCTGTTTAAATTAACTCCTGAGGAAATTCATAAAACATCAATAATTTACACATATTATAAAGGAGCTAAGGTCTATGAAAATGAACACCGGTTGACTGGCACGACTTCGAACTAAGTTTGGTGAAGGCTACACAGCCACCAACAAAATGTTTCTGCAATGGTGCCGTGACGAGTTAATTTTAAGTTTTATCTTCGTTCAACGTTTCGTTTCGTGGGACAGGACGCGGCTTCGAAAAGGCACCACTGCAGAAACACAAACGTTAGGTGCAAGTGTAACGACCGACCACCACAACCGACAACGGACAGCAAAACGAAAAAAGGGCAATGGAGAAAACAAATGAAATCAGTATAAATATAGGTGTAAGC
>Ga0163152_10000195_pt1 | contig 104581 bp, 124 predicted proteins | sample OliLakLV19MP8IB2_FD_148635 | JGI IMG/M metagenome (GOLD analysis project Ga0163152, IMG submission 148635) | Freshwater microbial mat bacterial communities from Lake Vanda, McMurdo Dry Valleys, Antarctica - Oligotrophic Lake LV.19.MP8.IB-2 | ecosystem: Environmental > Aquatic > Freshwater >...
CTTTTCCGCTTCGCGGGATGGGGGGGCGGGGGGAAGGGTGCGGCCGCCGCTGGCCAGCTCACGCGCCGTCGCCAACAGCTCATCAAACGGCGCGCCCTTGGCGGTGCGGCCGTGCTTCATCGCATAGGCCAACTCCACCGCGCCGCCGCCTTCGCCACAGCCAAAGCAATGCCAGGCATTGGCCGCCGGCGTCACATGGAAGCGTTGGCTTTCCTTGTCGCCGCCGCACAAGGGGCAGGGGCCGAACAGGTCGCGGCCAAGCTTGCGCAACGCCACGCCGCTCAGCTCAGCCACGCTCACGCGCCGCGCCAGGTCAAACGGGCGCTCACTCATGCGTAAGCCAACGGCAACAGCGCGCGGGCGCGTTGCTCGCCTTGCGTGGTCAGTGCGGGTTTTGGAAACAACACCACGTCGCCGCGCGACTCCAAAGCGGCTAGCGCGCTCTCAACGCGCGGCAAGCCGGCGCGGAGGCGGCGGCCTTCAAATAGCGCCACAATCACGCGCGCTTGGTCGCCTAGCGGTTTCATCATGGTTGGCATCCCTGGCGCTTCGCGCCCTAATGCGCACGCGTGCCGCGTGCTAGTTGTCTCGGTGCGCCGTACCGGCGCGAGGCGTTCGCCTCACGCCTGGCGCACCAAGGCGCGGCCGGCTTCCGTCACCGTCCACACGCAGCGCCCACCCTCGATGGGCCGGCGGTGCGCCAGGCCGCGCTCAACCAGCGCGCCCACGTCAACCAAGGCGCGTGTGGTGCGCACTGGCGCGTCATCAGCGGCGGCGAGCCAGGCCACACCGTCAACAGTCAGCGCCGGAAGCGTCAGCGCGCCGCCCTTGGTGATGATGGTGGAGCGATCAAGCCGCGCCAGCACGGCCAGCTCATGCACGCGTGCGCCGTTCATTGGCGCGCTCATCGGCGCACCTCAACCTCAAACGTGCCTGGCGCTTGCAGCTTCAACCGGTATGGCGCGAGCGGCGTGAACGGCGCGCCCATAACCCACGCGTTGAACGTCTCGCGGCCAGCCATGAAGCGCGCGCGCTTCACCGCATCAGACTTGGCGGCGCGCGCGCGGGCTTGCGCGCGCGCGCGACGCTTGCGAGCGGCCGTGGCGCTCACATTGGCGGCGTGGTGCGCTTGGTCATATTTGAGGTGGCAACGCTGACACCAGGCGGCCAGGTTTTCCGGCGTGCAATTCTCAGGCATGTGGTCGAGGTGCGCGGTGGTGATGATGACGCGCGAGCCGGTGACCGGGTGCGGCGCGCGATGCTTGGCCCGGCAGTCGGGATAAGCAGGCGAGCCTTCACACGTCCAATCCGCTTGGGTTTTTTTCGCGCGCGCAATCGCCGGCCAGTTGGCCGGATAGCGGCGGCGGTTGGCTTTGGTCACCGGCATGGCGTCACCGGCCGCGCGCGATGCGCGCCGCCGCGTGATCGACCGTCACCTCAAAGGTGATGGCGCGCGGCAGCCGTTTGATCGCTTCGCACTCATTCACCTCAAGGTCAGTGCGCGGCCATAGCACGCGGCCACTTGCCTCGCGCAGCATCACTTGGCCGCCTTTCGCGTGGCGGCGCGGGCCTTGCCTTGTGCTTTGCGTTTGGCCGCGCGCTTAGCGGCGGCCTTGCGCGTGAGCTTGGCCACAACCGGCGTGGCCATGGCGCGGCGCACTTTGGCCGGCGCGTTGATGACCACCACGCCGCGCACCTCTTTGGTGGCCGCGCGGTCAGGCCGCTCAGGGTCAACAAACATGTGGCCGGCCTCGTTGCGGGCGCGCGTGAGCACAAAGCCGGCCTCCTCATCGGCCGTCACCACGTCTTTAATTTCGTCGCCATCGACGGTCACGCTGACGCGGCGAAGGTCATGGGCGTGCGGGTAAAACCCCACGTCATCACGTTCAACACTCAGTCTCATTGCACAGCCTCCACAGGCGGCGCGTGCTTTGCTAGCGCCGTTCTCAGCCAACTCAATTGCTCGGCGCTGAGCGCGACGCGCCAGCGGCCGCAATCGTTCCAAACGTCAATGAACACGCCGGCGGCTTTAGGTTTACCGGGCGGCGCGGGCTTAGCGCGGGCGCTGACTTGCAACGCGCCGGCGAAAACCTCAGGCTCCTCACCGCCGTGGAACTCAACCGAGTCCACGGCGCACATTTCAAGCTTGGTCATTCAAACACCTCAGGCGCGCGGGTTTGCATCGCGGCCTCGTATCCAACGGCGTAACTCGCGGCCGGGCGGCGGCTGCGTTTGTGGTGGCGCTCGCAATAGCAATGATGCACGCGGCCGCCTGGCCCGCGCGCGCTTGGCGCGAGCGGCGCGCCGCACACCAACATCATTTGCGTGCCGGGCTCATCGCGCTTGAGCATCGGCCACGCGCATTGGCGTGGCCCGGCCTCAAGGAACGGCACAGGCCGCGCGCGTGCGGGTTTAATCTCAGCGCGCGGCTTTGGTGCCGCCGGCCGGCCGGCCTCAGCGTTGAAGCTGAGGCCGAGCACTTTGGCGCGATAGGCGGCGGCGTTGCGGTCGCATCCGATCAAGCGGCCGGCATAAGAGGCCGAGCGCTTTTCGCGCGCGCACCGCGCCAGCATGGCGTCAGCCGCCGGCGTCCACTTAAACCGCGCCATAGCCAGCGTTACGCGAGAGCGCATCCTCCAGCGCCTTGGCGAACTCAGCGCGGGCCAGTTGCCAGGGCCACGCCTCGATCCGATCGACACCGGCCGGCGATGGCAGGCGCGCCGTCCAATTGTCGCGCGCGGGTTGGCAGCACAGGTCGCGGTGTTCAACCGCCATGGCCATCAAGTCAGCCCGCTTGATCGCCTCGCACTCAGCCAGTGAGGGCGGGGCGACGCCAAAGCTTGAGCGCACCGCGTCATCAATGCGGTCGGCGGTATAGAGTTGAACACTGACGCCGGCGACGCGTTGCTCCCAACGCTTCATGGGCGTTGGCCTATCGCCGCCCATGAACGGCTCGTGTGCGTCATGCAAAAGCGCCAACAGCTCAATTCGCGGGCTCGCGCCAAACGCCCGCACCAAGTCACGCACCAGCAGCGAGTGTTGCGCCACGCTGATGGGTGTGAGCGCCTTGCCGCCCCACCGGTTAATGGTGGCCAGGTGATGCGCCAGCGCTTCAATGGTCAGCGACTCAAACTCGCACTCACCATCCGGCTTGAGCAACAGCTTGGAGCCGTCGCACACCTCAAGCCAATCCTCGCACGCGTCCAGATTATCAAGCTGCATCACAGCACCACCGCCGCGCGCGGCGTTGTGGCGGTGGGCGCGCCGCGCGCTTCGCACTCAAGCTGGAGCGCGGCGAGCGCGCGCCAGGCCATTTTGGTGCGATGCAGGCGCCCATCCGTGTCAACCGCGCCGCGCTCAGCAAAGTGGCGTTGCAGCGTCTCATCATGGTCGGTGCTTTTGTCGCGCGACCAATGCAAAGGCGCGCCGGCATTGTGTTGGTCGTTGCCGGCCTTGCTCAAGTCAGCGAGGGCGATGAAGGCGGCGGGGAAATAGTCAAGCACGCCGGCGCTGAGCGGCACGCCTTTGCGGCTTGCGCTATCGCTTGGCATCACGCCGCGCGCTGCGTCATTGGCCAAGGGCGCGCCGCCGGCTGGCGGCGAGTCAGGAGCTGGCCGTTCGGCGTTGCACGTCACCGCCTCAGCCGCCAGCGCAAAGGCTTCGCGAATAATGGCAGCGGCCGCCTCATCACCGCCGGGCAAGCGGCGGCCTGGCGCACCCGCAAGCAGCGATTCCGCTTTGGCGGTGATGGCGTCTTGAATGGTGGCCGGGTCAGCGCCCACGGCAACGCACGCCTCAAACGCATTAAGTACGGCGCGGTATTGAAACCTCCACAGGTCGCGGTCAGCCTTAAGGGCACGGTGCGCGCCGGCCAAGAGGTTAAACGGCGGCTCAACCTCGCGGTCATAGAACTCAACCGCGCGCATTAGCTTGGCCATGCGCTCATTGATTGCCGTCGCGTTCAAGGCGGCGGCCAGGCTTTCATTGTGCGCCGTGTCGCGCAGGAATTGCGCGGCGATGATTGCGCCGTTGGTTTGCTCGCCGGCGATGAAAACGTCGCCGGCATAGGTTTTGGCGGCGGCGGCGAAACGGGCGAGGGCGGATTTAGCCGTGTCAGCGGCCGGGTGTTGTTCGGCGTTCACGTTAGGCGACCATGCCGGCGCTCATGTCCGCCGGTGACAGCGCGCGGAAAACCACGCGCAGCATTGCTTGCACTTTTTCATTTTCAGCGGTGGGCGTGCCGCCAACCTGGCGCGAGTAAACCTCAACCGCCGCCGCGAACTTGCCGAGCGGGTGCTTAAGCGCGCCGCCGGCGTTCCAACCATGCACCAATTGGCATGTCACCACGTGGCTGGCCGCACTGAGCGCCGAGCTGTGGCTGACAGTGCGGCTCTTGCTGGCGTCACGAAAGGCGCGCGCGGCTTTGGCCAGGCGCTCAAGTGGCGTGGGATTGAGCCGCTGGCGCAAGCGGAAAAGCGCCATAGCACAATCATCCGCCAACAGCTCGCGCGCCTTGCGATAGCGCGCCCACTCAACCACCGCCCACGCGGTGACGGTGTTATATCGCATGTGCAGCCACAGCTCGCGCGCGTCATAGCGCAAGGCGTTGATGCGGCGGCGGATGGCAAGCCGCGCCTGGCGCGCATGAAACGCCAGGTCAAAGCCGGGTTGACTGAGGCTCATTCGCGCACCGGGTCGGTGAGAACGAGCGGCGGTGTTTGGCGCGCTTGCGCTTGGCGGCGCTTGATGGCGGCGGTCAGGCGCTCAAGCCCCTTGGCCATCGTGTTGAGGATGCCAAGCAACAGCGCGCGCGCCAAAAGCGCGATGGGATAAAACACCGCACCAAGCGTGCAAGCAATGGCGGCGATGGTCAGCACGAGAGCAGTGGCGGCCAGCGCAATGAAGGCGGCGGCGATAGTGTGAAACGTGTTCATGGGGTCTTTCCTTTTGTCGCCGGCTCAACATCGACCTCAAGACGAGGCGATGTGCCGGGGAGCCAAACTGCGGTGGTGATTTGCAGTTGCGCGGAAGGGGCGAGGCGCTTGTTGAGATATTCGCCAACAGCCTCTTTGATGGTCGCCAGGTTGAGGCGGATGGAGTTGTGTCCTTGCATTACGCGGCCTCCTTCGCCGGCGTCGCCGTCTTGCGGCGCTTGATGCCGCGCACAGGCGCGCGCGGCTTATCGTCAAACCAGGCGCGCGAGCGGCCGCCGGCGAACTCTTGGCCGCCTGAGCGGGTGAACGTGATGAGCGGCGCACGGTATGTGCTGACGCGTTCCTCAGGCTTGCCGTCCTCGCCAAGCCCAATGCGGGTGACGCGGCGCAGCTCAGCGATTTCCGCGCGCAACACGGCCTCATCACGCACGGCGTGTGAAAGCCCAACGCACGCCGCCGCCACGGATGCCGCCGGCGATGTTTGCACCGGTGCCTTGGTGGTCAGCGCCGCGTCACGCGTCACGGTCAACTCAATGCGGCTCATGGGCTTTATGCCTCCTCGAAAAGTGAAGCTTACGCCTGTGGCGCGGTGGTTTCGGAAAACAGCGGCAAGTCAGCGCCGCGCACGTGGGCCAAGCGCCGCTCAATGTCGGCGCAGTATTGCGGCTCGCGTTCAATGAGCGTGGCGTCAAAGCCTTCGCGCAAGCACGCCACGCCGGTTGAGCCAGAGCCGGCGAATGGATCAAGCACGCGCCCGCCTGGCGGCGTCATCAACCGCACCAGCCACGCCATAAGCGCCACCGGCTTGACGGTTGGGTGTTCGCTTCCGCCACGGTCGTCGTCATCAGCCTTGGCCGAATAGAAAAACCGCGACGGTGAGCCAGCATCGCCGTGACCGATCACGACACCGGTTTGGCCTTTGAAGCCGCCGCCATATTGCGACGCCTTGTCATTGGCGCTGCGGATCGTCTCGCGCGGCGGCGGGCTCGCGCTTTCGCCATAGTGCGCAAACGCGCGCTCAACGTGCGCTGAGCCGTCATGCACGATGTTGGCCGGGTAACGACCCTTGCGCTCAGGCGTCACCTTGCCAAGATTATCAAACGTGCCGAGCTTTGATTTGCCGTTGGTCAGCGCCGGCAACAGCGCATCACCAATGCGGCACGCGCCCACATGCAAAGCACCGGTCATGTGCTTCAAGACGTTGCGCGCGATTGAGGATTCCGCCACTGGCTTTTGGCAAAGCACAATGGGCTCCCACGCCGGCTTGAGTTGGGTTGACCACTCAAGCCAGGCGCGCGCCTCATCCGTGGCCGGCACATAATGGCCGCCCTCATCGCGTTGCACCTGGCCGCCAAGCAGCAGCTTATCAATCTGCAGGGCGAGTGAGCTGGCCTTTGGAAAGCCAGAGCCATACACCCACGCCAATTGGTCGCGCACGGTAAAGCCGGCGCGGCGCATGGCGCTCACCATCAAGTCATAAGTGCTGGTGTGCGAGAACGCCGCGCAAAACGCGCCGGGCTTTAGCGTGCGATAAACGCGCGCCCACGTGTCAGGCCGGAAAGCAATGTCGCCGCCATCCCACTCCTTACCCATGAACCCTTTGGAGGCGCGCGCGAAAGCGCCATCAACGCCGCGTTTGGCGGCCTTGCTGTTTTCGCGGCCGAAGCGCTTGACGATTGAGACGAGGTGATAAGGCGGGTCGGTGACGCACGCGTCTATTGAGCCGGCCGGAATATCGGCCAGGCGCGCGCGCATATCGCCGGCGAGCAATTCGACCGCGCTCATTTGCGCGGGTCCAGATGGTCGGCGCACAATTCGACTATGCGGCCAATCAATTCATTCGCGCCGGCGGCCTTCTCTTTGATCTTTTCCGCTTCCGCGCGCACATGGCCAATGAGCCAATCTTGAAAGAACGCATAAGCGGTGATGAGGCCGGCGAAAACAAACGCCGCCGGCGGTGTCGCCAGCGGAGCCTCGTGCGCCAGCGCGGCGGCCGCGCCAAAGCCCACAAGTGCTGCCAGTAAAAAGAGCCGGCGCACGAACGCGCCGAGCTGAGTGTCTAACATTTGGGGGCATCGCGTGGGGGATAGCGAAGCGGGTCAGCGTCTAGGGCGGCGCATGAAAACAGCAAAGCGCGCCGTCTCAATGCACGCACCATGGCACAAACACTTTAAGAAACGGTGCAAGCAAACGGTGTGCGCGTAACACTGTTAGAGTGTGCGCAAGGGATATTGCCAACACACCATAAGGGTGCGTGCAACTCGCCCTCAAGTTAGCAGTATCTCAATGAATGTGTGCCATGGTGCGGTCATTGAGAGGCGTGGCTTAACGCGCCCCAATGGTGGAGTTTCCAAGTATGTATGACGGGTCGAACGACTCGCCGCTGGCGCGCGCGCCGGGCGAGGATGCAATTGAACACATGGAACGTGAGGAGGGCGCAAGGCGGCGTCAACGCCGTGGCGGCGCTGGCGTGCCTGGCCATCAATTCACGCGTGCCGCGCCGCTCAGCTCAGTGGCCAAGCGGCTGGTGATTTTCGCCGGCCAAGACGTGGCGACGACAATCATGGTGGCGCTCATTCACGCTGAGAACCCGCGCTTGGCGGCTTATCTCAGCGCCGAGATGCGCTCACTTAATGGCAAGCCTTGGTGGCGCATCCCCTCAGACGTTGTGCCGCTGACGCTGGCTCAGCTTGGCGTGACGCTTGAGCTGAGCGGCCGCACTGGCGGCGGCGTTTCCTATCGCGCGCGCGCCGTTGGCAAAACCGTGCCGCGCATCAAGACGAGCGCCGGGCGCATCGCCTGGCGCGGCAATCAAAATGAATGGGTGCGTTTGCACCCGGCCGCCGAGCAGGAGATGGTCCCTTGAAAATGAGAGCAACATTGTCGCCGGGCTTGCGCGCCTTGGTGCTGACGGCGCATTGCGGTGCTGAGGCGCTTAAAGGCGTCGCCGATTTTTCCGCCGCCTTCGCCGCGCCACTGCGCCGCCGGCGCTCTTGGATTTACCGCCGCGCTTTGGCGTCAATGATTATGGCGTGCCTTGAGGCCGCGCTCTTCAAGCGGCCACCCTTGCGCGTGCGTCTCTGGCGCAAACTCAAGCGCGCACTTGGCGTCTATACGCCGCCGCTGCCGCCGCCGGTCATCCTACCCATGCGCAGTTTCAAGCGGCCATGGCTGGTCGATTGGTCGCCAGTGCATGGGCGGGGTGAAGCGGGGCCAGGCTTCAAGGGTGAGGGCCGGCCGCGCTTTGCAAGCGGCGGCGTTGTTCACCGGCCGGTGGTTGTCAACACGCCGCCGCGTGGCCGCTCAAGCACTATTCTAGTCGACATCAAGGGCGGCAAGATGGTGCAGGTCAGCGCCAGTGATGCGCCGCCGGCGGCCGCGCCGGCGAAGCGCCGCAAGCCAACCACATCAGCGAAGGCCAAGCCGGCCGCCAAGCGTAACGCGCCCAAGAGCGCGAAGCGCGGGGCGAAGCCGGCGGCCAAGCGCACGCGCGCCGCCAAGTCTGATGCGGTGAAGCGCGCGCGCTTCATGGCTGGCCGCGAGACGTTCAACGCGTTGGTTATGGGCGCGCCGTTCACGCCGCTCGCGCCATACCGGTTGAAGCTGCACAAGCCCGCGAAGGCGCGCCGCTGATGTTTGCCCCTGGCCGCGCCTTAACGCATCGGCAATTGTTAACTCCGTCGCAACTAAAGTGTGTGAAAGCACAACTTAAGTGGGCGGCGTGGATTGAGCGGGCTAAGGTCCGCCGGCGGATTGCACGGCGCGTGTTGGAGTGCGTGCGCAAGCTGTTGAGTGCGCGGCCAGGGGGATTGTGGTTTTGAAGCTGACCGGAAACCGTGACGTGCTTTTGTGCCTTGGCCGCGCGCTTAAGTGGTTTGAGGATTATGAGAGCGAGCCAGGTGACCGCTGGCTCCATGGCCCTACACTTGAAGCTGAGCGCGCCCACTTGATGGCGTGCGCGGCCGATCAAGGCGCGAGCGCTGAGGAGTTGGAACGCTGGCCGGCGGTCATTGGCCGGGCGCAAACGATTGATGGCGTTGAGTGCGAGGCGAGCGACAAGCGCGCCTGGCGCTTTTCACTGCCAGGCATTTGCGAGTGGGCCGCCTTCAAGCACGTGCGCGCCGTTGACGGCCGCGAGAGTCCAGAGCTGGCGCGCAAACTCGCGGGCCAAGTTTACGGTGCCATAGATGCTGTGGTGAGTGAGGCTGGTGAGGGCGGCGGCCGTGTCTTTGGCTATGTGCCGGCGTTCAACGACGACCCTGACACCACCTTAACCGATATTTTGAACGTGCTGCGGCTCGCCATCAATCATGAGGCGCGCGGCGGCAACCTCGCGGAGGAGCGGGCCTATGTCTAACGCTGCCAACCCACACGCTGACGGCGGCGCGGCCAAGGCCGCGCTCGACGTCGCCATTGAGCGGCTGACCGTTCGCGGCATGAACCTGGCCACGGCGGTGCTGTTGCTCGCCAACGCCGTGGCCATCAAGCTCGCATCACTCGCGCCGCAACAGGCGTGCGATTTCTTGCGCGCCACCGGCGATAGTTTCGCGCCCAAATATCAGGGCAAGGAACTGGCCGAGGCGCGGCGTCAGCGCGCCGCCGCTGATTTCATTAAGGCGTGTGCGTGAGTGCGCCTGACCGCGCCACCCTTTGCACCGCGCTTGCGTTTGTCGTGGAACACCTGGCCGCGCGTGAGCGCTGGTGGCTGGCGCGCGGGCGTGCGGTTGATGAGCGCGAGCGGCCATGTCACTCGCTCAGCAAGCGCGCGGCTAAGCGCTCATTGCGCGGCGCGCTTGAGCTGGCGGCGGCGCAGCCGTTTCGCGGCAAGCTCACTTTGCGCGCCGGCGACAATGACTCGGTGGCGTTCGATTCAGCGGAAACCTCAGAGGCGTTTTTCGCTTTGCTGTTTGAGCTTGAGCGGCGCTTTGGCGCGCCCTGGTTTGACCTTGAGCAATTCAATGAGACGGCCACGCACGCGAGTCTCATGCGGCGCATTGAGCGTGTGCGGTCAGAGTGCGGATGCGGCAGCCAGGAGTGAGGCCAATGGCGATTAAGGTGAGCGTTGAGCGCGTCGACCAATTCGATGACGATGAGGTGCGTAACGCGGCGCGCCACGGCTATGACATTTCAGGCTTAGGCCGTGCGCCTCATATCGGCGTCAAAATGCCGGCCAGCTCACAGCGCTTTGTGATCGAGGCGCACGATCTCAGCACCGGCGAAAGCCTTGAGCTGGTGGTTGACTATCACGGCCGCTGCGAAGTGTGGGCCGAGGGCATGGCGCGCTTTGACGGCGCGCTGTTGCGACGCGCGGTCAAGAAACTGCGCCGCGTTCTGGCTGAGGTGAAGCGCGAACGGGAGGTATGGTGATGGCGGTGAAGGTCAATAAGCGCCTGGTGCGGTTGCGCGAAGCCGCGCACATGCCGGGCCTCACCTATGATGCGGGCTATTGCGCCGGGCAAGCTAATGCCCTCACCCGCATACACAATGCGGTCAACGGCGTGCGCGTCGTCAAGCCGCCGCCGAGGCAGCAATGATTGCCGCGCTTGTCGCCGCTGGCGCGCTGACGCTGATGGCCGGGTGCGCGGCGTTGGCCGCCTATCTGGCGCTCTTGTGCGTCCTTGCGCCGTTCCATGATCTGCTGACAGCCGCGCGAGGCAGCCAATGAGAAATTGCGATAAGCTCGCGCGGGGCGCGCTTGATCTGTTGCGCCAGGGTTGGTGTCAGCACGTCAGCGCGCGCGAGCGCAACGACATGCCGTGCGACTATGACTCACCTTTGGCGGCGGCGTGGGATTTAGAGGGCGCATGCCGGCGCGCGGCGGATGCACTCAAAGGCGTGAGCGCGGATGGGCGCGAGGCGGCGTTGGCTCAAGTGCTTGAGGCCGTCCATGATGAGCTGGCGCGCCGCCACGCTGAGGGCGTTGACCGGTACGGCGGGGCCAATGACCGCGCCAAGGTGTGCATGGCTGTTTGGAACGATACGCCAGGCCGCAAGCCGGGCGATGCGTGCGCGGTGATGCAGCGCGCCAGCGAAGCGCTGGCCGCGAAAGTGAGGGCGTAATGGCCGCGCTTCTCGTGGCGATACTTGTCGTGATTCCGGGCGCGCTAGCGTGGCGGATAGTCGAGTGCGATCAAATCCGGCGCGTCTTTGATACGCCAACGCACCGGTGCGTCAGCGCATCAACCGGCGATACCGGCGAACGCCTCAACGGCGTGCCGGTGCATGCGATGCGGTGCCGCGCCTATGTGCGGAGGGCCGCGCCATGAGTATGGGCAACGTCAACCGGCGTTTTATCTTAGGCGCGATCACGGCGGCTAGCACCGCCGCCATTGCGCCCTTAGCGGCGGCGCGCACAACGCCGCCAGATTTGCGCATGGCGTATGCTGTGAGCGTTGGTGATGGCGAGGACGCGGCGCACGTGTGGTCAGGCAACGGCGCGCCGGGGCATCCCCTCATCATTCAGGGTCATCGCTTCACTGAGGTGCCGTTCATCACGTGCGAGTGTCAGCAAGAGGAATGGCGCGGATTGGTGCGCGCGCGTGGTTTCGTCAGCGTCGCCGCGCTCGGGGCGCTGTGGCCAGCCGCGAGCATCGCCATGAAAGATGGCCGGCCAGCGCACATGCACGCCGTGTGGTTTGACGCTAACGCCAGCGGCAGGATCGTTCACGTCGAGCCTATTTTAAGCGGCGGCGTCACGCAAATTAGCCTGCAATCGAACGGCGGCGGCGCACAATTGGCGCTTGGCCTGGCAGGGGTTGCGCCATGATTGACCTGTGGGCGCTCATCGTCGCGGCCTATTTCGCCGCCGGGCTCATCACCGCCATTGCAGTGGCGATGTTCTGGCGGTCGTTCATTTATTGGAACGCGGCGCTTACGCCGCGCCTGGCGGCCGGCTTTGTCATGACGTGTTGGCCGGCGTTCGTTCTCGGCGCGGCGGCCGTCGCGGCGTTTCAGGCGCTCATGTTCGTGCTCAGTTTGCTTGGCGCGGTGGTGGTTGGTTTTCGTGGCTGGAGGTGGCGCACATGGTGAACGCACGTTTGTGGTTGGTGGCGGCCGTGGCTGGCGCGGCGGTGGGCGTGTGCTTCACCGCCACGGTTGGCGCGTTCCATGCGGCGACGCCTGGCCTATTCATCGGAGCCGCCGTCGCCGGCGTCACCTTCGCGGCCTTGTTCATTCTCAATGCGGTGCGGCGGTGAGCGATATTCCGTTGACTGACCTAACCGTCACGGCAAGCGATAAGCCGGCGCAATCGTGCCGCGCGTGCGCGTTCTATGACCTGGCCGCCGTCCTCAGCACAAATGGGCGGTTGGTGCGCGGCCGTGTGGCCCGGTGCGGCTTTCCAATGGAACGCATCAAGCTGCTGGCGGCGTTTCAGGCGCGCCACCTGAATTGGCGCGGCTCAGCAATGGAGCCAACGGATGGCGCAGAGTGCGCCACCTTTGAACGCCGCCAGAAACCCCAAACCAATGGCGGCGCAAGCTGAGCCGCCGCGCCTCGTCACGGCCTTCGCCGCCAAGCAATACCTTGGCGGCGGCAAGCCAGAGGCGCTTGGCGTTGAGCGCGTGCCAGGCATGCGCCGCTTGCTCTATGACCGCACCGCCATTGACGCCGCCCTTGACTGGCTCAAGCGGCGGCTAGGGCTTGGCCGTTGCCCTCATTGCGGCGGTGACTTGGCGGCGGCCGTACCTCAAAAAGACGCTCTTGACGGCGGCGCAAAACGGGCACACCCTAACGGTCTGGCCAGCTCGCCTTTGAGCCGGGCCGAACAAGGCAAACGGTGGCTCAACAATGGTGCAAGTTAATCTAGCGGGCCTTCATTTGAACGTCCTCCGGCGTGACGGCTCCTACGTGCATCGCACGCGGCGCGGGCCGGGTGCGGTGGTGTTTGCGCGAACGGAGCACAAAGTGCGCCAGCCGCTCAGTGCGGAATTTACACAACTGGCGCTCGCGGCCTTGATGACTGAGCGCGCCGCGCCGGCGGCCGCGAAAGCAGAAGCCGATGCCGAACGCGAGCGCGCTGGCATGCTCACCCTTGGCGATATGGTTGAGCAGTGGAAGGAGTCGCCAGAGTGGCGCGCCTATAGGCCAAAAACGCGCGAGCGGCAGGAGGCATATATGGCGGTGCTGTTGGCGGCGACGCCGCACGGCCACACCGGCCGCACGTTCAGGGACATGCCAATGGCTGCGATTGAGCAGCCCGAATGTAAGCCGCTCTTTATGAAGGCCCGCGCCGAATATTCGGTCGGCTGGAAGCGGATCAAGTCAACGCCAGAGCTGCTGGCCAAGCATCAGGCGCGCAAGGGTGATGCGCCGCCGGTGGCCTTGAACGGCAAGCGTGAACTTGGTGAAATTTGGATTGACACCAGCGCCAAACCTAACCCCGCCGTGCGTCAGTGGTCAGAGCGCCTAGCCGCCGCTGATGAATTGTTGCGGTCGGCGCAGGCGTGCTTTTCGTGGGCGGTTCAAAATGTGGGCCTGCGACTCAACCCGCTCGCGGAAATATCGCACCTGTATAACTCAAACCGCGCCGACCTGATTTGGGAGCAATCCCACTTTGACCAATTCAAGCCACACGCCAGCAAGGTGGTTTGGGCGGCGGCATACTTGATGGCGCTGAGCGGCCTTGCCCCGGTCGATTTAATCGCACTGACGTGGGGCGAGGTTGACGCTGACGCCATTGAGCTTGGGCGCGGCCGCACCAAATCCGGCGTGCGCGTGGTCATCCCGCTTTACGCCGAGCTTGGCGAGTGGCTAGGCGTGTTGCGCTCGCGCTTTGTGGAAAGCCATGGCCGCCAGCCAGGCCCGGCGGATACAGTGTTGTTGAACAGTCGCGGGCTGGCGTGGACGGGCGAAGGCTTACGGGCCTCGATGCGCAAGTGCATGGAGCGCGCCGGCATGGATCAAGGCGAGTTGAACTTTTACGACTTGCGCGGCACAGCCGCCACGCGCCTCAAGGCCGTGCCGCTTGAGGATGCGGAAATTGCCGCCATTCTTGGTTGGACCGAGGCGCGCGTAAAAGACATTATCAAGCGCTATGTTGATCGCAGTAAGCTCACGCGCAAAATGGCTGACAAGATAAACCTAGCGCCGCGCGCCGTGGCCTAAAAACGAGGTACAGCCCCAAGCCTAAGTGCTTGATTTCGCGTTGTCCCTAAATGGCGCGGGGTACAGTTAACCCCTTGAAAAATATGGGCGGCTCCATTTTTTACACGGAGAGGGTCGGGGGTTCGATCCCCTCACTGCCCACCATCCTACGCTCGCGGAGCGCGCGTAGGATGTCCTCCGAAGCCTTGGCGCAGGAGGACTTCGCGCCCTACGCGCGAGCTTCGGATGGCTTACGCCTGGAGGATAGTCACAGTGACAGAGCGCCCTTCGCAAAAAGAATATTGGGGCGGCAAGGTTGGGGACGAGTGGGCGGCGCGGGCGCGCGGCATCGACGCCATGCTCTGGCCGATGACCGAGCAGGCGCTCGCGGTCGCCGCACTGCGGGCTGGCGAGCGCGTGCTCGACATTGGATGCGGCGCCGGCGCCACCTCTATTGAGATCGCGCGCCGCGTTTCGCCTGGCGGCAATGTATTGGGCGTCGATATTTCGCCTCAACTTTTGGCGGTGGCGCGAGAGCGCGGCGCCGGTTTGCCGATTGAGTTTCAGGAGGCTGACGCAGGCGCCGCCGAGCTCGGCCAGCGCTTCGATGCAGCGCTCTCGCGCTTCGGCGTGATGTTCTTCGAGCAGCCGACGCAGGCGTTCAGGCATATTCGCGCACAGATGAAGCCCGGTGCGCGGTTGGTGTTTATCTGTTGGCGACTGATGGCGGAAAATGGGTGGGCCACCACGCCAGTGGACGCGCTTCGGCCGATGCTCACCGCGCCGCTGCCCAAGCCTGACCCCGACGCGCCGGGACCATTTGCGTTTGCGGACCGCGCGAAAGTGGAGCGCATTCTCTCGGAAGCGGGCTGGAGCGGCATCGGTGTTTCGTCCTGGGACGGCGACATTCAGGTCGGCGGCGGTGGCTCACCGGCGGAAACGGCGGAGTTTTTGCTGAAGATTGGCCCGTGTGCGCGTGCGATCGCTGATCAGGGTATCGATGCGGAGGCCGCTAAAGCGCGCCTGATGGAGCATCTGGCGCCAAAGCACGGCGCCGACGGGCTCAAGCTCTCCGCGGCGTGCTGGATTGTCGGCGCGCGGGCTTAGGGCTTCTTCGCGGCGTTCGTCAGCGCGAATACGTCGCTATCGCCGGAGCTATTCGCATCGCGATATTCGGCGAGCCATTCGTCGGCGAAATCTACGTTGCGCGTGGCCTCGTAGTACGGCCCGCCTTCTGTGAAGTGGACGAGTTTGGCGTTGTCGTCGTGCTTGTAATACTCGACCAGGAAATTCCAATCGCGCGGCAGTTCGCCGATGAGATCGTCGGACTCTAGCCATTTGAACTGGTGCAGTTCGAGGCCCGAGGCGGTGTTGACATAGTCAGGCGTCAGCGCCGTGCACTTGGCGCAGTTCATCAGCATCACGCTCGACCAGTTCTTCTTGTTGTAGCTGGTCTGCTGTTCGCCGAGAAATTTCACGGTCGTGGTCGGCTGGTGATCGTGCTTCACGACTTGCACGGCAAAGCGCTCGTCACGGAGCGCCCAGAGTTTGGCGATGTCGGTGCGCAGGATGGTGTCGCAGTCCATGAACAACGCCCAACCCTTGTAGCCGCGCAAGTAAGGGGTCAGGAAGCGCGAGAATGAGAACTCGGTCGATTGCACAGCGACGCGGTCGCGCTTGAACACGTCCTCCAAGTGGCCAAGCTTGATCGGCGTGATGGCGACGGGCCTGGAACTGCGCTGAATGATCGAGTGCTGCGCGACGTTGTAGAGCACGGCCTGCCGGCTGTCGTAGCCGATGAAAATGTGGATCAGGTCGTCGTCGATATTCATGGTCCGGGTCCTTGGGGCGGCTAGCCGCGCCGATTCATCCAACGCCAAAGCATGCCAAAGTCCAGCTTGGGCGTTTGATTTGGGTCAATATCACGCCGCTCCGTCAGTTTTGCGGCGATGAAATCCGCCATGCGTTGGGAGGCAGAGCGGGCGGGATCGAAATCGATATGGCGGGCGAGGAAGGCGTCGGCAGCGCTCGCGTTGAAGGGCGGGTCGGCGGCATGCTCGCGCACGAAACGCGCGACGTCGACGGCGCTCTCCGCCGTTTTGAAAGCGTAGAACGCCTCGCCAAATTCCGCGCGGCGTTCGCCTTGAATCGGGAAATAAATGACGCTGACGCCGCCGGCGAGCGCCTCGTAGATCACGGTCGACGACCGCGTGATCAGCAACGACGCGTTCTCCAACAGGGCTGAGAACGGCGCGTGCGACACGTTGATGCCGGCCAGATCGGCGACATTGGAGGGATGGGCGCTGAGCACGTAATCGGGATCGATCTGCTTGGCTGCTTCAGCGCAAGCGGAGGCCCAGGGCGGTCCTTCTTCCATCGCGCCCTTGGTGAACTTGTAATTGATCAGCACGCGCGGGCGTTCCGTCTGTGTGCGCACAGGCCGGCGCGCGCGTTCGATGGCGGGCGACCCAACGACGTGCTTGCGGCCGGGGAGGGTTTCGAGGCCGGATTGGCCCCAGACCAGAAGATCATCTACGCGCACATAGTGGTTCGGATAGGCAAAGCGCGCGCCTTCGACCGCGCCGATGAAGGCGACTCCACGCCTACGCATGCGCTCGATTTTGCCAATGAAGGCCTTGGGCCCCCAATCGCAGCCGACCAGCACAGTGTCGCGTGCTGTGGCGATGCGTTCAAGCTCTGCTGTTGCGATGATCTCGAAGCCGTTCGACGTCGCAGCCTTGGTCGCGGCGTCGCGATCAGGGTGATCTTCGACCACCACGAACGTCACTTGATAGCCGTGTTCACGCACCACTCCTGCGGCGTCGCTGAAGATGGAGACGTGGTTGCGATTATGCGCGACGACGAAGAGCCGCGGGGCAGCGTCTTGCGTCATCGCGGATGCGTCAAAGCTGCGGCGTCAGTTCGGCGCGGCTGGCGATGTTCTCAAACACCGTCCTCGGCTTCATCTTAATGCCCAGAATGTCGCGCGGCTTCTTTGATTCAACGCGAAAGAAATATTCGGCGTTGGAGCCCGCGGCGGCGCGCGCCGCGAGGATGGTGTCGCGCCACCACGGCAGCGGCTGAATGGTGCAATGCGCGTTCTCGCCGTTGGGGAGCACCTTGTCGGCGGGGTAGGATGCGATATTGCCGAACACAAACTTGCGCGCGTAGCGGAATTGCTCTTCGAGCACCCAAGGCAAATCTTGCTCAGGCAAATGCTCTAGCACGTCGACGCAGATGACGCCGTCGAATTGGCCTTCGGGCAGTTTGTTGTAGGGGCCGTAAGCGGGGTCGTAACAAACGATCTGATCAACCGCCCAGTACTCCTGTACCGACGCGATGCGCTGGCCTTTGTAGTCGAAGTCGCGGGCGCGGTAGGCGCCGCCCTTGCCGGAGCCATAGTCGAGGATCGACTTCGCGCCGGTCGCTTGAATGAGGCCGCGAATATACGGGAGCTGACGCTTCAGACTGCCGCCGGAGAAAGCCTGCGCGGCAGGGATGTTTTGGGTCTGGATGCCCTCATCGTGCACGACCGTGTACATGCCGAGCAGCTCTTTGTAGCGCGGGCTAGGTTCTGCGCGTGAAAACGCCATGGTCGATGCCTTGAGCCAGATGAAGGTCGGCGGAACCAAAATGTCCTAATGGCCGCGCGGGGCGAACTCAATGGCGGGAGCCACGGTTCGCCTGCAGGGCGAGCCTGCGCTGTCGCAAACACCGCGACGTGGCTTCGCGTCGCGAGCGTGAGGGGCTAAGCTCCTGGCGATGAGCTGGAATCTCCTTCGCGTCGGGCTCGTGGTCGCGGCCGTTTTGGTTGTGGCGAGTTGCGATCGGCTGAGCCTGGGTCCGCCCTCGGCCGAGCCCGCACCGGCGACGCCGCTGATTGAGGCGCCCGCCGTCGATCCGGAGCTGGGCAGCCACGCTGGCGAGACCTATCCCGCTTTTGTCGCCGCATCAGGTACGCGTTACACGCCCGACCAGTTGGGGCTGACAGCGGGCGACCGCGCCCGCCTTTGGCGGGCCATGGCGAGCGCCGGCGGGGGTGAACTTCTCACAGGCGGCGGGTTGGAGGCCTTGGTGTTCCGCGGCTGCGCAGAATCCGGCTGTAGCGAGGGCGCGGCCGTCGTGGCGGTGGATACCGCCACTGGGGCTGCCTTCGCGGGTGTCCGTGACGCTGGCGGCGCTGATATTTTGACGCCGAATGACCGATTAGAGGCGCTGCTCCGTCTTAACTCGCCGACGCGCAATTGGGACGATCTTGCTCCGGGGCCTGCGGCAGCGGCGCCCTAGCTCTCCGCCTCCGGAGCGCCCCTTCGCGTGCTTGACCGGGGGAACGGCTTGTCCTAACCCCCTGCCTCTCGCGAATACGCGGGTGTAGCTCAGTTGGTTAGAGCGCCGGCCTGTCACGCCGGAGGTCGCGGGTTCGAGCCCCGTCACTCGCGCCATTTCCCCGACATCAGCACTCGCCGCAACGGCGCCACCCGTGGCCGGGGAACGCGTTTGAATTGAGCGCTCTCGTTGCCGGCTTCCTCCACTGTTAAGCTGCTTCTGGGAGTGGAGGGGCACGCATGCGCATGAATTTGTGGGGGGTCGTCCCACCGGTCGCGTTGGTTTTGCTTGCTGGCGTGGTGCTCCTGCTCACCAGTGGCGCCCCGCCGCCTGGCTACGGTGACGAGCGGGCCGACGCCGTCTTCCAAGATTGCCCAGAATGCCCAGAGATGGCGCCGCTCGCGCCGGGCTCATATCGGATGGGGATGGAGGATGGTCGGCGCGCCTATCTCATGGCGGCGCTGGGTTTGGCGCCATCAGCGCGGAAAGACGTGACGATCAGTTATGCGTTCGCCGTGTCGCGCCATGAGATCACATTTGATCAATGGGACGCGTGCCTCGCCGACGGCGGTTGTGGCGGCTATGCGCCGCCGGACGAAGGCTGGGGGCGCGGCGATAGGCCTATAATCCATGTCTCTTGGCAGGATGCGCAAGCCTATGTGCGCTGGCTGTCCGAGCGGACTGGTCAGAGCTATCGCCTGCTTACCGAAGCCGAGTGGGAATACGCCGCGCGCGGCGGCGTAGGCACCGCCTATGCGTGGGGCGACGGCGCGGATCCCCAGTGGGCCAATTACGGCGAGCCAGAGTGTCCACCGTGCACCGGGCGGGTGGAAGGCGCCGACGAATGGCTTAACACAGCGCCCGTCGGGAGCTTTCCGGCCAATGCGTTCGGTCTCTTCGATATGAGCGGCAACGTTTATGAATGGGTTCAGGATTGCTCCGCTGAGCCGCTGCCGCGCGAGCCGGTTGATGGCTCAGCGTACGAAGCGGACACATGCGAGAACCGGGTCATGCGCGGCGGCGCCTGGTACTCCGATCCGCACCGGGTGCGCTCCGCCTATCGCGCTTACAACACGCCGGATCGCCGCGATCCGGTGATCGGCTTTCGCGTTGCGCGGGCGCTGTGACTAGAGCGTCGGCGGCGCGCCAGCGAGGAAGCGCTCGACTTCCGTCGGCGTGCCGAGCGGGATGGCGGCGCTGAACGGAATCTCGTGTAGGTAAACATCGGCGCCGTCTGCAATCAGGCTGTTGTAGATTGGCGCGACGTAGCGTTCGCCTTTTTCCAGATTGGCCGGATCGGCGTAGTGCCGGGCGTAGACATCTTCGTAACGCGCGAACGAGTCGAACCAATAGAGCCCGATCGTGGCGTGGTTTGAAATGCGCACCTTCTCCCGAACTTCTCTGACGAGACCATGGGCGTCAGCGACGGCGAAGCTCCAGCCTGCGCCCGGCGCATCGAAACATGGGATCCAACCCGCGCCGCGGACGTCGCGTGGCGAGAGCACATCGGGATGAGTGAAGGTGTCGATGTTGTAGATCAGCATCGGCGCAGCGCGGTCGGCGATGTGCTCGCGCGCAAGCATGGCCGTGGTGGCTTGGCCGTCAGTGGGCGCATCCAGCTCGACGACGGCGCTGTCGGCAATGCCGAGCTTTAGCGCTTCTGCGCGAATGAACTCCGCCGCTTCGTCGGCGCGGCGGACAACGAATGTGAAACGAGCGCCGTCGGCGATGAACTGGCGCAAACTGATGATCGACCAATGAAAAAGCGGCGCGCCGTGCGCTTCGATCCGGTATTTCGGCACGCTATAGCCGGCATCGAGAAAGCGCCGACCGAAACCAGCCATGGTGATGATGATTTCGGTCATCAGTCTTCGCCCACGAGGCCGATGACTTCTTCGTAGCTGAGTTTCAGGAATTCGTCAGGGCGTATGGCTTTGTCGTCGACATAGAAGCCACCTTTGCCGCCCCAGGGCTTGCCGACATAGAGTTCGTCGTATGGCACTTCGTGCTTGTCGAGCCATTGCATCAGCGTTTTGGCCGTGGTGGCGGTGATCAGGCCGACATTGCCGTTGTGCGTGTTCATGTTTCTCGATGTTGCGAGGATCACATAAAAGCCGGCCTCGCGGTACTCGCGCAGCCGCGCGAGAACCTCCGCGCGCGGGCTGACGTCAGCGTAGCTCTGCTCTGGCGTTTTCTTGAGACAGAGTGTGCCGTCGACATCCATCACGATGCATTTTTCACGTTTGATCATCGGTCAGTTTCCGGAAAGTTCGTCGAGTATGCCAGCGCCGCGAATGGCGAAGGCGAGTACCTTGCGTGGTCGATCCATGTGCAGTGGCAGCATTGAAATGAAGAGCGAGGCTTCACAGAGCCGCACCACATCGGCGTCGAAACCGGCCGCGTCGAGCTTCTTGTGGAAGAGGGCGCGCGCCCAATCGGCGGGCGGATTCTCGAGGGCCAGAGAGGGGCGCAGGCCGTCATCGACATGGATGTCGAATTTGCCCTGATTGATGAAGTCGTAGCCGCCCAGGACCGAATGGGAGAGCTTGGCGACGTCGTAATACGGGTCGGTGTAGAGGTCGGCCTCAGTGGTGGCGCCGCGCGGATCGATCAGCTTCAGATATTGGTTTGTCTTGGAGTAGAGGATGTTCGAAAAGCACGGATCGCCGTGGCCAAATGTCAAGCGTTGGTCGGGCAGGCGCCGGCGCATCTTCTGATAGAGGTCCAGATAGCGCGCGTGCAGCGCATCGACGCCGTTGCAAACACGCTCCAGCAGTGGCGCGAGCTTGGCGTATTCCGGCGCCTGCTTTAGCGCCGCGAGGCGCTGTTCGACTTTTGCAATGTAAAGATCGTCTTGCACGCGGCGCACCTCGGCCGCCGGCGTGAGACGCTCCGGTCGCGCGCCGATAAAGAAGAAGATGTGGTCGAGGAAGCGTTCGAACTCCGCCTCCTGGAACGCGCCGTGCACCCATTGCAATGACATGTCGGGCACGGAGAGGCGCTCCATGCGGTAGCTGGCGGTCTGGCCGTCGTCCTTGAAATCGAACGGCTGCACCAGGAACATCTGCATGGCGGGTGGTGAGAGATGGTAGAAGTCGAACTCGCGCTTCAGCTTGGCGCGATCGGCGGAGCGCTTGGTGACGATGTAGTCGTCGCGTTCAAGTGCGTTGAAGTATCGTGCGTCGAGCTGGCCGGAAAGAAAATCCAGTAAGGCGCGCTCGTCGCTGATATCGGTGAGCGGGAGCCGGCCGCGGATAGGCGCAAAAGTTTCGCCGATGGCTTCGAAGAACTCCCGCGCTTGTCCCTTCACGGCCATCGCCAGGTATTGGCGCATCGTCGACGCGCGCAGCAATGCCCAACCATGCTGCGTGCTGTTCTCCGCAGACGGCATATGCAGATTGCTCGGAGCGAAGGTGATCTGGCGGAGGAACGTGATCAGCGTGTCGTCGCTGCACGTGGCCGCGAGATGCGCTGGAACCAGAAGAAAAGCGGACTCGTCGCTCTCCGTGCGCAGCTGATCCAACAATTGGGTGAGATCGGCGTTCGATTGTGCGTGGATGAAGCGCGCCCCCGCTTGCGCAGCGACGGCCGCCATGGCCTGCACTCGCGTGCGGCGTTGAAAGACGAGCGCGCCGAACTTGTGCACGCCCATCAAATCGCGGAGCGCGTCGGAAGCGCTCAACGTGTCGTCGAAGAGGATGTGGAGTTTCATACTCGGCCTCCGCCGCGACCGTAGCGTAGCAAGGCGTAAACAACACAAGCGGCCAACCCGAGGAATACGAGAGGCGCTTGTGTCGCCGCCAGATAGCGGCGGATGTCCTCGCTCGCGAGGCCGTTATCGAGTGCTGCGACTAAAGTTTCGCCTTGGGTGACCGAGGAGAGGAAGCTCACGAGGCCCTCAGCCGCAAGCCCAAGCGACGTTGAAAACGCCGGCAACATGATCGTGAAGCACGCGATCTCGAGCGCCCAGATGAGGACGGTCAAGGTCAGAAGGGAGGTGACCTTTTTGTCGACCATGGCCGGCGCCTGGCGAATGGCGCGGCGTAGCGAGTCGATGCCGCGCAGTACTGGCACCGTCCAGCGGTGATCGTAACGGCGGATGATTAGCACGGCGACGCGGCGCAGGTTCTCAGGCGCAACGAAAAAAACGAGCGCTGTGCCCACGACGAAGGCGCCCGCGAGCGCTGCGACTCCGTAGAACACGCCGTGCGTCTCCGGCGGCGTATAGGCGAGGGCCACGGCGAGGATGACGAGGATCGCGGCGACGTCGAAGGCGCGCTCCCACCAAGCGATCATGACGCCGCGCACGAAGCTGCCGACCAGATTGCAGAGCTCCGCCACGCGATAGAGTTCGCCAAGTTTGAGCGGAGCGATGAGGCCGACGGACGCTGTCATCAAGTGGAACGCCACGACGGTGCGGAAGCCGACGCGCCAGCCGCCGATCAGCAAGGCGAGGCGGACGATACGCAAGCCGTGGCTGGCGAGATAGAGGGTTATGGTGAGCGCAAGCGTGCCGAGACCGATAGTGGAGAGATCGAGGTCGCCATTGATGGCTGCGTGTGCGGTCCTGCCGCTCAGCCAAAGCAGAGCTATGAACGCCGCCGCCAGCAGCGCCAGGCTTATCCGCCGCCACAGCGTGCGCTTCGCGGGTGCGTCGTCGGCGGCGACCGTGCTCATTGCGCGGCGGCCTCGCTGGACACGGTGTCAAAGACGACGGTGGAGCTGTAGCCAGCCGAAGCGGGCGTGGCGTAGTCCGAGGCGAGATAGCTGCGGCGTTTGAAGCCGTAGGAGAGCGCAATGCCCAAGACACGTGTGGCTTGGCGGAACAGACGTACGTTGGAGGTCTGATCCGCCTCTCGCCATTCCAGCGGAAAAAACCGAATGCGCCAGCCAGCGGCGATCGAGCGCAGCAGCATGTGATAGTTGAACGTCAGGTCGTCGGCGCAGCGGAGATAGAAGGCGTCTTCTAACGCGCCCACGCGGTAGAGATTTAGCCCCGATCCAAGATCGGTGATCCAACGGCCGCTGACCGTGGAATAGAGCAGGTTGAAGACCCTGTTTCCCAGCGTGCGGAAGAGCGAATAGCCGGTGAGCTTAGAGCCGGGCGCGAAGCGGGCGCCGAGCAGACAGTCGACCTCGCGATGCGCGCCTGCTTCCAAAAGGGGGATGAGGTCGGAGACCGCGCCTTGGTCATCGCCGTGGAGGACGACGACATAGTCGAAACCGTTTGCGCGCGCATAGTTGAACGCAACCTTGTGCGAACCGCCCAGGCCATAATTGCCGTCATTGCGCAGCACTTTGCCGTTGACGCCGTGGGTGCGCAGCGCCTCGATCGCTCTCGCTTCCGTGCCGTCCGTGGCGCGGTTGTTGACGACGATCACCTCGTCAAACCAGCGCGCGCGCTCTGGCGTCAGCTGCGCGATGACACGCGGGATCTGCCGCTCGCAATTGTATGCGGGGATGAACAGCAGGATGCGCTCGCGGCTCATGACGGCCTCGTGCGCGTGATGGCGGACATGAAGAGGTAGTTGGCGGTGAAGGTCACGGGCAGGATAACGAGCTTGGCGATGCCAGGGGCGAACATGTTAGCGGCGAGCCAATCGACTGCCCAAGAGGCGGCGGCCACCGCGAAAACCTGATAGCCCAAGTAAAGAGCGAACAGCGGCAGCAGAAAGCGGCCTTGATAGTCGAAGAGCCGGCGCACCGAGACAAAGTAAACGAACGTCACCGCCGCCGCCGCCGATATAACGTTGGCGAGGCCCGGTCGCACGCCGAGAAGTTCGACGAGCGCCAGAAAGAGACCGAAGTCGAGGACCAAGCCCGCGCCGGAAACCAGCGCGAAGCCGACGACGCGCGTCAACCATGCTCGCGATGATGTCTGCGCCGACACGCTTTCACTCCGTCCAATGCACTCCAATACGCGAGAAGCGTGTCTGGTCGACGCGCTTTCTCTCGATTGGAGCGGCGTACGCTTGCGCGGTGCAAGCATCGTCCCATACAGCATAAGGGTGTGACTAGGGGGCGGTGACATGAGCGAGATGGTTAGCGGCGGCGTGATCCGGGGGACCTTCCACACGGACGGCAAGACGTTCGTGTTTACTCTAGCTGACGTCCCGCTGTCCGGCGTGGGCGCCACGCCGCAAGCGGCGTTCGACGACCTCATGGCGGCGCAAGCGCGCGCCGGCGATTTGCCAGCGCGGTTGGAAGCAATGGCGCGGGAGCAGCACGGCGCGGGCGACCGTCGAACAATCGTTCGCCTTATCGGCATTGGGTTGATCGCGTTGACCGTGATCGGCGGGACGCTGGGCGGGGCGGTGGCGCTAGCGCCGCGTGTCGTGGCGGATGTCGCACGCACGACACTCGATAAAGTCAACGAGTGGGCCAGCGAGCTGACGCCGGAGGAGCGGCGCAATCTGCGCGACATTCTCGATGCTCCCGAACAGAACGAGGCGTCCGCTGAAGATAGCGCGCCGTGAAGGGGCTGGCCGCCAGCGGACGGGTCGCGGCCCTAGCGGCGCTCGCTGCGGCGGGCCTCTGGCTCGTTCTGGCGCTGCTGACCTGGGGCGATCTGGCTAACGGCGTACGCGTATCGTCGCCCTTCAGCACATTCGGTTACGGGCAAGCGGCGCTGTTTTCGGCGCCGGTGAACATCCTGCACGTGCTCGGCGTGTTGGCCTGGAACGCTGCCGCGATGCTGATCGGCTACGCGCTGGTGATCCGGCCGATCTGGGCCGGGAAACACTTTGCCGGCGCGGGGTTGATGGCGCTTGCGGGGGTCGTGCCCGGGACGCTGCTCATCGGCGCGCTATCGCGGATCGTGACGCTGTTTGCGCCGAACGCGGTTGCGGCGCCGGTCATGGCGCTTATCGTGGCGGGCGCTTCAGCGTGGGCGATCATTGCCTTGTGGCCGCGGATCAATGCCGCCCGCGGCGCGTGGCGCAGTACGGCGATCTTACTGCTCGCGGCGCTGCTGGCAGGCTTGGTGTTTCAGCTGCACGTGGATCGCGGGCACGCTGTTGCCGAAGGCAGCATCTGGTTCATCAATACGGTGTTCTTGTCGGACGCCTACGGCGTCGGCGCCGACGGGACGTTTCCGTTGGTCACGCAGCACTATGACGAGGCCGCGTTTCTGCTGGCGCCGATCTATCTGTTGGTCGCGCCTGGGGAAGACGCCAGCGCGGCGCTTACGCTGATCTATTGGATCACCCTGGCGATTGGCCGATTGGGCATGATCGCGTTGACCTATCTCGCCTTGCGAGGTCTTTCGCTTGACCGCTTCAGCGCATTCGCATGCACCATCTTTGTTTGCGCAGCCTCGTTATCTCTCAATCCGTTCTCGTCGCGCCTCTTGTTCGATTCGCTGAGCCCGTTGCTTTATGCGCTGCACGGCGCGCGTTTCTTGGCGCCCATTCTGCCGCTGCTCATCGTCTCGGCGCTGACGCAAGGTGGCCTGCGCGTTGATGCGCGCGCCATTACGCTGGCGGTGTTGCTCGGACTTGGGCTCTCCGCCATGCCCGTTCACTTGGCCATCGTTGCCCCCTGGGCGTTGGCGCTGCTTGTGCTGGTGGGGCTGAATCCGGTGGCGGGCGCTCGCACGGAGATGTGGCGCGGCGCAGCGGCGGTTGCTGTGGGTGTGCTGGTGGCGGTGAGCTTTGTTTATGGGCTGCAGACCGCGTCGGATGTTGTGCGCGCGGCCGTGTTGGCGGGCAGCGGCGTGCTGGGCGGCTCGTGGATGGTATGGCGGCTGCTTCGGAGCGGCGTGAAACCGCCGGCTGGCGAAGATGGACGAGCCCTGGCGCTGACGCTGCTTGTGTTGACTGGCTATGCGGTGGGATTGGCGTTCCTCGGCAATGTCGCGTTGGGGCCGTTGTCGGACATGTTCGCGAACCTTTGGCCCTATGACGCGCGTGACATCATTAGCCGGCTTGACAGCGCCGTTGTAGCGCCCAGCGCGCAGATCGGCGCCTCGCCCTACTGCGCTGGCGGCTACGAGTGGGGCTATCGGACACTGACCGGCCATTGCGGCTCGCTACCAGTTTTCGTGCGGACCTACGGTTTGCCCTTTGCTCTCATGGCCGCGGTTCTTGGTTGGCGCGCGCTGCGGGGGCGGCCAGCGGCGGACGCACGCACCGAGACGACGATGCTCTGGGGGATCGTGCTCTGCCTGCTGGCGCTGCCGGTCTCTTTTGTCCTCTTCGATTTCATCACGCCGAGCGCCGTTTCGGAAACGACCGGGTGGTCGATCTGGCTGCGGTCGCGGGCCGTCGAGCCTTGGTTCATCGGCGGTGTGCTGCTGTCGCTGGCCTTTTTCCTGCGCGGGACGAGCAGCCGGGTACGGGGCTGGGCGAACTTGGCGCTCGTCAGCGCGGCGGCGATCCATATTTTGAACCCGCTCGTCGCGCCCTCGCAGTGGGTGGCCAACGTCGCCTATTGGGTGGCCGCCCTTCTGGGCTAAATGCCTGAGCAGGGCGCTGGGTTATACGGTACCAAACTACGCCAGCCTGTGCATGGACATCGCTGCCGGGGGCCACTAGCGTCCGCGCCGATTTCGCAACTGCGGCGCCACTTGCCCTGGTGTCGGAATGCGATGCGCTTTAGGTGGACCGCATGGGCCTAGACCTGCTCGATTACGCGCCGATCATCATCTTCTTCGCCATCGCGATCGTGATGGGCGCGGGCTTTCTGATTGCTGCCTGGGTGGTGGCGCCAAAAAACCCCGATAAAGAAAAGGTTTCCGCTTATGAGTGCGGATTCAACGCCTTTGACGATGCGCGCATGAAGTTCGACGTGCGCTTCTATCTGGTCTCGATCCTCTTCATTATTTTCGACCTCGAAGTTGCTTTCCTTTTTCCCTGGGCCGTGACGCTCGGAAATATGCCGCCTGAGGTCGGGCAATTCGCTTTCTTCTCGATGATGACCTTCCTCGGCGTGCTGACGGTTGGGTTCATCTACGAGTGGAAGAAGGGCGCGCTGGAGTGGGAATGAGCGATAACACCAAAATCCTCACGCCCTACGGCGAAGGTGGCCGAGCGCTCGCGGCGGGCTATCCAGCGAAGGAGGACGATCCGTTCTATACGGGCCTCTCCGACCAGCTTGCCGACAAAGGCTTCATCACCGCGGCGGCCGACGATCTCATTACCTGGGCGCGGACCGGCTCGCTGATGTGGATGACGTTCGGGCTTGCGTGTTGCGCTGTCGAAATGATGCAGGCCTCGATGCCGCGCTATGATCTCGAACGCTTTGGCTTTGCGCCGCGCGCCAGCCCACGCCAGAGCGACGTGATGATCGTCGCCGGCACGCTGACCAACAAAATGGCGCCGGCGCTGCGCAAGGTCTACGACCAAATGCCGGAGCCGCGTTACGTCATCTCGATGGGCTCGTGCGCCAATGGGGGCGGCTACTATCACTACAGTTACAGCGTGGTGCGCGGTTGCGATCGCGTCGTCCCGGTCGACATTTACGTGCCGGGCTGCCCGCCGACAGCGGAGGCGCTCGTGTACGGCGTACTTCAACTGCAGCGCAAAATCCGCCGCGAGGGGAACATCGTTCGATGAGCCAAGCGCTAGAAGATTTGGGTGCGCACATCAAGGCGTCGATGACCAATGCGGTCACCGGCCAATCCGTGTATGCAGGCGAACTCACGCTCGATGTGCGGGTTGACGACATCTACGCGGTGATCAGGTTTCTGCGCGACGACCCGCGTTGCAAATTCACGACTTTGATAGACATTTGCGGCTCGGACTATCCGGAGCGGGGCAAGCGCTTCGACGTTGTTTATCACCTTCTGTCGATGCAGCTGAACCATCGCATCCGGATCAAGGGCCAGACGGATGACACGGCGCCGGCGCCGAGCATCGCAAATATTTTTCCGTGTGCGGACTGGTTCGAGCGCGAGGCGTTCGACATGTATGGCATTCTCTTCTCAAACCATCCGGACCTGCGCCGCATCCTCACCGATTACGGTTTCGAGGGGCATCCGCTGCGCAAGGATTTCCCGATGAGCGGCCATGTCGAGGTCCGCTACGACAGCGAGCAACAGCGCGTCGTCTATGAGCCGGTGAAGCTGCCGCAAGCGTTCCGCAATTTCGATTTCCTCTCACCTTGGGAAGGCATGACGCTTCCAGGCGATGAGAAGGCCGGTGATGCAAGGACAAAACCATGAGCGCAGCCCCGCTCTCTGGCCGCTGCTTATGCGGCGCCGCGCGCTTCACCGCGAAGCCCGAGAAGATGACGATGGATGCCTGCCATTGCTCCATGTGCCGGCGCTGGAGCGGCGGGCCGGCGATGACGGTGTTTTGCACCGACGTCCAGTTTGAGGATGAGAGTGCAGTCGGCGTTTATGTTTCGTCAGAGTGGGCGGAGCGCGGCTTCTGCAAGACGTGCGGCTCCAACCTCTTTTGGCGCACGCATGACCATAAGATGTTCACGGTCTCGGCCCACGCCTTCGACAATCCCGAGCAGTTTCCGTTCGAAGTCGAGATCTACATCGATCAAAAACCGGCAAACTACGCGTTCGCGAACGACACCAAGAAGATGACGGGCGCGGAAGTCGAGGCGATGTTCGCGGGTTCATCGGGTGCGGAACACGAATGACGCGCTTGAACACATCCTTGCCAGTTGGAGCGTTGCATGGCTGACGATCTTTCCAACGCGCCGGCGCCCGCTGAAGAAAAGCGCACGTTCACGATCAATTTCGGACCCCAGCACCCGGCGGCGCACGGCGTGCTGCGCTTGGTGTTGGAGTTGGATGGCGAAGTGGTAGAGCGCGTCGACCCGCATATTGGCCTGCTGCATCGCGGCACCGAGAAGCTGATCGAGTATAAGACGTATCTGCAAGCCATCCCATATTTCGACCGGCTCGATTATGTCGCGCCGATGAATCAAGAGCATGCGTTCTGCCTGGCGATCGAAAAGCTCGCTGGCATCGAAGTGCCTCGGCGTGCATCGATCATTCGCGTGCTGTATTCAGAGATCGGGCGCGTCCTCAGCCACCTCCTGAACGTCACCACTCAGGCCATGGATGTCGGCGCGCTGACACCGCCGCTCTGGGGCTTTGAAGAGCGCGAGAAGCTGATGGTGTTTTACGAGCGCGCCTCAGGCTCGCGCTTGCATGCCAACTATTTCCGCCCGGGCGGCGTCCACCAAGACTTGCCGTCGGCTCTGATCGAAGACATCGACGTCTGGGCTGAGCAATTTCCGCAGAAAGTGCGCGACATCGAGGGCCTGCTCACCGGCAACCGTATCTTCAAGCAGCGCAATGTCGATATTGGCGTGGTGACGCAGCAGGACGCGCTCGATTGGGGCTTCTCGGGCGTGATGGTGCGTGGCTCCGGCATGGCGTGGGATTTACGCCGCTCGCAGCCCTATGAAATCTACAGCGAACTCGATTTCAAAGTCCCCATCGGCAAGAACGGCGATTGCTACGACCGTTATCTCTGCCGCGTTGAGGAGATGTACGAGTCCACCAAGATCATCCAGCAATGCATCGCGCTACTGCGGACCACGCCGGGACCGGTGATGCCGGAGCATTCTAAGTACGCGCCGCCGCGCCGCGCCGAGATGAAGAATTCGATGGAAGCGCTTATCCATCACTTCAAGCTCTACACTGAAGGCTTTCATGTGCCGGCGGGCGAGGCGTACGCGTATGTTGAGGCGCCGAAGGGCGAGTTCGGCGTCTACCTAGTCGCCGACGGCACCAACAAACCGTACCGCGTGAAAATCCGCGCGCCGGGCTTCCCTCATCTCGCGGCTATGGACTATCTCTGCAAGGGCCACATGCTGGCGGACGTCTCCGCCGTCCTAGGCTCACTCGATATCGTGTTCGGCGAGATCGACCGGTGAACGGAGACCACGTTTCGCTGATGCTGTGGATCGAGGGCATTGTGGCCCTGGTGATCATGCTCGCGTTCGTGATTCATGCCTTCTTCGCGTTCAAGCCGGCCCACGTGGAGCACCATCCCGCACGCGTACGCATCGGCGCGGCGATTCAGGGCTTGGCTATCGGGCTGTTGATCGGGTTCGTGATCGTGCCGCTGCGGATGCAAGTGATGGACGCGCGTGGCTTTGACTCTGGCGTGTCGGCGGGGATGTCATCGCTCTCGTTTCTGCCGGCGCTGGGCATGCTGATTGTCATTCGGCGCGGGGCGCTGTTGAAGGCGCCGGTGCTGTCGAAGTATCTGCGCGCCTATCGCCGCGCGACGCTGCTGAAGGCGCGGGACGATGCCGACAAGGCGCTGACCAAGCTCGACGAGATCGAAGGCCGGAGGGCGGCGGTATGAACGTGCTCGATGGCGGTTCGGTGCTCACGCAACTGGCGCTTTGGGTCGCGGGCGCGATCGTACTCGTGGTGGCGGGGAGTTACTTCTTGCGGCCACGCACGCGCGCGCTCTATCCCGGCGGCTCGCAACGCTACTTGCTCGCGCTTATCGTGCAGTCGGTCGCGTTCATGGCGCCGATCCCGATCGTGCTGATCCTTTTGGTTGGGCGCTCCATCATGCCGGGGCTGGACGTGATCATCGCTGTGACAGTGGGTTTCGGTGTGCTGATCCTGTTGCGCTCGTTGCCGGTGACGGGGCCGCTACTAAAAGACTTGCACCGCGCGCGCCTCGACGCGGCAATGCAGCGTCTGGAGCGCAAGCCATGAGCGCGGCCGATCTCGTGCAGCGCCAGCTCGAGGCGTACAATGCGCAGGACCTCGATGCGTTCTGCGCCACTTACCTCGATGATTGCATCATCGCTGATCTGAACGGCGCGGTGAGCCAGGCCGGCAAGGACGCGATCCGCGCGCGCTACGCCAAGACCTTCAGCGACTATCCCAAGAACCGCGCCTGGTCGATCAACCGCATGGCGCTGGGCGACGTCGTGATCGATCACGAGAAGGGCGAGCGCTCGCCTGAAGGCCCGTTCTTCGAGGCGCTCGTCGTCTATACTGTCAAAGACGGGCTGATCACCCGCGTCGATTTCGTTAAGTGAGAGACTTATGAGCGTCCGCCGCCTCGCCGCCGAACAGCCCGTCAGCTTCGCGTTCTCGAAAGACACGATGGAGCAGGTGCGTTGGTGGATTGCCAAATATCCGCCGGAGCGGAAGCAGTCGGCGATCATACCCATCATGTGGCTGGTGCAAAAGCAGGAGGGCTGGGTGAGCGAGCCCGCCATCCAGGCCATGGCGCAGCTGCTTGAGATGCCCACGATCCGCGTTCTCGAAGTGGCGACGTTCTACACGATGTTTCACTTGGCCCCGGTCGGTAAGCACCACTTCCAACTCTGCGGTACGACGCCGTGCATGTTGCGCGGCGCTGAAGATTTGAAGGCCGTCTGCAAGAGCCGCATTGGCGACAAACACGCGGTGAGCGCCGACGGCATGTTCTCGTGGGAGGAAGTCGAGTGCGTCGGCGCATGCGTGAATGCGCCGGTGGTGGCGATCGATGACTATTACCATGAGGACCTGACGCCGGATGCGCTCGAAGCGTTGATGGATAAGCTCGCGCGCGGTGAGAAAATTACGCCGGGCTCGGCCATTGGTCGTCAAACGTCTGCGCCGGAGGGCGAGCAGAAGACGCTCACCGACCCATCACTCTATGACGGCTCGTTGGCCCAGAAGATCACATTGCCGGGCCTGCTGGAAAAAGTATGAGCGAGACGCCGCCCCCGAACCTGCCGCCACGCAGGAAGCTCGATGTCGAGCAACCGCTTCAAGGCGGCGGCTTGCTGCGCTCGGGTGCGCCATGGATGTACGGCTTGGCGACGGTCGCGCTTGTCGGCGTTGCTTTGTATATGGCGCTGGTGGAGGAGCGGGAGCTGCTTTCGCCTTACGTCGCCGGCCCCGGCATCGGGGCGATTTGGTTTGCGCTGCGCACATTGATGACTTGGGGTTCGAATGCTCGCGGATAAGGATCGCATCTTCCTCAATCTTTACGGGACGCACGGTGCGGACCTGGAGAGCGCGAAGAAGCGCGGCGCCTGGAATGGCACCGCCGACATCATCTCGGCTGGTCGCGACTGGATCATCACGCAGATGAAAGAGAGCGGCTTGCGCGGGCGCGGCGGCGCGGGCTTTCCGACTGGCTTGAAGTGGTCCTTCATGCCGAAAGAGGTGAAGGATCGCCCGCACTATCTCGTCGTCAACGCCGACGAGTCCGAGCCGGGCACGTGCAAAGACCGCGATATCATGCGCCACGATCCGCATTTGCTGATCGAAGGTTGCTTGGTTGCCTCCTTCGCGATGCAGGCGCACGCTTGCTACATCTATGTGCGCGGCGAGTACGTGGCCGAGCGCGAAGCGATGGAGCGCGCGATTAAGGAAGCCTATGAGGCCAAGCTCGTCGGGAAGAACAACGTGCATGGCTGGGATTTCGACATCTACATGCATCACGGCGCCGGCGCCTACATTTGCGGCGAAGAAACGGCATTGCTCGAAAGCCTGGAAGGCAAGAAAGGTCAGCCGCGTCTGAAGCCGCCATTTCCGGCCAATGTCGGCCTCTATGGCTGCCCGACAACGGTGAACAATGTTGAATCGATCGCTGTGGCGCCGACAATCCTGCGCCGTGGCGCCAAGTGGTTCGCCGGCATCGGCCGCGCCAACAACACCGGCACCAAGGTGTTCTGCATGTCCGGCCACGTGAACAAGCCGTGCAATGTCGAAGAGGCGATGAGCATTCCGCTGAAGCAGCTCATCGAAGAACATTGCGGCGGCGTGCGTGGGGGCTGGGGCAATCTGAAGGCGGTGATCCCGGGCGGCTCGTCGGTGCGCATGATCAACGCGCAAGAGTCCGAAACCATGCTGATGGATTTCGACTCGCTCTCGGCTGCGCCGCATCGTTCGGGCCTCGGCACGGCGGCGGTGATTGTCATGGACCAATCGACCGACATGATCCGCGCCATCGCGCGCATCGCCTACTTCTACAAGCACGAAAGCTGCGGCCAGTGCACGCCGTGCCGCGAAGGCACCGGCTGGATGTGGCGCGTGCTTGAACGGATGGCGAAAGGCGAAGCCGATCACAGCGAGATCGATTTGCTGCTCGACGTCGCGGGCCAGGTAGAAGGCCACACGATCTGCGCATTGGGCGACGCGGCTGCCTGGCCGATCCAAGGCTTGATCCGCTGCTTCCGCGGCGAGATTGAACAACGGATCGATCGCTACCGCAGCGCGAAGGGCGTGCACCAAGTGATCATGCCGGTGGCGGCGGAGTGATGAAGCACTTCCTCCTCATCTACGACTACACACCAGACTTCATGGAAAAGCGCGGCGCCGTGCGTCCCGCGCACCTAGAACTCTGCCGCGCATCGGTGGCACGCGACGAACTGCAACTCGGTGGCGCCGTCCCGCAGGACGATCCGCCGTTTGGTTTGCTCCTGTTCAAAGCCGAGACCGCCCAAGTCGCGGAGGATTTCGCGCGCGCCGATCCGTACACCTCGCAGGGCGTGGTGCAGTCTTGGCGCGTGCGAGAGTGGATCACTGTCGTGGGCGAGGGCGCCCTGATGAAAATTTGAGCGGCGCAAAGGAAAACGGAGCGGGGTGAACCGCTCCGTTCCTGGGTCGCACTATTGAGCCGCTCTTATTGCGGGCGTTGATCGCGGTTCTTGTCGATCCGCTCTTGATCTTGCTCGGGCCGCTCCATGTCTTTGCGGCCTTGATCTTGGCCTTCACGGCCTGGCTGCGCTTGACGCGGATCGCGCTCTTGGTTCGGCGGCTGTTGGTTGTTCGCCATAGGTAAAGCTCCTTGCTTGCCCGCCCTTGCATCACAAACGAGCCGATACGCCCCCTCGTTCCGACAAATTGCACGTAATGTCAGCATCTTACGTGAATACCGCGAAACTTATCCACATGCCTTCAATCCAGGCGTTTCGCGGTGTCGTGCGATGTGTCTAAGCGCCTGTCGCAGCGGACCTTTCGCCCACTTGCGGCGACGCAATAAATGGGTCATTCGGGCGCCGCGAAAGCGGACTTTCCATGACGAAGATTCTCGTCGACGGCGTTGAAGTCGACGTTCCTCCGGAACTCACCTTGCTGCAGGCGTGCGAAGCCGCCGGCGCTGAGATTCCGCGCTTTTGCTACCACGAGCGTCTGTCGATCGCCGGCAATTGCCGCATGTGCCTGATCGAAGTGAAGGTCGGCGGCAAGTCCGGGCCGAAGCCAGTGGCCTCGTGCGCGCAGCAGGTGAAGGATCTGCCGCCGCCGCGCGATAATATCTTGAACGAACTCGTCACCAGCAGCGCCGTCGTCGAAAAGGCGCGCAAGGGCGTGATGGAGTTTCTGCTCATCAATCACCCGCTCGACTGCCCGATCTGCGACCAGGGCGGCGAGTGCGATCTGCAGGATCAATCCGTCGCCTATGGCCGCGGCGGCTCGCGCTACGACGAGAACAAGCGCGCGGTCGAAGAAAAATTCATGGGCCCTCTCGTGAAGACGGTGATGACGCGCTGCATCCAATGCACGCGCTGCGTCCGCTTTGTGACGGAAGTCGCCGGCGTGTCCGAACTGGGCGCGACTGGCCGCGGCGAGGACATGGAAATCACCACTTACCTGGAAGCTTCGCTGACCAGCGAGCTTTCGGCCAACGTTATCGATCTTTGCCCGGTCGGCGCACTGACCTCCAAGCCCTACGCCTTCAACGCACGCCCCTGGGAGCTCTCGAAGACCGAGAGCGTGGACGTGATGGACGCGCTTGGCTCTAATATTCGCGTCGATGCGCGCGGTGACGCCGTTCTGCGTGTGCTGCCGCGCATCAATGACGAGATCAATGAAGAGTGGATCTCGGACAAAACGCGCTACGCCGAGGACGGCCTAAACCGTCAGCGCCTCGATCGCCCGTATATTCGCGAGAACGGAAGGCTGCGCGCCGCGACTTGGAGCGAGGCGCTTGAGGCGACGGCGAAGGCGCTTTCCGGCGAAGCCAAGAAGATCGGCGCGATCGCCGGAGATCTTGCTTGCGCCGAGAGCATGAAGGCGACGCTCGATCTCTTCCGTGCATTGGGCTCGCCGAATACCGATTGCCGCGCCGATGGCGCGCAAATCGGCGGCGCGCGTGCCGGTTACATTTTCAATTCGACCATCGCCGGCATCGACCAAGTCGATGCGATCCTGCTCGTCGGCACGAACCCGCGTCTCGAAGCGCCGGTGCTGAATGCGCGCATTCGCAAAGCCTGGTTGCGCGGCGCGGAGATCGGCGTAGTCGGTGAGGCGGCGGACCTGACGTATCGATACGCGCATGTCGGCGCAGGCGCCGATGCGCTCGGTCAGCTTGGCGCGTTCGGCGATGTCCTGAACAAGGCTCAGCGGCCGATGATAATCGTCGGCGCTGGCGCGCTCGCGCGTGACGATGGCGGTGCGATTTTGCGTGCGGCGGGCAAGCTCGCGGCGGGTCTGATGAAGGACGGCTGGAGCGCATTCAACGTGCTCCACACCGCCGCCTCGCGCGTCGGCGGCCTCGATCTCGGCTTCTTGCCGGGCGAGGGCGGAAAAAGCGCCAAAGAGATGCTCGCCGGCGGCATGGATACGCTGTTGCTGCTCGGCGTCGATGAAGTCGCGCTGCCGAAGGCGGGCACGATTATCTATCTCGGCACGCACGGCGACGCGGGCGCGCATCGCGCTGACATCATCCTGCCGGGTGCGGCCTACACCGAGAAAGACGCGACCTGGGTCAACATCGAGGGCCGCGTCCAGTACGGCCAACGCGCGACGTTCCCAAAGGGCGACGCAAAGGAAGATTGGGCGATCCTGCGCGCGCTCTCCGGAGCGATGGGCAAGACGCTGCCGTATGACACGCTGGGCGCGTTGCGCGCCAAGATGATCGCGGACCATCCGACCTTCGGCCAAGTCGATTACGCGCCGGGCCCGGATGCAAGCTTTGACGCTGGCGCCATTGGCGCGGAGGGCAAGCTTTCAAGCGCGCCGCTGCGCAGCCCGATCACGGATTTCTACCTCACCAACCCCATCGCGCGCGCGTCGAAGACGATGGCGGAGTGCTCGCTCCTGCGAGCCGGCGTGAGTGCGAAGGTGGCGGCGGAATGAATCCGAGCGCCGATTACGTTCCGCTGATTGCGCTTCCGGCCGAATGGGAGTGGGCGCTGATGAAGACGGGCCAAGTGCTCGCCATCATGATCCTGCTGCTGATCTCGCTCGCATTCTTGCTGCTGTTCGACCGCAAGGTTTGGGCCGCCGTGCAGCTGCGCAAGGGGCCGAACGTCGTTGGCCCGTTCGGTTTGCTTCAAAGCTTCGCGGACTTCTTCAAGTTCGTGTTCAAGGAAATTGTCATTCCCGCCGGCGCCAACAAAACGGTGTTTATCCTCGCGCCGCTGCTGACCTTCGTGCTGGCGTTTGTCGGTTGGGCGGCGGTGCCGTGGGCGCCGGGTGTTGTCATCGCCGACCTGAACGTCGGCATTCTTTACCTGTTCGCGATCAGCTCGCTTGGTGTGTACGGCATCATCATGGGCGGCTGGGCGTCCAACTCGAAATATCCGTTCCTCGGGGGCTTGCGCTCGGCGGCGCAGATGGTGAGCTACGAAGTGTCGATCGGCTTCATCATCATCACCGTGCTGCTGCTCGTTGGCTCGCTGAACCTCACCACGATCGTGGATGCGCAAGCGGCGGGCATTTGGGCCTGGCACGGCTTCCGGATTCTCGATTTCTCCGAGTTTCCGTCGAACATCCTCGTCGGCGTCACCATGCTGGCGATGCTCGGCATGTTTTTCATATCGGCATTGGCCGAAACCAATCGCCCACCCTTCGATCTGCCGGAGGCGGAGTCCGAACTCGTGGCCGGCTATCAGGTCGAGTATTCGTCGACGCCGTATCTGCTCTTCATGATCGGCGAATATCTGAACATCGTGATGATGTGCGCGATGACGAGCATTCTCTTCCTCGGCGGCTGGCACTTGCCGTGGGGGCCGGTGGAGAGCTTGGGCCTCAACCCGTTCTTCACCTCGCTCGTCGCGATGCTGATCTTCTACGCCAAGCTCTGGATCATGTTCTTCATGTTCGCGATGGTGAAGGCCATCGTGCCGCGCTATCGCTACGATCAGCTGATGCGCATTGGATGGAAGATTTTCCTGCCAACCTCGCTCGTGGCCGTCGTCGCCATCGGCTATTACGTCACCTTCCTTCAGCCCGCTGCTGTAACTTCCGTGGCGGGTGGCTGATGCGGGCGATTGTTTTCACCGCTCTGCTCGCGCTCGGCGCTTGCGCCACGCAGCTGCTGCAAGTGGTGACGCGCGACGGCGGCGTCTTCGACGTCCGATACGACAACCGCCTGCAAACGACGCAGGAAGCAGACCTCCGCGCCGATCGCCACTGCGGCGGGCCGGCGGCGTTCGAGACGGAGCAAACCGGCTTCGACGGTTTGTCCTACCGCACCTATCGCTGCAGGGAGCGCTGAGAGATGTCCCGCATCCTCCAAGCCGCCAAAGGCGCTCTGATGCTCGACATGCTGGGCGGGTTCGCGCTCGGCATGAAATATTTCTTCAAGCGCAAAGCGACGGTGAACTACCCGTTCGAGAAGGGCCCGCTCTCGCCCCGTTTCCGCGGCGAGCACGCACTGCGGCGCTACGCCAACGGCGAAGAGCGCTGCATCGCCTGCAAGCTCTGCGAAGCCATCTGCCCGGCGCAAGCCATCACCATCGAAGCCGAGCCGCGAGAAGACGGTTCGCGCCGCACGACGCGCTACGATATCGACATGGTGAAGTGCATCTATTGCGGATACTGCCAGGAGGCATGCCCGGTGGATGCGATCGTCGAGGGGCCGAACTTCGAGTTCGCCACCGAGACGCGCGAAGAACTCTATTACGACAAGGAACGCTTGCTCGCGAACGGCGATCGCTGGGAGCGCGAGATCGCGAAGAATTTGGAACTGGACGCGCCTTACAGATAGGGCGGGTTTTTCTCGGGGCTGCGGGCGAGAACGCCGGCGCCGTTTCGATTGGGAGAACGGTTGGGATGTTGGCGGCAATCGCCTGGTGGGTGTTGGCGACGATCGCGGTTTTGTCCGCGTTCGCGGTCATCGCTGCGCGCAATCCCGTCCACTCCGTGCTGTTTTTAATCCTGACGTTTTTCACCTCGGCCGGTCTGTTCGTTCTCCTCGGCGCCGAGTTTTTGGCGATGCTGCTGGTCGTCGTTTATGTCGGCGCGGTGGCGGTGCTCTTCCTATTCGTCGTCATGATGCTCGACGTGGACTTTGCCGAGCTGAAGCAGGGCTTCCTCTCATACACGCCGATTGGCGCCATCATCGCGGTGGCGCTCTTTGCCGAACTGGCGCTTGTTGCCAGCGCGTCGATGTCGTCCAACGGCGTGCCGATCTCGGTTGCCGCAACGGGCGAAAGCGCCGTCACCAACGCTGAGGCAATCGGGCAGGTGCTCTACACTGAATACCTACTCGTCTTCCAAATGGCGGGGCTGGTTCTGCTGGTCGCCATGATTGGCGCGATAGTGCTGACGCTGCGCCACCGACCGGGCGTGCGCAAGCAGGACATCACCGCACAGGTTGGCCGCAAGCGCTCCGAGGGCGTCGAACTCAAGGACCCGCGTCCAGGGCAGGGGCTGGGCTGATGCTTGAGATCGGGCTTTCGCATTATCTGTTCATGGCCGCCGCGCTGTTCACGATCGGCGTGTTCGGCATTTTCGTGAATCGTAAGAACGTCATCATCATCTTGATGTCGATCGAACTCGTGCTGCTCTCGGTGAACATCAATCTGGTGGCGTTCTCAGCTTATCTGCAAAACCTTGAAGGCCAGATTTTCGCGATGATGGTGCTGACGGTTGCGGCGGCTGAGGCGGCTGTGGGCCTCGCCATCCTCGTCACCTACTTCCGCAACCGCGGCAATATCGCGGTCGAAGACATCAACCAGATGCGGGGCTAGGCGTGCAATTTTCCCCCGAAGTCCTGATTGTCCTCGGCCCGCTCTTCGCGGCGGCGTTTGCCGGTCTGTTGCAGCGCTACATCGGCGACAAGGTCGCGATGGGCGTGACGACCGCCTCAATCGGCCTCTCGCTCATCCTCTCATGGCCGATCTTCATCGGCTTCGTCTGGGGCGACGAGCAGGCGCGTGTGATTGAGCTGTTCCGCTTCATCGACGTCGCCGGCTTTACATCGATCTGGAGCGTGCGCGTCGACACCATGTCGGCGATCATGCTGGTGGTCGTGAACACGGTCTCGTTCCTGGTTCACGTCTATTCGATCGGTTACATGGCCGAAGATCCGCACCGGGCGCGATTCTTCTCCTACCTCTCGTTCTTCACCTTCTCGATGCTCGCTTTGGTGACGGCGAACGACTTTCTTCAGCTTTTCTTTGGCTGGGAAGGCGTGGGCGTGGCGTCTTACCTGCTCATTGGCTTCTGGTTCCAGAAACGCAGCGCCAATGATGCGGCGATCAAGGCGTTCGTGACCAACCGGGTCGGCGATTTCGGCTTCGCGCTCGGGATCATGGCCGCCTTCTTCTGTTACGGCTCGATCCAGTTCGATGAAGTTTTCCACGCCGCTGCCGCCAACCCGGAGCTGATGCTCGGTGTCGGCGAAGTGCAGTTCCGCGCCGTCGAAGTGATCGCATTTCTCTTGTTCATCGGCGCGATGGGCAAGTCGGCGCAATTCTTCCTGCACGTGTGGTTGCCGGACGCCATGGAAGGCCCGACGCCCGTCTCGGCGCTCATCCACGCCGCGACGATGGTGACCGCCGGCGTGTTTATGGTCTGCCGTGCAGGTGAGCTTTATCATTTAGCGCCGTTGGCAAGCGGCTTCGTCACCATTATCGGTGCGGTGACCGCCCTGTTTGCAGCGACGGTCGGTCTCGCGCAGAACGACATCAAGCGCGTGATCGCCTATTCGACCTGTTCTCAGCTAGGCTACATGTTCTTCGCGGCGGGCGTCGGCGCCTACAACGCGGCCATGTTCCACCTGTTCACGCACGCCTTCTTCAAGGCGCTGCTCTTCCTCGGTGCGGGCTCCGTGATTCACGGCATGCACCACGAGCAGGACATGCGCTACATGGGCGGTGTCCGCAAACCTATGCCGATCACCTGGGCGATGATGACGATCGGCACCGTGGCGCTTATCGGTCTCGGCATTCCGGGCATCGGCGGCTTCGCCGGCTTCTATTCGAAGGACGCGATCATCGAGGCCGCGTATGCAAGCCACGGCATCGGCGCGCAGTTTGCGTTCTGGTGCGGTGTGGCGGCGGCGCTGTTGACCAGCTTCTATTCCTGGCGTCTCGCCTTCATGACCTTCGAAGGCAAATTCCGTCCGAACCCGCATGCGCATCACGACGATCACGCGCATGATGACCATCATCACGCCGCGCCTGCCGATGGCTCGGCGCCCGCGCATGAATCTCCCTGGATCATGCTTGCGCCGCTGATCGTATTGGCGATCGGCGCGATTTTCGCGGGCATGGTGTTTTACCCGTACTTCATGGGCGAGCATGCGGGCGACTTCTGGGATCACGTCATCCCGTTCCACGAGGGCCACCACGACTTCCCAACGTGGGTTCTTTGGGCGCCGCTGATCGTGACGCTCACCGGCTTCCTGTTCGCCGTGATCTTCTATCTCTGGAAGCCCTCGGCGCCCAAGGCGATGGCGAAGGGCCCGGTGTGGGCCTTCCTCTACAACAAGTGGTACTTCGACGAGCTTTACGACTTCGTTTTCGTCAAAGGCGCCCGCGCTGTTGGCGACCTCTTCTGGAAGGTCGGCGACAAGAAAATCATAGACGGCCTCGGGCCTGACGGCGTCGCGGCGACATCGCGCTTCGTCTCCCGCAATGTGCGCAAAGCGCAAACGGGCTTTGTCTATCACTACAGCTTCATCATGCTGATCGCTGCGGTCGCGTTCGGCGCCTATGCCATCTATGCCGGCATCGGAGGCGGGCGATGAACGAGATGTTCGCTGGCTGGCCGTTGCTCTCGGTCGTCACCTTCATGCCCACGGCGGGCGCGTTGCTGATCCTGCTCGCACGCATGTCGCAGCGTGGAGACAATCCCGGCTACGATAACGGCGTCAAGCTGCTGACGCTGATCGTGACGATTGCGACCTTTTTTTTGTCGCTGTTCGCCTTCGCCGCGTTTGACTGGGACGCGCCGGGCTTTCAGTTGCAGGAGAATGTGCCGTGGGCGTTTGGCGCAAGCTACGCCATGGGCGTCGATCAGTTGGCGATGTCGCTATTGCTGCTGACGACTTTCCTCACGCCGCTCTGCATCCTGGCGAGCTGGTCCATCGAGAAGCAGGTCAGCTCCTACATGGTGCTGTTCCTGCTGCTCGAGACGCTGATGATCGGCGTCTTCTGCGCGCAGGACATCGTCCTCTTCTACCTCTTCTTCGAGGGCGGTCTGATCCCGATGTTCATCTTGATCGGGGTGTGGGGCGGCGAGCGGCGCGTCTATGCGGCGTTCAAGTTCTTCCTCTACACGCTGCTCGGCTCGCTCCTGATGCTGGTGGCGATCGTCGCGATGATCGTGATGGCGCGTGAGGCGGGGATCGAGAACCCGTCAAGCATTCCGGCGCTGACCGAATTCGCGGCACAAGGCGGGTTTAGTCCGCAAATTCAAATCTGGCTGTGGTTGGCGTTCTTTGCCTCCTTCGCGGTGAAGATGCCGATGTGGCCGGTTCATACCTGGCTCCCGGACGCGCACGTCGAGGCGCCGACGGCGGCCTCGGTCGTGCTGGCGGCGATCATGTTGAAGATGGGCGGTTACGGCTTCCTGCGCTTCTCGCTGCCGATGTTTCCTGATGCGTCGCACTTTTTCACCCCGTTCATGTTCGTGCTTTCGGTGATCGCCATCGTCTGGGCGTCGCTGGTGGCGTTCCGTCAGCTCGATATGAAAAAGCTGATCGCCTATTCATCAGTCGCGCACATGGGCTTCGTCACCATGGGCATCTTCGCCGGCAACGAGCAGGGCATTCAGGGCGCGATCTTCCAGATGCTGTCGCACGGCATCATCTCCGGCGCGCTCTTCCTCTGCGTCGGCGTCGTTTACGACCGGATGCACACACGCGAGATCGCATTCTATGGCGGGCTTGTGCATCGGATGCCGGTCTATGCGGCGATCTTCCTTTTGTTCACCATGGGCAATGTCGGTTTGCCGGGCACGTCTGGCTTCCCCGGCGAAATCCTCACCATGGTTGGCGCCTTCCAGGTGAATGCGTGGGTCGCGGCAGGTGCGGCGCTCGGCGTTATATTCTCGGCGGCCTATGCGCTGACGCTCTACCGCAAAGTTGCGTTTGGCGTGATCGAGAACCCGAAGCTCGATGGCATCGCCGATCTCGATGCACGTGAGTGGATTACCTTTGTTCCGCTGATCATCGCCACGCTCGTGATGGGGCTTGCGCCATCCTACGTGCTCGACTTCACCAGCATCTCCGCTGAAGCGATCTCCAATGCCTACGCCGGAGCGGCGCCATGAACGCCCCTCTGCTTGATCTGACGCATAGTTTGCCGCTGGCCCGACCAGAGCTTTTGCTCGCTGGCTTCGCGCTGGTAGCGGTGGTGATAGGCGCTTGGTTCAAGGACCGCGCGTTCATGTCGTTGTCGACGCTTGGCGTCGTTGCGTTGCTCGGCGCCGGCGCGCTGGCGATCCTGTTCCAACCCGGCGCACCGGTGGAAATCCTGCAAGGCGCGATGGTGGTCGACGGCGTCGGCGTCTTCGCCAAGGCGCTGATCGCTCTCTCGGCGGCGGCGACATTGGCGCTGGGCGCGGACCATTTCGTTCGCACCGACGAACAACGCTTCGAGTTTCCTATCGTCGTCGTTCTGGCCGTGCTCGGCATGTTCGTCATGGTGTCGGCGCAAGACCTGATCAGCCTTTATCTCGGCGTCGAATTGCAGAGCTTGTCGGCCTACGTGCTGGCGGCGTGGCGGCGCGACGACTCCCGATCTTCTGAGGCTGGCCTAAAATATTTCGTGCTGAGCGCGATTTCGTCGGGCTTGCTCTTATTCGGCTCGTCGTTCGTGTACGGCTTCACGGGCTCGGTGCGCTTTGACGCGATCGCAGCGGCGATCGGCGATGGCGCGGGCGGCGTTGGTCTCATCTTCGGCATCGTGTTGATGCTCTGCGCGCTCGGCTTCAAGATGTCGGCGGCGCCGTTCCATATGTGGACGCCGGATGTGTACGAAGGCGCGCCGACGCCAGTGACGGCGTTCTTTGCGGCCGCGCCGAAAGTGGCGGCAGTCGCGCTGATGGCGCGCGTGCTCTACGAGCCTTTCGCCGGGCTTGAAGATCAGTGGCGCCAGGTTGTCGCCGCGCTCTCGGCCATCTCGATGGTGTGGGGCTCGATCGGCGCGCTGCTGCAGACGAACCTGAAGCGGCTGATGGCGTATTCGTCCATCGCCAATATGGGCTTTGTGCTGATGGGGCTGGCGAGTGGTGTCGATCAGGGGCCGGTTGCTTCGCTGATCTATCTCGCGCTCTATTTGCCGGCGAATATCGGCGTGTTCGCGCTGATCCTCGCCATGCGTCGCAATAATCAGTCGGTGGAGACGGTGGCCGATCTCGCCGGCCTTGCGCAAAAGCGGCCCTGGATGGCGGCGATGTTTACCATGCTGCTGTTCTCGATTGCGGGCGTGCCGCCGTTCGCAGGCTTTATCGGCAAGCTGTTGGTGTTCTCTGCCGCCGTGGAGACCGGGCTTGTTTGGCTTGCCATCGTCGGCGGCGTCGCGGCGGTGATTGCGGCGGCGTATTATCTGCGCGTGCTGGCCTCGATCTGGTTTGCACCATCGACGGCTCAACTCCAGCCCGCCAGCGGGACGATCGCGGTGACCGCGACCGTAATGGCCGCGCTCAGCTTCCCGGTGCTGGTGCTGGCGCTCGGGGCGTTGCAGAACTGGGCCGAAGCTGCGGTGCGGTCGAGTTTTTGAGAAAGCCGGTCAGATGATCGACGGCCAGGCGCCGGTCGAGACGTTCGACGAAATCGACTCCACCATGCTGGAGGCGCGTCGCCGCGCTGAGCGTGGTGAACTGGGGCCGGTGTGGCTGGTGGCGAAACGGCAAACGGCAGGGCGCGGGCGTCGCGGGCGCGCTTGGATATCAAAAGATGGCAACCTGCTCGCCACGTACCTCTTCGCGACCCAAAAACCGCCAGGCGAGATCGCGCTACTCGGCTTCGCCGCAGGCGTGGCCATCGCCGAAGCAACTGACGAGATCATCGGCGCCGGCAGCGCGCTCCTGAAATGGCCCAACGATGTGCTGATCGACGGCGCGAAGGCTGCGGGCATCTTGCTCGATTCGGGATCGCTTACGGGCGGTGGCGTGTGGGCGGCGCTGGCGTTCGGCGTGAACATCGCCGACGCCCCCGAAGGCATCGACCAGCGCACCACGAGCGTGCGCGCGGCGTTGCCGCCCGATGCGGAGGCGCCGGCGCCGTTGGCGTTCTTGGCCCGCGTTCAGCGCGGGTTGGTGGCGTGGAGCGCGCGCCTCGATGCTGAGGGTTTCGCGCCGCTACGCCAGGCTTGGCTCTCGCGCGCTTATGGCATCGGGCAGGAGGCATGCGTCATTCAGGGCGAGACGGCTTTGGAGGGACGTTTCGCCGGTCTATCACCGCGCGGCGAATTGGAACTCGATACGGCCGAAGGCCGACGCCTCATCGCCGCCGGCGATGTGTTTTTTCCGCAAGCAGGCTAAGCTCCCCCATGCTTCTCGCCATCGACGTCGGCAACACCAATACGAAGTTCGCTGTCCATGACGGCCAAACGTGGCGCGGCCAATGGCGCGCCTCGACTGATACCACGCGCACGGCCGACGAATATGCGCCGTGGCTGAGCCAGATCATGGCGACAACCAATCTCGGCCTCTCGGAAATCAAGGCCTGCATCATCTCGACGGTGGTGCCGCAGGCCTTGTTCAATCTGCGCAATCTCTCGCGCCGCTATGTGAACGCCGAGCCAATGGTGATTGGCGAGGACGGGCTGAATCTCGGCATCGAAGTACGCATCGATAAGCCCAACGAGGCGGGAGCCGACAGGCTTGTGAACGCTGTCGGGGCTTTCATCGAGTATGGCGGGCCGGCGATCATCATCGACAGCGGCACGGCGACCACCTTTGACGTTGTCGCCAGCGACGGCGCGTTCGAGGGCGGCATCATCCTGCCGGGGATCAATCTCTCCTTGCAGGCGTTGCATGAAGCAGCTGCCCGCCTGCCGCGCGTTGAAATCCGCGATCCCGGCCGCGTGATCGGCAAGGACACAGTCAGCGCCATGCAATCAGGCATTTATTTCGGATCCATCGATATGATCGAAGGCCTGTGCCGGCGCATCAAAGCCGAATACGGTGAGCCGATGAAGACGATCGCAACCGGCGGCGTCGCCTCGATCTTCGAGGGCGCGTTCCCGAGCATAGATCATTTCGACCAAGACCTCACCTCGCGCGGTCTCCTGGAAATTTACAAACGGAACGGCGGAAAGCTTTGAAAGCGCCAGCGGCGGACGATGAACTGGTATTTCTGCCGCTAGGCGGATCCGGCGAAATCGGCATGAACTTGAACGCCTACGGCTACGGCCCGCCGGATGCGCGCCAGTGGATCGTGGTCGATATCGGCGTGACCTTTGGACGTGAAGACACAACGCCGGGCGTCGAACTGATCTTGCCCGATCCGGCCTATCTCGAAGACGAACGCGACAACATCATCGCGATCGTGCTGACGCACGCCCACGAAGATCATATCGGCGCGCTGGGCTGGCTCTGGCCGCGCCTTAAAGCGCCCGTTTACGCGACACCATTTACGGCCGCGCTGGTGCGCGAGAAGCTGCGCGAGCACGGGCTGCTGGAAAAAGTGCCGCTCACCGAAATTCCCCTGAAAGGCAATCTGAAGCTCGGGCCCTTCGACATCGACTTCGTCACGCTAACGCACTCGATCCCGGAGCCGAACGGCTTGGCCATCCGCACGCCTCTTGGCCTCATCTGGCACACAGGCGATTGGAAAATCGATCCTGACCCACTGATTGGCGAGACGACTGATGTTGCTAAGCTTCGCGCCATGGCTGACGAAGGCGTGCTGGCGATGGTGTGCGACAGCACCAACGTGTTTGTCGAAGGCACGGCAGGCTCGGAAGCTGAGGTGCGTGAAAAGCTCACCGAGGTGATCAAGAAGCGCAAAGGCCGCGTCGCGGTGACGGCGTTTGCGTCGAACGTGGCGCGCGTGGAGACAGCGCTGCTGGCGGCCCGCGCAGCGGGGCGGACGCCGTGCTTGGTCGGCCGCTCCATGATCCGCATCTACAACGCCGCCAAGAGCGTCGGCCTGCTGCAAGACGCACCGCAGGTTATCGACGAGGACGACGCCGGCACGCTGCCGGACGAGAACATCCTGTTCCTCTGCACCGGCAGCCAAGGCGAAGCGCGCGCCGCACTTTCGCGGATTGCACGCGGCGACCATCGCAACGTCTCGCTGCGCCAGGGCGACACGGTGATCTTTTCGTCCCGCGTCATCCCCGGCAACGAAGCGGCGATCCACACGCTGCATGAACAGTTTCTGGAGCGCGGCGTCGAACTGGTGACGGCGGATAACGAGCATCTGATCCACGTCTCGGGTCATCCGGCGCGCGATGAGTTGAAGCAGATGTATGCCTGGGCGCGACCGCGTATCGCCATCCCGGTGCACGGTGAACAGCGCCACATCCGCGAGCATGTGAAGCTGGCGCTCGAACTGCAAGTGCCGGAAGCGATCGGACCAAATAATGGCGATATGATCCGTTTGGCGCCCGGCCCAGCCATGGTGATTGATGAAGTGCCCGCGGGCAGACTCTATGTCGACGGCGCAAACATCATCCCGGCCGAGGACGACGCGCTTAAGGATCGCCGCCGCCTTGGAGCGGAAGGCTCGGTCCATGTGTCGCTGGCGCTCAGTGGCAAAAACGCCATCGTGGCGGGCCCCACCATCAATGTGCGCGGCATATCGATGCCGGACGATGAGGATTTCGAACTCGCCCTGGAAGAGCTGGAAAACACCGCCAAAGCGACTTTCCAGCGGCTAAAGCACCAGGAACGCGAAGATGACGAACTGGTCGAACAGGCGCTGATGCGATCCGTTCGCAAGGCTGCTGAAAAGCTGTGGCGAAAGCGCCCGCTTGTCGACGTGACGGTCTTGCGTCTCTAAATTGATCGCTGGGACAGGGTTTGGGAGTAGGCCAATGATCGGCCGTTTGAATCACGTCGGGATTGCTGTGCCGTCGATCGATGACGCGAAAGCGACCTATCGCGACCTTTACGGCGTGCCAGAAGACGCCATTACGGAGACGCGCGAACTCCCCGCGCAGGGCGTCAAGTTTGCCTTCGTGAACGTCGCCAACAGTCAGATCGAGCTGATCGAACCGTTGGGCGAGGACAGTCCGATCCGTAAGTTTCTCGAAAAGAACCCGAGCGGCGGACAGCACCATGTGTGCTTTGAGGTGCCGGACATTTACGTCGCGCGCGACGAGATGGTGGTGCGCGGCGCCAAGGTGCTGAACGAGCCGCGCATCGGCGCGCACGGCACGCCGATCATCTTCATTCACCCGAAGGACTCTAACGGCGTGCTGATCGAGCTTATGGAGACTCCGAAGGCAGCGCACGGATGAACCTGTTTCTCGGCCTCGCCATCTACGTGATCCTCTGGTGGCTGGCGTTTTTCACCATGCTTCCGATGGGCGCCCAGAGTTTGCACGAGGCTGACGAAGCCTCGGTTCCTGGCGTCGAGCGGGGTGCGCCGAAGTCGCACCGGCTGGTGCTCAAGGCCCTGATCGCGACGGGAATCGCGGCGCTTGTGTGGCTGTTTGTGGCCTGGGCCATCTCGGTCGATCTGATGGGCCTGCGGCCGCACTAGGCCGCGTTGCGGGACGCCGCGCGTCAGTCTATTCCCAGGCGCTCGAAAGGAAACGCCCGCCCATGCATGCGCTTAAGGTCACGCGCGCCGAGAACTTTCCCGAATGGTATCAGGCCGTCGTGCGCGACGCTGACCTCGCGGAATTGTCCCCCACACGCGGCTGCATGATCATCAAGCCGTGGGGCATGGGCATCTGGGAGCGCTTCGTCGCCGAGATGGACGGGCGCATCCGCGCCAGCGGCCATGAGAACTATTATTTCCCGATGATGATTCCGCTCAGCTTCTTTGCGAAGGAAGCCGAGCATGTCGACGGCTTCGCGAAGGAGATGGCAGTCGTGACGCACCATCGCCTGAAGTCGATCGATGGCGTGCTCCAACCCGATCCAGAGGCCGAGCTTACTGAACCGCTGGTCCTGCGTCCGACGTCCGAGACGATCATCGGCGACGCGTTCAGCCGCTGGATCAAATCCTATCGCGATCTACCGCTGAAGCTGAACCAGTGGGCCAACGTCGTGCGCTGGGAAATGCGCACGCGCATGTTTTTGCGCACGGCCGAGTTTCTCTGGCAGGAGGGCCACACCGCCCACGCCGATGAAGCGGACGCGATGGAAGAGACGATGCTGGCGCTCGAAATGTATCGCAGCGTCGTTGAAGACGTGATGGCGATCCCGGTGATCTGTGGCGAGAAGCCGGAGAATGAACGGTTCCCCGGCGCCGACCGCACTTACTCCATCGAAGCGATGATGCAGGACGGCAAGGCGTTGCAAGCCGGCACCTCGCACTATCTCGGCACGCACTTCGCCGAAGCGCAGAACATCCGCTACCAGGATAAAGACGGCGGCATGTCGCTTTGCCACACGACCAGCTGGGGCACGTCCACGCGTCTCATCGGCGGCATGATCATGACGCACGGCGATGATGACGGCTTACGCACACCGCCAGCCATGGCGCCGCGCCAGATCGTCATCGTGCCGATGTTGCGCGGCAAACCCGAAGACGCGGAGCTCAAGCAATATTGCCTCAATCTCGCGGCGGCGTTGAACAAGGGCTGGGCGCTCGGTTCGCCGATGCGCGCGCACGTCGATGTGAAAGACGCGCGGCCCGCCGACAAACGTTGGGACTGGGTGCGCCGCGGCGCACCGCTCATTTGCGAGATCGGTCCGCGCGATGCCGCCAACGGTCAAGTGACGTTCATCAAGCGCAACGCGCTGCGCGAAGGCGAGAAGATCAAGTCGCATACATTGTCACGCGATGAGTTCGTTGCGCAGGCGCCCGGGCTTTTGGAGACGGCCCAACAGGAATTGTTCGCCGAAGCCAAAGCGCGCACCGAAAGCAATATTCGCGATGGTTTCAACACCTTCGCTGACCTCGAACGGTACTATGGAACCGACGATGAAAGCGGTGAGTTCAAGGGCTGGGCGCGTGTCCACTGGTCGCGCCCGACCGGCGCGGCGCTGGAAGACGTGGGCAATCGCTTGAAGGCCTTGAAGCTGACCATCCGCAACGCGCCGCTGCAACAGCCGGCGTCGTTCGGCGCCTGCATCTTCACTGGCGCGCCGGCGGTGGAAGAGATTTTGATCGCACGGGCTTATTGATGATCGCTGGAAACTCGAAGCCCTTTGGTCTGTTCGAGCGCATGCTCGCCGGCCGTTATCTGCGCGCCAAGCGCCAGTATGGCGGTGTCGCGCTAATCTCCGTGATCTCGGTGCTGGCGATCACGCTCGGCGTGTTCGTGCTGATCGTGACGATGTCGGTGATGAACGGATTTCGCGAGACACTCCTTTCGCGCATCCTCGGTGTGAACGGCCACGTCTATGTCGACACCCGCAACATGCCGGGATCCGAGATTGAACGACTAGCGCAGTTGGCGCGCCAATCGCCAGACGTGCTGCACGTGACCCCGATCATCAATGCGCAAGCGCTGGCCACCTCCGACGGCTTTGCGTCCGGCGTCATCGTGCGCGGCATCCCGCGCGCCGAACTGGAGGCGCTGCCCATCGTCGCCGACAGCATTCGGCCCGGCGGCGGCTTTGCCGGCTTCGAAGGCATCGACTCGCCCACCATCTTGGTCGGCGATCGTCTAGCCGCGCAGCTCGGCGTGGCTGAGGGGATGGCGATCTCGGTGCTGTCCCCGCAAGGCGCAGCTACACCCTTTGGGCTGACGCCACGGCGAAAGTCGTTCTTGATTGGCGGCGTGTTCAGCGTCGGCATGGCCGAGTTTGACTCCGCGCTGATCTATATGCCGCTGGAGCAAGCACAGATTTTGTTTAGTCGCGGCGACGGCGCCGATGAGTTGGAGATACGCATTCGCGACCCTGATCGAACGGTCCCGGCAATGATGAATCTTCGCGACATTATGGGACCAGACGTCACCATCTATGACTGGCGTGCCAAGAGCCAGGGCTTGTCGGACGCGCTTGTGGTCGAGCGCAACGTGATGAGGCTGATCCTGATGTTCGTGCTCGGCCTAGCGGCGCTCAACATCGTCACTGGCTTGATCATGCTGGTGAAAAATAAGAGCCGCGACATTGCCATTCTGCGCACCATGGGCGCCACGAAGGGCGCGATCATGCGTGTTTTCTTCATGGCAAGCGCCAGCCTAGGCGTCATCGGACTATCACTCGGCTTGGTGTTCGGCATAGGCTTTTGCCTGTTCATCGAACCCATTCAGAATTTCCTCTCGACCGTGTTTGGTTTCGACATCTTCCCGGGCACCGTTTACTCGTTGGAGACGTTGCCGGCGCGCGTGGAATGGGCTGAGGTGTTCTTGATCTCGCTCTTCACAATCGTGGTGACCTTCGCTGCGACGCTGGCGACCTCATGGTGGGCGTCGCGCTTCGATCCTGTGGAGGCGCTTCGCTATGAATGATGTCGCCGCCACAACAACGCCGGCGCTTCGGCTCGCAGGCCTGACGCGCCGCTATCAATCAGGCGAGAGCGAACTGCTCGTGCTCGACGGGATCGATCTCACAATATCGCCAGGCGAGATCATCGGCCTGATTGGGCCTTCGGGTTCGGGCAAATCGTCCTTGCTGCACGCTGCTGGCATGCTGGAGCGGCCGAGCGCTGGCGAAGTCGCCATTGAAGGCCACAACGGCTGGGATCTGAGCGACGAACAGCGCACCGCGATCCGACGCAATCGCATCGGTTTCGTCTACCAGTTCCACCATCTGCTGCCGGAGTTCGACGCGGTCCACAACGTGGCGTTGCCGGCGCTCATCGCCGGACGTCCGCGCCGAGAATCGCTGGCCGAGGCCGAGCGTCTGCTTGGCGTCATGGGCTTGCAGCACCGCATCCATCACCAGCCTGCGCAGCTTTCTGGCGGTGAGCAACAACGGGTTGCGATCGCGCGCGCCATGATCAACCGCCCAGCTTTGATCCTGGCCGACGAGCCGACCGGAAACCTCGATCCCGATACCTCGACCGTGGTTTTCGCGGCGCTGTCGGACCTCGTCCGCAAAGAGGGCGCTGCCGCGCTGATCGCCACCCATAATATGGAGCTGGCGAAATACATGGATCGTGTGATGAGCCTGGATCATGGCAAGCTTGTGCGGCGCAGCTAGGCGCCCATGACGGCGACGGGCGCGCGTTAAGCGCCTATATTCGTTCCGAATCATGGCCGCACCCTTCGTTCATCTCCGCGCCCGATCGGGCTACTCGCTGCTGCAGAGTTCGGTCCAGGTCAAAGACCTGGTGAAGCTCGCCGCCAAGCACGGCATGCCGGCTCTCGGCATGACCGACGCCAACAATTTGTTCGGCGCGCTAGAATTCTCGGAAGCTGCAGCAGAGGCGGGCATTCAGCCGATCGTCGGCGTCACCCTAAGTGTGAAGAGCGACGGCGGCATTGACGGCACGCTTGTGCTCCTGACGCAAAACACGGCCGGCTACGCCAATCTGATGCAGCTCTCCAGCGCGGCGTTTCTGGAAGCAGATTCGCACGACGAGCCGCATGTATCTCTCGCCCGCGTGTTCGCGCATGCTGAGGGCTTGATCGCGCTGACAGGCGGCGGCGAAGGTTTGCTGGCGCCGCTTCTGGCTGAGGGCAAACTCGATCTCGCTGAGACGACTTTGAAACATCTCGAGTCGGCCTTTGGCAATCGGCTCTATGTCGAACTCCATCGCCACGGTGAGCGCATCGAAGCAGAGACCGAGGGCGCGTTGCTTGAACTCGCTTATGCGCGCGGCCTACCCATTGTCGCCGCTAATGACATTCGCTTCGCGACCCGCAAGGGGCATGCCTCGCATGACGCGCTGATCTGCATCGCGGCGTCCTCTTATCTGGGAGAAGAGGATCGCCCGCGGGTTACTCAAGATCACTATTTCAAGTCCGCCGCCGAAATGGCGGAGCTCTTTTCCGACTTACCCGAGGCGCTGGAGAACACCGCTGAAATTGCCCGGCGATGTGCGTTCCGCGTTGAAAAGCGCAAACCCATTCTGCCGCGCTTCGACACTAAACGCGGCCGCGACGAGCCGGCGGAATTGAAGGCGCAAGCCGAGGCGGGCTTGAAGGCGAGGCTGAAAGCGCTTGGCGATCGGCTCGCGGCGCCCGTGGAAGAGTACGAAAAGCGCCTGGCGTTCGAACTGCAAGTCATCACGCAGATGCAGTTCCCAGGATACTTCCTGATCGTTGCGGACTTCATCAAGTGGGCCAAGGCGAACGGCATTCCGGTTGGTCCCGGGCGCGGTTCGGGCGCAGGTTCGGTTGTGGCGTGGGCGCTGACAATCACCGATCTCGATCCGCTGCGCTGGGGGCTGTTGTTCGAGCGCTTCCTCAATCCCGAACGCGTGTCGATGCCCGACTTCGATATCGACTTCTGCCAGGAGCGCCGTGGCGAGGTCATTGAGTACGTCAAGAATAAGTACGGCGAAGATCGCGTCGCCCACATCATTACGTTCGGCACGTTGCAGGCGCGCGCCGTGGTGCGTGATGTTGGACGCGTGATGCAACTGCCGTTTGGCCAGGTCGACAAGTTTGCCAAACTCATCCCTGCCAATCCGGCCAACCCGGTGACGCTCGCACAGGCCCTGGAGGATCAAAAGCTCAAGGACATGCGCCGCAACGAGCCGGAGATCCGGGAGTTGACGGACACAGCGCTCGAATTGGAAGGACTTTACCGCAACGCCTCCACGCACGCCGCCGGCGTCGTGATTGGCGACCGGCCGCTGATCGAACTCGTCGCGCTCTACCGCGATCCCCGCGCGCACCTTCCGGCCACCCAGTTCAACATGAAATGGGTCGAAGCCGCGGGCTTGGTGAAGTTCGACTTTCTCGGCCTGAAGACGCTAACGGTCATCGATCGCGCCGTGAAATCAATCCGGGCCCGCGGCATCGAAATCGATCTCGACGCGACGGGCTATGATGACGTCAAGACATACGAGCTGATGCAGTCGGGCCTGACCTTTGGCGTGTTCCAGCTCGAAGGTCAGGGCATGCGCGACACGCTGCGCAAGGTGAAACCAACGAGCCTGGAAGACGTCATCGCGCTCATATCGCTTTATCGGCCGGGTCCAATGAAGAATATCGACCGCTTCGCGAATGTTAAGCACGGACGCGAGAAGCCGGATTATCTGCATGAAACGCTGCAGCCGATCCTGGAAGAGACATACGGCGTCATCGTCTACCAGGAACAGGTCATGCAGATCGCTCAGGTTTTGAGCGGCTATTCGCTCGGCGAAGCCGATTTGTTGCGCCGCGCCATGGGTAAGAAGCAACCGGCCGAGATGGCTAAACAGAAGTCGCGTTTCATCGACGGCGCGAAAGAGAACGGCGTCAACGAAAACCTCGCCTCACACATTTTCGATCTGGTGGAAGAGTTTGCCGGCTATGGCTTCAACAAGTCGCACGCCGCTGCTTACGCCGTAATCGCATATCAGACGGCCTTTCTGAAGGCGCACTATCCGGTGGATTTTGTCGCCGCCTCGATGAGCCTCGATATTTCGAATTCAGACAAGCTTGCGAGTTTCTATCAGGACGCGCGCCGTATCGGCACGACCGTTCTGCCGCCGGACCTCAATCACTCCGAAGCTGATTTCAGCGTAAAGCCGACGGAGGAGGGCGAGTTGGCCGTGCGCTATGCATTGGGCGCTGTGCGCAATGTCGCCCTAGGCGCAATGGAAGCGCTCGTCGCCGAACGCAAAGCCCGGGGCTCATTCAAGGCGCTCTACGATTTCGCTGAGCGGCTTGACCCCAAGGCCGTAAACAAACGTCAGCTGGAAAATCTTGCGAAGGCCGGCGCCTTCGATGCGATCGAGCCGGATCGCGCGCGCGCCCTGGCCGCTTGCGAGATCGTGTCAGCGTACGCCCAGCGTGTCGCCGAAGAACGCGCCAGCGCGCAGACTAGCTTGTTCGGAGCCGAAGAACCGAGCGCACGCCCCGCTTTTCCGAAGGCGCCATCATGGTCGGCGCAAGATCGTCTCGACGCGGAACGCGAAAGTGTTGGCTTTTACCTATCCGGTCATCCGCTCTCGGACTTCTTTCTCGACACGGGCGAGCGCTACAAGACGTACGCTGATATCTTGGAGGAGGGGGAAACAGAGCAGCGCTCCTATCCGATGGCGGGCGTGGTACGCAGCGTGAAATATCGGCCGGCCCCGACGGGCGGTACGCTGGCCTTTATCTCCGCGTCCGATCCCACTGGCGATTTCGAAGCCATGGTCATGCCTGAGAATGTCGAAGCCGCGCGCAACACATTGGAGGTGGGCAAGGCCTTCGTCTTCCGAGGGCGCGTGCGCTGGCGCGATGGCGACATGAAGCTTGCCGCTGACACCTTTGAACCGGTGGAGGCGGTGGAAGCTAGGACGGTCGAAGATTTGCGCGTCATCTTAAAGGAAGGCGCGCCGATCCATCTGCTGGCGCAAACGATCACTGCCTTGCCGAAGCCGGGACCGGGAGAAGCAAGGCCGCTGCGGCTGGTGTTGAAACTGGCGGATGGACGCGAAGTTGAACTCAAAGCGCGCACGTTGGTGTCCGGGGCGCCCGCCGCGCGAGCAGCACTAAAAGCGGCGCGGGGCGTTGAGCGCGTGATCTAGTCGTCCGTCGCGGAGATTTCGCGCCTCAGGCGTGTCCCCCTTGTTTGCCGGCGCGTGCTCTGCACACTGGGCCCAAGAGAGGGAGGGCCTATGCGCCGTAGAATTTGGATCGTTATGGCCGCGGCGGCGTGCGTGGCTGCATGCGCCACAACAGCTGTGGAAACGCCGGATGCGACGGCGCGACGCGAGGCGTTTGCATCGACCTATGAACCAGCGCCGTCGACGCCGACTTTGATCCGCAACGCCACCGTGCTCGATGGCCTCGGTGGCGAGTTTGCCAATTACGATGTGCTGATGCGCGACGGGCAGATCGTGGCGATCGGTCAGAACCTCGCATCGGACGGCGCGACGGTCATCGACGCGTCGGGGCGGTTTGTGACGCCCGGCATTATCGACGCGCACTCACATCTAGGCGTCTATCCCGCACCGTCCGTACCAGCGACATCGGACGGCAATGAAGCAACGCAACCGAACACTGCCGAGGTATGGGCCGAGCATTCGGTCTGGCCGCAAGACCCAGGCTTCGGACGCGCCGTCGCCGGCGGCATCACGACGCTGCACATTCTCCCAGGTTCAGCCAATCTGTTCGGTGGACGCGGCGTCACGCTGCGGCCAGTCCTCGGCGCGCGCAGTGTGCTGGAGATGAAATTTCCGGACGCGCCACAGAGCATGAAAATGGCTTGCGGTGAAAACCCGGCTCGCGTCTACGGCGGGCGCAATTCTTCGCCTGCAACCGGCATGGGCAACTTCGCCGGCTATCGCCAAGCCTTCGCCAACGCCCAGCGTTACGCGAGACGCGTCGCAGCGGCGGAGAACGGCGAAGGCGAAGCGCCGGAGCGTGATCTCGAGATGGAAACCCTGGCCGGCGTGCTGAGCGGCGACATCCTGTTGCAATGGCATTGCTATCGCGCCGACGAAATGGCGCTGGCGATCGATGTTTCGCACGAGTTCGATTTCCAGATCGCGGCGTTTCATCACGCAGTAGAGGCTTACAAGATTGCCGATCTGCTGGCGGAAGAAGAAATCTGCGCGGCGATGTGGGCCGATTGGTGGGGCTTTAAGCTCGAAGCCTATGACGGTATCCGCGAGAACATTCCGTTCGTGGACGCGGCCGAAGGCAGCTGCGCCATCGTTCACTCCGACAGCGAGGTGGGCATTCAGCGTCTGAACCAGGAAGCGGGCAAGGCGCTCGCCGATGGCCGGCGCGCCGGCCTGGAGATTTCGCGCGGTCACGCCTGGCGCTGGCTCTCTTTCAATCCAGCGCGGGCGCTGGGGATCGAGGAAGAAACTGGCTCGCTGCAACCAGGGCGCCGCGCGGACGTGGTGATATGGTCGGCCGATCCGCTCACTAGTTACGCGGTGGCGGAGCGTGTGTTCATGGATGGGGCGTTGATCTATCAGCGTGGGCAAGGCCAAGAGCATTTCTCTGACTTTGAACTTGGGCAAACCTATCGGGAGGGCGCGCAATGAAAATCCTTGCCGCACTCTTGGCGGGCCTCGCGCTCGCCGCGCCAGCTTTTGCCGAAACTGTGTTGATCCGAGACGGCCGCGTCGTCACCAATGGCGCTGCCGGCTTGATCGAAAATGGCGATGTGTTGATCGTTGACGGGCGCATTGGCGCCGTTGGTGAGAACATCACTGCGCCGCGTGGCGCGCGCATCGTTGAAGCTGAGGGCCGCTTCGTTACGCCCGGCGCGTTTGCTGCGATGAGCGAAATCGGCCTGTCGGAAATTTCCGGGTCCGGCGCGCCGAATGACGCTAGTGTCGAAGGCGAATTGATCAGCGCCGCCGCCGATGCTGGACGGGCTTTCGACCCGAGCGTGACCGCCGTGCCGGTGACGCGCCTTGAGGGCGTCACCCGCGCTGCGATCGCGCCGTCCGCCACCGCCACGATGTTTGGCGGCCGTGGCGCGCTTGTTTCGCTGAGCGGCGAGTCGGACAGCGTGTTTGGCGAGCGCACCTTCATGGTGGTCGAGCTTGGCGAAACCGGCGCCACTCGCGTCGGCGGTTCGCGCGCGGCGATGTGGCCGGCGTTCGAGGCGGCGCTGCGCGATGCGCGGGAATATCCAGCGCGCTATCGCAGCGGGCAGGGCGGCGCGGTGTTGAACGAGATCGACGCGGCGGCGCTGCAGCCGTATGCACGCGGCGAAGGGCTTATGCTCGTTCACCTCGAAAGTGCGGCCGACATTCGACGGTTGATCGCGTTCCAGCGGGCAAACCCGCGTTTGCGCTTTGCCATCCATGGCGGCGCGGAAGCTTGGCAAGTGGCGCCGGAACTGGCTCGTTCCGGCATTCCGGTGATCATCGATCCGTTGAACAATCTGCCCGATCGGTTCGAGCGGCTGTCGGCGCGGCTGGACAATGCGGCGCTGCTGCATGCGGCGGGCGTGCGCTTTGCCATCGCGCCGGGGCCGGGTTCGGTCGATGCGCATCAAGCGCGCTTGGTGTTGCAGTTGGCCGGCAATGCCGTCGCAAACGGCTTGCCGTGGGACGCGGCGTTCGCGGCGGTTTCGCGTGGACCGGCGGAAATCTTCGGCGTCGGCAATCGCATCGGGCGTTTGGAGCGCTCTTATGTGGCGGACGTGGTGATCTGGGACGGCGATCCGCTCGAAGTGCAAAGCGCGCCGACAGCGGTGTTCATCGACGGGGAAGAGCAACCCTTGGTCTCTCGGCAAACGATGCTGCGCGATCGCTACCACCCGGACCGCTCACGCTAGAAGCTCGACGGCAGCGCAATCTTCCTCAAGTCGGCGCGGATACGCATCCGCGCCGACAGCGCGTAGACGTAGCAAACCGCGCCATAAACTAGCATGCCCAGCGTTGCGAGCGTGATCACGAGCGAAGGCGCGCGCGCGGCTTGGATCAATGCATAATCGCGCACGCCCGCTGCGGCCGCGACCACGGCGAGCGGTAGTGACAGCAATGCCAAAAAGACAAGCCCGCGCCGATTCATATCGACGAGCCAATCGATGCCGGGGAGGAAGGGCTTGAGCCAGCCGCTGCGGCGCGCGCGAGCGCGGGTGAGCAGGCGGTAGATCTGCTTGTCGTTGGGATCGAGCCGCAAGGCCTCCAGCGCCAGATCGTAGCCCTCATCGGCGCGGCCCTGCGCCAAAGCGCATTCGGACAGGATCAAGAACACGTCCGAACGGGTGGCATCGAGTTGAAGCACTTGCCGCGCTAGCGCTTCGGCTTCGCTGTAGCGCCATTGGTCCAGACGAATGCGCGCGACCGAGAGCAGGCTGTGCGTGTCGCCCATCGCCGCCGCTTCAGCGCGGTCCATGAGTTCGGCGGCGCCGCGATAATCGTGCTTATGCAGACGCGCGGAAGCCAGGCTGAAGAGGATGTGGCTATCGTCGGGATCGTCCGCCGCGAGCGCCTGCGCAATTGGCTCGGCTTCCTTGACCTTATCGTTCGCCATCAGCATTTGCAGCAGGGCGCGGCGTGCGAACCAGTCGTCCGGGTTGAGGCCAACCGCCTCACGCGCGCACGCAAGCGCGCCTTTGCGGTCTTCCTGGTCGAGCCGGCAATGCGCCAACAGAGCGTGCGCGAAGGAGTCTTGCGGGTTGCGGGCGAGCATGGCGCGGACATGCGCCTCCGCGGCGCCGGGGTTGCCGGCGTTAAGGAGCGCGATGACGGTTTGCTCGCCGCTCACTTACTTCGCGTGTTTGTCCAGGAAGGCGATGACATCGTCATAAAGTCCGCCCTCGTTTGCGTATTTGGAATAGTTGCGCGCTTGGCTCAGCCATTCGAGCGTGGTCGGGCGTTTCGACCTCAGCGCCTCGTTTAGATGCTTCTGCTTCACCGGCACGATCGAGGCCGCATCTAGGCTCTCCTCTATCGCGAGATCGCACGCGTCTTCAACGACGCCGACAAGATCGGCGCCGGAGAAGCCGCTGGTGGCGTGCGCGAGCGCTTCGAGTTGCACGCCCTCTTGCGGGCGATCGGCCATTGCCATGGTGAGGATGGCGAGGCGCGCGTCGCGGTCGGGCGGTGGGATGAAGAGAATGCGATCGAAGCGCCCTGGCCGACGGAAGGCGCTGTCGATCGCCCACGGCACGTTGGTGGCCGCGAGGATGAGCACGCCTTCATTGTCGGCATGGACGCCATCGAATTCATTCAGGAACGTGGAGACGAGGCTTGCGCCGCGATCAGCATCGCCAAAGCGGCGGCGCGCCGCCAGCGCTTCGATCTCATCGAAGAAGAGCACGGTGGGCTTCGATGCGCGCGCCGTCGAGAAGGCGCTGGCCAAGCGCTTTTCGGATTGTCCCACATACATGTCGAGGATTTCGCTGATCTCGATCGAGACGAAGGCGGCGCCGACTTCCCCGGCGGTGGCGCGCGCAAGCATGGTCTTGCCGCAACCTGGCGGGCCGAAAAGCAGAATGCCGCCACCGGACTTGCGCTTGAACTTGTTGAACAGCGCTGGCTGCTTGAACGGCAGGATGATCTTGCGGGTGATGTCCTTCTTGACGTTCTCCAGGCCGCCAACATCGGCGAACATCTTCGTCTCGCGCCGCGCTGCGGGAGCGCTGGCGGGGCCGGTGTCAATCGGGCGGCGTCCATGCAGCGACACTACTTTTGGATCGCTAGCGGCTTGGCGCAGCGCCAGCGCTTCATCGAGTTCAGGGTCGGCGAGCGAGCTATCCTTGGCGAGGGTCGCCGCATAGACGTCCGCCGCCTCGTCGATGCGATTAAGGAAAGAGAGCGTACGCGCGCGCTCGATCATCAGCTGCGGGTCTGCGCCTTCTGCCCAGCGCAACGCTGCTTCGCCGGCGGGGGAGGGGGCCATAAATTTTGCGACGGCGGCGCGGGTCTCGGTGTCGTGCGGCGCGGGATCAACGCCCGCCAGCCACTCGATCGCCGGGTCTGGATCCACGGCGCCATCGGCGGCCCGCAGGACCGCGCGGACGAGGCTGCTCTTCTCCGGCGACTGGGCCGCGATTTCGAGGAGGTCGGTGAGTTCGGTCATGACCCTCGGCTTAGCGCAGAACCGTGACGGGATAAATCGGCGCGCAGCTGTCGCCGGCGATATCGGCGATCGGTCCGCCAAACGCCGTGAGCCCCAGTTGCAGGAAAGCGATGAAGACGTCGACTGTGCGGCCCTGTGCAGCTCTATGGTGGGGCGGGCGATCTTCTATTACGCGCCTGAGATCACGGTACATCGCCCAATCTGCGCGCCGTCGCTGCAACCTGGCCGGCGAAACCGACCAACGCGACGCCAAGGGGCACATGGAGCCACAAAAGGTTCGCGCCCTTTGCCGACACCACGCCGACCACCAGCTGAAGAGCGGCCGCGATCGCAAGCGACAACAGCGCCAATGCAAATGCCAGTCCGCGTGGGATGCGCCGGAGGGCAATAAGAGCGACGAGGCCGGCGGTAAGTGTCGCCGCGATCACTACACCCGCCGTCACCGCATGCGCCGCACGCGCCCAACCGATGCCCGACAACAATGCGCCGGCAAAGATGGCCTCCGTGAAAAGGGTGACCAATATCGCCGTTGCAATGCCCCCCCACCATTGGCGCATCCTCGAGTCTGCTGGCCGATCCAGTACCGCGATGGTGCTCGATTTATTCGTCACGCTAGCGCTCCGTCGTTCGCGCGCGCCCCTCAGCGCGCGCCGTCTCGTCGCGCTTTGAAGGCCGCGGGCTCGAACAGCTCGATCACATTGCCGGAGGGGTCCTGCAGCAGAATCTGCTTTCCGCGGGGCCCTTCTAAGATCTCGTTGCGAAACGGCGCGCCGGCTTTGCGAAGTCGGGAAACTTCATTCTCGATATTGGCGACGATCAGGTGAATACGGTTCCAACCACCTGGGCCGGGCGTTGCGCCATCGGGCATGGGGCGCGCCGCGGAACTCGTCGGCCCGCTGAGCAATAGCCTAAGCGGGCCACGGACGACATCCGCGAAGGCAGGAAAGTTTGCCAGCACCTCGAAGTCGAGATACTTCACGTAGAAACCGACCGCCTCCTCGACGTTGTCCACCATGTAGCGCACGCTTACCTTCTCAAAAGGGTCAGTCATGTGTGTCTCCCCGACATCTGCAGCGCGGATTCGCGGTCGTTGATCCCGTGGACCAACGCGATCACAAAGGTGTGGCTGCTCGCTGTCGTCGTGATGGGCTCACCGCGCGCTATCGCCCTGAGCTGGTCCCTCGTGAGCAGAAATTCGTGTGTGTGGAACAGCGCCGTGGTGGAAACAATCCGCACGCCGCGAGGGGGCGGCGTGCGCAGGTAGGCGTCCGAGATCAGAAGATCATGCGTATGGAAAAAGAGGCCAGGACTCGAACGGATGACCAGGTCGCCCGCGGAAGCGATTTCCGCGTTCGCGGCTGTCTGCGCAATCGCTCGCCGGTATTGCAAAGCCAGCAACCCGATGCTCGCGCCCGCGACGAACAGGCGTCGGCTCTGTTGCGGCGCGCGGTGGTCGCTCATGATTTGACTCTGGCCTTTGTTGGGATCGCCCGATCGGAAAGCGCGGCGAGCAGAAAGTCGACTCGGTGCGAAATTTCGGCGACGACCGTTTGAAACTGCGGGTAGGTGGCCGCGTCGGGCGCATCGCTCGCTGGATTTTCAATGCTCCAATGGATGGTTTCGGGGCTCCCTGGAAAGTCGGGGCAAATCTCACGCAGCCGATCACACAGGCTCACCACGCAGTCGAAGCGCTGCTCCGCAAACTTTTCCAAGTGTTTCGACTTCTGTCGCGACAGGTCGAGACCGTACGCCTCCCGCATCGCTCTGATTGCATTGGGGTGCACCGGCTTAGGCGCGCTGCCGGCGCTATAGGCTTTAATGACGCCGCCGGAGCGCGCCTTCACCAGCGCCTCGGCAATCTGCGAGCGCGCACTGTTGCCGGTGCAGAGAAACAGGATTTTCGTCCCCCGCGGCGCCCAGGCGACCTGGGTCGTCGGAATAAGCCTGAGACCCGGATGGAGAGCCGCGCCGGCTTCGGAGAGCAGACTGCGAATCTCGGTCAAATTGAGCGTGTAGTAACAGTCGCGCCGATCCGCCGAGCTTCGCCTTGCCGCGACAAGCGCGCCGCTACGCAGCTTGCCGAGGTGGAACGAGACTAAGTTTTGCGGCTCGCCGACCAGTTCGGTCAACTCCTGGACCTTGCAATCACTGCGCGCCAGCGCGCGCATAATGCGCCAACGCACAGGATGGCTGGCCAGGTGCAGCAAGTTGGGCGGTTCGGCGCCAACGGCGAGGAGGCTTGCGTCCATGCGTTTGAAGTACATCAAATCAGTTTGATGAGTCAATTCTATTTGATATATTGCTCTTCGGCGAAAAGCGGACCTATGGAGCCCCGGAGGGTGCGCCGGCCTGGCCGATCATCGCTCCCAGCGAGCGGGGCAGGTCTGCGCAAGCGCCATCCCTCGCAGACTTGAGTTTTCTATAGTCTCTCTCTATATCCGCGCCTCACTTCGCACGCGGGAGCGGCGGGGGCGGTCTGAAAGCGGCCGTTTCCCTCCATCCGGTCCGGGTTTTCCCGGTCTTTCCCGCGGCGGCAAACCGGAAAAGGAACGAAACTCATGGCGCTGCCTGAATTTTCTATGCGTCAGCTGTTGGAAGCTGGCGCCCACTTCGGCCACCAGACCCACCGCTGGAACCCGAAGATGGACCGTTACATCTTCGGCGAAAAGTCCAACATTCACATTATCGACCTGTCGCAGACGGTGCCGTTGCTGCACCAGGCGCTGCTGAAGGTGCGCGAAGTCGCCGCCAAGGGCGGCCGCGTGCTGTTCGTCGGCACCAAGCGCCAAGCGTCGGATCACATCAAAGCGTCGGCTCAGCGCTGCGCCCAATATTACGTGAACTCGCGCTGGCTCGGCGGCACGCTGACCAATTGGCAAACCGTGTCGAAGTCGATCGCGCGTCTGCGTGAGCTCGACGCGATCGCCGCTGGCGGCGCTGTCGGCCTGACCAAGCGCGAAGTGCTCGACCGCACCCGCGAACGCGACAAGCTCGATCGCTCGCTCGGCGGCATCGCTTCGATGGGTGGCGTCCCGGATCTGATGTTCGTGATCGACACCAACAAGGAAGCGATCGCTATTCTGGAAGCCAAAAAGCTTGGCATTCCGGTGGTCGCGGTCGTTGATTCCAATTGCGATCCGGATGCGGTGACCTATCCGATCCCGGGCAATGACGATGCGGCGCGTGCGATCCAGCTCTATTGCGATCTCATCGCTGACGCCGTGCTCGACGGTCTGACCGAAGGCCAAGTCCGTGGCGGCGTTGATATCGGCGCCTCGTCGGGTCCGCCGGTCGAACCGGCTGTCGCCGCGGTGGAAGTTGAGCGAGAGCGCAAGCCGGTGGAAAGCCCGATGGACGGCCCCACTGGCGCCAATTACTGAGCCCACCCATCTTAGAGCGCGCTTGACTGCGAACTGGGCGCGCTGAGCGTATCAGGAGTACTGAATCATGGCGGAAATCACCGCTGCGCTGGTCAAAGACCTGCGCGAAAAGACCGGCGTCGGCATGATGGACTGTAAGAAGGCGCTCGCCGAGAATAACGGCGACCTGGAAGCGTCCGTCGATTGGCTGCGCGCCAAGGGCCTGTCGAAGGCCGCCAAGAAAGCAGACCGCGCAGCCGCTGAAGGCATCGTGGCGGTCGCGCTTTCGGGCAACGAAGGCACGGTCATCGAACTCAACTCGGAGACCGACTTCGTCGCGCGCAACGCCGACTTCCAAAAGGCCGCCAACGCGTTTGCGAAACTGGCGCTGAAAGCGGACGACCACCAAGCGCTGCTCAACGCCCCGCACGATGGCGGCAAAGTCTCTGACGCTGTCACACAGCTGATCGCCACGATCGGCGAAAACATCACGCTGCGCCGCTCCGCCAAGCTGGCGGTCGGGACTGGCGTGATCGCGGCCTACGTGCACGGCAAGGTCGACGGCAACGACAATCTGGGCCGCATCGCGGTTCTGGTTGCGCTGGAGTCGACTGGCGACAAGGCGGCGCTGGAGAGCTTCGGCAAGAAGGTCGCCATGCACATCGCCTCGGCCGCGCCGCTGGCGCTGAGCGAAGCCGAAATCCCCTCTGACCGCATCGAGCGCGAGAAGGCGGTGATCGGCGAGCAGATCAAGGAAGACCCGAAAGCGGCCGGCAAGCCGCAGCAGGTTCTCGACAAGATGCTCGAAGGCCGCATGCGCAAGTTCTTCGAGGAATCGGTGCTGACCAAGCAGGCGTTCATTTTGAACCCGGATCAGTCGGTCGAGGCCGCGGTCGCCGACGCCGCCAAGGCTGCCGGCGCTCCGGTTGCGATCAAGGGCTTCGTCCGCTTCGCGGTGGGCGAGGGCGTTGAGAAGCGTCAAGACGACTTCGCTGCCGAAGTCGCCTCGATGACCAAGAAAGACTAACCGAAACCGCCGCCGTTTGGCTTTGCGCCGACGGCGGCGGACGCGTTATGCTGGGCGAACCGCCACATCCGGAACAATCCGATGAGCCTCGCCGAAATGCCCAAACCCGAAGCCGCGCGCAAATATAAGCGCGTGCTGCTCAAAATCTCCGGCGAGGCGCTGATGGGCGATGGCCAATACGGCATCGACCAGGCGACCTGCGAACGCTTCGCGCAAGAGGTGCTCGACGCCCAGCGCGCTGGGGCCGAGGTCTCGCTCGTTATCGGCGGGGGCAATATCTTCCGCGGCATGGCCGGCGCGGCCAAAGGTATGGAGCGCGCCAGCGCCGATTACATGGGCATGCTGGCGACCGTCATGAACGCGCTCGCCATGCAAAACGCCATCGAAGCGCTCGGCGGCCAAGCGCGCGTACTCTCGGCGATCCCGATGGTGACGGTGTGCGAGCCCTACATCCGCCGCCGCGCCATGCGCCACATGGAGAAGGGCCGCATCGTCATTTTTGCCGCCGGCACCGGCAATCCATTTTTCACGACCGATACCGCCGCAGCCTTGCGCGCCGCCGAAATGGGTTGCGACGCCTTGCTCAAGGGCACGCAAGTCGACGGCGTCTATTCGGCCGATCCGAGGAAGGACAAAAACGCGACGCGCTACGACAAGCTCAGCTACCACGAAGTGCTGGCGCGCGATCTCAAGGTCATGGACGCGTCTGCGATTAGTTTGATGCGCGATAACGGCATCCCCATCGTCGTGTTCTCGATCCACACGCGCGGCATGCTGGCCGAGGTCTTGGCCGGCGGCGGCGTAAGCACCACCATCACCGACTAAGGACGAAACCATGGCTGCGTCTCCGCCCTTCAAACTCGAGGACTACAAAAAGCGCATGGACGGCGCGATCACGGCGCTGGGCCACGAATTCAGCGGCCTGCGCACCGGCCGCGCTTCGCCTTCGCTGTTGGATCCGATCAAGGTGGACGCTTATGGCTCGGAGACGCCTCTGACCGCGGTGGCGAGCGTCAGCGTGCCGGAGCCGCGCATGATCTCGGTCAACGTCTGGGACAAGTCCGTCGTCGCGGCGGTCGATAAGGCGATCCGCTCCTCCAATCTCGGGCTCAACCCGATCATGGATGGCCAGACGCTCCGTATTCCGATCCCGCCGCTGACCGGCGAACGACGGACCGAACTCGCGAAAGTCGCCAGCAAGTACGCCGAGCAGCAACGCATCGCCGTGCGCAACATCCGCCGCGACGCGATGGAGCATCTAAAGAAGCTCGAGAAAGAACACGCCATCAGCGAAGACGAGCACAAGCGCCACGGCGCGGAGGTGCAGAAGGCGACCGACGATCACATCAAGAAAGTCGACGATCTGCTGCGCCACAAAGAAGAAGAGATCATGCAGGTTTAGAGCCTGCTTCGTCACCATGGCGCAGCCCGCCCCCGTTTCAGCGCCCGCGCCGCGCCACATCGCCATCATCATGGACGGCAATGGTCGCTGGGCGAAGATGCGTTCGCGGCCGCGAACATTCGGCCATAGCGAAGGCGTCGAAGCGCTGCGCCGGACGGTAGAGGCGGCGGGCGATTTGGGCGTCCAATATCTCACCGTCTTCGGCTTCTCGACCGAGAACTGGCGCAGGCCCGCCGAGGAGGTGAACGCGCTTTTCGATTTGCTGCGCCTCTACGTGGCGCGCGATCTCGATAAGCTGACGCGCGAAGGCGTGCGCGTGCGCATCATCGGCGAGCGTGAGGGCCTGCAAGGCGATATCGCCGAGATCATCGCCAACGCCGAAGCGAAGACGCGTCACAACGACAAGCTCAACCTCATCATCGCCTTCAACTATGGCGGCCAAGACGAGATCGCGCGCGCGGCGCGCCGCATCGCAGCGGACGTCGCCGCCGGCACGCTGAAAGCCGACGAGATCAATCCTGATCGCTTTGAGACCTACCTCGATACGGCAGGCATTCCGGCGCCGGACATGCTGATCCGGACGTCAGGCGAACTGCGGCTTTCGAACTTCATGCTGTGGCAAGCCGCCTATACGGAGCTGATCTTCGTGGACGTGCTCTGGCCCGATTTCGGCAAGCCGTCGCTGGAGGCGGCGATCGAGGCCTACCAGCGGCGCGAACGGCGCTACGGGGGAACTGTCCCTGAGCCGCGCTGACCCCGCCGACCATGCGCGTTCGGACTGGTCCGATCTGGGCCCGCGCATTCTGTCGGGGTTGGTATTGGCGATCGGCGGCGTGACGGCTGCGTACTTCGGCGGCCCTTGGCTTGCCGGCGCATGCGGCGCCGCTGTCGTGGCGATGAGCTACGAATGGGCGCGCATGAGCGAGCCGGAGTCGACGATGCCCGCCTTCATGTTCGCACTCGCCGGTTCGCTCGGCGCGGTGATGTTTTCCAGCTGGCAGTATCTGACCTACGGATTTGTCTGGCTGGTGGCCTGCGCGCTGCTTTCGGCGACGCGGCGGCGGTCGCTGACCGGCGTGATCGAGACTGCCGGCGGGGCGATCTATATCGGTCTGCCAGCCGCGCTCTTCGTATGGCTGCGCGACCGCGCCCCAGAAGGGCTGGAGACGATCCTGGCGCTGTTCGCGATCATCTGGGCTTCGGACATTTTCGCTTACTTTGGCGGCAAGATTATCGGCGGGCCGAAGATCGGACGCGGGCTTTCGCCGAACAAGACGTGGTCTGGCATCGTCAGCGGCGTGGCTGCCGGCGCTCTGGCGGGTTGGGGCTGCGGCATTCTATTTCACGTCGAGGCGGAGTATCGCATGGCTTGGTTGGCGATCGGCGCCGTGATCGCGTTCACTGGGCTCATGGGCGATTTGTTCGAATCCTTCCTGAAGCGCCGCTTCGGCGTGAAAGACGCCAGCCGCCTGATCCCAGGTCATGGCGGCGTACTCGATCGCATCGATAGCCTGATGGCGGCGAGCCTCTTGGTGGGCGCCGCTCTCGCCTTCGGCCCTCGCGCGACCTCGCTCCTGTTCGGAACCGGCCTATGACGCACCTTGGCCGCTCCGTCTCTATTCTGGGCGTCACCGGTTCGGTGGGGCAGTCCACGATTCAGGTGATTGAGGAATTGCGTGGGCAGGGCGCGGATATTCCTGTCGAGGCGATCACAGCCGGGCGAAATCTGGACGGTTTGGCGGACGCGTGCCGGCGCCTTAAGCCCAAGTTCGCTGCGGTTTCAGATCCAACGCTGCTGACAGCGGCGCGTGAGGCGCTGAACGGGCTTGCGGTCGAAGTGGGCGCGGGGCCGACTGCCCTGGAGGAAGCAGGTGCGCGGCCCTCGGACTGGGTCATGTCAGCAATCGTCGGCGCGGCCGGCTTGGCCCCGACCATGGCGGCCGTCCGGCGCGGCGCGCTGGTGGCGCTGGCCAACAAGGAATGCCTGGTGTGTGCGGGGCCGCTCTTCATCGAGGCCGCTAAGGCCCATGGCGCGACGCTGTTGCCGGTGGATTCCGAGCACAACGCCATCTTCCAGGTGCTGACACACCGGGAGCGGGTCGAAAAGCTGACGCTAACTGCCTCGGGCGGTCCGTTCCGCACCACGTCTCTAGAGGCGATGGCGCGAGCTACGCCGGCGCAAGCCTGCGCTCATCCGCGCTGGAGCATGGGGCGGAAAATTTCGGTCGATAGCGCCACATTGATGAACAAGGGCCTGGAACTGATTGAGGCCGCTTATCTCTTTGGTTTCCCATCGGAAAAGATCGATGTCATCGTCCACCCGGAGAGTACCGTGCATAGCTTCGTCCATTATGTGGATGGCTCGGTGCTGGCCCAGTTGGCTAGCCCGGATATGCGCATCCCGATCGCCTACGCCCTGGCGTGGCCGGATCGGGCGTCGGTATCCACGGCCCGCCTGGACCTGTCGCAGCTGGGGTCGCTGACCTTCGAGGCGCCGGACGCCGGCCGTTTCCCCGCCCTCAACCTCTGCCGAACGGCGCTTTTGACCGGTTCCGCAGCCACCACCGCGCTCAGCGCGGCCAATGAAGTGGCTGTGGACGCGTTTCTGGAGAGCCGCATTCGGTTTCTCGACATTTGCCGCATAGTCGAGGAGGCTATGGCCTCGCTGGAGGGGAGTGACGCAGGCCTTATCGCAAAAACGCCTTCATCGTTCGCTGATGTGGCGGTGGTGGATCAGGCCGCGCGAGTCGCGGCGCAACGGATTGCGGTAAGTTTAGCAGCAGCCTAAAGGCTTGCGACGCTCCAAGAAAATTTGCCGGCGCGGAAGGAAGCGGTCGAAATGGACGTGCTGCAAAGCATCCAAACTGTCCTGATTTATGCGGCGTCGTTCGTCGTCGTTCTGAGCGTCGTGGTGTTCGTCCACGAGTTCGGCCATTTCCAAGTCGCGCGCTGGCGCAAGGTCGCCATTGACACCTTCTCCATCGGCTTCGGCAAAACGCTCGTCGGCTGGCGCGACCGCCAAGGCGTGCAGTGGAAGATCGGCGCGCTGCCGCTCGGCGGCTACGTGAAGTTCGCGGACGACGCCGACGCGATGTCGACCGCTCCGCGCGAAGTGATCGACGATCCAGCAGCACTCGCGGAGGCGCGGCGCAAGGGCCTCTTCCACGCACAATCGCTGACCACGCGTTCGCTCGTGGTCGCGGCGGGGCCGACAACCAATTTCATTTTCTCGATCTTCGCGTTTGCTTTGCTGGCGTTGATCGTCGGCCGCGACACGACAGACGTCGCAACGATTCCCGCACGCATTGGTGTTGTTCAACAAGGCGGCGCGGCCGCTGCGGCCGGCCTGCAGCCCGGCGATATCGTGCGCAGCATCGATGGGGCCACGATCGCCAACTTTGACGCCCTGCGCGCGCGCGTGTCTGCTTCTGCCGAAACGCCGCTCCGCCTCGGCGTCGAGCGCAACGGCGAGACGCTGCAGATCGCGGTGACGCCGTCGCGCGCGCCGTCAAGCCTCCAGCAAGGGCCGACAGCGGGGCAGGGCATGCTCGGCGTAACCGGCCCGTTGGTGTTGCAATCGGAGCGCCAGGTCGAGCCGTACGGCGTGTCCGAAGCGATTGCGATGGGCGCGCAAAACACCTGGGGCATCATCGCGCAAACCGGCGCCTATATCGGCGCGGTTTTCAGTGGCCGCGAGTCCGGCAATCAGATCGCGGGGCCGCTTGGCATCATCAATGTGTCCGGTCAGGTCGCGACCAGTGCGCTCGATTTGCCACAAGCGACGATTGGCGAACGGGCGCGCATGCTGGGTTTGGCTCTGCTCAACCTGGCGGCGGTGCTTTCGGTGGCGGTGGGTTTTGTGAACCTGCTGCCAATACCGATCCTCGATGGCGGGCACCTGTTGTTTTACGGCATCGAAGCAGCGCGGGGGGGCAAACCGATCCCTCCTGTGGCTCAGGAGTGGGCTTATCGGGCCGGATTCGCCGTCATGGGGAGTCTGTTCCTGTTCGCTACCTGGAATGACATCACACGCCTCTTCCCAGGGGCACAGTGAACGGCGCCTCGTCCTTGTCTTTCCTGACGGGATGGGGTCTTAAAAACGCGGCGCTGGGGAGCGTCGGAGCGTCGAGGGCTTGATGAAGCGGGTTCTGCGGGATGTGGTGGTGAGCGCGGTCAGCGCTGTCGCCACTGTCGGCGCCGGTACGGGCGCGCTGTTGGCGTCATCGGAGGCGCTGGCGCAAGAAGGCGGCGCGACAGTTGCGCCGCAGCCGAGTGGCGTCGCCATCCGGCGCATCGTCGTTGAGGGCAATCAACGGATCGAGCCGGCGACGATCTCGTCGTATCTGCTCGTGCGCCCAGGCGACACGTTCGATCCCGAACGCATCGACTTATCGCTGAAGACCTTGTTCGCCACGGGCCTGTTCGCCGACGTGCAAATCGAGCAACGCGACGCTGACTTGGTCGTCTCCGTCATCGAGAACCCGATCATCAACCGGGTGATCTTCGAAGGCATGCGCACGCTCGACGAGGAGGATCTCGAAGACGAAGTTCAAGCGCGGCCGCGCTCGGTGTTCACTGCCGCACGCGCGCAGGCCGACGTTCAGCGCATTATCGAAGTGTATCGCCGCGCCGGGCGTTTCGCCGCGCAAGTTACGCCGCAGGTGCGCGAACTCGACCAGAATCGGGTCGACCTAATTTTTGAAGTCGATGAAGGTCCAGTCACCGGCGTCCGCGACGTGAACTTTATCGGCAATGAAAACTTCTCGGACCGGACGCTGCGCGACGCCATCGTCACCAGCGAGTCGAGCTGGTGGAATTTTTTCAGTAGCAACGACAATTACGATCCCGATCGTCTTGAGTACGACCGCGAGCAACTGCGCCAGTTCTACAGCAATCGCGGCTACGCGGATTTCCGTGTCGTCTCGGCTGTCGCTGAACTGACGCCGGACCAAAGCGACTTCTTCATCACCTTCACCGTCGAAGAAGGCGATCGCTATGAGTTCGGCGAAATCCGGGTGGAGACTGAGCTAAACCGTCTGTCAGAAGCTCTGCTGCTTGCGGCCGTGCCGATCCGGCGCGGCACGGAGTTTCGCGGCGATTTGATCGAAGACACGATCGACTCCATGTCCTATCTCGCTGGGACGGTCGGTTACGCCAATGTCGATATCGTGCCGCGCGTCGAGCGCGATCGTGAGAATCGCGTCGTTAACATCACATTCGAGGTCGACGAGGGTCCGCGCTCGTTCATCGAACGCATCGACATTGTAGGCAACACACGCACCATCGATGAAGTCATCCGGCGCGAAATGCGCGTGAACGAAGGTGACGCCTTCAACCGTGTGCTGCTAGATCGCTCGCGTCAGCGCGTCCAATCGCTCGGCTTCTTTGAATCAGTGACCGTCGAAGACTCCGACGGCGCGACGCCGGACCGATCTGTCGTCACGGTGACAGTGGAAGAGCAATCCACCGGCGAACTCGCGTTCGCGGCAGGATATTCCTCGAGCGAGCAATTTCTGTTCGATGCCTCGATCACCGAACGCAACCTTCGGGGTCGCGGCCAGTTTCTGCGCTTGCGCGCGTCCACCAGCGCCCAGCGCCAGACGCTCGATCTTCGTTTCACCGAGCCGCGGTTTCTGGGCCGTGAGATGGCGGCCGGGTTCGATCTCTACACGCTGCGGACGGACTTCCTGAGCCAGTCCTCTTTCGAAAACCAATCCACAGGGCTCGGTCTGCGCGCCAGCTTCCCGGTCGCCGAGCGAACCAGCCTCGGCCTCACCTATTCGCTGATCCAAGACGACACCGAGATCGCAGACGCCTTCGTCGATCATGATGGCAACATTGGCACGCCAGCGGTCGATCAATGCGATCCCGTCAATGGTGGTCGCCCGCTTCTATGCGATCAGGAGGGATCGTTCCTCACTTCAGTTTTCGGCTTCACCGTGAACTGGGATCGCCGTAACGACCCCATTTTCGCCACACGCGGGTTCGATCTCTCCCTTAGCCAAGACGTTGCCGGCCTCGGCGGTGAGGTGAATTACCTCCGCACCGAACTGGACGGCGGCATTTATTATGGGCTGCCTTGGGCGGGGTGGCGTCTGACGGGTCGCCTCTCAGCTGGATACATTATGGGTTGGGGTGGCGACGACGTTCGGATCAACGACCGCTTCTTCAAGGGCGGTTCGTCGTTCCGTGGTTTCGACGTGGCCGGCATTGGTCCACGTCAATTGCTGGTCGACGATGTGACGGGTGAAATTGTTCAGGAGGGCGATGCCTTGGGCGGCAACGCGTTCGCGATCGGGACCATCCAGCTCGACGTTCCGATTCCGCTACCGGAGTCCTATGGCATCGGCGCGGCGTTGTTCACTGAGTTCGGCACTCTGGGCATCGTGGATTCCGCGAGCCGCGGTGTTGTCGATCTTACTGGGGCCAATCGCCTGATTGTTGACGACACGGCATCGCTACGAGCGGTTGCAGGTGTTTCGGTGTTTTGGGATTCGCCCTTCGGCCCGGTGCAGTTCGACTTCGCTCAACCGCTACAGAATGAAGAATACGATCAAGTTGAAGAGTTCCGGTTCTCAACCCGGACACGCTTCTAATCCCAAGGAAAGGCGCATTATGCGTGTACTGAGTTCATTGTGCGCGGCTGCGGTCATCGCAGTCGCGGTTGTTGCTTCGCCCGACGCGCTTGCGCAGCGCAATCGCGGCAACGACAACGCCACCACCGTCGTTGTGATCGATTATCAGCGCGTACTGGCTGAATCGGCCATCGGGCGGGACATGCAGGCCCGCCTGCAGGCCGTTCGCACCGGCATTCAAACAGAGGCGCAGTCACTGGCGCCAGAACGGCAGTCGATTGAGTCGGAAAGCCAGCGCCTGCAAAACGCCACGCGCAACCTCTCGCCCGAACAAATCCGTGACCATGCCACGTGGGGCCCACAATACCGCGCGCTGGCCGAACGTATGCAGGCATTCCAAACGCGCTCGCAATCGCTGGAAGGCGATTTGCAGTGCACGCAGATCATCGCTCTGCGCGATTTCGATAACACCATTTCGCCCGTTGTTCGCAGCGTGATGGAAGGGCGGGGCGCTGGCGTCGTGCTCGACAGCCGCAATGTGCAGCTGACCCTGCCGGCTTATGACATCACCACCGTAGTCATCCAGCAGCTCGACCAAGGCGCCAACACGCGCGCCCTAAACGTCACCCGTCGTCCGGTGACTGAATGCCAAGCGTCGGGACAGCCGCCGGCGCAATAAAACCGACAGTGACATCGGCCGTCTGCGGCGCCATAGCCATCGCATGATCGACCCTCGTTTCTACGCAGCGCTCGGACCCATCACGGTCCGGGCGCTCGCGCCTTCTGGGGAGATCGGCGGCGATGCCGATCATCCGCTGACGAGCGCCGCCACGGCCGAGCAGGCCGGTCCGAACGACCTCTGTTATTTCGAAGGAAAAAAAGGCGCGCCCGCGCTGGCGAATGCGCCAGGCGCTTGCGTCATCACGTCAGCGCAGGCGCATCTGGCGCCTAGAGCTGCGGCCCTCATTCTTAGCGACCGCCCGCGCTCAACCTTCGCGCGGCTCGTCCCGCTCCTGGTCCAGCCGCGAGGCTTTGCCCCGGGCGCACCGCACATCGATCCCAGCGCCAGGCTTGAGGACGGCGTCAGCGTCGGCCCCGGCGCGGTGATCGGACCGGGGGCTCAGATTGGCGCGGGGAGCGTCATCGGGCCCAACGCCGTGATAGGCCCCGGCGTTGCGATCGGTCGTCGCACCGTGATCGGTGCGCGCGCGTCCATCAGCTTCGCGCTGATAGGGGATGATGTGAACATTTTGGCCGGCGCCGTCATCGGCGAGCAGGGCTTCGGCATTGCGGGCGACGCATCGGGGCCGGTCGATGTCCCCCACCTTGGCCGTGTAGTAATCCAAGACCGCGTCACGATCGGTTCGAACAGCTGCATCGACCGTGGTGTGTTCAGCGATACGGTGATCGGTGAGGCCACGAAGATCGATAACCTTTGCCACATCGCACACAACTGCCAGATCGGACGCGGCGTGCTGATGGCGGCGTTCGCCGGCATTTCGGGTTCGACCGTCATCGGCGACGGCTCGACTCTAGGTGGCCGAGTTGGCGTGGGCGATCACCGCAAAGTTGGCGCCGGCGCTACACTTGCGGGCGGCTCGGCGGTGCTCCAAGACGTGCCGCCAGGTGAAGTCTGGAGCGGCTATCCGGCCAAACCGTTACGGAGGTGGCTGCGCGAGACCGCATGGCTCGCCCGTAAGGCAGGGGCGCGCAATGAAAGCCAATGATCTGACCGAGCAACAAAAGACCACGGACGATGTGATCGAGATCGGCGAAATCTTACGCCGGCTGCCGCACCGCTATCCGTTTCTCTTGATAGATCGCGCTGTCGACTATGTGCCGAACAAGTCGATCCGCGGCATCAAGAACGTCACCATCAACGAACCGTTTTTCCCCGGCCATTTTCCCGGCGCCCCTGTGATGCCGGGCGTGCTTCAGATCGAGGCTCTGGCGCAGACGGGCGCTGTTTTGATGTCCAAGACGCTCGAAGCGGACATCAGCAAGCACATCATCCTTTTCATGTCGGTTGAGAATGCGCGCTTCAAGCGGCCAGTCATGCCGGGGGACACGATGGAGATGGTCGTCGAAGTGCTTTTCCAGCGGCGCAACATCTTCAAGTTTCGCGGTCGGGTCGAGGTGCGCGGCCAACTCGCCACCGATTGCGAGTTCGCGGCTATGAAGGCGGATCGGCCATCGTGAGCGCCACCATCCATCCCACCGCGGTCGTTGACAAAAGCACGGAGTTCGGGGCTGACGTCGAGATCGGCCCCGGCTGCGTCATCGGCCCGAACGTGAAGCTCGGCGATCGCACCAAGCTGATCGCCCATGTCTTCATCGAGAGTCACACTGAGATTGGCAAGGACAACACCGTCTTCCCGTTCGCCGGGCTCGGCGGCACGCCGCAGGACTTATCCTACAAAGGCGAGCCGACGCGGCTTGTCATCGGCGACAACAACGTTATTCGCGAACACGCGACCCTACACCGTGGCACCGCGCGCGGCCGCTCCGTCACGACCATCGGCGACGATTGCCTTATCATGGGCAATTGCCATGTCGCCCACGATTGTATCGTCGGCAACAACGTCATCATGGCCCAGACCGCAACCATCGGCGGCCACGTGCAAGTGGGTGATTTCGCGTTTCTTGGTGGTCTTTCCGGCGTCCATCAGCACGGACGTGTCGGCCGTTATTCGTTCGTTGGCGCGTCCGCGCTGATGACCACCGATCTCATTCCGTTTGGCTCCGCCATCGGCAATCACGCGCACCTAGCCGGCCTCAACGTTGTCGGCCTAAAGCGGCGCGGTTTCACGCGCGATCAGATCCACGATCTGCGCGCCGCGTACCGTTTGCTGTTCGCGGAGGAGGGCACGTTCCAGGAGCGTATCGTGGATTGCGTCGAGGCCTACGCCAGCAATCCGAACGTGATGGAGATCGTGGATTTCATTCGCGCCGACGCCGCGCGTCCGCTCTGCATGCCGCGGGACTAAGCCATGGCCGCGTGGCGTAAGCTCGGCGTTATCGCCGGCGGCGGCGAATTGCCCGTGGTGCTGGCTGAGCATTTGGCTGCGACGCAGCGTCAGTATTTCATTGCGCGGATTGAAGGCAGCGCTGACCCTGCGCTTGATGCGCATCCCGGCGCAACGATCGGCCTAGGCCTCATGGGCGCGCGCATGGCGGCGTTACGCACCGAAGCCTGCGATGCGATCACGCTCATTGGGCAAGTGGCGCGCCCCGATCTGGCGACTCTCCAACTCGACGATGTGGCGATGCAAATGATGCCCGCGATCGTTGCAGCCATGTCGAAAGGCGACGACGCACTCTTGCGTGCGGTGTTAACGGAGCATGAGGCTGCAGGCTTTCATGTCATTGGCGTCGATGAAGCGATGACGGACTTGCTCGCTCCCGCCGGCGTTTGGGGCGCGGTTCAGCCCAATGGCAAGAATCTTAAGGACATCAAGAAGGCCGCCAACGTGGCCGCGGCTGTGGGCGCGTTCGATATCGGCCAGGGCGTGATTGTGTGTGATGGGCTCGTACTCACGGTCGAAGCGCAAGAAGGCACGGACGCGATGCTGAAGCGCGCAGCGGAGCTGCCGCTCGTCATTCGCGGCAGCGCCGACAGGCGCCGCGGCGTGCTGGTGAAACGCCCAAAGCCGATCCAGGAACGGCGCATCGACCTGCCAACCATCGGCGTCCGCACCGTCGAAGGCGCCGCGCGCGCCGGGCTCGCGGGGATTGCCGTCGAAGCGGGAGGCGCGCTTGCCGTACGCCGCGCCGACATCATCGCCGCCGCCGACCGCGAAGGGCTCTTTGTTTACGGCTTCACCGCCGAAGAAACGGACACGCCTTGAGCGGGCGCATCTTTCTCGTGGCGGCTGAATCATCGGGCGATGCGCTCGGCGCTGATCTCGCGGTCGCGCTGCGCGAGCGGGATGCATCGCTTGAACTCTTCGGGGTCGGCGGCGAACGCATGGCCCAGTCCGGCGTAACCACGCGCACCGATCTGACCGCCGGTCTCGCCGTACTCGGTTTCGTTGACGGACTGCTCGCTTACAGCCGTGTCAAACGCGCGGTTGCGGCCACGGTAGCGGAAATTTTGAAGACCAAGCCCGACGTTGTTGTGCTCATTGATTCATGGGGCTTTACGCTGCGGGTCGCGCGTGGCGTGCGCGCGGCGGCCCCCGGCATCAAGCTGGTCAAATATATCGGTCCGCAAGTGTGGGCGACGCGGCCGGGGCGCGCCGAGACGCTCGCCGGCGCAGTCGATCACCTGATCTGCATCCACGAGTTCGAGGTGCCGTTCTATCAGCCGTTCGGCTTGGCGTGCACAGTGTGCGGTCATCCCGCGCTCGGCCGCTTCACGCCAGGCGATGGCGCAGCGCTGCGCGCGCGCCAAGGGTTCACAGCGAAAGAGAAGGTCATCCTTATTCTACCGGGAAGCCGGCCCTCCGAAATACGCCGCATCGGGCCCACGCTTTGGGGCGCCGCCGAATTGCTTGATCGCGACCGCGACGTGCGACTCATCGTGGTGGCGGCGAGCAGCGTTCGCGAACAGGTGCTGGCGCAGACGCCCGCGGCAGCGCGCATTATCGACGAGCGCGAGAAAGAAGACGCGTTTGCGGCGGCGACGGTGGCGCTGGCTGCGTCGGGCACGGTGACGACCGAGGTCGCGTTGCAAGGCACGCCGCTGGTGATCGGCTACAAGCTCGGTTGGATCACCTGGGCGATCCTACGATCTCTGGTGTTCAAATCGAAATACGCCACGCTGATGAATGTCGCCGCCGATGCTGAAGTGGCGCCTGAATTCATCCAGACCAAGTTCACCGCTGAGAATGTCGCGCAGGCGGCGGCGCCATTGCTCGATGATGAAGACGCACGCGAGGATCAGGTGCGCCGTCAGGACGAGGCGTTAGCTCTCATGGGCCGTGGCGGGCGACCAGCCGCTGATATTGCCGCGGAGGCCGTGCTGCGCGTTAAAGATCAGCGCTTATCGCAGGGCACGTAGTCGCGCTTCGGCGCGCCAGTATAAACCTGACGCGGACGGCCAATTTTCTGGCTTGGGTCTTCCATCATCTCGGTCCACTGCGCGATCCAGCCAACCGTGCGTGCGACGGCGAACAGCACCGTGAACATCGAGGTCGGGAAGCCCATCGCGCGCAGCGTGATGCCCGAATAGAAGTCTATGTTGGGATAGAGTTTGCGGCTGACGAAATACTCGTCGCTCAGTGCGATCCGCTCAAGCTCCATGGCGACTTTCAAGGTCGGATTATCTTCCGTGCCGGTTTCCTTCAGCACCATGTGGCAAAGCTTCTGCATCGCCTTGGCGCGCGGATCGTAGTTTTTATAGACGCGGTGGCCGAAGCCCATGAGGCGGATGTCGTCGTTCGGGTCCTTCACGCGCTTGATGAAGGCGGGGATGTTGTCGACCGTGCCGATCTCTTCCAGCATGTTGAGCGCCGCTTCATTGGCGCCGCCGTGCGCCGGGCCCCACAGGCAGGCGATGCCGGACGAAATGCAGGCGAACGGATTGGCGCCCGACGAACCCGCCAATCGCACTGTCGAGGTCGAGGCGTTCTGTTCGTGGTCGGCGTGCAGGATCATGAACACGTCAAGCGCGCGCGCCATGATCGGATTGATCTTGTAATCCTCTGCCGGGACAGCAAAGCACATGCGCAGGAAGTTCGATGAATAATCGAGTTCGTTACGCGGGCTCACGAACGGCTGGCCAATCGAATATTTGAATGCACGCGCCGCGATGGTCGGCATCTTCGCGATCAGGCGATGGCTGGCGATAGTGCGTTGCGTCGGATCGCTGATGTCGGTGCTGTCGTGATAAAACGCCGCCAACGCCCCAACCGTGCCGACCATGATCGCCATAGGATGCGCGTCGCGGCGGAAGCCTTCAAAGAAGCGATCGAACTGAGCGTGCAGCATCGTGTGATAAGTGATGTCGCGATTGAAGCGGTCGAGTTCCGCTTTGTTTGGCAGTTCGCCATTCGCGAGCAGAAAGCAGACTTCGAGGAAGCTCGACTTCTCGGCCAGCTGATCGATTGGGTAGCCGCGATAAAGCAGCACCCCTTCGTCGCCGTCGATATAGGTGATCTGGCTTTCGCAAGAGGCGGTCGATGTGAAGCCCGGATCGTAGGTGAAGACCTTGGCGTCGCTGAACACCTTGCGGATGTCGACTACATCAGGCCCGACCGTGCCGCCATAGACCGGCAATTCCAGCGTCTTGTTGTTCACGGTGAGCGTGGCCGCCGGTTTCTTGGTGAGTTTGCTATCCATCGCTCGCGTCCTCAAATTTGATCCGCAATGCGCGCAAGCGCTTCGTCGCGGCCTAACAATTCCAATGCCTGACCCAGATCGGGCGCCGGTGCGCCGCCGGTCAGCGCGGCCCTGAGACCCGGGCCGATTTGACCCAACCCAACGCCTTCGTCCGTCGCGAAAACCTTAAGCGCGCCGGCGAGTGAGACTTGGTCCCAGGCAGGCTCGTTCGAGAGCCGGTCGTGCAGCCGCTGAAGGCGTTCTCTGAAGTCGTCCTTCATCAAGGATTTCGCCTTGTCGTCAAGCGTAAGCGGCCGTTTCGAGAGAACGAATGCTGCTTGATCGGCGAGGTCGGGAATAGTTTTTGCCCGCTTTTTCAGCACTGGAATGGCGTTCGCCAAAGCAACGCGCTCGGCGCCGCCTAAAGTGGCGCCATCACGCTGTTCAATGTGTGTGAGAACTAACTTCGCGAGCCGTTCGTCGTCGGCCAAAGCCATGAAGTGCGCATTGACGGAGTCGAGTTTCTTGAAATCGAGCCGTGACGGCGCTTTGCCAATCTGGGCGATGTCGAATTGCAGGATCGCTTCCTCTTTGGTCAGGATGTCATCATGGCCCGGGCTCCAGCCCAGGCGCATGAGGTAGGCGTTCATCGCTTCGGGCAAATAGGCCATGTCGCGCCATTCGTGCACGGCCTGCGCGCCGTGGCGCTTTGAAAGCTTCTTGCCGTCTTCGCCGTGAATGAGCGAAAGGTGGGCGAAGAGCGGCGGGGCCCAATCCATGGCACGGTAGATCACGATCTGCCGGGCCGCGTTGGTCAAATGGTCATCGCCGCGGATCACGTGCGTCACGCCCATGTCGTGATCGTCAACGACCACCGACAACATGTAGGTCGGATTGCCATCGGCGCGGAGCAAGACGAGGTCATCGATGTCGCGCGCATGGATGCGCACATCGCCCTGGATGAGATCGGCATTGAGCACATCGCCTTCATCTGGCGCGCGCAGACGAACTGTGAACGGCGCATCCGGGGAGGGCGGGGCTTTGCCGTCTCGATAGGGCGAACGCAGCGCACGGCCTTCGACGTGCGATTTGGCGCGTTCGGCTTCCTGTTCTTCGGGCGTCATGTAGCAGCGAAACGCCGTGCCACGTCCGATCATCTCCTCTGTAGCCTCTCGATGCAGGGGCGCGCGGGCGAACTGATAGGTGATCTCGCCGTCGTGTTGGAGGCCGAGCCAATCGAGGCCGTCGATAATCGCTTCTATCGCTTCCGGCGTGGAGCGGGCGCGATCGGTATCCTCGATGCGCAACAGATAGCGTCCGCCCATTTTACGGGCGAAGAGCCAGTTGAAGAGAGCGGTTCGCGCGCCACCGATATGCAGGTAGCCTGTCGGCGAGGGGGCGAAGCGTGTGACGACGCTCATCGGGGAGAACACGGAGTGGCCAAAGCGCGCGCGTGGTAGCACGCCGGCGGCGTTTTCTCCTAGCCGCGCTTTGGCCAACATGCTCGCCCTCCAGCGCGATCGCTGGATCCTTTGGCTGCCGCCCGGGATGATTGCGGGCGCGGCGGGTTGGTTGCTCATAGCGACGGATCCACCGGTCTGGTGGGGGCCCGCCGTTTTTGTGATCGGGCTCGCGGCGACCATTGGACTGACGGTTTGGCCAAGCGAGCGGTATGGCGGAGCGTTGCACGGCGTGAGGTTGGCGCTGGCGGGTGCTTGTGCGCTGCTTGCCGCCGGAGGCTTGGGTTGGACGGCCGCGCACCTGCGGGGCGTAAGCGTTGCACAAGCGGCTTATGCCGGCAGCGAAGAACCGGTGCGCGTCGAAGGCTGGGTGGTCGCCAACGACGCCAGCGACAATGGCCCTCGTTTGCGGCTTTTGGTCAGCAGCATCGAAGGCGTCGCCGAACCGCCGCGCTATGTGCGCGTTTCGGTCAGCGAAGCAGGGTTGCTGACTGCCGGACGCGGCACGCGCTGCCGGGGTGTACTCGGGCCGCCCTCGGGGCCTATGGCGCCGGGCGGCTATGACTTCGCGCGTCGCGCCTATTTCGAAAGGCTCGGCGCGACCGGCTTTGCATTTGGACGCTGCCGTCCCATCGCGCTTGATCCGCCAAGCGATTGGCTCGACCGCCAGCGTTTGCAACTCGCAGCGCTCCGCGCCGATCTGGCCGCCGCGATTGTGGCAGCAGCACCCGATCGAGGCGGGGCGATCGCCGCAGCGCTCGTCACTGGCGATCGCAGCTCCATCGACGCTGACACCAACGCCGTGCTGCGCGACTCGGGTCTGGGGCATTTGCTCTCAGTGTCGGGCATTCACATGGGCGTTGTTGGCGGCTTGGTGTTTGCGGTGCTGATGTGGGTGCTGTCGCTCATTCCACCGATCGCTTTGCGCTTTCCGGTGAAGAAGATCGCCGCGGTCGGCGCATTGCTCGTCCTCGCGGCGTATCTCATCGTCTCGGGATCCAGCGTGCCAGCGCTGCGCTCCTTCGTTATGGCCTGCGTCGCCTTCGGCGCGATTTTGCTGGATCGGCCCGCGATCTCCATGCGCGGCCTCGCCCTCGCTGCTTTCATTGTCGTACTGATTTTCCCTGAGTCGGTGATCGAGCCGGGCTTTCAGATGTCGTTCGCCGCAACGATGGCGCTGGTGGCGCTGTTTGAGATGCTGAAACGCGCGCCGCATGAGCCGGCTCTGCCGACGCCGGGGCCGCTGATTGGTGCTTTGCAGGCGACAACGCGCGGCATTGGCGGCGTGTTGCTGATCTCGCTTGTTGCTGGCCTCGCGACAGATCCGTTCGCGATCTACCATTTTCAGCGGTTTTCGATTTATTCGCTGCCGGCAAACCTGATCACGGCGCCGATCATGTCGTTTTTGGTTGCGCCAGCGGCTGGCGCGGCGGCGGTGCTGGCGCCGTTTGGCTGGGCGGAACCTGCGCTGCAAGTGATGGCGAGCGCGCTCGATCTTGTGGCTGCCGTGGGCCAAACCTTCGGTGAGCGGCCCGAAGCAGTACGTGCGCTGCCGCGGCCGCCGGACGCGGCGTTCATTGTGTGCGTACTTGCGTTGACGTGGGGCTGCCTGTGGCGCGGCGCACTGCGCTGGTTCGGCGTCGTGTTGTTCACGGTAAGTGTCGCGTTGTATGCGACAGCGCCGCTTCCGATCGTGGCGTTTGACGGCGACACCCGGGCGATCTACGCGCGCAGCGGCGATGCATGGACGCTGATCGCCGCGCCGGGACGATCGACTTATGCCCGCGACAGATTAGGAGCCATGCTCGGAATCTCGCCACCGGAGATAGAGCGACTTGCGCCTCCCGAAGCTTGCGGGGAGGGCGGCTGCGTCTGGAGACATGGGACGCGCGCGTTTGCCTTTGTCACAGGCGAGACCGGGTTCGCGCCTGCGTGCGTAAGCGGTGCGGTGGTCATTGCGCGCATTACCGCCCCAGACGATTTCCTAAGACGATGCGGCCCTGCTGCGCTGATCGACGACCTCCCAGCAAAGGGCGGCGGTCTTATCTATGGGAACGACGGCGCACTGCGTATCACACGCGCACTCACGCCCGGCGTGGAACGGCCCTGGACGCCGCGCGGCGTGGCTCAGGAATAGCGGCGGATCATCGCCACCAGCTTGCCTTGAACGCGCACACGGTCGGGACCGAAGATGCGAGTCTCATAGGCGGGATTGGCGGCTTCCAAGGCGATCGAATTGCCGCGCTTGCGCAGACGCTTCAGCGTTGCTTCTTCATTGTCCACCAACGCCACGACGATATCGCCGCTGTCGGCTGTGTCGGTGCGCTTGATCAACACCACATCGCCATCGAGGATGCCGGCGCCGATCATGGAATCGCCTTTGACCTCAAGCGCGAAGTGGTCACCCGCGCCAAGCAGATCGTCGGGCGCGTGAATACGCCCGATTTCGTTCTGAAGCGCCTCGATCGGCACGCCCGCCGCGATCTGGCCGAGGATCGGAATGCCCGCACCGGAACGCCCCTCAACGACCACGCTCGGGCGGAAGGTGCTGCGACCCTTAGGCGGCGCGGCGGTGGCGGCGCTCTCGGGCAGCTTCAGCACCTCAAGCGCGCGCGCCCGGTGCGGCAACCGACGCAGAAATCCACGCTCCTCGAGCGCGGTGATGAGCCGATGAATGCCGGACTTCGACGCCAGATCGAGCGCCTCCTTCATTTCATCGAAAGAGGGCGAGACTCCGGATTCTTTGATCCGCTCATGAATGTAGAGCAGCAGTTCTTTTTGTTTCGCTGTCAGCATGACCTGAGACCAAAGGGTGAACGATGAGATGTTCTATATCCGTTCCAAGCCTCGGGTCAAGTGCAGTTTGGTTAACGGCCAAGTAGTGTGCGCGTGGCGACGGCGACATCGTCCTGCCGCATCAAACTTTCCCCGACCAAGAATGCGCCCGCGCCGCCGGCCCGCAAGCGCACGATATCCGCGTGCGTGAAAATGCCGGACTCCGAGACGAGTAGGCGATCGGGCGGTATGAGCTTGGCCAAACGCTCAGTAATGCCGAGATCGGTTTCGAACGTCGCTAGCGACCGGTTGTTCACGCCGATCAGTTTTGCGTCGAGCTTGAGGGCGCGTTCCATCTCGCCGGCGTCGTGAACCTCAACGAGCGCATCCATACCAAAATCACGCGCCGCAACCGCGAGTTCGCTGGCTAGCCGATCATCGATCGCCGCCATGATGATAAGGACCGCGTCGGCGCCCAGGGCGCGGCTTTCAGCGATCTGCCAGGCGTCGATCATGAAATCCTTGCGCAACACTGGCAGCGCACAAGCTGCTCGCGCGGCTACAAGATATTGATCGTCACCCTGAAAGCTCGGCCCGTCCGTCAACACTGAGAGACACGCAGCGCCGCCTTCAGCGTAAGCGCGCGCGAGCGCAGGCGGATCGAAGTCCGCGCGGATGACGCCCTTTGAGGGGCTGGCCTTCTTGATCTCGGCGATCAAAGCAGGTGAAGCGCGTCCCAGCGCGGCGGCGAAGCCTCGCGGCGCGGGTTGCGCACGCGCAGCGGACTCGATGTCGCTCAACGGCCGAGCGGCCTTGCGAACAGCGACCTCGCACCGTTTGTAGGCGATGATCTTTTCCAGCACGCTCATGCGACGCTCCGCGTGATGGCGACAAGCTTGGCCAGCGCTTGGCGGGCGGCGCCGCTGTCAATCGACTCTGCCGCCATGGCGTGGGCGTCAACCACGGAGGCGGCGCGATCCGCCACGAAAAGCGCGGCCGCCGCATTGATCAGGACTGCTGCGCGGTGACCCGGGCGACCGGCGCCGTCCAGCAGTGCGCGCATCTCGTCGGCGTTCTCCGCCGCAGGGCCGCCGCGCAGATCGGGATGGACTTCCGCCGCGCGTGTGGCACGCTGCACACTGATGGCGTCGTGCTCAAGCGTCGCCGCCCAGTTGGCTTCTTTGCCGGCGGCGGAGAGTTCGTCGAGCCCGCCTGCGCCGTGGACGACAAGCGCTTTCTCGCACCCAAGGTCGCGCAGAGCGCTCGCGACCGGTTCGACAAAGTCGGCGCTGAACACGCCGACAAGTTGTCGCGAGACGTCGGCAGGATTGGAGAGCGGTCCCAACAGGTTGAAGATTGTGCGCTTGCCAATCTCTCGTCGCGCGAGCGCGACGTGGCGCATGGCGGGGTGATGGTTTTGCGCGAATAGAAAAGCGACACCGGCGTCCAGCAAACAACGCTCCAACACCGTAACGTCGTTCGTAAGGGCGACACCGAGCGCTTCCAGCACGTCAGCGGCCCCGGACTTGGAACTCATGGCCCGATTGCCGTGCTTGGCTACGGGCACGCCACAGCCGGCGACCACGAAGGCGACGGCTGTGGAGATATTCAGAGTGTGGGCGCCATCGCCGCCGGTGCCGCAGACGTCGATAGCGTCCTCGGGCGCATTCACGCGCACCATGCGTGAACGCAACGCCCGTGCGCCGGCTGCGATCAGCGGCGCGTGATTCATGAGCGGCGTGGTCAGCAGCAGGAATTGCTTGATGTCCTCGTGTCCCGCCGCGCCGTCCATGATCTCCGCAAAGGCGCCGTCAATATCGGCGGCTTGAACTGCGGCGCCGTCCTTCAGGGCGGATAGAGTGGCGGCGAGGCTCATCGCAATCCAGCCGCTGCGAGGAAATTGCCGACGATGGCGTGGCCGTGTTCGGAAGCGATCGATTCCGGATGAAATTGCACGCCGAAGACGGGCCGTGTTTTGTGGGAGAGGCCCATGACCTCACCGTCTGCGGTCTCGGCGTCAATATTGAGCACCGCCGGGAACGTCTCGCGCTTTACGGCGAGCGAATGATAGCGCGTCGCCCTAAAGGGTGACGGCAACCCTCGGAAGACGCCGCCGCCGCGATGCGTCACCTCCGACACTTTACCGTGCATGATCGCCTGCGCGCGCACGACGTCACCCCCAAAGGCTTGCCCCATGGCCTGATGCCCGAGACAAACGCCGAGGATGGGCAAATCGTCGGGCGCATCACGCAACAATGCGAGGCAGATGCCGGCTTCATTGGGCGTGCATGGACCGGGAGAAAGCACAATGGCGCGCGGCTTGCGCTTCAGCGCATCGGCAACCGTCAGCGCATCGTTGCGCACGACATCGGCGCGAACGCCGAGATCTTCGATGTAATGGACAAGATTGTAGACGAAACTGTCGTAATTATCGATGACGAGGATCATGGATGGCCCCAGGCGGGTGAAACGAAACGGATCAGCGTTCGCTCGCGCGCCATCGTGAAACGGGGTTGGGCCGGGTCATCATCGCGGGGCACCTTAGCCGAAAATGCGTCGCAGGGAACGGGGTTCGCCTTAGGCGTAGCGCCACGCCTCAGCCGCTGCCCTGAACAGGGCGCGCGACTTGTGCAGGGTTTCCTGCAGTTCCGCGTCGGCATCGCTATCGAGCACCACGCCGCCGCCTGCTTGGACATGGAGTGCGCCGTCTTTCACAATAGCTGTGCGCAGCGCGATGCAGGTGTCCATATCGCCGCCTGCGCCGAAATAGCCGACGCCGCCGGCATAGATGCCGCGTTTGTGCGGCTCGACCTCGTTGATAATTTCCATGGCGCGGATCTTGGGTGCGCCGGTCACGGTGCCGTGCGGGAAGCCCGCCATGAGCGCATCGAGCGCCGAAAGCCCGGACGCCAATTCGCCTTCAACGTTGGAGACGATATGCATCACGTGGCTGTAGCGCTCGATGGTGAAGCTCTCGGTGACGCGCACATGCTTGGAGCCTGCCGACGCGGCCGCGTCGTTCCCTCCGCTAACACCCCCGCGTTGGGCGACTCGCCCCAAATCATTGCGCGCCAAGTCGACAAGCATCAGGTGCTCGGCCCGCTCCTTCGGGTCGGCGAGCAGTTCGATTTCATTGGCGTGATCCTCTGCCGGGGTCAGCCCACGCGGACGCGTGCCGGCGATTGGGCGGATGGTGACGGTCTCGCCACGCAATCGGACCAGTATTTCGGGGCTTGAACCGACGACACTGAAATCGGCGAAATTGAGAAAATAGAGAAACGGCGAAGGGTTTAGCCGCCTCAAGGCGCGATAAAGCGCAAACGGCGTGTACGCGAAGGGCGCCGAGAAACGCTGGCTCGGGACGACTTGGAAGATGTCACCGCTGCGGGTGTAGGCTTTGCATTTCTCTACTATTTCACGATAGGCGTCCGGCGCTGTATTGGAGCGCGGTTCAGCTTGCGGCGACGGCGTCGTTGACGACGGTTGACGGGGCAGCCCGCGATCCAAGCTCCGCAAGACGCGGCCAAGCCGCTCGGCGGCGGCGGCATAGGCCTGCGCGGCGGTTTGGTTGGCGCGGGCGCGCGCTGGCGTGACCAAGGTGATCTCGCTAGTGACGTTATCGAACACGGCGATAATGGTCGGCCGTACGAGCAGCGCGTCTGGTGTGCCGATCGGATCGGGTGCGCTGTCAGGCAGGCGCTCCAAGAAGCGCACCATGTCGTAGCCAAGATAACCGAAGAGGCCCGCCGCCATCGGGGGCAGCGGCGATGGGAGATCGAGCGCCGAGCGGGCGAGCAGTTTACGCAGGCTCTTCAGCGGCGGATCACGTTGCGGGCGGAAGCTGGCGTCGCTGAAGCCGCCGCGGCTGGTCTCGGCGCGCCCGTCTTTCACGCGCCAGACGAGATCGGGCTTCAGGCCGATGATCGAGTAGCGGCCGCGGAAATCGCCGCCTTGAACGCTTTCGAGCAGGAACGTTCCGGGCTTGTCGGCGCCGAACTTCAGCAGCGCAGAGACCGGCGTCTCCAGATCGCTAATGCGCTGAACCCAGACAACACCGCCGCCTTTAGCGTAGGCGGCCGCGAAGTCTTCAGGCGAGGGCGAAAGCGGGCGCTCAAGCGCCGTCATTGAGCTTCTTCTTCTTCGCCTTCTCCGGTGCGCCGGAAAGTCTGATCAAGCAGCGCTTGATTGCGGCGCGGACGGGCGCGTTCAACGATTTCATCTTGGATCGCCGTGCCGAAACTGTTGACTAGGCTCTGCTGCACTTGGCCGCGAAAGAGTTCAACCTCTTGCGGCGATGCGGCGGGATCGACCCGATTGATGTCTTCCACCACTGCGACGAGGACGGCGCCGCCATCGGCCCGGATGTCGCTTACCGCCACGCCTTCAGCAACGCTGAAGATTTGCGGGGCCAGTCCGCGCGCTGGAATTTGCGCCGCTGTGCGGCGATCGATGGCGCGAGAATCGACCACCACATTGAAGCGATTAGCGCGCGCCGCGGCGTTGAAGTCCTGCCCATCACGCACGGCCGCCACCACACGTTCGCCCAGTTCGCGCATGCGCGTGGCGCGTTCGCGCGCTGTCCAAACCTGAGTCAGGTCCGGGCGGACCTCATCGAGCGCGCGCACCCGCGCCGGCGTAACCCCATCGACTGCGACCATGACGTCGGCGTCGCCAACGGGGATGAAATCGCTGGCCTCGCCTTCGGTGGTTTCAAAGGCGGTGCGCAGCACTTCCTCCTGGCCTTCGAGCAAGGCGACGGGCGCGCCGTTTGCGTCGCGGCCACCGGCTTCTACGGACGGGATCGTCACGATCGGCAGATTGTTGGCGCGCGCGGCTTCCACGACCGAGGCGCCGCCGCCGCGCGCGTCTTCGAAACCTGTGATAGCTTCGGTGAGCATGGTGCTGGCTTCGTCGAGTGCGATCGCTTGGCGCAACTGGTCCCGGATCTGTGTCAGATTTGGCGCCACTGGTGCGGTGATCGATTCCAACCGCACCACCACGAAGGGTGAAAGTTCGCCACGCACAACGCGCGATTGTCCGCGCTGCATGGCGAAGATGGCCTCCGCGACGCGTGCGTCGGTGACTTGATCGCGCGCCTGGTTTTCACCACGCGCGGTTGGCACATTCAGCGCTGCTGCGATAGCCGCCGCGGTTTCGCCGCGGCCCAATCTGGCGGCAATATCGTTTGCCTGGGCTTCGTTTTGCGCGGTGATGCGCACGAAGGTCCGGCGCTCCGGCTCGGTCAATGCCACACGACGCGCCTCGAATTCTTCCTGCAGGCGGGCTTCGGGAATGTCGACACGCGCGACGAAGTCTTGCGGACGCGCATAGACGAGTGTCAGCGCCCGGAATTCCGGCAGCCGCAGGCTCTCCTGCGACTCTTCCCAGAATTGTTGCAATTGTTCTTCGGTTGGCGGTGCGATGGCGCCGACCACTGAAGCCGGGGCTTCGGCGATGGTGACGACGCGCGACTCGCCTTCATAGCTGAGGACGAGCGCGCCGAAGCTCGAAGGTGCGCGCACACCTGTCACCATCGCTTCGATCACCATGCTACGGACAAGGTCACCCCGAATGTCGCCCTCAAACTCGCGGCGCGTGTAGCGGAGTTGCTGGAGAAACGCGTCATAGGCGGCTTCGTCAAAAGCGCCGGTGACGGGGTTCACGACAGCCGGAATGCCACGGATGCGGTCCGCGACCATCCGATCACTGGCGCTGAGGCCGATGCGCTCGGCGTAGCCCAACAGCGCGTGACGCCCGATGATGCCTTCGAGCAAACGGATGTGCAGACCTTGGTCGACCGCTTCCTGGGTCGTCAGCGTCTGGTCTTCATTGCGCTGCGCACGCAGAGTGAGCTCAAGTTCACGCGAGAGTTCCGCTGGCGTCACATCGTGACCGGACACGGAAGCGACATTCTGTGAACCGACGCCGCCGAACATGTCGTTGATGCCCCAAATCGCGAAGGCGATCGTCAAAAGGAACAACAAGACGTAGGCGACGACGCCGCGCGTCATATTTCGCATTTGTGAAAGCATGTCGGGTTCCGATAAGCGGGAAGGCGCCGGACCATAGAGACGGCCCCCAGCCGGGGCAATTGCCGGAACAGCCGGAGAGGAGAGACCCATGGCCGCGCGCAAGCCGTTGATCGCCGGAAACTGGAAAATGTTCGGCCGGGGCGCCGATCTGGGCGAGATTGCGGCGCTAGCGGAGCGCGTAGGCGCCGTGGCGGACAAGGTCGGGGCGTTGATTTGCCCCCCGACCGCTTACGTGCAATCCGCCGCCTGGCAGGCGCGGGGCAAGCCGGTCGCTATCGGAGCGCAAGATTGCAGCGCCGTGGGCGACGACAGCGCCCGCACCGGCGAGGTCAGCGCCGCCATGTTGGCCGACGCCGGCGCGACCTATGTCATCGTCGGACACTCCGAACGCCGCACCCAGCATGGCGAAACCAACGATATGGTCCGGCGCAAGGCCGAAGCGGTGCTTGCGGCCGGCATGACGCCGATCGTGTGTGTAGGCGAAACCCGCGCCGAACGGGATGCAGGCCGGGTGGGCGAAATCATCAGGGCCCAAGTGCGCGATAGCGTGCCGTTGGCGGCGACAGGGGTGGTGGTGGCCTACGAGCCGGTCTGGTGCATTGGTGGCGATCGCACCCCCAGCCTAAGCGAGATCGGCGAAGTCCACACCCTGATCAGGGACGTTCTGACCGAGCGTTTCGGCGCGCAGGCGAGCGCAATGCGCATCCTTTATGGCGGGGCGGTCAATCCCACCAATGCGGGCGAGATTTTTACCGTCGATGGGGTGGACGGCGCCCTGGTTGGGCGAGCGAGCCTGAAAGCAGCTGACTTTTCCGCCATCGTCTTGGCGCATCCGGCTGCGTCTTGAGGGTGCAGAGAGGCGGGCTGGCGTTTAAGATCGGCCTCGGCTATTGAGCGCCCTTTCGCGCGCGCCCATCTGAGCGCGTGGCGGAACGTGCGCGGGAGCATCGGCACACTTATGGAAATGATCGTTCTCATCATTCATTTGCTGGTCTCGATCTGCCTGATCGGCCTTGTGCTTTTGCAGCGCTCTGAAGGTGGCGCGCTGGGCATGGGCGGCGGCGGCGGCAGTGGTTCGCTGATGAGCGGACGCGGTGCGGCCGACGCTCTGGCCAAAATGACCTCCGTTGCCGGCGGTTTTTTCCTTGTCACCTCGTTGAGCCTGACCGTGCTCTCGGGTGCTGCGGCCACCTCCGGCGGCAATTCGGTGTTTGACCTAATTCAGGGCGGCGAGCCGCCGGCACTGGCCCCGCCGGTCGAGACGCCGGCCGACACCGCGCCCGACCCGACCGAGAGCAGCTTGCCGCAAGACGCCGGTGAGACCCAGCTGGCGGCCCTCGGCCCGGCACCCGCCGCGGCAGCAACCTCGCCACTGCCCATCAGCGGAGCGCCCCGCGCCGGCCCGCTGGAAACTCGTTCACCGGCGCCGACGACGGCCGTGCCGGCTTCCGCCACCGTCACGCAGCGCCCGGTTACGCCGCCGGCAGCCGCTACTCGTTCGCCAACCGCAACGGTCCAACCGGCGACAGCGCCGCCAACTACGCGCGCGCCGGTCATTCCGAACACGTCTGGCAGCGTCGGCGGCATCAATCTTGGGGACGATGGCCAAACTCCACCCGAATCGATTGAGATTGAGGGCGACGGCCTTGGGGTCGTGCGGCGCGAACGCGCCGGTCCCGATCAATAAAGCTCGAACTTCGCCGGGCTGAGAAAAGCCAGGCTGAACGGAAAAGGAATGGCGCGCTACGTGTTCATTACCGGCGGCGTGGTCTCTTCCCTTGGGAAGGGCATCGCCTCCGCCGCTCTCGGCGCTTTGTTGCAAGCGCGGGGATACCGGGTCCGCCTTCGCAAACTCGATCCCTACCTCAACGTCGATCCGGGCACGATGAGCCCGTATCAACACGGTGAAGTGTTCGTCACCGACGATGGCGCAGAGACCGATCTCGATCTCGGCCACTATGAGCGCTTCACCGGCGTCAGCGCGACGCAGGGCGACAACATCACGACGGGGCGGATCTACCAGGAGATCATCACCAAGGAGCGGCGCGGTGACTATCTCGGCGCCACGGTGCAGGTGATCCCGCACGTCACCAACTCGATCAAGGAATTCATTCTCTCCGATCACGGCGATGCGGATTTCGTACTGTGCGAAATCGGCGGCACGGTGGGCGATATCGAAGGCCTGCCATTCTTCGAAGCCATCCGCCAACTCGGCCAAGAGCTTGATCCGGGCCAAGCCGCGTTCGTGCATCTGACACTGCTGCCCTACATCCCGTCAGCCGGCGAGATGAAGACAAAGCCGACACAGCACAGCGTCAAAGAACTGCGCTCAATCGGCATTCAGCCGAATATCATTCTGTGCCGCTGCGATCGGCCGGTGCCGGAAGACGAAAAGCGCAAGATCGCATTGTTCTGCAACGTGCGCGAAAGCTCCGTCATTGAAGCGCGCGACTTGCCCACGATTTACGAGGCGCCGCTGGCCTATCATCTGGCTGGCCTCGACACCGAATTGCTGCGCCATTTCGGCGTCACCGTCGCGCCGCAGCCTGATTTGGCAAAGTGGGAAACCATCGTTCAGCGCCTCAAGTCGCCCGATGGCGAAGTGACGATCGGCGTCGTCGGCAAATATACCGAGCTGAAGGACGCCTATAAGTCGCTGATCGAAGCGCTGCATCACGGCGGCGTCGCCAACAACGTCAAGGTGAACATTCGCTGGATCGAGAGCGAAAAGTTCGAGGAGATGGGCGACGCTTGGCACGAAGATTTGCACGGCGTGCACGGCATTCTCGTTCCTGGCGGCTTCGGCGAGCGCGGCAGCGAAGGCAAGATCGCCGCGGTGACGTTCGCGCGCCAGCACAACGCGCCGTTCTTTGGCATTTGCTTTGGCATGCAGATGGCCTGCATCGAGGCAGCGCGAAATCAGGCAGGGCTGAAGGGCGCAAGCTCCAGCGAATTTGGCCAAGCCAAGCACCCGGTCGTCGGCCTGATGACGGAATGGCTGAAGGGCAACGAACTCGAAAAACGCGCCGCGTCGGGCGATCTCGGCGGCACGATGCGGCTTGGCGCCTACAAGGCGACGCTCGATCCCGACAGCCGCGTTGCGAAAATCTATGGCGACACTGAAATCTCGGAACGCCATCGCCACCGTTACGAGGTGAACACGCGCTATCGCGAGAAACTCGAAGCAGCGGGCTTGCGCTTTTCCGGCATGAGCCCCGACGGCTTGCTGCCCGAGATCGTCGAGCGCGACGACCATCCCTGGTTCATCGGCGTGCAATATCACCCCGAACTCAAGAGCCGCCCGTTCGAGCCTCACCCGCTGTTTGCGAGCTTCATCGCGGCAGCTTTGGAGCAGAGCCGGTTGGTGTAGGCGAGCGGCGTCGACTTCAGGGCGCACGCATGTCAGGAAGGCGCAATGCGGTTCTTGATCCTTGTCTCTCTCGCGCTGCCCAGCACTGCCATGGCGGCAACGGCAGCGCCCGCAAGCGACGACGCTGGCGGCGGCGCGATCGCGCTTTTCGTTCTGATTGTCGCCATCGCGGGCTGGATCGGCGTGCGCCAACTGGTGCGGGGCATGCGTGCGCGCAGGACCGCGGGCGCAGTCGGCGAAAGCTACGCGACTTATGTGCTCGAAGCGTTGGTGAACGCAGCCAAAATCGATGGCCGCGTCAATGACGCCGAGCGCGCGGCGATTGCTGCTGCGATGCGCGAGATCGCGCCGGGTTTCGACACGACAGCGGTTGCGCCCGCGCTTGAGCGCGCGCGGCTGACCAAGGACGAACTGGTAGCCTATCTCGCCGCCAAGGCTGGATCGTTCTCGCGCGAGCAAAAGACGGCGCTGTTGAAGGCTTTGCTCTCGGTTTTCGTCGCCGACGGGCAATTTCACGAGACGGAGCACGGCGCGCTTGTAGACTATACTGCCGCAGTTGGGTTTGATCGCCAGAGCGCGCCCAGCATGCTACGCGGCATCGCGCGCGACTTTCAGCGCGGCAATATCACCTAAGCGGTGACCCGCCGCGCGAACGCAACCATATCCGCCAATACTGACGCGCGATCGCGGAACGGGCGCGAGATGGCCAGCAAAATATCGATGTGGTCGATGCCGGGATAAGTCTTGGTCTCGACCCGCCCGCCTGCCGCTGATTGGACACGCTGCAAGCTTTGAAGATTACGCGGGCCAACGGTGCTGTCGTCTTCGCCCCAGAGCAGCAAAAGCGGCGGCGCGTCCGCACGCGAGAAGTGAACCGGTTGGGTGAGTTGCGGGTCGGGCGCTGCGCCAAAGGCGTTGCGGGTCGCATCGACGTCGAACGGCAAGAAGTCGTAAGGACCCGCCAAACCAATCGCGCCGCGCACCCGGGACGCATCAACGCCAGCGGCGGCGAGATACGCGCCGTTCAAAGCAAGCATAATCGCGTTGTAGGCGCCGGCGGAGTGGCCGCTCAGGACAAGCTTGTTCGGATCGCCGCCGTGTGCGGCGCTGTTGTCCACGGCCCAGCGCACCGCGGCGGCGCAATCTTCGACGAAGGCCGGAAAGACCACATCGGGCACAAGCCGATAATTGGGCACGATGACGAGGAAGCCCTGCGCCGCCAGCGCTGCGCCGAGCCACTCGTAATCGTCTTTCTCGCCATAACGCCAAGAGCCGCCATAGATGAACATGAGCACCGGCAGCGGCTGGCCGTCCGCGGCGGCAGGGGCATAGACGTCGAGCTTCTGGCGCTCTCCGGGCCCGTAGGCGGCATCCCTGACGACGCGGCGTACGCCGCCGTCTCGCGGGGCCACGGCGTCGAACATGCCCAGGGTCGGGCTGCAGCCGGCAAGGAAGGGGAGGGCGGCGAGGAGGGCGCGGCGATGCATGGCGGTTAGTACGGTCGCCGGGCAGCCATCGGATGACAAGGGTGCATCCAAAGGTCTCGGATCGCGCATCCCTGGATAAAGGCCGGGACAGACATGTCCGCCGCGACGAGGCAGGGGAGCCCTTCATGAAACTGATTTTGGCGATTTCGACGCTGGCTGTGGCAGGCCTTGCGGGCGCGGCCCATGCCGAGCAACGGGCTCTCTCGGGGTTCACCCACGTGGTGGCCAGCGCCGGCACGGACGTTGAAGTGTCTGTCGGCGGTGCTTTCAGCGTTGAGGTCACCGGCCGCGACGCCGATCGGGTCGTCACCCGGGTGTCCGGCAATCGGCTGATCGTTGAGCCAGTGCGGGGCAATTGGTTTCAGCGCGGGCCCCGCGACGCGCGCGTGCGCGTGAGCATGCCGCGCGTTGAAGGCTTAAGCGCCTCCAGCGGCGCCGATCTCATCGCCACCGGCGTCAATGGCGGCGCGATTGAGCTCGACTCGTCCTCCGGCGCCGATCTCCGCGTCAGCGGGCGCTGCGATAGCTTCACCGCCGACGCGTCCAGCGGCGCCGACATTCATGCGTCCGATCTGCGCTGCGTGAACGGCAGCGTCGATGTTTCGTCCGGCGCCGACGTGCGGATCAACGCCAGTGGCCGTCTCGACGTCGATGCGTCGAGCGGCGGCGGGGTGGTTTCCTATGGTGATGCCGGTATCGGCGAGATTTCGTTGTCCTCCGGCGGTTCACACCGCCGCGCCAGCTAATCCGAGAGGGAAAATTCCATGCGACACGCTCTAATCACTTGCATCGCGGCTCTCACGCTCGCAGGCGCCGCCTCGGCGGAAACGCGCAACTTGTCGGGCTTCACCGGCGTCGCCGTCGCTGACCGTATCGAGGTCGAAGTCGCGACGGGCGAGAGCTATCGTGTTGAAATCGTCGGCAGCGACTCCGAACGCGTTCGTACCGAGATCGACAACGGTGTGCTTCGCATTCAGCAACGCAACCGCCCGTGGTTTGGCGGCACGCCGCGCATCGACGCGCGCGTGGTTGTCACCATGCCGGCCGTGGAGACTTTAGCCGCCTCGCGCGGCGCCAGCCTCAGCGCCGACGATATCAACGCGCGCGCCATGTCGCTGGCTGCGACGATGGGTGGGTCGATTGAGATCAGCGGCCGTTGCAGCGATTTGTCGGCCTCCGCGGCCATGGGCGGATCGATCGACGCGGATAACTTCCAGTGTGCGACCGCGGACCTCTCAGCCTCGATGGGTGGCGACATGGATGTGTTTGCGTCGACGTCCTACAACGCCTCCGCCTCCATGGGTGGCTCGATCAGCGTTGGTGGCGATGCGCAGGCGCGTGAGGTCGCGTCTTCCATGGGCGGTTCAATCTCCAGCCAGTAACTGGCGCCAGCGGAACCGGCGGGGCATGGCCGCGTTAGGTTCCCGCATGGAACCCGCCCCCGATTTTGCCGAACTGACCGCGCCGCCTCCGTCGCGCGCGATACCGCCTGCGGCCAAGGCCCTGGTCTTCTTCAACGAGAAAGCCGGGAGTGTCGGTCCCAATGACCGGCAGAAGCTGGTGGAGGCCTTGGGCGCGGCGGATATCGGCCAGTATGCGTTGGTCGACGCGGAAAAAATATCGCCTGAGCTTTTCCAACACGCGCACGATTTCGACGTCATCATCGTGCTCGGCGGCGACGGCACGGCGCGTGCGGCCGCTGAATTGGCGCCACGCGACGCACCGCCGCTCGTGCTGCTGCCTGGCGGCACGCTGAACATTCTGCCAAAGGCGCTCTATGGCGACCTGGCATGGCCGGAAGCGCTGGCGGCGGCGCTCGATCGCGGCGTCATCAAAAAGCTCCCGGTCGGCCGTGCCAATGGCGAGCCGTTTTTCGTCGCGGCGTTGTTCGGCGGCACGACCCAATTGGTCCACGTCCGCGAAGCGATGCGCGAGGGCAAGCCGCTCACCGCGTGGCGACGTTTCCGCGTGGCGCTGAAGCGTTCCTTTATGCGCTCGTTGCGCGCGCGCACCGGGCGTCAGGCGATGCGAAAGATCGAAGCGGTCGGCGTGCTGTTGCCGAGCTTCTCCGGCGGCATCGAGGCCGACAGTCTCGAATGGGTCAATCTCGACGCGCGTCATATTTTTGATTTCGCACGCGTCAGCATCCGCGCGATCACGGCAGACTGGCGCAATGACGACGCCGTTGAAATCAGCCAAACGCGCACTGGCGATATTGATGCTGCGTACGGCTACGTGCACGCCACGCTGGACGGCGAACCACGCCGCTTTTACTCGCGTGTGCACATCAAGTACGATGGCAACGGCCCGCGCGTCTTGGCGCTAGAGCACGCGGAGGACGCCGCCTAGTGGAACTGGTGCACCTGACGGACTTGCATTTCGGCTGCGAGGATAAGCAGGCGCTTGCTGCTGCCGCGCGCTACGTGGATGAGCACAAGCCTGACGCCGTGATCATCACTGGCGACATCTCCAAGGACGGGCTCGCGAGCGAACTGAACGATGCTTGCGCTTGGATGCGTGAACTCTCCGCGCCGGTCATGCTGACGCCGGGCAATCACGACGTGCCTTATTATGAGATGTGGGGCCGGATTGCGTATCCATGGACACGCTTCAACCGCGCCGCCGATGGGCTGCAAGTCGCGCCGTGGCACACCGATGAATGGAGCATCGTGCCGGTCAACACGGCGCGGGCGTGGCAATTCCGCTTGAACTGGGCGCAAGGTGAAATTTCGCGCGGACAAACCGCGATCGCCGCCGCCGAGATGCAAGCCGCGAAGCCTGGCGCGCTGCGCGTCGTGATCACGCACCATCCGCTGGACTGGCCGAATGACGCACCGATCCAAGGCCTAACGCGAGGAGGGCCCCGCGCGCTGGAAAAATTGATTGACGCCGGCGCTGAACTTTTCCTTGCAGGACATTTGCATTTCGCTTCGGCCCGCCTCGTCGGACATCGCGCACTCACGGTGACAAGCGGCACGCTGTCCCAACGCGTCCGCCACGAGCCCTGCGCCTTCACTGTCATTCGCCGACCGCAAGTCGACACGATCGAGACCGAGGTCATCTACATCGTTCAAGGCGTTTGCGAGACGGCGAGCAATCGCCAGTTTCGCCTGAATGCGCCGCTCGAACCAGGCGCGCCAGCCGAAATCCATGCGGCTAGCGGCTAGCTAAGGGGAGTTGCGCCGGACGCCAAGGCCGGCCAGGCCTGCAACGCGGCGGGTTCAGGGCCCCCAGGGCGGCGCTGAGGCTTGCCCGGGGGGCGCATTTGGCCTATCAGCCCCGCTTTCCCGCACAGACCGGGTCCCAGGAGTTTACCGGCTATGGCCGTTCCGAAGCGAAAAACCACGCCCTCGCGCCGCGGCATGCGCCGGTCGCACGACAAGTTGGGCAAGAATACCTACGTCGAAGACGCGGAGTCCGGCGAACTGCGCCGTCCGCACCACATCGACCTCAAGAGCGGCCGTTATCGCGGCAAGCAAATCCTGAAGCCGAAAGAAGACTGAGGTCTTCTAGACACGCTTGCGTTCGAGCGCGCGCCCGGTTCAAAAGACCGGCGCCGCGTGCGTTTTAGCGATTAGAAGACACCCTCATGACTGGCATCGCCGACATCATTGGCCGCGAAATCCTCGATAGCCGGGGCAATCCGACCGTCGAAGTTGATGTCTGGCTTGAAGACGGCGCGATGGGCCGCGCGGCGGTGCCGTCAGGCGCCTCCACTGGCGCGCACGAAGCGGTCGAAAAGCGCGACGGCGAGCCGGATCGCTATCACGGAAAAGGCGTGCGCGACGCCATCGAGGCCGTCACCGGCGAAATCGCCGGCGCCATCGTCGGCATGGACGCCGAAGAGCAGCGCCGCATCGACAATGTTCTGATCGAACTCGACGGCACCGAGAACAAGGCGCGGCTTGGCGCCAACGCCATTCTCGGCGTTTCGCTGGCGGTGGCGAAAGCGGCGGCGCAATGCAGCGGCATGCCGCTCTACCGCTATCTCGGCGGCGTGCAGGCGCGCGTTTTGCCGTGCCCGATGATGAACATCGTCAATGGCGGCGCCCACGCCGACAATCCGATCGACATCCAAGAATTCATGATCATGCCAATCGGCGCGGGCTCATTCGCCGATGCTGTCCGTTACGGCGCCGAAGTGTTCCACACACTGAAAAAAGAGCTGAAGGCTGCCGGGCACGCCACCAATGTCGGCGATGAGGGCGGCTTTGCGCCGAACCTCGCCAGCGCTGACGAAGCTCTGGGTTTCATCCTGAAGTCGATCGAGAAGGCGGGCTACAAACCCGGCGAGGACATCGCCATCGCGCTCGACTGCGCCGCCACTGAATACTTCAAGAAGGGCAAGTACGAGTTGGCTGGCGAGGGCAAGTCCCTGAGCCCGCAGGCGAATGCAGAATACTTGGCCGACCTCGTCGCCCGCTACCCAATCGTATCGATTGAGGACGGCATGTCCGAGGACGACTTCGAGGGCTGGGCGGCGCTCACCGAGCTGATCGGCGACAAATGCCAACTTGTCGGCGACGACCTCTTCGTCACCAACATGAAACGGTTGGAAATGGGCTTCGAGAAGGGCCTGGCCAACGCCATCCTGATCAAAGTCAATCAGATCGGCACGCTGACCGAGACTTTGGACGTCGTCGATATGGCCCAGCGAGCCGGCTATTCGGCGGTGATGAGCCACCGCTCAGGTGAAACCGAGGACTCCACCATCGCCGACCTGGCGGTCGCCACCAATTGCGGCCAGATCAAAACCGGTTCCCTGGCGCGCTCAGACCGCACCGCCAAGTACAACCAACTCATCCGCATCGCCGAGATGCTGGACGACCAAGGCCACTATGCCGGCGCTGACACGATTGTGGGTCGTTGATATCCATTGTTTGCAACGCGGTAAGGCTTCTCGCTAGCATGAAGTGGTGAGTCTTCCGCGCAAATCCCCGCGCTCGCACAAGCGAGAACCCGTTTGGGCGGCCTATAGCGATGACGATCTTCTGAAGCTCCGCTTCAAGGATTTGAAGCTCTCGCTCGCCGGCACCTGGGTCGAGGACTGCATCGCGCAAATGCATCACGAACTGGATACCCGCGGCATCGAGGTGCGCGCCCATGCGTGGCTCTCGACGGAATGGTTCAGCCCGCACGATACGCCAGGGATCGCCGTCCCGTTCTATCTTGCACACCCGCGCCTGGCCCGGCTTGAGCGCAAGATGGTCCTCGAGGTCGAGGGCGGCACGGTGCGCGAGTGCATACGCATTTTGCGGCATGAAGCAGGGCACGTTGTACAGCGCGCCTACGGGCTCCATCGCCGCAAACGTTGGCGTGAACTCTTCGGCAATGCGTCGAAGCGCTATCCCGATTTCTATCGGCCCAATCCAACAAGCCGCCGCCACGTGCAGCACCTACGCCGCTGGTACGCGCAATGCCATCCGGATGAGGATTTCGCCGAGACGTTTGCTGTGTGGCTCGGGCCGCGCGCGCGCTGGAAGAAGCGCTATGCGGATTGGCCGGCGTTGCAGAAGCTGCAATACGTCGACGAAGTCATGGATGAACTCGACGGCGTGAAGCCACCGCCGAAGCCGCGCACCACCATGGAACCGCTGCACAGCTTGACGACAACGCTGGGCCAGCACTATCGCGATAAGCAAAAGCGGTTTGCCGTTGAGGCGCCAACCGTGTTCGATCGCGAACTGCTGAAAATCTTTTCAGCCGATCCAGCGCATCGCAAGGCGTCGGCAGCCACCGCCGTCATCCGTAAGCACCGGGCGCAGATCATGCGCTCAGTGGCGCGCGAGACAGGGGAGTATCCGCTCGCGTTGGACCATGCCTTGGACGACGTCATTGATCGATCACGCGTGCTGAAGCTGCGCGCGCCAGGCTCAGGACAAACTATGCGCCGCAAACTCACCGCGCTGTTGACGGCAAAATCCGTCACTTCGCTCTATAGCTCCGGCCGTCGGCAGACGTTCGCCGTATGAAACAACCCTTGCGCGTCCTCGTCTTATGCCATCCCGACGGCGTGCCGCCGGAGACGATGGAGGGCGTAAGCGAGCGCGACGTCTACAAGCTCAAAACCGAATATGACGTCATCAGCACGCTGAAACAGCTCGGGCACGACGTGCACACGCTGGGCGTGGCCTACGATCTGAAGCCGATCCGCGACCAGATCGACAATTGGAAGCCCGACGTCGTCTTCAACCTGTTGATCGAGTTTCACGGTGAAGCGCTGTACGGCCAGAACATCGCGAGTTTTCTCGAACTGATGCGCGTGCCCTATACGGGCTGCAACCCGCGCGGCCAGATTTTGGCGCAGGGCAAAGATCTCTCGAAGAAGCTGCTCAAATATCACCGCATCCCGACGCCCGCTTTTGTTGTGTTTCCGATGGGCCGCAAAGTGAAGCGCCCAGGCCGCTTGCGCTTTCCACTGATCGTCAAGAGCACGATCGAGGATGGCTCGCTTGGCATTTCGCAGGCTGCTGTCGTCGATAATGACGAAAAGCTCGCCGAGCGCGTGAAGTTCATTCACGAGCATGTCGGCACGCCGGCTATTGCTGAGCAATACATCGACGGCCGCGAGATTTATGTCGGCGTACTGGGTAACGAGCGCTTGCGCGCGTTGCCGGTGTGGGAGTTGGAGTTCGAGCGCTTGGCGCCCGGCGCGCTGCCCATCGCCACGCAGAAGGTGAAGCACGACCTCAAATACCAAGAGCGCTGCGGCGTTACCGACGGGCCGGCGAAGGATCTCTCACCGGCTCTCGCCACCCGCATCCGCGAGGCGGCGAAGCGCATCTGCAAAGTGCTGGAGCTTGACGGCTACGCGCGCGTCGATTTCCGCCTCGGAAGGGACGGGGTGCCGTATTTCATCGAAGCCAACCCGAACCCGGAAATCGCCCGTAGCGAGGAATACGCCCAGTCAGCTCAGCACGACGGCATCAGCTATTCGGACCTAATCAGCCGCATTCTTTCGCTCGCCATCGCTCGCGCAGGGGCCGCAGAAGAAGATTGAGGCCCGTTTTCGCCTTCAACTGCAAAAATATTTTGAGCGGCCGGGAGGGACTCCATGTGGAGTCCGGCGCAGTAGTGCCCCACCACATCTTGCGCTGTTTTCCTAAATAACTGATTCAAAACGATTCTTTGGACTCGTTTTGTTCCGCGAGCTCCTGATTCCGTAAAGATTTCATTAAGGATCGGGACTCATTTTGCCGGCTCTTCGAGGGTCGGTACGATGTCGAAACATGGGGCCACGGCGCTCAGCATCGGTCTGGGCGCGGCCATTCTTTATCTCGGCGCACACGCCGTGACGGGTCGCCAGGGCCTCGTTGCGTACGTTGACCTGCAAGCGCAGGAGCGCGTGCTCTTGGAGCAGGTCGCCAGCCTCGAAGAAGAACGCGCGCAACTGGAAGCCCGCGCCGCGCGCCTACGCCCGGAGACGCTCGATCTCGATTATCTGGACGAACGCGCCCGCGTGACGCTGGCGGCGGGCGATACCGAAGAGATCGTCTTCGCGCTCGACTAGACGCGCAGGGGCTGGCCCTCCGCCGTAACCAACACATCATCGCGCGCCCAACCGGTCTGACCGTTGCCAAGCTGCACGCGGTACCAGCGATGCCCGCCGGTTTGAGTTCTGCCCGTCACTGTCAGCGTCGCGCCGGCCTCCACACGCACAAGACGCCGCGCACGAAGGCCCGGGGAGGCGCGCACATTCGCGCCAGCGCGACCTGCGCGGGCCGACACGCCGGGATCGATCAGAGTAACGCCGGCTGTGCTCGGCGCAGTCGGGCGGCCCGCCGTCGCTTCCTCATGCACGAAGCCAACGCGGCCATCTTCAAGCACGACGCGAAACCACCAATCGCCTTGCACTTGCATACGGCCATTGATGTTGAGCGGTGCAGCCGCTGGCAGTTCTTGCAGGATCGTGGCGCTCGGAAGGGGATAGTTGCGCGCATTGGCGCCACTGGCGCCCGCAAACAAAGGGCTCTCCGGCGTCCAGTCGTCCGCCGAGACGCGGCTGCCGTCTGGCGGCGTATCTGTATCCTCAGCCGGTGCGAGCAGCACAGAAGAACCTTCGCTCCAGGCCGTGCCTAACCCATCGCGAAACTGTTCGTTGGTTGCGGCGACATAAACGCCCCCGCCTACCGCCGCTAATAAGCCCAAGCGGATCCACGGCATACGGAAGCCGCGACGTGGCGGCGGCGCAAGGTAAGCGGGATCGTAGGGGATCATCACGGGCTCGCGCGGTGGCGGCGCACGCGGCGGCGGTGTCGGCGGCGCCACCGGCCGTGTCACGCGCACATTCGCCGGCTTCTGCCGCAACGCCGCCTCAAGCCGCTTCTGCCCGGCATAGAAGCCAGACTCAGGCGCTACGGGATCGGAATAGAACAGAATGAAATTGCGCTCGGCGAGAAAATCCGGCGGACGAACCTGGAGTGCGGCCGGCAACACAGCCACCACGCGTTTGCCTTGGCGCTGGGCTTCCGAGATTTCCCACTCGCACTCGATCGCTTCAGCGGAATCGTCGGTGAGCACGAACACCACCGCCTCGACCGAACTCAGTAGCGTTTGGACGCGGTGCTTCCACACTTCGGCTGAACCGATGTCACGCCCGTCAAGCAACGGCTTGAAGCCGCGGTCGGTCAGAAACGCGCAGAGCTGATCGGTCCAGTCCGCGTCAACGCGGGTGGAGGAAACAAAGACCCTCATGGATCGACAGACATCAGACGCAGCGCCCCAGTCATGACGAAAACTACCTAGCGCCCCGACAGCGCGAAACTAGGGCCAGGCTCGGGCATGTGAGCTAATCATGCTGGGCTGAACGGCGGCTGAGAATCGCGGATGCTGCAATGCAACATCGCAAAGCTTCCTAGCGAGCCATGTCATTCCCGCATATGAGGAACGCGCCGCGCGCCATGGACCCGTTCGCGCGTCTCAGGCTTACCTAGCGGCGGAGGAATTCATGGCCAAAGCCAACGGTAAGCACGCGGCGGAAGCGAGCAAGGATGAGCTGCTTCAGTACTATCGCGACATGCTGCTGATCCGCCGCTTCGAGGAGCGGGCCGGCCAGCTCTACGGCATGGGGCTCATCGGCGGTTTCTGCCACCTCTATATCGGCCAGGAAGCGGTCGTCGTCGGCATGCAGGCGGCGCTGAAGGATGGCGACCAGGTCATCACCGCCTATCGCGATCACGGCCACATGCTGGCCGCCGGAATGGAAGCCAACGGCGTCATGGCCGAACTCACCGGCCGGCGCGACGGCTATTCCAAAGGCAAGGGCGGCTCGATGCACATGTTCAGCATCGAGAAGGCGTTCTACGGCGGCCACGGCATTGTCGGCGCGCAAGTCTCACTCGGCACCGGCATCGCCTTCGCCAACAAGTACCGCAAGGACGGCAAGGTCTGCCTCACCTATTTCGGCGACGGCGCGGCGAACCAGGGCCAGGTGTACGAGAGCTTCAACATGGCGGCGCTGTGGAAGCTGCCTGTCGTCTACATCGTAGAAAACAATCAGTACGCGATGGGCACGTCGATCCAGCGTTCAACGTCGGAAACGCATCTGCACAAACGCGGGCTGAGCTTCAACATTCCAGGCGAGGAAGTGGACGGCATGGATGTCGTCGCCGTGCGCGAAGCCGGCAAGCGCGCCGTCGAAAACGCGCGCGCCGGCAATGGGCCGACATTGCTGGAGATGAAGACCTATCGCTATCGCGGCCACTCGATGTCCGACCCGGCGAAGTATCGCACCAAGGAAGAGGTCGACGAGCAGAAGACCAAGCACGATCCGATCGAGCTGGTGAAAAAGATGCTGATCGACGCCGGCCATGCCGATGAAGCGGCGCTGAAGGAGATCGACCGCGATATCCGCACTGTCGTCACCGAAAGCGCCGAGTTCGCGCAGGAAAGCCCAGAGCCCGATCCGAGCGAGCTAATGACGGATATTTATATCGATGCGTAGCGCGCGCTCTTTTTTGTTGGGGGAATTTCGATGACGACTGAACTTACATATCTCGCCTACACCATAGCGCTCTTCTTCGTCGTCGTGATGATTCAGGCCACGGCGGGCATCGGCCAGCATGGCGGGCTAACGCTGGCGAACAATCGCGACAATCTTCCTCCGCCGAATGCCTACCTCGCGCGCACCAAGCGCCTGGTCGATAACTTCCGCGAGAACCTTTGGTTCTTCGTACCGCTGGTGCTGATCGCGGCCATCGCCGGCACTTCCAATCAGTGGACGGTGCTCGGCGCGCAAATTTTCTTCTTCGCGCGGCTCGGCCACGCGGTTTGGTACATCGCCGGCTGGCCGATCGTGCGGCCGCTCTTCTGGCTCGCGGGCGTCATTGGCTGCGCCCTCATCTTCCTCGCCCTGTTCGGAATCCTCAACTGATGACGCAAATCCTCATGCCCGCGCTTTCGCCCACCATGGAGGAGGGCAACCTCGCCAAGTGGCTGGTAAAGGTCGGCGACAAAATCGAGCCCGGCCAAGTCATCGCCGAGATCGAGACCGATAAGGCGACGATGGAAGTCGAAGCCGTCGATGAAGGCACGGTGACGGAGCTGCTCGTCGAAGAAGGTGCGCAGGGGGTGAAGGTGAATACGCCGATCGCGGTGCTGGGCGGCGAGGGCGAAGCGGCTCAACCAAAAACCTCCCCCCCTGCGGGGGAGGTGGCCGCGAAGCGGCCGGAGGGGGGGCGTTCAAGCGCGCCTGCTTCTCAAGCGAAGGCGGAAGCGGATCGCCCCC